>OLQL01000199.1_pt1 | contig 65903 bp, 52 predicted proteins | sample 1672971 | NCBI WGS metagenome assembly OLQL01 (sample SAMEA3136742, study PRJEB25190) | human gut metagenome | biome: human gut; feature: human-associated habitat; material: faeces | place: Austria | collected 2013
CCCGTATTCCGTCGACTGAATAAAGCCTCCAGACACACTTTTTGTCCTATAAGCCGTTTTCGGGAGCTTGCGCGGTTGAAAATGAGCGCCTTGCGCGGTCGACGCGTGGGACCCGTAGTTATTTCACGCTCGTGAGGCGGCCCTGGTAGCCGCAAAGAATGCGCGCGTTGCCGCCGGCGATGGCGAGACCCTCTTCGAGCGCCGCCCGCGGAAGGTCGTAGTCGTTATTGTTTTGCGAAATGTGCATGGCGACGACGGTTTCGGGCGTGCGCAGGCCGGCTGCGCGCGATTCGGTGATGAGGGTTGCGAGCTCATCGGTGGCCTGCGGGTTTGAGAGGTGGCCGAGCTCCGAGGCGATTCGCTTCTTAATAATGTAAGGGTAATCGCCGTTTTTCAGCATGCGCTCGTCATGATTGCTCTCGAGCGCCAAAATGCGCACGTCGCGCAAAGCCGCGTGCGCGGCGCTCGTCACGATGCCCGAATCGGTTATGTATCCCAGCGCGTCGCCGTCGGGCGACTCGACGCGAAAGCCGAATGAAGCGGCGGCGTCGTGGCTGGTGGCGAAGGGGAGCACGCGCAAGCCGGCGGCGCACACGACGCGCTCATCGCAGGTGGAGGCCCCATTGCGGCCCTCGCTCGCATTTTCGTCTTGGGAAAGCGCAAATGCCCCGCCAAGCGGTGCCGTTTCGAAATCGCCCGCAATCTTCTGCAGCGTTGAGCTGTTGTCGACGCAAGTACGATTCACGTATACCATTGGCGCGCAATCGAGTTTCGCCAGACCGCGCAGCACCACGCCCAGGCCTTTGGTGTGGTCCCCGTGTTCATGGGTGATGAATACGGCTTCGAGCCGCGTGGGGTCGAAGCCCGCTTCGTCGCAGCGTTCGAGGAAATCGCGCTTGCAAATTCCACAGTCAATAAGCACGCCCGCGCCCGTCGCGGCGTTTTCGACAATGGCGGCATTGCCTTTGCTGCCGCTTGCGAGCACATGTAGTTTCAGCATAAGAATCTTCCTGTTGCGGCGCGTGATAGCGCTTTTCTTTTCCGGCGCACAAGTATAGGCGAAATGCCTTGCTCCCGTGTGCAATTTGAAAGCGAAGCGTCGGTATGCCGCCCTCGCAAAATTTACATGCCCTCTTACGACAAGGCACCGATGACCTTGTCTTGGTCGTAAGAAAGGGTGCGACATGACGAGCGAAAAGAAAAACACCGTTGGACAAATGGGGTGTTGCTGTTCAAACGTTGAACAGGTTAGCTGGAAGAAAGGAGGGCAGGGAATGCGCGACGAAGTGGCAGACGGCTGGAAGATTTCCCAGGTGGAAGCGCTGGTTGGGTTGCCGCGCCGCGACATTCAACGTGCGTGCTATGAAGGTGCGGGCGGGCTCGGCATCGTGAAGCCGCGCAATACCACGTGGGGTTGGCGCGTGTATGAGGTTCCCGATGTGGCGAAGCTCTTCTTACTGGCGCAGGGGCGCAGGCAGGGCAAGACGCTTGATGAGGTTCGCGACGAACTCGTGTCTTGTGAAGGAGCGCGCGACGTGTTGCGCAAGCTTGTGCGATGCGAGCAGGCCGCCCGCGAGGCCTGCGATGCCCATGCGGGTGCAAGCATGTCGGCTCGCGCGTTGCGATGCGCAATCGAGCAGGGGGACGTAACGGTATTTGCGGGGCTTATCGATGCGTCGTTCGCGGAAGATGCGCGTGCGTTTTGCGATGCGCATGCGGCGCTCGGGCTTGCTGCCGAGGGGCTTCTATCGAAGCTTTTCGCGAATCTCGCCCGCGTTCGCGCGTGCGGTCAAGCTCCGGGTTCGAATGATGCGAAGGAGATTTGCGCAGCTTCAGTGCATGCGGTTTCCGAGCGGTGTGCGTTGCGCGCTACCGATGCGGCCGAGCTGCTTGCTCGGGCGATGAATGCGTCGGGCATGGGGCTTACGTGCGAGTTGTGGCTTGGTCCTGCGACATGGACGTATGCGAATGCAGCACTTGAGGCTTCGCAACTGGATGCGCAGCGCGTGAGCGCGACCGAAGAGGAATGTCACGTAAAGCCTTTGGGCGATGCGAAAGAGCAGTCGGCTGTTTAAGCGACTAATCAAGGGAAGGATTTGAAAATGATGAAACCAATGAGCATGACGGCATGCGCGGTGGCGTTTGCCGCGGCTGTGGCGCTCGCCGGATGCTCGGATGGCGCGGGGTCTGCGGCTGGCTCAGCCGGCGATGCGGGTGCGCCTTCGGCATCGCAGCAAGCCGCTGAGGCGGTGCAAATCAAGCAATCGCCCGACAAATATACCTGGTACGTGAAAAACTACGTCGGCATGAACGCAGGCAACGCCGGCTACACTGGGCTCGATACCAATCGCTACGACCGTTACGGCGCTGGTGCGCTGCGGCTCGTGTTCGTTGCGGGCGATGGTACGTTCGTCGATCCCGAAAATGAAGATCAGCTGAAGGAATACGTGGTTATCGGGCAGAACCTCGAGCCGAACACTGAAGTCATATACACCTTCCAAAAAGACGATGATGGCAAAGAATACGACAACCTGGTTTCGACGAAGTCGCATGAGGAAATCGTGCTTGCCGTGAAGCGCGTTGGTTCGTCGGGTGATACTGTTGACATGACCGCGATTCAGGCTTCGCCCGACAAATACACGCGCATGGTGCGTGACTACGTTGGACGCAATTTGGCGGAATGCGGCTATTTGGCGCTCGGCGGGTATTTGGCCGATTCCTATGGCGCGGGGTCGGTGAAGATCAATCCCATTGCCGATGATGGGTCGTATATCGACTTGTCCGATTCCGAAACGTATAAAGACGTGCTTTCCCAATACAAGGTGACATCTCAAAGCGTCGCGCCTAATACGGCGATGACTATGACGTTTATGCTCGATAGTGATGGCAACGAGTACGAAAACCTCGTTTCCACGAAGAGTCTTGATTCGATTGACCTGCAGGTGACGAAAATCGGTTAACAGGTGGTTGGGGCGAAAGGGCGCGAGTTGATATTTGAACATTGCGCCCTCGCCGCGATTTCTGGGTGCTAGGCGACGGAGAAATGGATGGCGACCCTAGAAATCGATGAGGTCGGCCACCTTTACGCCGAGGCTGTCGGCGATGCGGCATAAAAGGTCGAGCCCAATGCTTACGGAGCCGTTTTCGATGTGCCATATGTGCGTTTGGTTCGAGCCAGCCATAAGGGCAAGCTTGCGCTGGGAGAGGCCTTGCCTCTCCCGTTCACGCCTAATTGCGGCGCCGAGCAATCTTTTGCGTTCGCTTGAATCCATGCGGCCATGGTATGGGGTAAAATTGAATAGGCGATATGCTATAGCAAGTCAAAAAACGAATGGGCAGATGACGCGCACAGTGGCGGCTTCTGCCCATTTGCGTTGAAGGAGGCATGGGAAATGGGATTCAATCCGTTCGAGCAAATTGGCTTCGCTGCGGCCGATGCGGGAAAATTCCTGCAAGATAGGGGCAACGACATTGCAAAGGTGGCTTCGGAAGGTGCGAATGCTGTCGCAAAGGGGGCAGCTGAAGGCGCTGACGCCGTTGTGAAAGCTGCCAGCGAAGGTGCGGAAGCCGCCGCCAAGGGGGTTGATGCTGCCGTGAAAATCGCTGGCGCTGGCGCTGGTCAATTTGGCAATGCTGCTGTAGATGCTGGTAACAAAATGGTCAATGTCCTGCAGGAAAACGTTGCTCCAGCGCTGCAGCAAGGTGTCAGCGATGCAGCTGAATCGGCAAACCATTTGGTGTCTTCGGCTAAGAAGTCGATTTTCGGCTCACTGCTCAAAGAAGAGATAGAAGCTGAATCTTTCGTTCTGCCAAAGATGATTAACGTTATTGACGCGAGCGAAAAGCGCACGGTCGATTTGGAATTTGGGGCAATAGGCTGGCAGAGTAAAGAAGGGAAAATCAAGGTTCTTCATATATACGAAGATGCGTTGGATATTGTTCCTTGCGATTTTTATCCATCCGCATCGTCGAAGTCAGGCCTGGTTTTCTATGTGGACCAGTTGAATCCGCATCGCTATATCGAGCTTTCTAAATATTTCGATATTGTCGCCGACGAAAAGAGGGCGGAGCTACTGGACATTGCCTATCACTTGGGTGCAAAGCACTGCCATCTCGAGTGTCGTGAAGAAAAACGCAGCATCGTATCGGGAAAGGCCGCGAGAAAGCAAACGGCGAAATTCCAAATCGATGGTGTACCCGTCAAGGTGGCGAATCAGGGCGAAGCTGAGGCGGAGTTCGAAAAGTATGGCACTGCCGTAACTCTCTTTTCTCAGGAATACAGTGGTAGCAACGACCCTCAATACCCCGAACTTCATTGGTATGAACATGACCCGAAAATCTTACAGCTTATTGAAGCGCGCTGCGACCGTGCGAATGAGCTCAAACGCTACAGTGCCGAAATTAGCGATACACAATCAGTAACATTTGATTTGAACGTCGCGGTGGGAATCGATATGGCGATCGAGAAAATGGGTTTGGCGAGAAATTTCTCATTTAAGGATCAGACGCAGCAAGAGAAACGTCGCAAATTGACGTTCGTCGTTGAGTTCTAGTGCTCGATGGGTTTTGTATACAGCTATTGGAGAGATGCTTGCCACCTGCCGAAGCCAAACCGAAATGCTCGTGTCGTAAAGCACGAAGCGCGCACAAGGCGATGACCTGTCTACGGCTAGAAATTAGCAAATATGCCAAGTTGAAATTCCTCGGTTTGTTTGAGTTCGAATCGCGCTTTGGCTTGCTTGCTTTCGCGCAGTCAAATTGTTAGAATACAATGTATTCAGCAAGAGAAAGGAGCTGGAAATGTCTACGATGACTATGCGGATAGACGATGTCGACGCTGCGGTGGTTCGGAAGTATGCGAAGTTCGAAGGCAAAACCATCTCCGATTTTATTCGTGATGCGGTCTTTGAAAAAATAGAGACTCAGGATGATTTGGCAGCGTTGCGAGCCGCCGTCGAGGAAGACGACGGCACTCGCTATACGCACGCTCAAGTGCTTGCAGAGTTGAGCCTGTAGATGTCTTGGCGTGTCGAATACACCAAGGCGGCGTTGAAGCAGCTAAAAAAGATGGACCGATTTGATGCGAGGCTGATTCTTTCATGGATTGGGAAGAACCTTGAGGGATGCGATGATCCCCGCATACATGGCAAGGGGCTTACGGCCAATCGAGGGGGCGAGTGGCGATATCGTGTTGGCGATTATCGAATCTTGTGCATCATCGAGGACGATAAGCTTATCGTAGAAATATTTTCAATCGGCCATCGCAGCGAGGTTTATAAATAAGGGGCGCGAGCTTCGGGCGAGCGTTGCCCAATGGGGTCGGTCTGCCGAGGCGGTTTGTTCTAAAGGTTGTGGCCGTGAGCCTCGGGAAAACGCCGCCGGTGCTATTGCGATTCGGCGCTGTGTTGGGGTTTCGATACCAAGGCGGCGAAGGCGCTGCGTTCGGCTCGCTGGCGGCGGGTCCAAAGAAAGGGTTGCATCCAATGCGCATCAATAAAGTCGCATTCGTCGGCAAAGGCGGCGTGGGGCTGCTGTATGGCAGCATGATCGCCCGCGTGTTCGGCGACGACGCCGTGGAATTCGTGATGGACGACGCGCGCTATGAGCGTCACGCGGCCGATCAGCTGAAAATCAACGGCGAGCCGTGCAGTTTGCGCAGTGTGCGCGCGAGCGAAGCGACTCCCGCTGACTTAGTGATTCTTACGATTAAAACCACGGGACTTACGCAAGCGCTCGATACCATGGAAGCCGTTGTGGGCCCCGAAACGCGCATTGCGTCGCTGTGCAACGGCATTACGAGCGAGCAGAAAATCGCCGAACGTTTCGGCTGGCAGCGCACGGTGCTCGGCATTTGCCAGGGCATGGACGCCGTGTTCTTGAACAACGAGCTCACATACGATAAGCCAGGCGAAATCCGCTTCGGCGCGGCGCCCGATACCGACCCCGCCGTGGTGGCCGACATTGCCGATCTATATTCCCGCGTGGGCATCGCCCATGTGGTGGAGCCCGATATCAAGGGCCGCATGTGGACCAAACTCATGATGAACGTGGGTATCAACCAAACGTGTATGGTGTATGGCGGCACTTACGGCAGCGCGACCGAGCGCGGAAGCGAGCAGCGCCGCAGCCTGGTGGCGGCTATGCGTGAGGCTCGCGTGGTGGCGAATGCGGAAGGTGTCGCCATTGCCGAGTCTGACTTGTCGCAGATGGTCGAGCTGCTCGAAACGCTTGACCCTGCAGGTATGCCGTCCATGGCGCAAGACCGCATTGCGCGCCGCAAAACCGAGGTCGAGGAATTCTCGGGCACCATCTGCCGGCTCGCTGCCGAACACGGCATCGAAGTTCCTCAAAACGAATGGCTCTACCAGCGTATTCGCGAAATCGAGGCGAGCTGGTAGCGACTTGCACGAACCTTTGCAGAAGGGACTCGCGCCGGGTTTTGGGGCGAGCAACGTGAAGAAACCGCTTGGTGGTGGCGCTCGGCATGACGGACGCCACTACTTGAATATATGAGCTTCGTGTTTTCGGGAAAAGAATGTGAAATCGTCGAAGGACATTCGAGCATGATGCAAGGTGTGGGATATGGTGCCGTTGGCGTGCCCTCTTTCGTTTTGAATGCGAAATCTCGATTAACTTTTGCGGGATTTGTCGATTGTCGTGCGACGGTCGCGTGGTAGATTGTCACGGATAGAGAAAAGCGGGAGGTGCATGTGAGTTTTAGCGAATTGATAGCCGTGTACCTATTTCTTGGCGGGGCTGCTGCGGGCGCGTTCACGCTTGTCGCGTTTGCCGACGTTGCTGGGCACGTTTGGAATCGCGGCCGCGCGCGTGCGGAATCAATGTCGCTTCGCTCCTCTTTCGCCACGATACCCGAGTCGACTCGCCGATATGTTCAAACTTTCGTGTATGGCACCGGTCTTGTCTCTATCCTCGCGGGCGTGCTCTGCCTTGTTGCCGACCTTGGTCGTCCCGAGGCATTTTATTACCTCTTCCTTTATCCGACGAACAGCCTGGTGTCGATCGGCGCTTTCGCCTTGGCTTTTCTTTCGGTGTGCCTCGTGGTCGCGCTCTCGGATGCTTTGCTTAGATTGCCTCTGGCGATGCGAAGGTTCGTATCTGTCGTGAAGCTTGCTGGTATACCCGTGGCCCTCATTGTCATGGTGTATACGGCTTTGTTATTGAAAAGCGTTATTGCGGTGAAGGTGTGGCAGTCGCCGTGGCTGTCTGTCCTGTTTGTCGCGTCGGCCCTATCGTGCGGGTGTGCCGTTGTGATGCTGGCCGCCTGCGCATGCGAAGACGTTCGCGCGATGCGTCTATGGCACCATTTTTTGATTCCCGCGGATGTTGCCTTTATCGTGATTGAATCGATTGCGGCAATCGCGCTGCTCGTGAGTGCTAAAAATATCGATTCGGCGGCGTTTGCCTCCCTTATGGATGGCGCGCTGTCCATTCCGTTTTGGATAGGGTTCGTTGCATGCGGTATCGTGCTTCCGTTCATTGCGGAAATGATTTTGCTCTTTGCTGGTCGAGGCGCCCTTGCCTCGACTGCGGCGGTGCTCGCCGTTTTAGTATTAGTCGGCGGATTGTGTCTTCGAATCAGCATAGTTGCATGCGGCGTTGCTCCTCTTATGTAAACGAGAAGAAAGAAGTACGTGAATCAAAGCAAGGAAATACCGGCGTTTGAGTTTGACGAAGCGAGCGATCTGCCCATGTGGGTGCAGCTACGCAATCGCATTGCTTACCTTATTGCGTCTGGTTACTACAAACCGGGGGAGAAGCTTCCTACGGTGCGTAAATATGCTGCAGATTTGCGTATAGCCTACAACACGGTCAGCAAGGCATATATGGGCCTTGAGCGAGACGGCTATGTGACCACGGTACGCGGCAGCGGAGTATTCGTAAACGACGAGGGGGTCTCTCCAAAGCTTGCGCCGGAAATTGATGCTCTTGTCGAGTCGTTTGTGAAGGGATGCCTGGAAGAAGGGATGGCGTATGACGATATTCCGAAACTCGTATCGTCGTGCGTAAGGAGGATGAAGGAGGGCCATGAAAAGGAAAAACGATGAAATGTCGCCTCTTGGGCAGAAGGATACGTATCGTCGCTCCGAAATGGAATTCGGCGTAGCGGCGGATGCGTACCGTTCCGATCCGGCAAAAAAAGCTACGCGCAACGGCGCCGTTATGGTGACGGTGGCGTTCTCGATAGCGGCGTTCGCGACGGTGCTTGCGGCGTCCATTGCGATTTGCGGAGAGCTTACGCTCGTGGGTATTCTTGTTTCCGTGGCCGTTGCCCTTGCGATGCTTTCTTCCGTCCATGTATGTATGGACTGGGAGCGCGCTGTGGTTATGCGTTTGGGAAAATTCAACCGTCTCGCGGGGCCGGGGCTGTTTTTCACAATTCCGCTGCTTGAGTTTTGCACGCTGCGCGTCGATCAGCGCATGAATGTGACTCCTTTTGGCGCCGAAGAGGCTTTAACGAGCGACCTTGTTCCCCTTGACGTCGATGCAGTGCTGTTTTGGGTGATTTGGGATCCCGAAAAGGCGTGCACCGAAGTAGAGGATTGCTATTTTGCGGTTGCCCTTTCTGCGCAAACGGCGCTGCGCGATGCCATCGGCCGCGCCTCGCTGCAAAATGTGGTTATGCGCCGCCATCAGCTCGATCAAGAACTTCGCGATGCCGTAGAGAAGAAGGTTTCCGATTGGGGCATTTCCATTGTTTCGGTCGAGGTGCGAGACCTTATCATCCCCAAGGAACTGCAGGGCATTATGTCTCTTGAGGCGCAAGCCGAGTGCCGCAAGAGCGCTCGCATCACGCTTATGGAAGCCGAAAAGGACCTCTCGGCGATTCTCGACGATGTAGCTCAAACGTATGGCCATGACGAAATCGCCTTGTCGCTGCGCAAGATGCATCTCACCTACGAGGGCATGCAAGACAACGACGGAACGTTCGTGGTTCCGAGCGCTTATGGTGAGGGCTTCACTTCGAAACAAGAGGATGACGTGGCGAAACGCTAGGAGGCTTTCCGTTTTCTATTCTTAAAATAGAATAATTCACTCAATTAATTGTCGTGCGACACTATTGATTGTCGCACGACAATTTTGCTATAAAACGCACCGAGGAGAATTAGCTGATTTCCTAATGACATGCATTCGGCAAAACGGTCGCTGCGTCGCCTCGTGGCGTTGTTTGGGTCTGAATGCGGGCTCGTGCAGGCGAAGCGCGCGCCGCTGAATCGGACGCCCTGCATAATGCGGGCGTTAAGGAAAGAGGGGGAACATGGGTCTTGAATCCTTATTTCTTTTTACGTTGCTAGGGGGCATGGCGGCAGGTGCGTATGCGTTTGAAACCTGCTTCCAGCGCACGCGCACGGGTGAGCGCCCGTGGCTCGTTCCCTTGGTGATCGTGGTCTTGTTTGCGGTTGGCATGATAGCTGCCTCGACGCATGTCCAGAGCATTCCGCGTGCGCTCGCTTCGGTCAGCGCTGGCACGGTGAACTTTGGTTCTGGAATGGTCAAAGAAGTTGCGGCTTCAGGCATTTTCTTCGTGCTTGTGATTGTCGACCTTATCATCACGCTTGCTAAGAAAAACAGCCCGTTTGCGTTGCGCGTCGTTGCTGCCGTCGTTGCTGTGGTGTGCATGGTGCTTATGGCTACCGCGTATGTGGACGTGTATGGCAATGCCGTGTGGAGCAATGCTCCAGCAACGGTGCTCTCGTTTTTCGCAGGAGATTTGGCTATGGGTCTCGGTCTGTGCGCCGTGCTCGGGTCGGTTGACGTCACCAAGAAGCCGGCTCTTTATGCGTTGCTCATCGTTGACGCTGCGCTCGCTATTGGTTTGGCGCTTGAGGTTGCTGCATTTGGCGGTCAGGGCGCAAACCCCGTCACGCAGGCTGTCGGCTTGGTGGTTGCGCCCGTCGCTTCCGCTGCGCTTGCGCTTGCGGCTTCCAAACTCGAGAACAAGAAAATGCTTGCGATTGCCATGTGCGCATTGCTGGTGATTGGCGTTGCCATTGCCCGCTACGCGTTCTATGCAACGTGCGCGATGTAGAAATCTGAAGGGGGAAACTGACAGTGGGTACGAATAATATTTCCCGTCGTGGTTTCTTGGGGGCATCTGCTGCTGTTATGGCGGGCGTTGCGGGTCTTGCTGCGACCGGCTGCTCTGCGGAGTCGAGCCTCGAGACGACCGAGGAGATGGGTTTGCCCGTCGATCCCGCAAAGGGCGGCGAGTGGATTCCTGCGGCGTGCTGGCATAACTGCGGCGGCCGTTGCATGAACAAGGTCATGGTCAAGGACGGCGCCGTTGTTCGCCAGAAAACCGATGACACCCATGAGGATTCTTTCGACTATCCTCAGCAGCGCGGTTGTGTTCGCGGTAAAACTCAGCAGCAGCAATGCTTTGGCGCTGATCGCCTGAAGTATCCCATCAAGCGCAAGGGCTGGTCGCCCGACAATCCGAATGGCGAGCTTCGCGGCAAAGACGAATGGGAACGTATTAGCTGGGACGAGGCAATCGACTATATTGCCGGTCAGTTCAAAACCATCAAGGAAAAATACGGCAACCAGGCATTCCTTCTGGGAAGCTATGGTTCTCGCCTAGCTTTCTCGCCGCTTTTGGCGTGGGGCGGACACACTAGCACCGCCGACACGACCTCTCATGGCGCCTATCTTTTGAACACCGCCAATACGATTGGCATTCCCCACACCGACGCAGGCGTGTGCAACGACCGTACCGACATGCTCAATGCCGATACGATCGTGTTCTATGCCTCGAATCCTGCATGGTCTGCCCCTGGTACGCCGAGCTATCACTACATTCGCGCTAAGGAGGCCGGCGTCAAATTCATCACCGTCGACCCGATTTACACCGCGTCTGCGCAGATGCTTGATGCCGAGTGGATTCCGATTCGCACTGGTACCGACACGGCATTCTTGTTGGGCGTCGCTTCGGAAATGATTCGTCTCGATAAGGCCGAGGGCAATGTCGTCGACTGGGACTTCCTCGACAAATACACGGTCGGTTTTGACGCCGACCATAAGCCCGAAGACTTGAAGGAAGACGTTAACTTCCTTGACTACCTTGAGGGCAAATACGACGGCGTGAAGCATGATGCCGAGTGGGCCTCTGAGATTTGCGGCGTTCCGACGGACAAGATTACCTGGTTCGCACGTGAAATCGGCAAGGAAAAGAACGTGTGGCTGCTGCACAACTTCGCTGCCGCGCGCTGCAATGGCTGCGAGAACGTTCCGCAGCTGTTCATGACGGTTGGCGCTATGGGCGGCCATATGGGCAAGCCGGGCAATTGCGTTGCCAACAACTATCATGCCAATGCTGGCAATGGCGGTCCTTCGCTGGTGAAGGCTGGCAAGACTGGCTACCCCAGCCTGAAAAACGAAATCGACGGCGTTATTCCCGGTCCCCAGGTTTGGGAAGCGTGCATGACCGGTAAGTATCGCATGGTCGGTGACTGGTATTCGGGCAAGGGCTCTCAGGCCGGTGAAGATCGTACGTGCGATATCCACTGCATTATTCACGACGAGAACGCCTACCTGCAAACTGGCCCGAACATGAAGCGCGGCATTGAGGCGCATCGCAAGATGGACTTCGTGCTTTCGAAGGCGCAATTCATGACGACTCAAGCGATGTATTCCGACATCGTGTTGCCCGTCACCACCCAGTGGGAAGTTCCCGGTGGCCTGTCTGCTTCGAACCGCGAGTTCCTTTTCTGCTTCAAGCAGGTGACCGAGCCCCTGTATGAGGCAAAGACCGACGTTCAAATCAACTCCTTGATCATGGAGGCTCTCGGCGTCGATCCGAAGACCGTTTACCCGATCAGCGAGAAGCAGGCGTTCTTCAACAGCATCGCTACCGCGACGGTTATCAAGAATGACGATTCGGGCAAGTTCGAGACCCTCGTGACCATCACCGACGAAGATATCGCCGAATGGGGAGTTGAGGGCAAGCCTCAGACCGGTCGCGTGACCCTGAAGGAATTCATTTCCAATGGTGGTTACCAGGTCGAGCGCAAGAAGGGCGACAAATATTCATCGTTTATCGGCTACTCCGATTTCATCAAGGATCCCGAGGGCAAGCCGCTGACGACCAAGAGCGGCAAGTTCGAGATTACCTGCCAGGCGAAGGCCGACTTGTTTAACAGCATTGGTTTGTGCGATCACGAATACGCTCCCTATCCTGAGTACATCGTTCCTACGTTGGGCTACGAGACCACGTTCAAAGACGGAAAGATTGGCGGCGAAAAGGGCGAGTATCCTTACCTGCTGTTCAACCCGCATTATTTCCGCCGCTCCCATTCGGTCTTCGACAACTGCCCTTGGCTGCGTGAGGCGTGGGCGAACCCTGTCTTTCTCAATGCGTCCGACGCAAAGGAGAAGGGCATCGAGAATGGTGACACCGTTCGTGTTTGGACGAAGTATGGCGAAGTGCTACGCAAGGCATGCTGCATGGAAAACCTTATGCCGGGCGAGGTTGGCATTCCCCATGGTTCTTGGGTTCGCGTGAACGAAGAGACCGGAATTGACGAAGGTGGTGCCGATAACTACCTGACCGGAAACGACATTTCTGGTGGTGGTGTAACGAGCTACAACAACAATAACTGCAATTTCGAGAAATATGACGGGCCGGCGTTGGAGGACGATTGCAACATCGATGCACGCATCCTCGATCTTGGCTAAGGGGGAATCATGGCTTTTGGTTTTTACTTCGATATGACGCGCTGCATTGGCTGCCGCGCGTGCCAAGTGGCGTGCAAGGATAAAAACCGTCTTGGGGTTGGGGCGCTGTATCGTGGAGTGAAGAGCTACACGGTCGGCACGTTCCCCGACGTCAAAACGTATAGCTATTCTGCAAGCTGCAATCATTGCGAAGATCCGATTTGCATGAAGAACTGCCCAGTTGGCGCCATTGAGAAGGCTGAGGACGGGACGGTCATTCAGGACCAAGAAAAATGCATCGGCTGCCGCATGTGCGTTATGAGCTGCCCGTACGGCCATCCGAAGTATTTCCCCGAAAAGGGTGTATCTGGCAAATGCGATGGTTGCTACGGCATTCGTGCTAACGGCAGCCAGCCTGCGTGCGTTGCCGGTTGCCCCAATCGTGCTCTCGACTTCGGCGATGTCGACGAACTGCGCGCGAAGTATGGCGACGATTTGAACGTTGGCACTATCGTGGTGCTTCCGAGCCCTGATGAGACCCATCCGAATGTTCTCATCAAAGCCAAAGATTGCTCGTTCGACGAATCTGCTGTCGAACTGACCTGGTAATCATTTGCTTTTGCCGCCGCGCCGCGCATCGAATGCGACGCGGCGGCTTCTTCTTTACGGCGTTCTCGTAGACGTGATGGAAAACGAGTGCCGCCGTCTGGCGAAAGGAATGACGGAATGTTCGACGAAGAGCTTGAAAAACGAATCGGCATGGATCTCGCTTGCCGTGCGTATCTGTATGATCTTCTGCATGAGGTTTTCGGCGGCGATTGTTCGAGTGATTCTATTGCGAGGTATTTTGGGAAGCAAACGCGTGAAATGATTGCGCATGAGGCTGCGGCTCTTTCCGATTGCAGTCGCGAGGCCAACAATCGCCGCATTGTCGGCAATGGAGCGCGCACGCTTGAGCAATGCGCGGAAGCCGCGCTTGCCTACATCGATTCGCGCCAAGGCGCCGTTCACGAATCGCCTTCCGAATATGCGGCCGAAATGAAGTCCGACTATGCGAAGCTGTTCCAGATTCCCGGCGATTCGTATGTGAGCTCTTGGGAGTCTCCTTACGTTGGCACAGAGCAGGCTTTGTTTCAATGCGGCACGCTGAATGTTCGGGCGGCATATCACGCTGCCGGTTTGAAGCTTCAGGCCGAGCGCCACTTCCCCGATGACCACATTGCTGCCATGATGGAGTATCTTGCCTACATGGGTACGCGTGCCTACGATTGCTTCGCCGACGGTCGCGACGCGGAATGCGTACGGGCGTTGCGAACTTCGAAAGACTTCTTGACGTCTCATGTGCTTACCTGGATCGTCGCTTTTGCCAATAAGGTAATCGAAAAGGATACGCGCGGATGCTACGGCGCGTTTGCGCAAGTCGCAACGGTGGTTGCCCATGTTGACGGCGTGCGGCTCGATTTGCTGATTGACCGCATTGGCAAGTAGGAGGATTTGATGGACGTCCGCGAGTACGCACGGGCATTCGACCAGGTCGAACGCGACTACGAACATGCTGTCGCCGCCTTCGGCGTTCCTTTCGAGGCTTCGGAATCGTGCCCTCGATCGCGTCGCGCCGAAGTTGCCGCGGCGTGTTCTTGCCATTGCGAAAATGGTGAAGGCTCCTTGTGGCGCGGCTGGATTTCTCCTGCATGCTTGGCCTGTCGAAAGGGGGAGCGAACAGCGACATTTTTTATTGACTTGCGCTGTACGCGGAATTGCTATTTCTGCTTCAATCCCAACCAGGACCACTACGAGTATTTTTTGACCCATAAACGCGATATCGTTGGCGAACTTGAAGCTGCGCATGCCTCGGGAGCTCAATTCGATTGCCTTGCCGTGACGGGCGGCGAGCCGTTACTGCATAGAAAGCAGGTGGAATCGTTCATTCGTCGGGCAAAAGAACTCTACCCTGGTGTTCATGTTCGTTTGTATACGTGTGGCGACCTGCTTGATGGAGCGTGCTTGGCGGGGTTGGTTGAAGCGGGGCTTGATGAGATGCGCTTCAGCATCAAGCCCGAAGACGTTCCTTGTGCTGAGGCCCCCATATTTAATCGAATCGTCATGGCGGTTTCTGCGTTGCCTTCCGTGGTCGTTGAGATGCCTGTAATCCCCGGGAACCTCGATGCAATGCGCGCGCTCCTCTTGCGTCTTGACTCGATAGGGGTAAGGGGTGTCAATCTGCTGGAATTCTGCTTTCCTCTGTGCAATGAGGGTGAGTTTCAATCACGCGGATTCAAGCTGCGCAAACGACCCTTTAATTACCTCTACGACTATTGGTATGGCGGCGGGGTTCCCGTTGCGGGCAGTGAGTCGGAGGCGCTCGCATTGCTTTCTTGCGCGAGTGAGTCGCAATTAAAGCTCGGCGTTCACTATTGCAGCTCCGATAATAAGAATACCGGGCAAATTTATCAGCAGAATAAAGTCTTCTTGGAGGACGGCGCTCTTGAAGATGCGTACCCCTGGCTTTCTTTCGATGAGGACGATAACCTGCTGAAGTGCATTAAGGCTTTTGGCGAAGAAGCGGCAGCCGTTCGCGGATGGGCGCAGTTGCGGCGCCTGGCTTTCAATTGGAATGGTGATGTGCCGTCGGTTGCGATTCCTCTGACGTCTCTCAAGAGCGTTCGTGGGGCATTCCCGAAGATTCGTTTCGTCGAAAGTGCCAATGTTTTCGAGGAACGACACGGGGAGCTCTATCTGCGCGAATTGGGGATAAGGAATCTTGCCGCGGAAGGACATTCGTAGCTAACATGCCGCCCGCTTGCGGAAGTGTTCGGAATCGCACCAAACTGGCCGGCGTATCGCGAATGGCTCTATACTATGTATGATTCAACGTCGTCCCAGGAGCCATTCCCATGAAGCCCGATTCTTCTCGCATACAGACGAAGCGCCCAGCCAGGGCGAGCGCTTCGCTGCGCGTTTCGGCCAGTGGGAGCAAGGGCGGTGGTTCATTTAAGGTGAAACCACCTACCGAAGTGAAAGCCTCCTTTGAAAAGTCGCCAGTCAAAACAGAGCCGTCCTTCGAAACCGAGCCATCGCTGGAGAAGATTCCGACTTCGGCGGAGTCGTCCTTAAGACTCGGCCCCTACGGCCTCGACCCACTTCGCCGCCTTCTAGGCGATTCTTCCGCCAAGCGTCTCGCCACGTATTTCGCCAAGGCGGCGCTGCTTGTCGTAACCGTCTATTTGCTGAGCTTCGCCGTGACGAAAATGCCCGCACCGTTTTTGGCGCTGTTCTGGGCGTTTTTCACCCTCGCCTCAACGGCAGGCGTAATGTATCAGGTGGTTGTGCGCAAAACGCACCGCCAATTCAAATATGCGTCGGGCGGCCTGTTTGCGCGCGTGAACAACGGCCGTATCTTCAGCTTTATCGTGAGCTTTTGCGTGTCTGCGGCATGCATGGCGAGCTTATTCCTCGAATCGCCGAAGTGGGACATCGCCGAATGGGTGCTCATTTTCGCCGCGGTGGTGGTGTATCCCGTGGTGTTGCTGCTCATGCGTCGCTACGCACGCCGCGAATACGAGCCCGCGTTTCAGGCGTCAGGCGAATTTATGTGGAGCTGCGCCATCGTCGGCTTTCTGCTGTGCGTTGCGTATGGCGCGTATTGCGCGATGGACCCCAGTTTCGGGCAGCCTGTCGAAACGGTGCTCGACGCCTTCGCGAAAACGCCCATGCCGTTCGAGAATTCCCCTTCGGCGCTCATGTGGAACGCGGGCGTTGGCTCGTGGATTGTCGACAGCCTCACGAGCTATGGCCTTATGCAGGCTTCGAAAGTGTCGGTGCCCATCTGCTTCGCCATTCGCACGGCGCTGTGCGCGGGCGCGTTTTTCGGCATGGCGAACCTCATTGGGCTGTGCGCGCTTCCCGTGCAGGAGCTGCGCAAGATTTTCGTTTCGGTCGACGCGATCAAACGCGACGACGCGACGCAGCCCGTCTGGCGGCGCTACGTTGTTATGGTGGCGGTGCTCCCCGTCGCGCTCGTGGCGGGCTTTTTCTGGGGCGAGGCGAAGGTCGGCATGGCCATGCAAACCGAAAACGGCACGGCCCTGCAGGAAATCGCCCGCGAACTTGCGGGAAAATCGGTCTATTCCATCGATGGCGCGCTGTATGATCAGGCGAAAATCGATGCGCTCGCCAGCTCGCTTTCGGCCGACGAGGCGAACCTGCGCACGATGTCATCTCAGTTGAAAGATTCGCTTGAGAGTTCATATGCGACATGTTCGGGCAGAACCGACGCGTTTTTAGACTGGTATTTCAGCATTGCCACGAATTCGTCGCTGCGCGCGAGCATTCCCGAAGGTGGCGCGCAACAGGCGCTCGAAAACAGATTCTATTCCCTTGTGGGCTCGAACGAAGACGAGCAGCTCACCAAGAGCATGAAGAATTATTTGGCCGCGGCGGCGAATTTGCGCTCCTCGATTGACGATGGTATGCAGGCGGCGAAGGTTGACGGAGACGTGTCGCAGGCGGGCGGCGATGGGCGAAAGCTGCCCGCGTGGCTTGTCGAGGCGAAGGAATTCGGCGACGCGTGGTTGCTTAAAGGCTATCGCGAGGAGGCCGACGGTGTGCTCGACGCGGCGCGCGATTCGGGCATTTCGGCAGCGCTCGACGACGGGCAAACGTTGTTGCGGTACCAGTTCGAGAAGAACGTGTACGCCGATGCACAGTTCGCAAGCATGGCCTCGTCGGTCGACAAGCTCCCGAACGGCGGCAACATTGCCCTCGATGTTTTGACGTATGCGGGCGGCGTATTTGATGAGGGCATGAGCCGCGGCAAATATCGCAAAACGCTCCAGGCGGATATTTCTGCATGCGAGGAACAGGCGAAAACGCTGCTCACGCCGAATGTGCCTCCTGCGTTTTCGGCCGAACGGTAGTTGGCTAATGAGTCGCAAATCGCAAGAAAGCCCTGGAATCGACTTCCAGGGCTTTCTCTATCTCAGCTTTGCGATTCGTGGCGCGGCCTTGTGGCTTGCCATGCGCGGTTGCCCTTCGCCTGAAATTAGTCGAGCTTGGCGAAGGCCTGCTGCAAATCCCAAATGATGTCTTCGGCGTTCTCGGTGCCGATGGACAGGCGAATGGTCGAAGGCGTGATGCCCTGATCGGCAAGCTCGGCCTCGGTCAGCTGGGAGTGCGTGGTGGTTGCCGGGTGAATGGCCAGGCTCTTCACGTCGGCGACGTTGGCGAGCAGCGAGAAAATCTGCAGGCTGTCGATGAACTTCCAAGCTGCTTCTTGGCCGCCCTTAATCTCGAACGTGAAGATGGAGGCGCCGCCATTGGGGAAGTAGCGCTCGTAGAGCTCGTGGTCGGGGTGATCGGGCAGGCTCGGGTGGTTCACGGAAGCCACGTGCGGGTCGTTGGCCAAGAATTCGACAACCTTCTTCGTGTTCTCGACATGACGGTCGACGCGCAGAGACAGCGTCTCAGTGCCCTGCAGCAGAATCCATGCGTTGAACGGCGAGATGCAGGCGCCTTCGTCGCGCAGCAGAATGGCGCGCACGTAGGTCGCGAATGCGGCCGGGCCTGCGGCATCGGCGAAGCTTACGCCATGGTAGCTCGGGTTGGGGTCGGCGATTTCGGCATACTTGCCGCTTGCCTTCCAGTCGAAGTTGCCGCCGTCGACGATCACGCCGCCAAGCGAGGTGCCGTGGCCGCCGATGAACTTGGTCGCGGAATGCACCACGATGTTCGCACCGTGCTCAAGCGGGCGGAAGAGGTACGGCGTGCCGAAGGTGTTGTCGACCACGACGGGCAGGCCGTGCTTCTTGGCGATTTCGGAAATGGCGTCGACGTTGGGAATGTCGGAGTTCGGGTTGCCGAGCGTTTCCAGGTAAATGACGGTGGTGTTGTCTTTGATGGCGCTTTCGACCTCGGCGAGGTTGTGCGCGTCGACGAAGGTGGTTTCGACGCCGAACTGCGAAAGCGTGTGCTCGAGCAGGTTGTACGAGCCGCCGTAGATGGTCTTCTGCGCGACCACATGGTCGCCGGCCTGCGCGAGGGCCTGCAGCGTGTAGGTAATGGCGGCGGCGCCAGAAGCCACGGCCAGGCCAGCCACGCCGCCTTCAAGTGCGGCGATGCGGTCTTCGAACACGCCCTGGGTGGAGTTCGTCAAGCGGCCGTAGATGTTGCCGGCATCGGCCAGGCCGAAGCGGTCGGCGGCGTGCTGGGAATTGCGGAACACGTAGCTCGTGGTTTGGTAAATGGGCACCGCGCGGGCGTCGCTGGCGGGATCGGCGCTTTCCTGGCCGACGTGCAACTGGAGGGTGTCGAAGCCGAAGGTGTGCTCGGGGTTATTGATGAACTGGCTCATTGGAAAGTCTCCTTACATAGTTCGATGGGCTGGTTCCCATCGCGAATGGAAATGTGCTGGTCGGTGGAGCTCCCGGCAGGTGTGAAAGCGAATCTACCGGGAGTTCGGCATTCGTTTCGTGCGTCGCATGCGGGGCTCCTTCCGAAATTCCCATTTCCCTACTCGTTTGGTCTGTTGAACAGAATAGGGGCGTGATATAGCGATGTCAATCAGTAAAAACTGGTAGCTAGTTATCTGCGTAATAGATAGCGAATAGCAATGCGACTATATAAGAAAGGGAAGTGTCGAGAAAGCCATGGTAATGATGGTTATTGAAACCCTGTGAATTCTGGAGGCAACAAGAGCGGGGAAATCGCGGTCTATCGAATCGTCAATCCGGCTACGTGTCGTCTCGTTTCGTTCTGTTGTCGTTCGTTTTTCGCGCATTGAAGCTTCAGTCGGTTTGGCACGAACGGGGGCGAACGGGGCTGGGCGATGTGCCGATTCGAGCGCGGTATTTTCTTAACTTTGCGGATATGCGATTATCGGTTCTGTCGAGACGTGCGCCGAGCTCGGGTTGCTCCGTATGGCTCGGATCCTTAAACGCATACATCAAAAAAGAGAGGAGCGCCCGCATGAAGATTTCTGCACGCAACCAGTTCGAAGGTACCATTTCCAGCGTTGTCGAAGGCTCCGTGAACGGCGTTGTGTCCATCGACTTCGAGGGCTATGCCATCAAGGCCGATATCACCATGGAATCCATCAAGGGCCTCGGGCTCGCCGAGGGCAAAAAGGCATTCGCCATCATCAAGGCTTCCAACGTGATGTTCGCCGCAGGCAGCGAGCCCATCAAGAACATTTCCGCGCGCAACCAGCTCGTGGGCACCATCACTTCCATTAAAGAAGGCGCTGTGAACGGCCATGTTGCGCTCGAGCTCGCTGACGGCAACAAGGTCATCGGCTCCATCACCAACGAGGCAATCGAGTCGCTCGGCCTGGCCGAGGGCGAGAAGGCTGTCGCCATCATCAAGTCGACCGACGTCATGGTGGGCGTGGAATAGGTAAGCGCATCTTGGGCAACCAGCGCTGCAATGCACATGGGCGGCATAAGACGCGATTGGCGCACCCGCTTGCTTCTTGGCCGCCTTGCATAACGAATGCTTTGCCTGGCCGATCGCGGTTGTGAATCAGATTGCGTGACGAAAGGCGCGATTAGCGCGCCACCATCCATTTCATATTGCGTGAAAGGCGGTCTTCGGTCTGCCTTTTCTTTTTCCTTATTATTTCTTGTTCCGAATAATCTATAATCGAGAACAGTTTTGACAGGAAAGGGGCTTTCGTGCGCGAAGACGAGGCATTGCAAGTCGAAGACGTATCGGCGTTGCTCGGCGTGGGTCGCAACACTGTGTACTCGCTTGCGAAATCGGGCGAGCTTGCGTCGTATCGTGTGGGTCGCAAGCTGCGTTTCACGCGCGCCGATGTTGAGCGCTACATCGAAGCGTCGAAAACGGGCGGCTCGCCAGCCTCGACGGGCCCCATTCCCGTTGCGCCCGTATCTGCTGCGACCCCCTCCTCTCCTTATGCGGCGGCTATTCCCGAGATAGCTCCCGCCGCCGATCCCTTCGTTATTTCGGGCGGCGATATTTCGGGCGACATTATCGCCCATGCGATTTCTGGCAAGGGCTTTCCCTGCTCGCGGGCCTATTTGGGGAGCTATCTCGCGCTTGTCGATTTGTATCTGGGCCGCGCCGATGCCGCCGTTGTGCACCTGTTCGACCGCAAATCGGGCACATACAACATTCCGTATGTGCAGCGCCTTGCGCCGGGCGTTCCGGTGTCGGTGGTGCGCGTTGCCCGCCGAAGCGTGGGCCTTATCGTGCAAGCCGGCAATCCCAAGCACCTGCATTCGTGGGGAAGCCTACTCACGCGCGATGCGTCGCTCGTGAATGTCGCCCGCGGCTCGGCCATGCGCGTGCTGCTCGACGAAGTACTGTGCGAGCTCGAGGCGCGTCCCGAATCGGTGCGCGGCTACGATCGCGAAGTTGCCTCTCCCGATGCGGTGGCGGCGTTCGTGGCAAAGGGCGCGGCCGAAGCGGGCGTGGGCACTTCGAATCTCGCGCAGGCGACCTTGGGCGTCGATTTCCTTCCCATGCAAAACGAGTGGATCGATATCGTGGTGAAGAAAAGTGAGCGCACGCGTTCGCTCGTGCGCGCAGCCAAGCGCCTGGGCGACGACCCTCGCGTGCGCCGCGAGCTCGAGGCCCTGGGTTTTGACGCGTCACGTTTGGGCTCCATCATCTATGAGTCGTAACCTGTTAAATGCTCGTAGCGTTTAACAGGTTTTTGGCGCATTGCGACGAAGGGGCGAGCTTCCCTTGGCGTCTGTGCTGCGCCAGCTGCGGCAAACAGGCTTTGGATGCCTCGAATGAATGCAAAAGAACTTATTTCACCTGCCGTTTTCCGCCGGGTCGCATCGCGGTGCGCCGTATAATTCAGGCAGGCGCGTTGCGCGTTTTCGCGAAACCTGCTAAACGCTACGAGCATTTAACAGGTTTCGGGTATTCGACGGGAGAAAGGAATCCCATGGTGCAGGAATACATGTTCGAGTCGTTTGACGGCACGGAACTCTACGGCAAAACCGATTCGGTGGCCGATCCGCGTGGCGTGGTGGTAATCGTGCATGGTTTGTGCGAGCATCAAGGCCGCTACGACTATCTCACTATGCGTCTGAACGCGCAGGGCTATTCGGTGTATCGCTTCGACCATCGCGGTCATGGCCGTTCGAAGGGCACCAAGGTCTTTTATTCCGCCTTCGATGAAATCGCGAAAGATATCGACGTCGTGGTCGACCGCGCGATTGCCGAAAACCCCGAGTCCCCGCTGTTCATCGTGGGTCATTCCATGGGCGGCTACGGCGCAGCGCTGTATGGGCACTTGCATCCGGGCAAGGTCGACGGCTACGTGCTCTCGGGCGCATGGACCCGCGACAATAAGGGCCTGGGCACAGGCGCGGTTGAGGCCGATGCCCCCGATTTGGCCTACATGCCTAATGAGCTGGGTGACGGCGTATGCTCCGACCCGTCGGTGGGCGAGGCGTACATGGCCGACCCCTATGTCATTAAAGAAATGTCGTTTGGCCTGTTCCGCGCACTGCACAAGGGCCATGCGTGGATGCGTGAGAACGCGAGCCGCTTCGTTGACCCCGTGCTCATTCTGCATGGCGGTGACGATGGCCTGGTGGCCCCGAAAGACAGCCTTGAGCTCTACGAGCAAATTGCCTCGTGGGACAAGAGCCTGCGCATTTACGCCGGTCTCTATCACGAGATTTTCAACGAATACGACAAGGATGCCGTTATCGAAGACGCCCTCGATTGGCTCAACCTGCATGCCGATTTGGAATTTATCGACGTTGAGGAAGAGGAAGTCGAAGGCGACGAATAGCCAGCCGCCGCACAAGAACGCGGCATAGGTAAAGAAAATCCCAGAAAGCATAAGCGGGCCTTGCGCGGAAGATGCGCGAGGCCCGCAGCGTTTGGGTGTGCGACGCTATCTCAGGAACACGTGCAGCAGCTTTTCGTAGAGCGCGCTCGAATAAGGCTGGTATCGCATGGGCAAATCGAGCCACGTTTTCTTGTCGACAATCGATTTGACGTGCGAAAACGCCTCGAACCCGCGCTTGCCGTGGTAGCCGCCCATGCCGCTTTCTCCCACGCCGCCGAACGCCATTTCGCTCGTTGCCAGGTGAATGACGACGTCGTTGATGCAACCGCCGCCGAATTGCAGCTCGTGCGTGAAGCGGTCGATGTGCCCCTTGTCGCTCGAGAACAAATACGCGGCAAGCGGTTTCGCCTTGCCTTTGAGGCCTTGCGCCACCTGGTCAAACGCCCCGAACGTAAGAATGGGCAGAATCGGCCCGAAAATTTCTTCCCCCATAACCGCGTCGCTCGCCACAACGCCGTCCATAATCGTGGGCGCGATGCGGCAGCTTTGGGCGTCGCGCTCGCCGCCGTGCACCACTTTGCTCTCGTCAATAAGTCCGCACAGGCGCTCGAAGTGCTTCTGGTTCACGATTTTGCCGTAGTCGGCATTCTCAAGCGGCGTTGTGCCGAATTGGCGTTCAACCTGCTTTACCAGCTCAGCGACGAGTTTATCGTGCACGTTGCGCTCCACGAGCACATAATCGGGCGCCACGCATGTCTGGCCGCAGTTCAGAAACTTGCCAAACGCGATGCGCTTGGCGGCTAGCTCGATGTTCGCGCTTGCGTCCACGATGCAGGGGCTCTTTCCGCCCAGCTCAAGCACGGCAGGCGTGAGGAATTCGGCCGCATGACGCAGCACCTCTTTGCCCACGTTCTGGCTTCCCGTGAAGAAGATGAAGTCGAATTTTTGCTCGAGCAGCGCGGTGTTTTCCGCGCGACCGCCCGTGACAACCGCCACGTGTTCGGGTGCGAAGCATTCCGAGACAATGCGCTCGATAATCGCGCTGGTCGCCGGCGAATAGGCGCTCGGTTTCAAAATAACGGTATTGCCTGCGGCGATGGCGTCGGCGAGCGGATCGATGGTCAGCAGGAACGGGTAGTTCCACGGACTCATGATGAGCGTGTTGCCGTAGGGCATCGCCTGCGTGAAGCTGTGCGAGGCGAACTGGGCGAGCGGTGTGCGCACGGTTTTGCGTCGAGCAAGCTTGCGCGTGTGCTTGATCATATAGGAAATTTCGGTGAGTGCCAGGCCGCTTTCGCACATGAACCCCTCGTAGGCGCTCTTGCCCAAATCGGCCGTGAGCGCCGCGTGGATGTCGTCTTCGTGTGCCTTCACGGCGTCGTAGAGCTTGCGCAGGTTCTTGATGCGGAAATCAACGGAAAGCGTGGCTCCGCTGTTGAAGAAGGCGCGCTGCGCGTCGAGGAGTGCTTGGATTTCTTCGCCGGTCATTATTCGTTCCAATCTGCGATTTCTTCATAGAGGGCGGCCAGTTCGTGTTCGGTCATGAGCTTGGGCACGGGATAGAGCGGGTTCGCTTCACGCTCAGCCGTATGGGCCAGGTGTGCGATGTCGTCGCGCTTGATGCCGCTGATTTTCTCAGGAATGTTCATGCTCGCGTTGAGTTCCTTGATCGCTGCGATGAACTTCGCTGCGCCTTCAGCGTCGGAACCGGTCGCGGTGCATACGCCCGCAGCCATGCCGAGCTGGTGAAGCTTTTTGTGCGCCGCCTCGCCGTACGCTTCGAGCACATAGGGCAGAATCACGGCGTTGGCCAGGCCGTGGGGCACGCCGTATTGGCCGCCGAGCGAGTGGGCGATGGCGTGCACGTAGCCTACGTACGACATGGAAAACGCGATGCCCGCTTTGTACGCGGCGTGCAGCATGTTCTCGCGCGCTTCGTGGTCGTCGCCATGCTCATAGGTGCGCTGGATGTTTCCGAATATCAGCTTGGTCGCGTCGAGCGCGAGTTCGCGCGTCTGCTTGGTGGTTGACCTGCCGATATAGGCTTCCACGGCATGCGTGAGCGCGTCCATGCCTGTGGTGGAGGTAAGGTGTGGCGGCAGCGTGTAGGTGAGGCGCGCGTCGAGCACGGCGTAGTGGGGAATGAGCGGGAAGCTCATGATCGCGTATTTGTGGTGCTCGTGGCCGTCGGTAATCACGGCGGCCAAGGTGACTTCGCTGCCCGTGCCCGCGGTGGTGGGAATGGCGATAATCGGGGGCGTTGCCTTGAGCACGCGCAGAACGCCCTTCATGCGCGAGAGCGGCTTGTTCGGGTATGCGACGCGTGCGCCTACGGCTTTGGCGCAGTCCATTGACGAGCCGCCGCCAATCGCGATAATCGCGGTGCATTGGCGCTGGTGGTAGAGCTCAAGGGCTTCTTCAACCTGGTCAACGGTGGGGTTGGGCTGGGTTTTATCGTACACGGCGTAGTTCACGCGCGCGTCGCGCAGCGCCGCTTCGAGCGGTGCGGTAAGGCCGTTTTCCACGATGCCGCGGTCGGTCACGACGAGCACGGTGCGCGCGTGCTCCTTCTCAAGAACGGGACCCAAATCGGCGCATGAACGAATGATTTCGGGCTCGCGGTAGGGGAGCACCGGGAGCACGGCGCGAAAGCCGATTTGAAAGACGCGGCAGTAGGCTTTTTTAAGGAAGAACATGGCAATTACTCTTTCTTGGGGGCGGTGGTTGGCTGAGCGGTGCGCGCGATGGCGCCCAAGCGGTCGCTCACGGCGGTGAGGCTTTGGTAGAACGCCGCGCGCTGCTCATCGGTGAGGCTGTCGTCGACTTCCTGAAGCACCGTCGCGATTTTCTGGGCAATCGCGTCGCCGGCCTGCTCACCTTTCTTGGTGAGCACGAGCGGGCACTTGTAGGGCTTGGCGCCATTGGTCGAGGCTTCGATGAAGCCTTCCGACTTCAGATGGTCGATCGCGCGCGACACAGCTGCCTTGTCTTCTTCGCAGCGCTCGCACAGCTCGGCCGCGGTAAGGCTTCCTTGCGAACGCAAGTAGTGCAGGCATGACACATGGATGCTTTTCAGCCCCCAATCAGCCATTTCCTGGTTTTTGATTTTGCGAATGCTGCGATTGATTCGGCTTATGAGAATGGTGAGGTGAACGTCTCGAATCGGTCTTCCATGGCGCCTTTCCAGATGATTGATGTTGACAAATCAACATGTGGAAGTTGACCATAAACTTGTTGATATGTCAACAAGTTCTGTAGAAAGCCTTTTGGCTGGTGCCATGCGAAGGTTGCTTTTAGCCGGTGTTCGATTCATGCGCGCGTTTGGTATTCGCCCTTCCGCCCGTTGCACGCTTTGTCGAGCTCCTAGCGCTTTGCGAGGTGGAGCGTAATGGCGAGCGCGATGAGCGCCGCGGTTTCAAGCGCCATGATGTAGGAGACAATAGCGCCTTGACCGTACGCTCGCCGCTCGCCGGCACTGGATGTGCTTGTGGGGCGGCGGTTCTCGTTCGCGCGTTGCTGCGCGATGCCGCAATTGCCCCGTTTAATGTGTTCCATGCGCCGTGGGATCGCTCTTTAGTGTCGTATACTTTTTGTAGCTGTTCCGATTGCGCGAGCGTTCGGAATGCCATACAACGCGACGGAAGGGAAGGCGCGCATGGCCTGGGGCGATAAGAAAAACGATAAGCGTGCGAACGAGAGCCCGTTCAACGCGGGCGACCCCACAATGCCGTGGGATATTTCCTCATCGACGAAGGCGTACAAGAATCGCGCGCAAGATCCGTTCGGCGAGCCGGCAGAAGACGGCACTCCTGCGTCAGACATGGAGCCAAAGGCGGCTTCTGAACAAACGAATCGCTCCGCCCATCCCACCCAGCCCGTTCGGCCTAGCGATTCTTCTCGTTCCGATCAGTCCGTGTGGCCCAATCATTCCTCTTTCCAAGATTCGCCTTTTAGCACGCCCGCCGGCAATGCGGCCCCATCTTCTGTACCGGCTCCGCCACCGCCTCCGAATTTCGAAGGCGTGGGCAAGAGGGCGGCCCAGAGTAAAGCCGCTTCGAGGCCCAAGGGCAAGTCGCCCGCGGTTGTCGTAGGCATTATCGTGGCGGCGTTCGTTGTCTTCACGGTTATTTTTGGTGCCATTGTCGCGCTCGATTCTTTTCTCGACGAACAGGCCCCTTCGTATGGCGACGTCAACGATACCGAAGTCATCGGCTCCGACCACGAGGTGTACGCTCCGGAAACCGATGATGAGAAGGCGATATTCGATGTGGCGACCAGCCGCCTTGGCAGCGTTGCATCGGGCAATGACGAGGTTCTTCATGCAGCTATCGCCAACGATTTCGCCGATTGCGTTTTAGACTATACAGGTGAATCGGCCGCTTCCTTCGGCCTCGATGCCGACGCGTACGCCGATTGGGCTATGCGTTCGCTCGTGTATGAGGTCGACTGGGTGTATGTCGACGACGAAGCCGACGAGGCAACGGTGTACTACTACGCGAATTCCTATCGCAGCTACGATGTCGCGAGGGAAGTGTGCTACGCCATCGCGGATGGAGTCGACGCGCAAGAGGCTCTTTCGAACGCATGCGAGAATGCCGAAATGGGCTATGAGCTGTTTTTGACGGTCGACTTGGAGAAAGTCGGCGGCACGTGGCGCATCGACGAGTCGGAGTGGGCCGACCCCAGCGAAAACGACCTGTTGTGGCTGTTCGCGTAGAAAATTCATCAAGTGGGACGCTTCCGCTGGTGGATTTTGAACAGCGCGCTAGCGCTTGCCTGTGGCGCCGAACCTTCCGAAACGTGGATAGGCTTATACTGGGCCGTTTCCCATTTCTTCGATTGCGAGGAAATGGGAAGCAGTTCGTTTCGTTGGTACTGCATCCGTTCGCGGGTATGTATCGTCCTTTGGCTTCTTGATAGGCGTTTTTACGCGACGTGAAACGTATCTGAAAAATAGCTTCTGTAGCATTTCTTCTTGTCGAAAGAAAAAGAAAGCGTGCGCATTGGAGAGATTTCTTTCATGGCTCTTCAATGCGCGCGCTTTCCCGAGGGAAAGGCAATGCTATGGAAGACTTCCTCACATCGTTTTTCATAACGCCATTTACGAGTTTGGGCGAAGGCTTGGCCGCCGCCACAAGCCCGCTTGACGTTATCGACGCCGTCGACGGTTTCGTGTGGGGTCCCATCATGATTTTGCTGCTGCTGGGCACGCACATCTTCATGACGATTCGCACCGGCTTCATACAGCGCAAGCTTGGCACTGGCATCAAGTTGTCGGTCACTAAGGACGACCCGTCCGACGCCGATGGCGACATCACCCAGTTCGGCGCGCTCACCACGGCGCTCGCTGCCACCATCGGCACGGGCAACATCGTCGGTGTGGGCACGGGCCTTCTGTTCGGCGGCCCGGGCGCCATTTTCTGGATGTGGATCACCGGCATTCTGGGCATCGCCACCAAGTATTCCGAGGTGTTCATTGGCGTGAAGTATCGCGTGAAGGACCACTCGGGCAAGATGCTCGGCGGCGCGATGTACGCGCTCGAGCGCGGCTTCAAGAACAAGAAGCTCGGTCGCGTGCTGGCTGTGCTGTTCGCGCTGTTCGCGTCGCTGGCCGCGTTCGGCATTGGCGCTTCGACCCAGTCGAACTCGCTTGCCGACGCGCTGTACAACACGTCGCTCATCGACGGCGCGGCCATTCCGCAGTGGCTCGTTGGCATCGTGGTCGTGGCGCTTGTGGCTATCGTCATTCTGGGCGGTATCAAGTCTATTTCTCGTGTGTGCGAGAAACTCGTTCCTGTCATGGCCATTTTCTACGTGGCGTGCTGCATCATTATCATTGGCATAAATGGCCAGTTCCTTGGTGAGGCGATTCGTCAGATTATCGTGGGCGCCTTCACCCCGGCCGGCGCCGCTGGCGGCGCGGTTGGTTCCACGGTCACGCTCGCTTTGCAGTTCGGCTTCAAGCGCGGCATTTTCTCCAACGAATCGGGCATGGGCTCGGCTCCGTTGGTTGCGTCTTCCGCCACCACGAAGAACCCCGCTCGCCAGGCGCTCGTTTCCATGACCGGTACGTTCTGGGACACCGTCGTTGTCTGCTTGCTCACGGGTCTCATGCTCATGACCACGCTGCTCGCCAACCCCGAACTTTCCGCCGCCATCGCGAACGGCACTATTTCCTCGGGCGCAGGCCTCGCCACCGCGGCCTTCGAGAAGATTCCCGTGTTCGGCCCGTTGGTGCTGCTCGTTGGTCTGATTACCTTCACCTACTCCACCATTCTCGGTTGGAGCCAGTACGGAAACCGTGCCATCAGCTACCTGCTTGGCAAGAAGGCCGTGCTTCCGTATTACATCGTGTTTCTGCTGTTCGTCTTCTGGGGCTGCATGATGGTCGGCGACGCAACCGGCAGTGCTGCGGTTTCGAACCTGAGCTCGGTGGTGTGGAACTTCGCCGACGTGATGAATGCCCTCATGGCGATTCCGAACTGCATCGCGGTGCTCGGCCTTTCCGCCATCATTGCCCGCGAGACCAAGCACTACGTTTATGACGGCAACCTCGACGAGGTTGACGACACCGAGATTCCGCAATACGACGAAAAGTAATTCGCCGGCGGTATTTCCTCACAACCTAGGCGGCTGCCTTCGGGCGGCCGTCCCCTCTCCGGGAGGGGCATGCATGCCCCTCCTTTCTTGTTCCCAAATTACGCCATTTGCTTGGAAGGAAGCGCCTGATTATGAAAGGCCTTGGCCACCGCAATGGCGCATTCGGCCTCATCGTGGAAATGGCCATTCCCACGAACGATCGCGTGTGCTGGTTTGGCGACGGCGTGTCCTGTGCGAGCGATTTCCACCTACGATTTTATGGCCGATTCGCAGACCTGCATAAGCTGCATGCGTTGCATGCGCGATTGTCCCGCCCATGCGCGCAAGGTCAATGGCCTTATGGTGAAAATCGCATCGGCTGTCATTGCGAAGGAATGCAACGTTCGCAAGGAAGCCGAGTTGTTTCTTTAGGCAGCTCCCGTCCGGGGGCGGGCGTTGGCCAGTTCATGCGGTTCTTCTCGACGGAGGGGGCCTTGTCGTGCGTTGTCGTGCGCGAGTTCGAGAAGCGGCGTTTCCCTATACGTTTTACTTTCGGGACGGCCGCTCCACAATCTTAAACTTTGCTTTTGACGCTGTCGCTTCAGACCGCTGGATTTCGGCGTTTCTAGCGTGGCCTTTGTTGTCAACGACGTCGATCCCTCGGCGCGTTTCCGGTTGCGCGGTTACTTCGCTTCGAGCTTCGTTACTCGACAGATGTTGGTGTGCTGCGGGTTGCCTTTGGCGAGCGGCGAGGGGCGATACACGGTAAGCGTGTTGATGCAGCCTCCGAAGTCAACCTCGCGCCCGCCAATGTGTTGCGCGTCGTACCAGGCGCCTTGCGAAATCGCTACGGTCCCCTCGACGATATCGCTTGTGAGCTTCGCCGGCAGGCACAGCTCGCCTTGGCCGTTCTTTACGAGCACCTTATCTCCGTCGGCGATGCCGCATTGGGCCGCATCGCGCACGTTCATCCATACCACCTGGGGGAACATCGTTTTCAGCTTTTCGTCGAACCCCCAGCTCGAATGGATGCGTGCGCGGTCGTGAAATCCCGTGAGCCGCAGCGGCATTTTGACATTGGGAATGCCTGCTTCTGTCCATTCGGGAATGTAGGCGGGAATGGGCGTGAGAGTTGAAAGGCACGTGAGCGTATCGCCTTCGCGCAGCTCCCAGCCGGCCGTGTCGCGCAGTATTGCTTCGCTGAAAAGCTCGATTTTGCCCGATGCGGTCGCAAGCGGATGCTCATCGGGCGATTCGCGGAACGCCTTAAGTGCGACATGCGGTCCGCGCCATACGCTCACGATGCCGGCGCGCTGCGCCTCGTCGAATTCGGGAAGGCCAAGTTCGGGCTGTTGCTCGCGTGCTTCGTCGTAGAGCACGCGAATCCAGTCGCCTTCGGTGCGGCCAAGCGTGAATTCTTGCTCGACGCCGAGGCTCGCGGCCATGAGACGCGCCATCTCGTAGGCGCTTTTCTGCTCATCGCGGTGCGTGGGCACGGGCCGGCCCGTGACGATGTGTCCCCAATCGGCGCCGCCCGATGTTTGCGATTGCTGCTCGATGCGCAGCAGGTCGGGGAATATGACGTCGGCGTATTTCAGCGAATCGCACATCACGGTGTCGATGCCCAAAATGAACTCACATTTGCTCTCGTCGGCGAGTACTTCGTGGGAATGGCACACGTCTGAATGCTGGTTGGTGAGGCTGTTGCCCGCGTAGTTGATGAGGTATTTGATTCCGTGCTCAAGGCGGGATGCGCCGCGAACGCCGCTGTTTTCGGCGGTCATTTCCTCGCCATGCTCAATGGCGTGAATGGTCTCGAACACGGGGATGCTCACCGCCGCGGGGTTGTGGCCTGCGGGAAGCGAGCTCGAAAGTACGCGGTGGTGCCAAGGGTACAGGCCGTTTGACGTGCCTTCGAGACCGACGTGGCCGACGAGGCATGGCAGGGCCATGGCCGCCCAGGCGCTCCATTCGCCGTTGCTGCGCCGTTGCGGACCCCAACCCGACAGCACGTGAAGGCGTCGGGCGTCCGCGATGCTGCACGCAAGCGAGCGAATGTCACTCGCCGCAATACCGCAAATGCCTTCGGCCCATTCGGGCGTTTTCGCGATGCGGTCATAGCCTTCGCCCGTCACGTAGTCGTGATACGACATGTGCTTGCCGCGGAAAGCTTCCGGCATGGTCGCTTCGTCGAAGCCGACGCAGTATGCATGCAGAAAGTCCAGGTCAACGGCATTCTTCTGGATAAGTTCCCACGCAATTGCCGCCACAAGCGCCGCATCGGTGCCGGGCGTGATGGGCAACCATTCGACGTTGCCCATGATCGATTCGGTCTTGCGCGGGTCAATGACGATGATGCGCGTGCCCTCTTGCTTCGCCAGGCGCCGCCATTGTACGCCGATGTTCGCGCCGCCGTCGTTGGCGACAGCGGGGTTTGCGCCAAAGGCGATTACGAGGTCGGCCGAAAACGCCTGTTCAAAGGAGCTGCCGTCGTCGGGCTTCACTCCAAAGCAGTATTTCGCGGCCCAGGTGGCCTGCGCGCATGAGTAGTCGTTGTAGCGCGATAGGTAGCCGCCCAAACAGTTCATGAGTCTGTTGAAGGGGCGTGCGGTGGTGCAGTTAGCGTTTGTGCCGTAGGCGATGAAGACGGCGTCGTTGCCGAAGCGGTCGATGGTATCGCGCAGCTTGCTTGATGCGATATCGATTGCCTCGTCCCACGTGATGCGCTCGTAGAGGCCCGATCCTCGCGGCCCCGTGCGTTTGAGTGGCCATTTCAGGCGTAGAGGGCTTTCGGCCCAGGCGAGCATGCGGCGCCCGCGTACGCAGGCTTGGGGCAGGGGCGTGCCGTCAGACGTTTCGGCCGCGCACGAACCCACGCCCGTGACTCGGTCTGCTTCGATATCGAAGCGCAGGGCGCACCGCCCGCCGCAGTTCGCGGCACAGTGATTCCATATGGCGCGTGCGCCGGAAGGCGGTGCGCTTGTGGGTGAAGCGTTGACGGCTGGTATGCAGGTGGTTGGTTCGCTCATGGAATGCCTTGCGTTCGGGAAACTCTGCGAGCCATTGTATGGCTTCGCCGCCGCCTCTCTGTTTCGTGCGTGTTGCAAGCATCTCGAATCCATCGTTCGTTGAATGGGGGTTTCCGCGCGCCTTTTACGCAAGCGGCTCCATTTCCTCCAGGCCTTTCGCGCGCGCTTCGGCTTCAATTTCGCGGTCGGTCGCGCTCTTGCGGCTCGGTAGCGCGATGTCCATGTCGAAATCAACCGGCTTGGTAGCCAGGCTCACGAGCGGCACGATTGCGAGCGAGAGCAGCATTGCGAGCGCGCCGCAATTGATGGGGCTTGCGATAAGCGCGTGGCCGAAGAAGCTCGCAATCATGTTTCCGCTGGTCAGGCCTACTCCCACGATGAAACTCGTCCACACGGCCGCCTTCGAGATGCGCTTGGAGTACAAGCCCCACAGGAAGGGGCCGAGGAAGGCGCCGGCCAGCGCGCCCCAGCTGATGGACATGAGCTGCGCGATGAACGTAATCGACGAGTTGTACTGCACGAGCGCGATGAGCGCGGAAATGGCCACGAACGCCACGAGCAGGCCGCGCATCCATGCGAGCTGACGCTTCTCATCCATGTTCTTCACGACGTTGTCTTTCAACAGGTCGAGCGTGAGCGTGCTCGACGAGGTGAGCACAAGCGAACTCAAGGTCGACATCGAGGCCGAAAGCACGAGCACGATTACGAGGCCGACAAGCAAATCGGGCAAAGTGGAAAGCATAGTGGGGATGATGGAGTCGTAGATGGGCGTGCCTGTGGCCGACATCTCGATCTGGCCTGAGTACAGGCGTCCGAAGCCGCCGAGGAAATAGCTGCCGCCGGCGACGACCATAGCGAAAATCGTTGAGATGATGGCGCCCTGTTTAATGGCGGGGCCGCTTTTGATGGCGTAGAACTTCTGCACCATCTGCGGAAGGCCCCACGTACCGAGGCTCGTGAGAACCACAACGCCGAGCAGGTTGAGCAAATCGGGTCCGAACATGCTTACGAACGCGCCTTGCAGGTCGGGATTCGTTTCGGCTTGCACGTGCGACAGGTCGATGACCGCCTGTGAGAAGCCGCCATTGCCGGCGAGCACGGCACAAATTACGGCGGTGATGCCGAACAGCATCACGATGCCCTGCAGGAAGTCGTTCACCACGGTGGCCATGTAGCCGCCGAGCACCACGTAAATGCAGGTGATAAGCGCCATGCCGATGACGCATGCCTCGTACGGCAGGCCGAACGCCATGCCGAACAGGCGCGACAGGCCGTTGTAGACGCTCGCGGTGTAGGGAATGAGGAACACGAAGATGATGGCGGCGGCGGCGATGCGCAGCGCACGGCTGTGGTAGCGCTTGCCGAAGAATTCGGGCATGGTGGCAGCACCCAGGCGCTGCGTCATTTCGCGCGTGCGGGGGCCGAGCACCCACCAGGCGAGCAGGCTGCCCAAAATGGCGTTGCCGATGCCTACCCACGTGGCCGACAGGCCGTATTTCCATCCGAATTGACCGGCGTAGCCGACGAAGATGACGGCCGAGAAGTACGACGTGCCGAATGCAAACGCGGAAAGCCAGGGGCCTACGTTGCGGCCGCCCAGAATGAAGCCGGTCACGCTGCCGGCGTGTTTTTGGCACAGGATGCCGATGATGATGGCGATTGCCGCGAAGGCGAGCACCATGGTGATTTTTGCAATCATTGGAATTTCCAATCGGTCTTGCGCGTTTGGGCGCGAACCGATTTCTCGACGGGGCACCCGTTTGCCCTATTCGCCCCTTGTTGAGAAACCGGACCATGCCCAAATGCGCGAAATTACGCGGACATGGAGGCGCACACGACGGCTGTGGCTGTACGCGACGCTGGCGTGCGACGCGACGAGCGGCCCTCGTGCGCTAGAGGTATCGATAGGAATAGAGGTACTCGGGGTAGCGGCCCGTGTGGGCATGGCAGAAGAAGCCGGCGGCGGTTGCGCAGGTATGTGCGGTGGCGTTGCTCACGCGTGCTCCTTCCAAAACTCGGCCCGAGGAAGCGGGCGACGTGCGCGACCTTCGTTCGGTGTGCCGTGGGCGTTCATTTCGTCGCGCACGGTTCCCGATTGGTTGCGGAATGCGTTTAGTATAGCGGCGAAATCGCACACGTCAACACTCTAATGCGCTAAAGTGTCGTTTTCCGTTGATGGCCGGTTCGTCGTCGAGCCGATTTGCATTTGTCGGAAATTCCGCGAGCAGTGCACGGTTTTTGTTTCGTCCGAGCTTCATTCGTCGGGAGTTTCGTATGCTTTCGCGAGCTTTAAGCGTCGCGAGCGATGTATTTGTTGAGGTGTCGCCGAATGCGTCGCGCGGGCGAGTTCGTTTGTCGGAAACGCTATTATCCCCTTTGACAAAAAGCGGATCGCGCGTGCGGCTCAGGAGGGAATCGTGCATATCGAATCGGAATCATCGTTTGACGTGGTCGTCGTTGGCGGCGGCATTGCCGGATGCTGCGCGGCGATCGAGGCGGCGCACGCTGGCGCTTCGGTATGCCTTGCGAGTGCGTCGGGCGTCTTTTCCGGCTCGAGCTTCTATCCAGGAACGTGGGGCTTGGGGCTTGTCGGGCCTCGCGACGCGTCCGATATCGACGATATGGTCGAGACGATTCTGCACGTCGGCCGCGGCGCTGCCAATGCGGCGCTCGTAGAGTCGTTCGTGCGGGGTATTCCCGAGGCTATCGCCGCGCTTGAAGCGATGGGCGTTTCTTTGAAGCGACCCGCGAATCCCGATGAGCCGCAATACATTCCCCGCTTCGACCATTCGCTGCGTATGTGGCGTGGCCTTGAACGTGCTTCGATGGAGCGCGGTTTCGGCCGGGCTCTTTGCGAAGGGGGAGTTGTTCGCTTCGACGGGTGCGAGCTGCTCGATATCGCCATGGATGGTGGATGTGCGTGTGGCGCGCTGTTCTTCGACCGTTCGGTCAAACGCTTTCGCGCGGTGTCGTGTGGGGCAATCGTGCTCGCGGGAGGCGGTGTGGCTGGGCTTTACAAGCGTAGCCTTTCTGCTTCTGGCAATTCCGCAACGGTTCAGGCAATTGCTGCGCGCTGCGGCGCGCGCTTGGTGAATTTGGAATTCATGCAAATCATGCCAGGGCTCGTGTCGCCGCGGCGCAACATCGTGTTCAACGAGAAGGCGTTTCGGTTCGCGCGTGCCCGGGACGCGTCGGGCGAGCGGATCGCGCGCGATGTTCTTGAGGCCCGTAGCGAGCATGGGCCGTTTTCGTGCGGGCGGGCCGGCGCCCCGCTCGATTTCGCCATGGAGGCGTGCGGCGATGAGGGCATGGAAATCGCGTGCGACGTGGGTGATGGCTCGCCGGAATTCGTGCGCACGTTTTCCGGATGGCTCGAGCGGGAATGCGGCGTTTCGGCGAGCGCCCCTGCGCGCATCGCTCCGTATGCGCACGCTTCGAACGGCGGCATCGCGATTGACGAGCATGGCTCGTGCGGCGTGCCGGGCCTGTTCGCGGCCGGCGAATGCACGGGTGGCATGCACGGTGCCGATAGGATCGGCGGCCTCGCGAGTGCGAATGCGTTGGTTTTTGGCCGCCGCGCGGGCGTTGCCGCGGCGAAATTCGCGAGGGGCTTTGTGGGCGAGTGCGCGGGCGGGGGCGCGAATGAACGCAGCGAAACCTCCGGTTTCGCAAGCGTGGGCACACTGGCTTCGGGTTGCGGGCTCGATGTGGGAAGCTGCAGAGATTCCAATGCGGAAGGGATTGCGACCAAAAGCGATTCCCGCAACGGCCGTTGCGCAGGAGACTCTCGTTTCCGATCGCGCTGTGGGTCGGTTTCGTTTGAAGTCGAGGAACGCGCATATCCTGCAAGCGGCGCGGCGCTTCGCGAATTGCGCGAAACGATGTCGACGCATTGCATGATTTCCCGCGATGCCGACGGGCTTAAGGCGGCTGCAAATGCGATTTCCGCTCTTCAGGAACGCGTTGGGGAAGCGGCTTATGCGCCTGTGGCCTCGTTTGGGTCTGAATCTGAGCCTGCTTCTGAGCTTATGTCTGAGTCGGGGCTCGCGCCTTCATCTTCGCCGTGTTCCGATGCCGCGTCGATTGCCGCCACTATGAGAATTCGCTTGCAGCTCGAAACAGCAAGCGCGACGGTTGCGGCAATGCTCGCGCGCAAAGAAAGCTGCGGCTCACACTATCGCAGCGACGCCGTCCAATAGCCGGCAATGCGATCCATTGGCCAACGGTGCCGCTTAGTGATAAGGGGTTGTTGCCCCGCACCGTAACGCCGCTGTCCGGAGCGCGACGATGATGGCTGGTGGTGCGGCGCTGCCGAGCCGCGGATTCGCGGGAGCGAAGCGGCGTCTGCGCGTGATTCTGTGGGGGAATCGACAACGCTCGGGTTTGAGTTTCTGCGTGAATCCTGCAGCTATCGAGCATGATTTTCGCGGTGTTTGGAAATGGTTTTCATGCTATTCGGGCATGAAAAACGTCGCTTTCAAACATGAAAATCGCGGCTTTCGAGCATGGATTCTGCAGTTTTAGGGCATGAATCTCGCGGCCTCCAGACAAGAATTCGGCAAGGTTTTCGCGCTAGAGTCTTCCGTATGACTATTTGCCTTGCACATATAAGCGCGCTCCAATACTGGAGGGCCGTGCGCTGCGGGCTTCGCCCGAAGCCTCGCGCGGCTCGCGTTGCGTTGCCCACAAAAACGAATCGGAGCGAAATCGCGTCTTTGCTCGACGAGCCATGGACGAGCGAAGTGTTTTCGCCGTTCCAGCAACCGATTCACATTGCGATTTCGGCGCGAAATGGCAAAAGGAACAGACCCGGGGTGGTGTGCCACGATATTTGCGATGCGTGTTTCGCGGGAAAAGCGATGCGCATCGACGAAAAGACGTTCGTGCTGTCGCCCGAGGCGCTGTTTCTCCAGCTTGCTCGCTTCTTATCGGTAGAAGCTCTTGCGCTTGTTGCGTGCGAACTGTGCGGGTTGTATTCAATGAAGCCCGATGGGTCCGATTTCGTCTCTGCGAAACCCGTTTCAAGCGTTGCGTCTCTTTTGTCGTTTGCGTCTTCGGCCGTATCGTATCCTGGAAATGCGAAAGCGAAAAAAGCGCTCGGTTTTTCGGTTGATAAATCGGCATCGCCCGCCGAGTCGGAGCTTGTCGCTCTGCTCTGCGCCAAACAAACGTTGGGTGGTTACGGCTTGCCGCTGCCGATGATGAACTATCGGGTTGATGTGGTTGGCGAGGGTCGCAAGTGCACGCCTCGAAAGTTCTTCGTGCTCGACCTGTTTTGGCAGAGCGCCCGCCTCGATGTCGAATACGATAGCGATGCGTTCCATACTTCCGCGGCTGGCATCTCGAGCGATGCCGAGCGACGCAACGCGTTGCAAGCGATGGGCTTCTCGGTAATCACGGTGACCAATGGTCAGGTTTCTTCGGCGGATTTGCTTGACGATGCCGCATGCGCTATTGCACGGGCTTTAGGAATTCGTTTTCGCCATTCATGCAAGACCTGGAATAAGAGGCGTTTTGCCTTTAGGCGCAACTTGCGCGCTGCGCGGAAGCTCGTGCAGCATGGTGCGCCCGCATGCAGTGCAGCGATTTCGGGACCTCCTGGCGCAAAATGCCAGAAGGGGGCCTCATTGCATGAGAAATAAGGAAGAAAAGCTCGATTCTGAGCCTCCATGGCCGGCTGCTTAAATCTTTGACCTGGGCTTTCTTAATCCGCTTGTCGTAGTTGCAATTGAGCGCGAAGGAAAAACGGGCCCCATTCTGGCGTTTTCTGCCATATAGGGTTCGAATCGTTGCAGTGAGGCCCCATTGGGGCATTTTCTGGCATGGGCATTCATTCGGCTCATGTGGTATGGAGCATGTATCCCCGTCCCGTGCTGCTAGGCGGACGCGCGATTTGTTTCATGCGGTATGCATATGGGAATGCGCATGGCCCATGTGGTATGGAAGCATATGGGAATACGCATGAACTATATGGGAATGCGTATGAGCGGTGCGACTATCTCCATGGCGGAATGGGCTGCCCTCGTCGTGGGGCCAGCATGCAAGCACTATCATGCAAAGCGTAATGACCGCTGAAGAAAGGGGCTATCCCATGGAAAAGGAATTGCTCGATTACGTGGCCGAACGTGCCGAAGTGCTCGCGACCAACGATGCAAGCACGCAGGTCACCAAAGACGCAGCAGCTGCATGGGAGGCTGCCGTTGCGGCGGATGCGAGCGATGAAGCCGTTGCGGCCGCTACCGACAAGCTGCTTGACGTGCTCGAAGGCCGCCCCACGACCATCGACGGCGTGATTGCGTTTGCCGAAGGCCCCGCCAAGCAGCTCATGGGCGAAGAGGTTGCTGCGGCAATGCTCGCCGAGCAGCTCAAGCGCAAGGAATCTGGCGCGAAATATTGCAACTGCCCGTCGTGCACCGCGGCAAGCGAGCTGCTTGCGAAGTTCGGTCGCATCGAGCTGTAGCTCCCTTGCGGCCCAAAGCAGCCGCCAGCAAGGCTCGGCGGTAATCGCTTGACGCGTTGCCTTAAGATGCGGGCAAGTCCAGGGGCGTCGATTGGGCGCCCCCTGATGGTCGTTCGTCCTTGCCTTGAAGGGGGTTTGGGGCGTTCCGCCGGAGGCGCTCCTCATTTCGGGCAACCAATAGGAAACTGCCGGCTCCGTTCACTTGGGTCGCACGGAATCGCTTAGAGCGAGGCTTTCGACGGCATTGGCGCCGGAGCTTCAATTGCGGTTTTCGCCGTGCGTTCCGATAAGAGGACTCAACAAGGTCCTCAATGGGCGCTCCGATAAAAGACTCGTAAGTGGCCCGATGGAGACTCGAAAGGCGCCAGATAGAAGCACGATGGCGGCTTCGCGCTTTCGATTCCGTATTCCGCAAGTCGCAAGGAGGCGTTCACGTTGACGCGCTATTTCGAATATGACACCGATGCCGTTGAATACCTCAAGGCGAAAGACAAAAAGCTCGGCGCCGCGATTGATGCTGTAGGCGTTGTGCGCCGGGAAATGGACGAGGACGATTTGTTCTCGGCAATCGTGCACCAGATAATTGGCCAGCAAATCTCAACCGCAGCTCAAACGACCATCTGGAATCGCATGCGGGAACGCTTGGGCGAGGTAACGCCCTCTGCGGTGTGCGCCGCTACCGAAGAGGGGCTGCAGTCGTGCGGCATCACGTTTACGAAGGCACGGTACATAAAAAGTTGCGCCGAAAAGGTCGCTTCGGGGCAATTCGATTTGGATGCGGTGCGCGAGATGGGCGACGCCGAAGCCATCGCGGCGCTTTCCTCGCTCGAAGGCGTTGGAGTTTGGACCGCCGAAATGCTGCTGCTCTTTTGCTTGGGCCGCCCCGATATTCTGAGCTACGGCGATTTGGCAATCCACCGCGGCATGCGCATGGTGTATCACCATCGCAAGGTGACGCGCGAAATGTTCGAGCGGTATCGACGCCGATATAGTCCTTATGGCAGCGTGGCGAGCCTTTATTTGTGGGCGATATCGAGCATGGATGTGCCTGGCTACGAGCAGGACTATGCGCCGAAAAGGGCGAGGTCGACGAAGAAAGGGAAGTCGGGCAACGGCGCAGTCGGCGCGAAATGGCAAAAAGGGTAAGAAAAAGGTCTTCGCTGGCCCATGCGATGCGCCTCGTTTGCCAGCGTTTGCGCGAACGCGTCGTTTGCCAGCGTTTGCGCGAATGAGTCGTTTGGCGGCGTCGCGCGAACGCCGTTTACGGTCAAACGTAGCGTGGCGAATGCCGCGCCTGCTAAGGCGATATGGCGAATGCCCGTGCCCGCCGAGGCGGCATGGGCTGTTGCGCACCGGCTAATATGGCGTAGAGAATGCTTCGCGTTCATCAATGGAGCGTGGCGAATGTTCCGCGTTGGCCCCAGGGAGCACTCGTGAGGTTGAACCTCAAATGGGCTATTATGCAGGGTATGAAAACGATGTTGAACATAGCGGGCGAGCGCGTAACGGTTACGGCCTTTGGCGATGAGACCTGCGCGGCTTTTGGCGACGCGAGCGTCGCGCCCAACGCTGTCGAATCGCGCGTGCCGTTTGTGTACATGCACGAAATCCAAGACGAAAGCGATGCCGTGTTAAAGCGGTGCGCGGAATTGGGATGCCCGCCGTTTGTGCTGGTCGCGATTCATGTCCCCCAATGGAACGACATGCTCACGCCATGGGAATGTTCGGGAATTTTCGCCGATGACGCGCCGTTTGCGGGGCATGCGAAGTGCCAGCTTGAAGCGCTTTCGGAAATCGTGCAGAAGACGGAAGAGCGGCTTGGAGGGCATCCCGCCCATCGTTGTATCGCCGGCTATTCGCTTGCGGGGCTGTTCGCCACGTGGGCGCCGCTTCAAACCGACCTGTTTGATGCAGTTGCGAGCGCGTCGGGCTCGATGTGGTACCCAAACTTCGCGGAATACGTCGAGGCCGGCGAGTTCGAGCGTCCGCTGCGGTGTGCATACTTCTCGCTTGGGTCGAAGGAGACGCGCACGCCGAGCCGCCTTTTGCGCGGCGTGGCCGACGGCACGCAGCGCGTTGTTGCTGCCTTTGAGGCGAAAGGCGTCAAAACCGTTTTCGAAAGCAATCCGGGCAACCATTTCAAAGAGCCCGATGTGCGCATGGCAAAGGCGATTTGCTGGGCGGTTTCGAATTGTGGCGAGGATTCGCCATCGAAATCGAGGGCGTGCGAGTTGAGACGCGAGTAGTTGGCGGAAACTCCGAACGATTCGCGGAGTGCTTGCGATATTGTTTTTTCCGCTGCGAGAACTCGGCTTGTCGCCGATTTCCGATTAACGTTGATGATTGCCGATTGACGCCGCTGATTGTCGACCTCTCATCGCTGTTGCGATCGTTTCCATGCTTCTTTTCGCTATCGTTTTCCCTGATGAATCGCGCTTCCGTATTTCTGCATGCGACCACTTGAAAGGATTCTCTATGATTCGCCCTATCGTAAAGTCCCCCGCGCTGCTCTCAATGCCGAGCGTCGATGCCACGTCCGCCGATGCTGCTGTGGGCCAAGATTTGCTCGACACGCTTGCGGCGCATGCGCACGAATGCGTGGGGCTCGCGGCGAATATGATTGGCGTGCGCAAGCGCGTCATTGTAGCCGCGTGCGCGGGCGGCGCGGTGCTCATGTATAACCCCGAAATCGTGGAAGCGTCGGGCGAGTATCAAACTGAGGAAAGCTGCCTGTCGCTCGAGGGCTCGCGTCTGTGTACGCGCTACAGGTGCATTAAAGTCGCTTATCTCGACGCGTCGTTCACGCCGTGCAAAAAGTCGTTCTCGGGTTTTGACGCGCAAATCGTCCAGCATGAAATCGACCACTGCAACGGCGTCGTGATTTAAGGGTGGCGTCTTTCTTGTGAACCGCTTCGAGGCGCTCTGGAAAGCACGCGTCGGAACGAAGCTGTTACGGGGTTGGCGGGAATGGTTGATGAACATGAGGTATCGGCGCAGGAGATAGATGTCGGGTGCCATCGGCGCAAGCGCGGGTGACGAGTGTCATCGGCGTAGACAATGGCCAGCGGTATTGTCGCTGAGCGCTGCAGGGCGCCGTCGGGCGATATCAAGGCCGCCTTGCTCGCTGCTTTGTTCGCGGCCATTCCGCATTGTGCGTTAATGCGCTATGGTAAACATTCCTGCAAAAAGCTGAAGAAAGCTCCGAAGGGGGAACCTATGGCAGAAATCGTGCCCTGCACTGATGAGTTTGAAGAGTACCTGCGCGACGAATCGCGCAGTGTGGGTTCTGCGGAAAGTATCGTGTTCCCTGAATCGGAGGCCGATGTACGCGATGCGTTGCACGCCCTGCATGCCACAGGTGTGCCTGTCACCGTGCAGGGCGCGCGTTCCGGCTTGGCGGCTGGCGCGGTTCCCCATGGCGGCTGCGTGCTGAACACGTCGCGCGTGAACCGCGTGCTCGGCATGCGCCGCGGCTCCGACGGCCGCTTCTTTGTGCGCGTGCAACCGGGCCTTTCGCTCATGGAGCTGCGCGACATGCTGCAGAAGGCGAGTTTCGACACGGCGGGCTGGAGCGATGAAAGTCTCGCCGCGCTGGCTCAGTTTAAAGCCGCACCCGCGCAGTTTTTCGCGCCCGACCCGACCGAGGCATCGGCAGCGCTTGGCGGCATCGTGGCATGCAACGCGTCGGGCTCGCGCAGCTACGCCTATGGGGCGGCGCGCCCGCACGTTGAAGCGATGCGCGTGGCGCTTGCCGATGGTGATGCTCTTGCCCTGCGCCGCGGCGAGGTGTTCGCGACCGGCCGCGAGCTTCGCCTTGTGACCGAGGGCGGTCGCGAGCTGGTGTTGAACCTTCCCACGTACGATATGCCGAAGGCGAAAAATGCGTCGGGCTATTTTGCGTGCGACGACATGGACGCAATTGACCTGTTCATTGGCGCATGTGGCACGCTTGGCGTGATTTGCGAGCTTGAGCTGGCGCTTTTGCCTGTGCCTGTCGAGGTGTGGGGCGCGAGCTGCTTTTTCCCGGGCGAGGCCGAGGCGGTCGATTTCACGATCGCCGTGCGCGGCGCGCTCGAACATGCGACGGCCATCGAGTACTTTGACGGCGCTGCACTCGATGTTCTGCGCGCGCAAAAGGCGAACAATCCGGCATTCGCCGAGCTTCCCGAACTCGCCGACGATGCGCGAACATGCGTGTTCGTCGAGCTGAGCTGCGACGATGAGGAAACCGCCGAGGCCGAGCTCATGGTGCTGTGCGAGCAGCTGGAAGCGTGCGGCGGCGATGCCGAGGGCGCGTGGGTCGCGACGACCGAAGCCGAGCGCGCGGGCCAGCGCTTCTTCCGCCATGCAGTTCCCGAAAGCGTGAACATGCTTATCGACCAGCGCCGCCGCACCGACCCTTCCATCACGAAACTCGGTAGTGACATGTCGGTGCCTGACGATCGCCTGCGCGATGTAATCGCGATGTATCGCCGCACGCTCGCCGAAGGCGGTTTCGAGAGTGCCACGTGGGGCCATATTGGAAGCAACCACGTGCATGTGAACATTTTGCCGCGCTCCGCCGAGGAATACGCGCGCGGCACCGAGCTGTTCGCGCAGTGGGCCGCCGAGGTGTCGGCCATGGGCGGCGCGGTGTCGGCCGAGCATGGCGTGGGTAAGCTCAAGGCCCACTTCCTCGAAGAAATGTATGGTGCTAACCATATCGCGGAAAGCGCGCGCATGAAGGCGCAAATCGATCCGAAAGGCCAGCTCGGTCGCGGGAATCTGTTCAGCGAAGAGGTGCTTGACGCCGCATTGGCGGAACTGGTCTAGGCGCACGGGCGGAAACCGGGCAGATACGTCTGCCTGCTCAGTTTTTGCTGCGGTGCTCGCTTCTCCGGTTCTTCTCTTAGAAACGCAGCGCTTCGGGGTTCAGGCAATCCATCGGGCGCACGTCGCTCACGACATCGATCGCGGCTTGCATAGCGCGGCGGCGAAGCTCTTCGCCCGATTCTTCCGACCAATATGCCGCGTGCGGCGTGAGCACGGTGTGCGGCGCCGAAAGCAGCGGATGGTCGCGTTCGACCGGCTCGTTTTCGAATACGTCAATGCCCGCGCCCCACAGCTTGCCGGCTTTGAGCGCTTCAGCGAGCGCCGCCGTGTCGACAACGGCTCCGCGGGCGGTGTTCACCACAATGGCATCAGGTTTCATCAGGGAAATCGCGTGCGCGTCAAGCATGTGGCGCGTGTCGGGCGTAAGTGCGATGTGGAAGCTTACCACGTCGGCGCGGCGGAGCAGCTCCTCGTATTCCACGATGTCGTAGCCCTCGGGCGTGCGGCGCCCTGGCACGAGCGAGCGCGACGTGCAAATCACGCGGAAGCCGAGCCCTGCGGCCTTGCGGGCGGTCGCGCGTCCGATTTCGCCCATGCCCACCACGCCAAACGTGCGGCCGTACACTTGGCCCAGCGGGCGGTGGCGGGCGTAATCCCAAATGCCCGTGCGCATGTCTGCGTCGATTTCGTTCATGCGTCGCAGCACGCACAAGGCAAGGGTAATAGCGTGGTCGGAGACCACTTCCGTGCCATAGCCGGGCACCACGCACACGGCGGTTTTGTTTTTCGTGGCGGCAGGCACGTCAATCGTGTCGTAGCCAATGCCCGTGCGGCTTACGACCTGCAAGTTTGGCAGCGCCGCAAAAACTTCGGGCGTGAATGTGCCGTACGAGGTCACAATGGCATCGGCATCGGCGGCGTTGCGAATGATATCCTGCGGCTTGGGTCCTTGAAACGCGGCGATTTCGACGCCCGCGGCGCGTGCCATGGCGAACTCGAAATCGTTGTTCTCGAAATCGGAGTCGGTGATAACGATTTTCGGCATGGCGGCAACCTTTCGAACGGGGAAGTTTCTCGACCGATTGTACAGCGCGTTTCACATCACTCCACGAAATGCATCGCGATGGGACCTAAGCGGCTGCTTTTCGCGCGTGTGCATTTGTTACGTTTCGCAAAAAATGCCACGAAGTGCGCGGCCTATTGCGCGAGCAGCGTGCAGCCGTTTTTGAGGCTTCGTAAAACCCCAGGTCGCACGTTCTCGAAAAATCGGCTTGCTTGACAGCTTTCGGGAAACCTACGCACTTCGCGATTATGTTTGCGGCGGCATTCGTCGAAAAAAACGGAGGGCATCATATGCCACTTGCCGGGCAATGAATGGCGTACAATGGCACCCATAAAAAATCGCGATAGGAATGCCATGGACCAGAACTTCTACAACCTTCTTTATAACGGCTACACGGGCGAGTTTCAGCTGATAGGCGCGCTGTATCGCAATGGTCTCGACGCGCTGCGCCCACCGGCAGATATGGGCGTCGATGTGGTGACGGTGAACTTGAAGGCCCAGCTTCAAGACCCATCCGTGCAGCCCGAAACGCTCATGTTTCAGGTGAAAACCGCCGTGGTTACCGTCCAGGAAGCGGGGGAGGGCGTGCGCGGTTATACGACGGTGTACTTCATGCTGAAGGAAAGTGAAGTCGACATGCTGTGCGCAGCGCGAACCCGCGCGCTCGTGTGCTACGTCTATGACAACCGCAACAGCATGCTGACCGATGCCTACGAGGCGCCGTTTATAAGTTTCTGGATCGATGGCGAGCATCTGCGCCAGCTGCGTGAATCGGGTGCTTTCACCCAGGCCGACAACGGCAAGCTCGCGATTACCTGTCAGCTGCGCGAGCCTGCCGACAAAACGGGCCACTGGTACGCGTCGGTTATCGACCAAACGGGCAGAACGGTTGACAACGGATATTTGGGGAGTCTCGAGGCCGATGGCAACATGAAGGACTCTTTCGACGGGGCCGATCATTACAGCATTCGCGGGTACTTAGAGCACGTCAGAAAAACGTCCAGTGATGTGACCTGCGATAACCGTGCGTTTGCGAAGGACGCTTCTGAGAAAAAACTCGAAACTGCTAGCGCGAAAGCCGCTGGCACGAAGCCTGTCTCCGCGAAGCCTGCTGCCGCGGGGCAAACCGACGAGGGCGCGGCGGAAGTTGAGCTCCCCTGGTAGAGAGGTGGATTGCTGCCCTGCGCCTATGCCGCGGGGCAGGGGCTGAACGGTTCGTCGGGCTCGTCGAAGTCGAAGAATTCCTCGAACTCCCACTCGTCGGGCGTGCTGAAAACCGCTTCCGTCTCGGCGCGCTCGAGGCATGCGACAAGCTTGGGGTAGCGCGGGTGGTCTTCGAGTCGATAGGCCTGCTCCATGCGGCCGCGCTGCCCGCGCACGAACACCCACCACATGCCGGCCGGGGTTTCGAGCAGCGCGCTCGCCGGCTTGTTGGCGCGCGTGGCGAAGTACTGCGCGGTTCGCTCGTCTTGGAAGGCGAGCACGAGCTGCGCGTCGCAGTTGCCGATGATCGAGTTCGCGGCGGGCGTTCCGTAGCGCGCTTCAAGCTGGCTTATGGTTTGGCAAATGATCGTGCAGCTGATCTCGCGGCTGCGTATGACCGCCAGCACGTCGTCGATGTGCGGCAGGTTCAGGTTCGCGAAATCGTCGAGCACGAATCGCACGGGCACGGGCAGGCGATGGTTGGGGTAATCGTGGTCGGCTGAATCGCAAAGCGCGCAAAACGCCTGGCGAATGAACATGCTCGTGAGCCTATCGAGGCTGCGATCCATGTCGTTGATGGTGACGAACAGCGCCCGCTTTTCGCGGCCGAACGAGCGGAAGTCCACTTGGCGCGCGCGGCGGTACGCGTTTGTGGCCTCGGGGAAGCCGAACGGCATGAGGTTCGCCGCAAGAATGCCAAGAATGCTCGAGTGCATCTTCTCGGCGCCGCAGGTAACCCTCGTGCGGCGATAGAGCGCAGGCGCAAATGCGCTCGGATCGTCGGCATCGAGCTGGGCGAACATTCTGTCAACGCGGCCGGAGCAAGCGGCTTCGAACACCTGCATCACCGATCCCATGTGCCATTCGGTGCTTGGGAGTGCCTCAAGTACATAGGTGATATAGGCGCACAGATAGTTCGCAGCGGCTTGCGGCCAAAATGGGTCGCTTTCGTGGTCTTCGATAGGGCAAATTGCCGATGCGATGGCGATGATGTCTTGCTGAAGGGGTTCGCCGTCAACGAAGCGTACATTGGCGAGTGGGTTGTAGCCCACGGTGCCATCCATGGTTGAGAAGTCGAGCTGGTCGACTACGTATCCCGCCTCGGCCAGGTAGGGTCCGACTTCGCGATACAAGCTGCCTTTGCAGTCGAGCACAATGTAGGAGCCCGATGCTTGCAGCAGGTTGGGCTTGACGTGGTGGCGGGTTTTGCCGCCGCCCGAGCAGCCCAGCACGAGCACGTTGTTGTTCAGGCCGCTTTGCCAGGTATCGGTTTCGATTTCGGTATGGGCGGTGAGCAGAGTTCTCCCGCGGTATGCGAGGCGTGGGTCGCGCGTGTCGACTTCGCGCATGAGGCCCGATTCCACGGCGGCGTCGGTCCAGGCGTCGTGCCCGGTTTCGGCTGCGTTTTCAACGAGGGTTTCAAATTCGGCGATTTTCATAAGATCCTCCGTAAAGGCTGTTGGCGAATGAGGAATGCGACGGGCGTGTTCGCCCATGAGGAGTGCGGGAAACGCGGCCAGCGCAGCCGTTGGCGCAGCGTGCGGGGGAAGAAGCGTATTCCCAGGCTTGCGTTCTGCCGCGCCATGCCGCGTCGTGCTTTTCGGGCATGCGCCGCGCGCATTGCGGCCGTTGCTGCGGTGCGCATTGCGGCCGCAATGGCGCGTCGCTTCTACAGTTCGCGAATCACGCGGTCGGCCAAATGCGCGGCAACGGCTTCTTCGGCTTCGAAATACGTGTCGCGGGCAGTGAGCTCGAACACGCGCTCGAGCGGCATGCCGGTATGCTCGGCGATGACCTGGGCAGTTATATCGCGAATGCGCATCAAATCGTCGGCGCGCGCCTTCACCGAAAGGGCGCTTCCGCCCACGCCTGCGCCGCCGATGAGCGGGTCGTGAATCATGACGCGGCTGTGCGGCAGCATGTCTCGCGTGTCGCCGGCGATAAACAGCAGTGCGGCCATGCTGGCGGCAAGCCCTAGGCACACGGTGCGCACGGGGCAGCTGATGGCGCTCATTACGTCGTAGAGCGCCAACCCCGATTGCACCTCGCCGCCGGGGCTGTTGATGAACAGCGTGATGGGTGCGGCGGGGTCGGCTTTCTGCAGGTGGCGCAGGCCGCGGATGATATCTGCGACCGATTCCGCGTCGACGGACCCGCACAATTCGAGCTCGCGACAGGCGAGCATCTCGTCGCGCATGTCGAACCGTTCGAGGCCAAGTGCGGTTTCTTGTGTAATTTGGGGCGAGTAGACAGATGTGCTCATGCCATTCCTTTCGAAGGGCGCAAATGCGCAGGCGGATAGTCGTGGCCGGTTCGGCTTAAAGCGCACGAAGACGCCAAGGGCCGACCCTGCCATACATGTCCTCGTATTCGGTTGTAGGAAGAAAAGGAACGAGCATGTAACACGCCGCGACGCCGTACGCCGCTTACAAGCAAGGCCCGCCGTTGCAGACCCCATGTCGTTCAGAATGCGAAAAGCCTGTAACACGCTTTGGGAAGCAAGGGCCGCCGTTGCCGCCCCCAGTGCTTTCGCGATAAAAAGCGGATTGCTCCGCTGTCGGGTGCATTTCGACTATAGCACGCAGCTCTTCGGTCTTGCAAGAAAAAATCGGACAGCTGTTCGAAATAGTATTCCCATCAGGAGTTTTATGTAAGGAGTCTCCGCTTTATAAAGTGTTTTCGAGACGCGTGCTATAATCTACCAGTTTGCATGCATTCGCCCGCATCGCCGGCCGCTTTTCGGCGCATTTCGCAGCGGGCGCACCCATAGAAAGGACCCCCGTGGCACCACTTGCCGACCAAATCGCCTCGCGCCGCACGTTTGCGATTATTTCGCACCCTGACGCAGGCAAAACCACGCTCACCGAAAAACTGCTGCTCTATACCGGCAGCATTCAGACCGCCGGCTCGGTCAAAGGCAAATCGTCTTCCAAACATGCCGTGTCCGACTGGATGGACATCGAAAAGGAGCGCGGCATTTCGGTCACGTCGTCGGTGTTGCAGTTCACCTATGACGGCTGCTGCGTGAACATCCTTGACACCCCTGGCCACCAGGACTTTTCCGAAGACACATATCGAACGCTCATGGCTGCCGACGCCGCCGTCATGGTCATCGACGCCGCCAAGGGCGTTGAGGCGCAAACCAAAAAGCTTTTCAAGGTCTGCACGCTGCGCCACATCCCTATTTTCACGTTCGTGAACAAGCTTGACCGCGAGGCGCGCGATCCGTTTGACCTCATGGAGGAAATCGAGTCGGTGCTCGGCATTGGCACGTATCCCATGAACTGGCCCATCGGTTGCGGCCAGAACTTCCGCGGCGTGTTCGATCGTCAGGCCCGCCGTGTGATCGCATTTGAGGGTGACGGCCACGCGAACGCCACGAAGAAGGTTGCCGAAATCGAGGCCGAGCTCGGTGCGCCCGAGCTGGGCGAGCTCATCGGCGAGGCGAACCACGAGAACTTGATGGATGACATCGAGCTGCTCGATGGCGCGGGCGATGAGCTCGACTACGCCGCTGTGAGCTGCGGAAAGCTTTCGCCGGTGTTCTTCGGTTCAGCGCTCACGAACTTCGGCGTTGAGCCTTTCCTGAAAGAATTCCTGCGCCTGGCGCCGAGCCCGCTGCCGTACACCGACACGCTTACCGGCGAGCAGGTTGACCCGCAGCGCGACGATTTCAGCGGCTTCGTGTTCAAAATCCAGGCGAACATGGACAAAAACCACCGCGACCGCATCGCGTTCGTGCGCATTTGCTCGGGCAAGTTCGAGCGCGGCATGGAGGCTTTCCATATGCAGGGCGGCAAGAAGCTCAAGCTCGCCACGGGCACATCGCTTATGGCCGACGACCGTGCGATTGTCGACGAGGCGTACGCGGGCGACATCGTGGGCTTGTTCGACCCGGGCATTTTCAGTATCGGCGACACGGTGTGCACAGGTAAAACGCATGTGCAGTTCCCTGAAATTCCCACGTTCGCGCCCGAAATGTTCAGCCGCATCACGCAAGTGAACACGCTGAAGCGCAAGCAGTTCGTGAAAGGCATGGAGGAGCTCGCCCAGGAAGGCGCCATCCAGATTTTCCGTGAGCCGGGTTTCGGCATGGAAAGCGTCATCGTCGGCGTTGTGGGCGTGCTGCAACTCGAGGTGCTTGAGCAGCGCCTGAAGAGCGAATACGGCGTTGAGGTGCGCCGCACGGGTCTTCCGTACACCGACGTACGCTGGATTAAAACCGACCCGAAGACGTTTGAGTTCTCGAGCCTGAACGTCACGCGTGACACGCTCAAGGTTGAAGACATGCGTGGGCGCCGTCTGCTGTTGTTCACGAGCCCGTGGAACGTGAACTGGGCGGTCGATAAGAATCCCGACATCGAGCTTTCCGAAGTGGGCAACTGGGAAGCGTAAGGCTTGCGGCGCGCTTCGGGTGCGCCTCGGTCGCGCCGCATTTTAACGGCTTGCCGCCTTGCCTCACTTCTCGCTTGCGGGCAAGTTGTGCCGTGGCATTGGCGATTTTGTGTGGCGTGAGCAGCCGCGTTGCTGGGCCGTTACAATACGAATCCTCCCATACGCGCCTTTTGGCGATAACTGAAGAATTCGAATTCCACCCGGGGTTGCCTGGGTGGAATTTTTCTATCCCAAATGCGGGATGGGTGATGCGCGTGCGAAATGCCCAGTTTGGCGCCCCTTAGGAAGGAAATCCTTTGCGGGGCGCATTATGCTGGGCGTTTTCGCTTGGACGCTGCCCGATCGGGGCGGCCTCGAATTTGGGCACCGCTCTGGACGAAGCGGCCTCGCTGGCTGCGCTTTCGCCTGGCCAGGCGGTCCTTTGCTTGGACTGCTTAGGCTATCTTGGCAGTACAGCTTTTGCCTCCGGGCGGCGCGCGCGATGCAATCGATATACGATGAAGAGGAATTGAGAACCTTTGCAGCGCGACAAAATTAAACCGATTCTGTTCAGCATCATTAAGCACTCGAGCAAAGAGGAGCTTAAAGAGCAGCTTCCCCACGACATCGTATCGGGCATCGTGGTTGCCATCGTGGCGCTGCCGCTTTCGATCGCGCTGGCGATTGCTTCGGGCGTCGGCCCTGAACAGGGCTTGTACACGGCCATCGTCGCAGGCTTCCTTATCGCGCTGCTCGGCGGCTCGCGCGTGCAAATCTCTGGACCCACGGCGGCGTTCGCGACCATCGTGGCCGGCATTGTCGCGACCGACGGCATCGACGGCCTGGTGGCGGCGACGCTTATCGCCGGCGTGCTGCTCGTGGTTATGGGCTTGCTCAAGCTGGGCACCATCATCCGCTTTGTTCCGTATACCATCACCACGGGCTTCACGGCGGGTATTGCGGTGACCATCGTCATTGGCCAGCTGAAAGATTTCTTCGGGCTCACGTACCCCGCCGGCACGGCGACGGTCGAGACGGCCGACAAGGTTTCGGCGCTCGCGGCGAACTTCGGCACCTTCAATTGGCAGGCACTCCTGGTGGGTGCGGTGTGTCTCGCGGTGCTGTTTTTGTGGCCGCGCCTGGGCGCGTTGGGCGCCAAGGTTCCCAGCTCGCTTGTTGCCGTCATCGTGGGCATGGTTATGGTGCCCCTGTTCGGCATGAACGTGAACACCATCGGCGATTTGTATACCATCAACGCCGGCCTACCCGAGCCGCATGTGCCGCAGCTTTCGATCGAATTGCTGCGCGATCAGCTGCCAAACGGCATTACCATCGCTATTTTGGCCGCTATCGAGTCGCTGCTGTCGTGCGTCGTCGCCGACTCCATGATCAGCTCGCACCACCGCTGCAATATGGAGCTCGTGGCTCAGGGCGTAGGCAACATGGGCTCGGTGCTGTTCGGCGGCATTCCCGCGACGGGCGCCATCGCGCGTACGGCTGCCAATGTGAAGAGCGGCGGACGCACGCCGGTTGCCGGTATGGTGCACGCGCTCGTTCTGCTTGTGGTGCTTGTGTTCCTTATGCCATACGCGGCCCTCATCCCCATGCCGACCATCGCGGCCATTTTGCTGCAGGTCGCTTACAACATGAGTGGTTGGCGCAATTTCGCGCATCTGTGCCATACGGCTTCGAAGGGCGCGATCGCCACGCTTTTGCTCACGTTCATGCTTACCATTGTGTTTGATCTGGTGACGGCCATCGCGGTAGGCATGCTCATTACCGTGGTGCTGTTCATGAAGATGGTTTCCGAGGAAACCGAGGTTAAAGGTTGGCAGTATTACTGCGACGCCGATTCCGAGGTCACGCATTTGCGCGAGCTGCCCAAGAGTGTGCGCGTGTACGAGATCAATGGCCCCATGTTCTTCGGCATGACCGACCGCATTACCGACATTTCGGTAAAGGAGTTCACGAAATACCTGATCATCCGCATGCGCGGCGTGCCGTCGCTCGACTCGTCTGGCATGAATGCGCTCGAGAATCTCTACGATTACTGCGAGGAAAATGGCGTGAAGCTCATCTTCAGCCACGCCAACGAGCAGCCCATGAAAACCATGCGACGCGCTGGCTTCGTCGACCTGGTTGGCGAGGAGCACTTCCGTCCGAACATCGATGACGCCATCGCTCACGCGCGTGAGCTGCTCGAAGCCGAAGAGGCTGCGAAGGGCGTTAAGGGGGCGAAAGTCGAAAAGGCTGCGTAGCGCGAAAGCCGTTAAAGCCGCACATCGAAAAGGGTACATTAAACCATAGAAGGGGCCGTTGTGGCCCCTTCTTGCATTGCGGAGGTGGCTTACAGCGCAAAATGCTCGAGTTGCACGGCGTTATCGACTAAAGCTTGCGTAGCGTTATGGCAATGGTATTAAGGTATCCCAGTGCGCCAGCCGCGATAGCAGCGCGATCGCCTTGCGCGTAGGGATTGTCGCACACGAGCCAATCGGCCCATGCGAGGGCATAGAAACCGGTAAGGTACGCACTCCGTGCGATTTTGCTCAAAAGTCTTTGCGGGATTCATCGAAACAGTGTTGCCCGAGTTGCCTCGTGTTTTGCGCAACTAGATGTTGCAAAGTATAGTGCTCTGACCTGGGGTTTCGTGTTTTCATATCCCAATTTATCCCAAGTGCGCTCGTTTTTCGGCGTACGCCACGGCGAAATCCTCGGCTAGCTGCTCGGTGGACGGGCACAGATAATGCTGCCCCGTCACGCCGGGAAGCTTGTGCCCCATGAGCAATTCGAGGGTATCGTATCCGACGCCCCACTCGAACTGCGCGAAGGTGCGCCACGAGTTGCGCAGGTTCGCGAACGGTATTCTGCCGAGCGTTCTCCACATCGCCCCGGCTGCGGCTTTCCCCATCTGGCTCGCGCCCATCATGCAGAGCCATTTGAGGCCGTCGGCGGCGCGTTGATCTCGCACGCGCAAGAGCGCATCGCAGTAAGGCTCCGGGATTATCGCCTCGCGGGCGCTCTGGGCGTTCTTCGTGCGCCCCACAACCTCCCCGTTCATGTTTCCAGCCTGCTTGGTGATTGACGCGACGGCGAAGCGCACGCCGCCTGCCTCTATCTCGCGTACGTCCTCGACGCGCACGGCGAGCGATTCGCCCGTGCGGCACCCACCGAAAGCGGCCAGGATGTAGGCTGCTTCGTACGGCAGCCCCTCGACTCTGCTGAGCATCGCCTCCGCCTGCCTTAGCGTATACACGTTCTTCTGGTGCTCGGAAGATTTACGCGGCATCTCGTACTTGCGTCTGAATGGATTCGCTGGTATCTGGTCGAGGTTGACGGCGAAGTCGAGCGTGCGGCGCATGACGACGAGCGCCCAGTGCGCGTTGCCGTAGGCCATGCCGTCGAGCCATCCCTGCACTTCGAGCGGCTTGATTTGGTCTATCGGGACATCCGCCCATCGGCGCGCGCAGACGCTATCCCAAGCGCGCTTGTAGCTATTCGGCGTGCTGCTCTCGCTGCCCTCGTACTTGCGTTCGAGCCACGGCAGGTAGCGGGCCTCGTAGAGCTGGCCCACGGTAGGCATCGCACGCTCGTCGCACCTGGTCGCTTGGATTTTCGCCAGCTCGTTGCAGGCCTCGCGGTACGTGCCGTGCAGGTCCTGCTCCTGCGCCTGCGGCCCTGCGGCGTGTTCTCCACCCAGCGGAGCACGTACTTCTTGCCGCGCGCGGTCTCCGTGACGGAACCCCAGGCGCGCCGCCTCGCTTTTCGTGGCATAATGTAACCGCCTTCCGTTATTCGGTTGGTACATTGCGAGCCTCGCGCCAGGGACTGCACTCCCGTATGGCGCGGGGCTTATTTTGCTTGTCTAGCTTTTCAGCTTCTTTACTGCCTTTTCGAAATCGTTCTCGTACGTCGCATCCTGCAATTTCCGGTATTCATCGAATCGCTCGTGCGCGATTTTGTCGGCCGTCTTCTTGTTGCGGTCGCCCAGCCCTTTCAGCACTTCGCGTCCATTGAATGTCAGGAACCCGTCGAGCAGCGCGACGCATTCCTCCATGCTCGTGAGCTGTTGGCGCTCGGCGCGCATCTCCGCGGTGTCGAGGAACATCGTGACGAGCCGGTTGAGGTCGCTAATCTCCTTCTCGGTTAGATAGTTCTTCGCTACGGTCACGTCGCTGGAATGGATCGGGCCGTCGGGCGAGCCTTTCCATGACGTCAACCCCATGTGGGGAAGCGCCGGGTCTGACCTCCGCTGCACGATGCCTGCAGCCGTGTCGCCGGTTACTGCATAATGTAGCTTGTTCTGAACCGTCGCATAGAACCTCCGCGCTATGTCACTGTTGCGGTCGTAGTCGAACGTGCATTCCTGGAAGATGTCCGTAATCTTCTGGTACACGCGTCGCTCGCTCGCGCGGATATCTCGGATGCGAACGAGCAGCTCGTCGAAGTAGTCCTTGCCGAACGGCGCGCCGTTCTTCAGCATGTCGTCATTAAGCACGAAGCCCTTGACGATGTACTCTTTCAGCGTCGACGTGGCCCATTGTCGGAAGCGGGTGGCTTGCATCGAGTTCACTCGGTACCCGACGGCTATGATCGCGTCTAGGTTATAGAACAAAACCCTGTAATTTTTGCCGTCCGCGGCAGTTGTTGCAATTTCTGCAACAACTGAATTCTCGTCAAGCTCCCCGCTTTCGAAGATATTCTTTAGATGGCGGGAGATCGTCGACTTGTCTTTTCCGAAAAGCTCGGCTATCTCTTTTTGCGGCATCCAGAATGTCTCGTTCATGTAGCTGACTCGTACGGGCACGTTGGCCCCTTGCGACTGGTACAGGATGATTTCAGCTTCGTTGTGTTCGGCCATGGCTCTCCTTTCAAAGCAATCGATTTCCAGCACCATTTTGCCGCCGCCGGCAAAATGGTGCGCCCCTAAAACTCCCAATCGAACGGCAGCACGTAGTAGACGACGCGGCCTATCACCGTGAAGTCACGCGCCTTATTCCAATTCGCCCGAGGCTTGGAACCAGACGACAGAGCCGACGAACTCCACCGTGTGGTCGTCTCCCGCGATCACGATGTCCTCGTAGCCAGCCTCCCACGAGTCGGGGGAGAGCACGAGCACCGAAGAGCCCTTGTAGAGCCTGCGCATCACGTAGTCGGCGCCGTCGATGCTCACGACCGCTATGGAGCCGTTCGTCGGCCGCTGCATCGGGTCGATGAGGATGTATGAGCCTTCCGGGTAAATCTTCGACATGCATTGGCCCTCGACCTGGAGGAAGTAGCCGTCGCGGTGGCGCTCCCACACCTCGTACGGCAGCGAGATGCGCTCGTCGAACACCTGCGGCTCCTGCGCGTCGCCGGCGTGCACCTTGCCCAGGAGAGGGAGGTATGCCTTGCGCGGCTCGGTCGGCGTGATTGCGCCGGGAACGCGCTTAATGTTGCTGTCATCGACCAATTCCGACATCGAAACGCCGAGAACTTCTGACAGCTTCTCAACAGCTCCCATTCGCGGCTGCGACCAACCCGTTTCCCACTGCGTCACCGTTGCTCTTGTAACGCCAACAAGATCGGCTAGTTTTGCTTGCGTTAAGTCCGCATCGGTGCGGAACTTCCTGATGTTTTCCGCCAAACCCATGTGCCTACTCCTTAGTGGTTAATTTATTTTAACATTCTAGTAAGTTTTTATTAACACAACAATGTTGGTTTGATTAACATGAAAGCCGTCGAAAGGAGGCAAACGAAAGATGTTGAGAACGCTCAAGGAAATACGTGAAGAACGTGGCGTGAAGCAACCAGATGTTGCTTGGAATGGCGCTTCGCACACGATAAAGTTTCAGTAGGGAAGTCGATGGACGGCATTTTGAACGGTATTTTTTGGGAGGCCGTGAATGAAATTCGGAGAAACGCTTATTGATTTGCGCAAACGCAATGGGCTCACGCAGGAGGAGCTTGCGGCGAAATTGTACGTGACTCGTCAGGCGGTGTCTCGGTGGGAGCGGGGCGAAGTAACGCCCGGTATTGATATGCTGAAGCTTATCGCGAATGTGCTGAACGAGCCCGTTGCACACCTCCTTGATTGGCCTGAGCATTACTGCGAAAGCTGCGGAATGATGCTTGCGCCCGAAGAATACGGCACTGATGCCCATGGCTCTGCCGACTCGCATTATTGCAAATGGTGCTATCAACAGGGCGAATATACCTATGAAACAACAATGGACGCCATGATTGAAGACTGCGCACCGCGCTTGGCGGAAAGCACGGGAATGACGTGCGACGAGGCCGTGTCTCTTATGGGCGCGGTGCTGCCGCATCTGAAACGTTGGAGCGCGGTGCATTCGAACGAGATACGCTATGGCGTCGAGGCTCGCGAGCGCTATGGTGATGCGGCGGTCGATGCATCAAACGAAAGGCTGCTCGACATGAGCGAAGAGGAGTGGAATACGAAAGAAAAGCTTGAAGTCGCGATTATCGAGCAGTTGAAGAAGGCGATGTTGACGGGCGATGCGTCGAGCCCTGAAGCGGCGAAATTGGCGCGCATGCATGCCGACTGGATTCGCATGCAATGGGCGCAGGGCGCTTACTCGCCGCAAGCGCACGTCTGTCTTGCTCGAGGGTATTTGGCCGACAATCGATTCGTCAAATACTACGACTCCCGCGCGGGGAAAGGTGCGACGGAATTCTTCGTAGAGGCAATAGAGGCCGCGCTCGGCTAAGCCGGCGTTGGCCTCGGGCGCGGCCAACGCAATGCTGGCTCGAGGCGGCGTCGGTCCTTCGGCTATGCGCCCCGAAATTTTTGTCGGACCACTTCGCGGATATGCATGCAGAAGGCCAGCAAGGCTCGATCAGAGATGGCATTTTTGTTCCTGTTTTATTCCGATTTGGAAACAATCGCTGCAAAACCTACCAATTAGTATTGAGACAGTGTATCATTTACGGCATAAGCCACGGGCGAAGGGCCCACGGCTGGAAATCCAAAAAGGGGGATTCGAAATGTCCAAATACGCTGGAACCCAAACTGAGAAAAACCTGCAGGCCGCGTTCGCTGGCGAGTCGCAGGCGACCAATAAATACACGTATTTCGCGTCGGTTGCGAAGAAGGAAGGCTACGAGCAAATCGCCGAAATCTTCCGCAAGACTTCGGCAAACGAGCAGTACCACGCCAAAATGTGGTTCCGCGAGCTCGAAGGCATCGGCACCACGGCGGAAAACCTTGCCGCTGCAGCCGATGGCGAGAACTTCGAGTGGACTGACATGTACGACGAGTTCGCCAAGACGGCTGAAGAAGAGGGTTTTCCCGAGCTCGCTGAAAAGTTCCGTCAGGTTGGCGCCATTGAGAAGCACCACGAAGAGCGTTACCGCGCGCTGCTGCACAACGTCGAAACTGCCGCTGTGTTTGAGAAGAGCGAGGTCAAGGTATGGGAATGCCGTAATTGCGGCCACATCGTCGTAGGCACGAAGGCTCCCGATGTGTGCCCCGTTTGCAACCATCCGCAGGCATACTTCGAAATTTCGGCTGAAAACTTCTAAGTCGAAATCGATCTCGAAAGCAAATATCGAACATCGCAAGAAAGCCGCCCTTGGGCGGCTTTCTTGATGGAATTTGGCTATCGAGGTGCATTCGCATGGTCCGAAAAGGGGGCTTATGGCAAGTCCGCTTTAGTGCGTTAGCATAGCTCGGGGCCCATCTTCCATGAAAGAGGCCTTAGTGCCGACCTCGTCTTGCACGTCGGAATGTGCGCCATAAAGTCTAGTCTTCCGGCCACACGAATTCGGCGGCGCCCGCCTCGCCTCCATCGATAAGAAGGTTTTGGCCGGTCATGAAGCGGTTCGTCACGCCAACGAAATAGACCCACTCGGCGATTTCGTTGGGTTCGGCCCAACGGCGCAGCGGCGTAAGCTGCATGATGCGCTCCCACATGGCGGCGTCGTCCATCACGGGGCGATTGAGCTCGGTAAGCACGCCGCCTGGGTCGACGCTGTTGCAAATTCCCTGCGGCGCCAGGCGGTTTGCGACGTTTTTCGTGTACGAAAGAATGCCGCCCTTGCTCGCCGCATACTCGGGAAATTCGGAACCCGTGTGTCCGCTCGCCGAGCCGACATTGACGACCGAGCGAATCCACGGCGCGGGCTTCGATTCCCTGGTGAACACCAAAGAGGAGCTGGCTGCCATCTGCCAGGCCATCGAGGCTGCCGGCGCTGACGCGCTGGAACTGCGGCTGGGTACGTTCGCCTTCAACGAGGCTCAGTTCATCAACGACGTGTGCTTCGCCGGCTATGGTTACGACGGCACCATGAGCTACGGTATCGCGTTCGATCCCAAGTCGAACTTTCAGGGCATCTTGGACAGCAGCCACTCGGCTTGCGGCCTCATTATGGGCGCGTGCCGTTACGTGAAACAGTTCGTGAAGATTCCCGTGGGCGGCGTGGTATTCATGGACCCGGCTTCGGCCCCCGACTATTTTGGACAGGCACTCAACGATGACACGCTGGAGCTTATTTACGTGCATCGTGCTGTTTCGAACTGCGATTCCGAATACGCCAACAAACTGCTGGAAAACCGCATCGACGGGATTCGCCCCTGCTGCCGCTGCTTGAATTGCATGGGCGGCCCCTGCCGCGTGAACCCCACTAGCGCGATGGGCTTCATCGAGGCAATGCCCGAAGGCTTCGAAGTGCCTGCCTGCGATGGCAGCAAGAAGGTCATGGTTATCGGCGGCGGCCCTGCTGGCATGGAGGCTGCTCGCGTGTGCGCCGAGTGCGGCTACGATGTGTCGCTGTGCGAGAAAAGCGCGCTGGGCGGCCTGCTCGACTTCGCCGAAATGGTGAAGGGCAAGCACGAAAGCCTGAGCCGCTTGAAGAACTACCTGTCGCATGTGCTCGAGGTAGAGGGCGTGAACGTGGTAACCGGCAAAGAGGTCGACGCGGCCTTCGCGCACGAAGAAAAGCCCGATGTCGTTATCGTGTCCACGGGCTCCAAGCGTCCCGGGCTTGCCGCTTCGGGCAGCAGCGCCACCCCGGTTATCGGCGTGACCGATTCCCTGTCTGCCGAAATCGGCAATAACATGGTAGCGGTGCTGGGCTTCAACGCGCAGACCGTTGACACTGCTCACTACCTTACTGCGCAGGGCAAGAAGGTGACCATCGTGTCAGATGAGCCCGAGGAGGCTTTCGGCACGGGCCAGTCGATGATGCTGGACAAGTTCGTGGAGCCGGTCTTCCTGGCGGCAGGTGGCAGCGTGCGATCCGAGAGCAAGCTGAAGAGCGTCGGCGATGGGGAAGTGGTGCTTACACGAGCTTCGGTGTCGACATCACCGTTCCGTGCGACTGTGTGGTCGACGCTTCGAACATGGTGGCCGGCACTTCGCTGGCCGATGAACTTTCCGGCGATTTCGACGTTGTGGCCGTGGGTGACTGCCCGACCCCGCTGAACATTCAAAACGCCATTACCACCGCGAACCTTGCGGCGCGTCATTGCTAATGCATAGCTAACAACGCGAAGCAAACGGGCATAAAACGAAGCGGTCCGGACGAAGAATAGTCCGGACCGCTTCGTTTTATGGGAGGGTTGGTTTCTTATTTGCAAATTTGCGAATAAGAATAGCATGGGGATATTTCCGGCTTGGCATTTCGGCCAAGCCGGGTGTCTATCGAGCGCCGACGCAAGGCCTCCTTGGGGAGAGGGAGACAAGAAACGTCCGGGGCTTTTGGCGGCCGTTGCGTGGTGGCGCTGATGTCTAAATGGGAGGGAGGTGCCCGTGTGGACACTTGCCTCCGTAGACGCTCACCGCATCGCTCTTTCTTTCGAGAACGTGATGCGGAATATCGGGCGGTGGGGCTTTGGGCTAAATCTTCAGTCCTCGCTGGGCGGCGATGTCTGAGAGCGTAGTTGATGCAAGCTTGGCAACGCCGCGGTAGAACGACCCTTCCGAAGCGGCTTCAAGCTGCTCGAAATAGCGAAACGCCCATGTCAACAAATGCTGCTGCAAGTATTCGTCCACCAAATCGGGGTCGTTTTCGCAAAGCCAGGCAAGAAGCATGAACATGCGGCCTATTTGGTCTGCGGGTTCGCGGCTCGGGCCTTCTTGCGAAGCAATGCCGTTCTCCTTCATCCATCGAACGAGGGACATGCAGGAATCGCCGAAGACGACAGCCTCGGAATCGAGGTAAACCGATCCCCAAGGCGGCGCTTCGAGGTCGTTCGGCCCGACGAACAGATGGTGAAATTCTCTATCGAGGGTCTCGAGGGAAAGCTTCCGCGCCTCTTTGAGAAGAAGGGCAGCGCCCTTCTTCTCTTCGGCTGTGCCGTAAGGCCATTCGTTTACGAGGTCCATTTCGCAGAGCCCTCGAACAATCTTGGATGTCGTGTCGCTTTTCGGACTTTCCATAAGCAACGTTCCAAGGAGTGTGGCGCAAGGGGCTGCGTTTGCAAAATCGGCGCCCATCTCTACTCCACTTCGAGGGGATTGGCCACGTATCCCTCGTCGAGGTTGTACGTTTCGGAATCTACAGCCTGGCACGTGCCTATGACGATATTGGGACGGGTAGCTGGCGCGGCCATCGGAGGCACCTGGGCGCAGTCGCCGTATTTTTCGCGCAATTCTTCGATGGGGCCGAACTCCAGGGCGCGAAGGGGGCAGCTGCCGACGCACATGGGCTCTTTTCCGTCGCGCACGCGGGCAAGGCATCCGTCGCATTTGTGGCACACGCCTGCGGATGCGTCGATGCGCGGCGCATCATACGGGCAGGAATTGCGGCAGGTTCCGCAGCCGATGCACACGTTGGGGTCGGTGTTCACGAGACCGGTTGCTTCGTCTTTCTGCATGGCGCCCGTTGGGCAGTTCTCGACGCACGCCGGGGAATCGCAGTGGTTGCACGAAATGGAAACGTGATAGTTGAACGCCGTTTTCTCCCAAGCGTCCTCTTTCGTTTTCGTCCACGTTCCGCCTTCGTAATCGTATATGCGACGGAAGAGGATGGCGGGCCCGAGATCGTGGTAGTCCTTGCACACGAGCTCGCAGGTTTTACAACCGGTGCAGCGAGAGGAGTCGAAATGGAATCCATACTGAGCCATCATTTACCTCCTATGCCTTCTTGACTTGTACGAGCGTAGAGCCCGTGGACGGACAGTTCTTCGAGATGGGCGACCAGTGGTGGCTGGTGAGCGTATTGGCGTTTGCGCCGACGTCCACGCCGTTCACCATTTCCCTACGATGCGCATGCGGCATGCCTACGACGCCGGGCATAATGCGCGCGGTCACGCGAGCCGTGATTTGGACCGAGCCGCGATCGTTGAACACGAGGAGCGTATCGCCGTTTTCGATTCCGCGGGGCTCGGCATCGATGGGATTGATCCACAGGCAGTGCTGGCATGCCTGCTGCAGCTCCTCAATTACCTGGTAGCGGCTGTGGAACTGGTTTTTCGCTTTCCATGTGGCAAACAAAAGCGGGTATGTTTCGTTTACGTCTGCGACTCCTTCAATTTCGGGGAAATAGCTCGGAACGGGTCGCACGACGTCGCGGTCGCCGTTGTAGAAGGTCCATGTGTCGCGGATGGTTGCGAGGCGTTCGGAATACAGTTCGATTTTGCCAGAGGGAGTGGTGCGCGCTCGGCCTTTGGGGTCTTCCACGTAGGCTTGCAGGGCGACATAGGGCTCGGCTGGCTCGGGGTCGCGCCAGAATCCCATTTCAAGGCCTTCGGCGAAAGAGGGCGCGTTTTTGTGGGGTGCGGAAGGGCGGCTGTACTCCTCGTAGCGCGATTCCATCCATTCCTCCCAGGTTTTGCCTTCGGTAAATTCGTCGCGCAATCCCAGTCGTTCGGCCAAATCGGCGCACCAGTCGTAGCTCAGGCGGCATTCGAACTGGGGCTCCTGGACGGGTTTACCGAATACGAAGCCGTATGCCGAGCCGCCCGTGACGGTGGACACAAAATTCATGCGTTCCTGGTACATGAGATCGGGCAGAATGATGTCGCAATACGGCAGGGAAGTTGACATGATGACGTCAACGCCGAGGATGAACTCGCATTTGCTTTCGTCTTCGAGGACCGATGCCGCCCAGTTCAGGTCGGAGCTGGAGTTTCCGAAGCAGCCCGCCTCGTAAAGCGCCATGAACTTGATTCCCACGTTCAGGCGGTCGCCGCCAACAACGCCGTCTGTCGTCGCCGTCATTTCGAGGGGATGGTCGATAGCGTTGAATCGGCCCGAGATAGAGATTTTCTTCGTAACGGGATTGTCTCCGATGGGCACGCTGTTCCACATGCCGCCGTCAAAGTTCATCTGCATGCCTTTGCCGTTCAGGCCGGGGCATGTGCCGGGTTTGCCGATGTTTCCGGTGATGATGGGCAACGCCGCGATGGCGGCAGCGTTCCATTCGCCGTTATGGTGGCGCTGCGGTCCGAAGCCTTGCGTGATGAAACACGTTTCATGGTCGGTAATGAAATGGGCGAGGTGTTCGATTTTCTCCGAAGGAAGGCCGCAAATGGGAGCTGCCCACTGAGGCGTCTTGGGAATCATGTCATAGCCCGTGCCCATGATGTAATCCATGTACGATGAGTTCTCGGGCGCGCCCTCCGGCATGGTGTCCGCATCGAATCCCACGGTGTATTTGTCCAGGAATTCCTTGTCGTGCTTTCCTTCGCTGATGATGACGTAGGCGATGGCGCTTGCCAGCGCTCCATCGGTGCCCGGGTAAATGGGGAACCATTCGTCGGGGTTACCCGAGGACGCTTCACCAAGGCGGTAGTCGATGAATACCACGGGAATTCCGGCTTCGCGGGCTTTCGCCACTTCGTAGACCTCGCCCATGCCGCACATGCGCGACTCGCCGCTGCCGCAGCCGAAGAACACGCCGCAATCTGCGTCTTTGATGGCCGCCGTGTTGCTTCCCAAGCCGCCAGCGCAGTCGAAGTTTACGGGGTCAAACCCGAAAAGATAGTTTGCAGTTTGGGCAATCTGACCGTTCGATTCCGAATTGTAGGTGCCCAGATAGCCACCTGTCAGATTCATAAGACGCTGAATGGGGTAGTTGCGCGTGCCGGTTGCGCAATTGTAAAAGGCCTCGGAGCCGTACGTGTCAAGGGTGTACTTCCATTTTTCTGCGATGATGTCGAGAGCCTCGTCCCAGCTGATGCGCTCGAATTCGCCGCTGCCGCGCTTGCCGACGCGCTTCATGGGGTACTTAAGGCGCTGCGGGCTGTTTATCCACTTGCGAATCGAACGGGCTTTCAGGCACGACCTGAACGAGACGCCGCCGAATTCCGGGTCCCCATCGTCATCGTTGCCGGTCCAGCGAAGTGTTCCGTCCACAACGTGGCATTTAATGGGACAGGCCGTGAATCCGCAGTGGCAGCAGCTTTGCCAGATGATCTCACCCTCCTCGGGAATTTCATTCGCCACGATTCCGTTTTCAGATTTGGCGGAGTCTTCCTTACTTGCTTTTTTCGGCACGCATCCGTACAGGCCCGATACGCCGCTTGCGGCAACTGCGGCGAGGGTTGCGACGGTCGAAGCCCTCACAAAGTCGCGCCTCGAGACTTCCATTTCGTTACTCTGGCCCATAGGCCCCCCCTTTTTTTCGCTATTTCTTTTTTCAAGAAAGGCGTCTTCGGGTTGCGCCTTTCTCGTGAAGGAAGTATCGGCTGTATGCGGGAAGAAAAGTGAGACCCAAACCTGGTGAATCTTCGTAAACGCTGTCACCCTTTTTCGTGAAATATTGTTGTTTTCCCTGATGGGATTAGTGTGACTGCAATTGAAGCGGGATAGGTGCCGCCCATGCCGCAAGCCCTATGCTACGATTCTGGGCCATAGATGGTTTATCACGATGGAAGATGGGGTCATTTTGTCGCAGCTTATTAACACGAAACAGGTCGTGCGCCTGTCGCTGGGCCTGGCTATATCCATGGCCCTTTCCTCGCTGATTCTTTGGAAGGGCAGTTGGCTTGCCTCGCCAATTCAATCCCCGTATGACGAGCACGGGGCTGGCATATTTGTCGGCCTGCTGACATGCGTTGCGTCGTTCGTCTGGTCTTTTGCGAGCCCGGCTAGTCTGAGAACGTTCCTTGAAAGGGTGTTTCCGCCCATCATGATTGTCGCGCTTTTGGCTTCGCGCCTGTTTATTGCCCCGATGGGGTTTGTGGCGCTGGATACGATTATCGGCTTCGTCATCCCTGCGGTGGGTACGTATTTGTTTGTGTTCGCTTGGTTCAGCGTTATTGCCGCACACAACGTGGAAGACAGCCTGCTTAGTATTCTTCTGGCGTGGCCGTTCACGGTGGCGTTGCGCGCATTTTTCGGCTTGTTCGAGGCCGAGGTCGTGAAGTTCGCGCTCTCGATGCTGCTGATATGCGCTGCATGGTTGTTGCTGATTGGCCAGTCGAAACGGATTGAAGTTGGCTTGCCCATGGTTGTCAATGTGCCCAGGGAGAACAAGAATAGCTATATCCATGCTTTGGGGAGCATATGGAAGTGCGCCTTGTATTGCGGTGCGTTTGCGTTTCTTGGCGGCGTTATTCGGTCGTTGTCGCTGCAGATTGCAGCGATGAACTATATCAATTACGCATCCATTCTGGGCGGCTTGCTTTCGGCGCTGGCTATTGTGGCCATATGGAGGGTCAAAACGGTTCGGTACAGCATCAGCCACGTGTTTCAGGTACTGTTTCCCCTGTTGGTGCTACTTGTTTGCGCCCTGCCGTTTTTCGACATGAAGGCGTTTTTCTGGCCCGCTGCTGCGTTGTACATGGTGTACAGCTTCATGTCGCTAAGCATGCAAGTGCTGTGCGTTCAGGTAACCCATGACTATGGCGTGAGCCCCTCGTTTTGCATCAGCTTCCAAACCGGTGTTTCCGTTTGCATGCAGGGGTTGGGCTATCTTTTGGGGAATGCTGTCAACAGCGAGCCCTTTTCGCAAATTCCGCCGCTTGCGACAATTGGTTTGATTTCGCTTGCCATGCTTGCCCTTGTCGTCTATTTCACGCGCGGGCTTTTCATCTCGCAGGAGACCGATGGGAGAAGCGTCGAATTCCTGTCCCTTGCGAGAAAGCCGCACCAGGCAGAGGCGCCATTTGATGAGACGGAAATCGTTGCCGATGATGAGACGGCGGACGTTGCGGCTGATGAGGGGCCTGCGGCAGGCGACGAAGAGCCAGCCGCAGGCCATGAAAGCGATTTGAGCTACGTCGGCAACTTGTCCGCACGTTGCGAGGCAATTGGCGAGGAATACTACTTGTCGCAAAGGGAAATTGAAGTTATGCAGCTCTTCATGCAGGGCTATACGATGTCGTCCATCGCAAAAGAGCTGTTTATCTCCGAGAACACCGTCAAAACCCACACACGCAGGCTCTACTCGAAGCTGGGAATCAACAAAAAGCAGCAACTGTTCAACCTGGTGAACGGCCGTACGGAATAATGGGCGAGTTTGCCTCTAAACATGCATTTTTGTAGTAAAAAGACGCTGCCATCCATATAGAAAAGCGTGGATTGGCCGAGGATGACAGCTTCGTTATGCTGGCTAGGCTACGCTTTCGTATGGGTAGCTCATGGCGTACATCGTTTCGGGATCGAGGTGTATCTCCCCGTTGTCCCACGTAACGATGTCATGGTCGATTGAAAAGGCTCCAAAAATGCGAGAATCTTTCAGGGACTTGAATGCTGGCTTGTCGGTTAACTCGGACGCGTCGAAAAGGCGTTTTTCTCCCGTGGAGAAAATGACGAGTCTCGATAGGCCATTGACAGCTTTCGCGTCTAGAACCTTCATGCTTGCTTTCGGCTCGCTTGCGAAAGCAAGCCCATCCATAACAAACATTTTAGCTCCTTAAGAAAGCGGGCTGATTTTCTCGAAGGGGTTTCCAGCTACGGCTTTATTCCAAGCGGCATAGGCTTCCTTTTCGTTTTGTTCGGGTACGGCTGGTTTTCGGGCCATACGAATTCGGCGGCGCCCGCCTCGCCTCCATCG
>OLQL01000216.1_pt1 | contig 63030 bp, 54 predicted proteins | sample 1672971 | NCBI WGS metagenome assembly OLQL01 (sample SAMEA3136742, study PRJEB25190) | human gut metagenome | biome: human gut; feature: human-associated habitat; material: faeces | place: Austria | collected 2013
TGGCATCGTCGCCCAAGTTGGAAGAGGTGCGAGAGCTCGCTCGCAAGCTCGCCTAGGACAAGAAGAACGCATGGCAATCAGCACAAGCGGAAAAGCTTGCTGCCCTTACCAGAAGGATCGCTGATTGCCATGCATAGTTGCTGACATTTTCTTTTGCAGCTTTGCTGGCTGCTCGGCGCTCGCTTCTATCGAATGCTCTAGCTGCGATACCTCAAGCGTGACCGACATGGCGGGTATGTTCTTTTGTTGCCTGTTGCTGTCCGCCGCGGACGTTTCCTCCTGGGATGTCTCTCGCGTTACCAGCTGCGATTGCATGTTTGCTGGTTGCAGAGTTCTCAAGCCCACTGGTTCTTTCTGGTTTCATTTGGGCAATGATTGCGTCAATGGAAACCTCGCGCTCATCCCCGCGAGAGTGGCCATTCGTCTTACCGATGAAGTTGGGTTTACCCTGCACAACCAAATTGCGTGGAATAAACTCACGGCTGCTCCAGGGGTTGCCGAAGGTAAGCTGTGCTCCCTTTGGGAACCTATTTTCTTTTTCACCAAAGAGCCCCAGGGTTATTTCTACGATGATGGCGCCGCATTTGAGCTGCCACGTAAAGCCAGAAATATAATACAGGGCGTAGCCGTCTCTGCTGCTGGCATGTCGGGCGCTCGCTATCGCAGGAAAGTCGAGCGTTCAACCAAGCTGACCGATTCCGAAAAATCAAATGCGTATGCTGCCCTTGATAAGATGCTGCACCTCGTCGAATGTGGCAAAGTGTCCGATTTCAGCATGGTCTTACGCAGGGAAATTCGTACTGCCCATAGAAACTCTACTGGGTTGTCGGCGGGTGAGAAGGAGCTTGCTGAAAATGGATTCCACTTTATAAAGTTCAAGAGGAATAGCGCACTGGTATCCGATGTCTGGAATGTCTTCCCTGAAGATGAGCACAGCGGCGAATACCACTATGCTCTCTTTCCCGATGATCTTGTGAAAAATCCTATTGCGCTCACTTGCCCTGAAGGTGGAATCGTTCTCGATCCTTTCGTTGGCACGGGCACGACGTGCAGGGTGGCTCAGGAAATGGGGCGCAAGTCGGTTGGCATTGAATCGTCTGCCATGTATATGAAACTGGCCAGGGAGGGGTGCAATGGGAATGCGTCGTTCCAATGAGTGGGCCTATTCCATTCCTTGCGGTTGTATGCCTCGTTGGCGCATTTCGGTCGGCCTTGCGCCGCTATTGACAATTTGGGACATAAGGCAATTCCGCTAGCTTGAGTTGAATGGTACGCTACGGCTTTAGGGGAGTGCGGATCTTATTCTTGAGATTGGTCTCTCTGCGCCGTTCTTCTTGCGGCGAGGGGGCACTATGTTTCTGTGGGGCTTCTTATTGGGTTCTTACGAGGTCGATGAGTTCTTGCTTCGAATGGACCTCCAGTTTTTGGTACACATGACGAATGTGCATCTTTGCGGTGTTTCGCGATATGCACAGGTCGTTTTCTATCGTTGCGATATCTCTGCCGAGCGACAGGAGTCTAAACACTTCGATTTCGCGCGGGGTAAGTTGGCATGCCTGCGCGATAGCTTCAAGTGCGCACTCCGTGCGGTCGTCGCATATGGCATCGAATTCCATATGCGAAGTTGTGCTCGTTTGTGCTTTGATGGGCGCAAAAGGCTTCTGGCGAAGTTCGGCATGCGTATGGTCCAAGTGTTCCTGATTGGCTTCGTTTTCGTTGCGGCTGCATGTATCGTTTTCCATGCCAATAAGCGTTGCAGTTTCTTCGAACGCGGAAACCCGACTTTCGGTTTCGCGTGCGATTGAGCCTTTTTCGATTTGGACAAATGCTTCCGTCGAAGCGCGTCCCAAGAACAGCGCGACCATGAAATACACGAAGATTACGACGAGCGAGCCTGCTTGAATTGCGCTCGCGTCTGCATTGGAAAGGACGAGCATGCTTCGAGCGATTAACGCGCCCAGGAGATGACCGAACGCAACGCACAGGCGTGCAAACGCGGCTGCCACAAGCGTTTTTCGGCTTTGGCGTGCGGCGCTCGCCGCCATTGCCCATGCTGCCGCTTCTAAAACGGTGGTGCCCAAGCTTGCTAAAACCGTTTGGCAATCTGGAACGGTAGAGTCGATGAGCGGAGCCACGAGGAAGGCTGCCGCGACGCATGCGAGACCGACGCTCAGAAGGTTTGAAAGGCTCACGTGCGCATCGGTCGGAATCAAAAGGACGCAGAACGCGACAAGGGCGATGGCGATAAAAGGCGACGCGCTTAAAACGTCGTTAGTTTGTAGCCCTGAGCGCAAGAAACCAAGCATGAAGGACGTGCTTACAAGTATGGCGAGGAATGGTCCCGTGAATACGTTTCGAAGAGGGAGCTGGTTGCGCGATTCGCTTGGTTGGCTCTTTGTCAATTGGGTGCCCGAGGGCGCGTGCGCTGCCTCAGGCGCTTCTGTGCATAAAAGCGCTGCGATGCAGATGATTGCAACAGCGCAGAGGGCGAACCCTGCACATATGCCAATGAGGGGATGCCAGAGCTGTTGGACATTAATCGAAGATAGTATCGACTGAGCAACGAACGCGCCTGAGATGCCTATAAGCGAGGCTTTCGTCGAATCGGCCTTTTTAATGCGTGAATAGCAGCACACCAAGGCAATGGTGAGCGGGGCTCCAAAGAGCTTCATGGCGAAGCCGCATGCCAAGGCAAGCGCGCCTTTGGCTCCGTAGATAAATCCGAGTGAGCCCGCAAGCGATATGAAGAGGCATGCCGTGCTGCATGCAATCAGGCGCGCGGCTCGCTTTCTGGCGGTTTCGCCATTGCCATCGAAGATGCTCGGCTCTTTGATAGCAATGGCGCATGCAACGAGGTAGACGCAGAGCGATACGATGCGCATCCAAAGCGTTGTGTAGGGCGTGCCCGAAAGCGCGGCAACATGCGCATCGATTGACCAAATCCCTCCGAATGCGCATGCAAGTCCGGCTGTTGCGCACGCTGCTTTCTGTCTTGAACTCATGTAATCCCTTCCAACGCCTTCGGCCTTTCGTGCTGAAGCGCGTTCAGCAGTATAGTCGTTTTGAAACCCTGGCGCTTTGGCTATGGGTGTTCATAGAGGTGTAAAAGATGTTATGCAAGCTATTGAGCTGGGTAAACGTTAAAACACCCAAATTGGGCGTAGACGATAAACCTATGAAATATCTAGGATAATACCCGCTTAACGGGCGTGAAGGGCTCGCTAAGGTAGGTTCAATAGGTAATGAACCAGAGGGAATCATTAGGAGGGATTTCTTATGGCAATGCAAATTTCACGTCGAAATTTTGTTGCAGGCGCGGCAACCGTTGGTGCGATGGCTGCTTTTGGCATGGCGGGCTGCTCCAGCAAAGGTAGTGGCAAGGCGGAAAGCAAGGCCGAAGAATACGACATCGTTATCGTGGGTGCTGGTGGAGCGGGCATGTCTGCTGCCATCGCGGCGCATGATGCAGGCGTTGAGAAGGTCGTCGTTCTTGAGAAAGAAGGCAATGTCGGCGGCAACACGAATTTCTCGTCTTCGGGCATGAACGCTTCCGAAACGAAATTCCAGAAGGCTCAGGGCATCGAGGACTCCAACGAGCTTTTTGCCCAGGAAACCTTGGATGGCGGTCACGATACTGGCAATCCGGAGCTCGTCCACTTCATGTGTGATAATTCCGCCGGAGCTATTGATTGGCTTGATGGCTTGGGCATCACGCTTGACAACATCACGATGACGGGCGGCATGTCGGTGAAGCGCTGCCATCGCCCGACCGACGGCTCTGCTGTCGGCAAGACCATTGTTCCTGGTTTGCAAAAGGCCGTTGAGGATCGTGGCATCGAAATCAAGACAAATTGCGATGTCAAGGAGCTCGTGCAGGCCGACGATGGATCGATTACCGGCGTGAAAACCGACAAGGGCGACTACAGCGCCAAGGCTGTTATTCTCGCCGCAGGCGGTTTGGGCTCCAATCCCGACATGATTACGAAGTATCGCCCCGACCTTGAGGGGTATGTTTCCACCAATCAGCCTGGCGCTACAGGTGATGGCTACGCAATGGCCGAAGCGGTTGGCGCACAGCTGATTCAGATGGATCAGATTCAGATTCACCCGACTGTCGAACAGAGCTCCTCTATGCTGATAGCAGAGGGCCTGCGCGGTGGCGGCGCAATTCTGGTCAACTCCGAAGGCAAACGCTTCTTCAATGAAATGAGCACGCGTGACAAGGTCTCTGCCGCAGAGCTTGAACAGCCGGGTAAATTTGCGTGGGAGGTTTTCGACCAGACCGTTTACGACAAGAATAAAGCCGCTGCGAACTACGACAAGAGCGGTCTTGTGAAGAAGGGCGACTCGGTCGAGGCTTTGGCTAAAGAAATCGAGGTTGATGCAGCTACCTTGCAGGCGACCATCGATGCCTACAACAAGCTCACGACCGAGGGCGCAACCGATGAATTCGGTCGTACTCAGGGCATGATTGAATTCCAGCCTGGCAATATGTACGCCATTAAGGTTGCTCCTGGCATTCATCACGAGATGGGCGGCATTAAGATTAATGTCGACAATCAGGCTCTTGGCGAAGGCGACGAGCCGATTAAAGGCCTGTATGCTGCGGGCGAAGTAACGGGCGGCATTCATGGCAACAACCGTATTGGCGGCAACGCCGTTTGCGACATCACGGTGTTTGGCAAGAATGCTGGCGAGGTTGTCGCAAAGGCCATTCAGGGCTAACGATAAGACTCGCTGTTTCAATACACCCTCCCTTTGGCGGGGCTCGCATATGCGAGCCCCGTTTTTTGCTAGCGGTTGGGCCGTTGTGCCGTTGGCTGCTGTTTCGTGGGGGCGTTTTATCCGAAAATCATTCGCGCTAAATCGTAAAGAAGCTTTGACCCATAGCAGATAATCACAATGCCGCAAAGGCGATTGAGCCAGGTAAGGGCACGCGTATTGATTTTGGCTCCGAGCAAATTCGACGCAATGGCAAGGCCGTTGAACCAAATGAAGCTTGCCGACGTGAAGCCGAGGATGAAGGGAAGGTCGCCGCCTGCTGGTAGCGTTGCCCTGAATGCTCCCAACATCATGGTGCCATCGATGAGGGCTTGTGGGTTGAGCCATGTCACAACGAATGCGGCAACGATAATTTTCAAGAATGGCTGGTTGACGTCTTTGCCGCCATCCAAGCTCGCTTCCGTCCTAATAAGGCCTATGCCTATGTATATAACCAGTATGCCGCCAAGCCCCAGCATGATTTTCTTAAGCCACGGAAACGCATCCATGAGCGCCCCAGCTCCCAAGAAACACGTAACTCCCAGGGAGATGTCCCAGAGCACAACTACCAGAGACGTCGCCAGCGCTCGACCGAACGTATGACTTAACGCGCTGTTGATGACGAAGAGGTTCTGCATGCCGATAGGGGCAAGAAATGCCAGTCCCAACGATAATCCTTGAAGAAAAACAGGTAGCATGCTCAAACGCTCCTTGCTGTTTGGGGCCGGTGGACACCAACCTGTTAAATACTCGTAGCGTTTAACAGGTTGGCGGGAGAGTTGGGGTTTCGGGCAGGCGGCCTTGCAGGCAATGGAGGGGGCGTCGGTGCCTGATGCGTCGGCGATGAGTCCATGCCGGTTGCCTGGTTGAGCAGAAAATAACAGGGATTGTGTCGCCCTGGTCCATCCAGATTCTGCCGTTTTAAAGCACGAGAACCTCCTTACAAATGACTGTAATATTGGTATTTTACCAGTGGGCTATAGTTGAAATCCAACGTCGGCGCACAAACGTGTCGCCGCTTTGCGAGGGCGTTCGAAGAAAGATGAGGAGCATCGCATGAGCTTTATGGACCTGATTACAGGGGCCACTATTAACAGGGGCGTTGACCGGTGGCGCGCGACCGATGGCGCGGTTTTGATCGACGTACGTAGTGAAGAAGAATATGGACAGGGCCATATTCCCGGGAGCGTCAATATTCCCCTTAACGATATTAAGCGCGTGCTTCAGGAATATCCGGAAAAGGAGACCCCGATTTTCGTCCATTGCCTCACGGGGTCGAGAAGCGGTCAAGCGCTCTCGTTTTTGAAGCGTTCGGGTTACACCAAGGTTGAGAATATCGGCGGCATCACGGGCTACCAGGGGGAAGTGGTTCGCTAGCGTTCCTGTGCGAAAAGGGTGAGACGGATGTGCTAAACGCTACGAGCATTTAGCACATCCTGTTGGTTTGCTAGTTCATGCAGCCTTCGCAGAATGCGCATGCGGAAGGCGTTGCGGCAAGGCCGCCGAGTGCGCTTTCTCGAAGCTCGAAGGGGAGGGAATTGCCCACGCGCCGCATGGCTTCAACGGTTTCGTCGAAGTTCGCGAGGTTGCCAATGCCCGCGAGCGCGATTTGCGCCGATACGATTGCGTTGGCGACCCCCGTGGCGTTGCGTTTCTGGCAGGGCGCTTCGACCAGGCCTGCGACGGGGTCGCACACAAGGCCCATGAGCCCGCAAAGCGCATTGCTCGCTGCCGCGAAGCATTGTGCGGGCGTTCCTCCGAAAAGCTCGCATGCCGCGCTTGCGGCCATGGCACTCGCGGCACCAACTTCGGCTTGGCAGCCGCCTTCGGCTCCGGCAACCGTAGCATTCCTCGTAATCAAATACCCAATTGCGGCTGCGTTCGCTAAAGCGTTGACGAGTTCTTCATCGCTGAATCCATGTTCATCTTGCGCCGCTAAAAGCATTGCGGGCACGACGCCCGAAGAACCTGCTGTGGGTGCCGCGACAATACGCCCCATAGACGCGTTTGTTTCGAGCACTGCCATGGCATACGTGGTTGCACGGGCGAGCATAGGGTCAGCGATGCATGCGTTGGCCGTGCCGCTATCTGTTTTGGCCTCGAGCTTCGAAAGCGCGGCTGCCTCTCCACCAATGAGGCCGCCCATCGAACGCACGGGCGATGTTATGGGCGTGGTTGCCGATTCGCGCATAACGGAAAGCACACGTTCCAAATAGCGTCGTGTGTTGTCAACCGCGACGCCGTCGGCTGCAAGCATGCATCGTTCGCGGCGGCACATTGCCTCAGAAATTGCGATGTCTTCACGTTCGCAATAGGCGAGCATTTCTGCCCCGCATGCAAAATCGAGTTCTTCAAAACGGGCGGCCGCTTCCTGCGGGGTGAATTCGGCGGCGAAACCTCCGGCGTTTTCCGCATTGCCTTTCACAGGGGCAACCGCTTCGCTCGCTCGATCGCTTTTCACGATGCGCACGTCGAAGATGTCTGGATGCTTCGCGATACTTGCGGCCACGCGCTCGTCGATTTCGTCATCGGTTTGCATAATTGTATAAGCGAGCTCGCCTTTTCGTTCGCGGAACAGCTTTGTGGTGGCGATATTCACGTCGAATACCGAAAGGCATGTCGCGATGTGCGCGAGAACGCCTGCCACGTCGCGTTGCTTCACGACGATGCTGTGATATTCGCCCGTCAGGCGAACGTCGATGCCGTTGATGCGCGTGATGACCGCCGCGCCTCCGCCAATGCTTTCTCCACGCATGGAAACATGAGAACCCGTGGAATCGGTGACTTCGATGCATACGGTGTTGGGGTGGGGCATCGGCTCGTTTGGACGCGGCTCGAATGTGAAACTCAAGTCTTGTTGTTTGGCGATTTCGAATGAATCGCGAATGCGTTCGTCGTCGGCCGCCATGCCGAGCAGGCCTGCGACAAGGGCTTTGTCGGTGCCGTGTCCGCGATAGGTGTGGGCAAAGCTGCCGTATAGATGAAAGGCCACCTGGCGAGGTTCGCCCGCGAGCAAACGGCGGCACATGCTCGCGATGCGAAGCGCGCCCGCGGTGTGGCTGCTCGACGGGCCAATCATAATGGGGCCAATAATATCTCGAATGCCAAGAATCCTCATGTTAGGCCTTTCTGCTGGGAATTCTATGGGTCATTGCACACGAACGGGCTCGCGTGATTCTGCCATGGTACACTGTTTCGCTGCGATTTGTATGAAGTGAAACAAGGAGGAAACCCTATGCCTTCGATTCTGGTGTTCGGTCACAAGAATCCCGATAACGACGCGATTTCGGCTGCGATTGGCTATGCCTATCTGAAGAACGAACTCGCCAAGAAGAACGGCGAAGATGTGACGTACGAAGCTGTTCGCCTCGGCGGTCTCCCGCCCGAGACCGAGTGGATTCTTTCCGAGAATGGCATCGAGACCCCGCGCCTCATCGAGGGTGTGGGCGAAGGCGATAAGGTGATTCTTGTCGACCACAGCGAGGCGCTGCAGTCTGCCGAGGGCCTCGAGAATGCCGAGATCGTCGAAATCGTCGACCACCATCGCCTGGGCGGCCTTACCACCGCGCAGCCGCTGCGCTACAACGCCATGCCTGTTGGCTCGACCTGCGCGATTGTTGCTCGTGAGTTCGACATCGAGGGCATTGAAATGCCTAAGGCTATCGCTGCCGTGCTGTTGGGCGCCATGCTCACCGACACGGTGATCATGAAGTCTCCTACCACCACGAATTTCGACCGCGACATCATTGCGAAAACGGCCGAATTCGTCGGCGTTGACCCGGTGGAGTACGGCATGAACATTTTCAAGTGCCGCTCCAACCCGGCCGAGCTGCCTGTCGATAAAATCGTGAACGCCGATGCGAAGGAATTCGAGCTTTCGAACGGCAACAAGGTTTATATCGGCCAGTTCGAAACCGTCGACCTTCAGGCCGTGCTTGGTCGCGAGGCTGAGATTCGCGAGGCCATCAAGGCTCTCGTTGCCGAGAAGGGCTACCAATTCGTGCTCTTCTTCGCGACCGACATTCTGGCTGAGGGCAGCCAGTTCATTTGCGAAGGCGATACCGAATTCGTGAACAAGGTCTTCGGCATCGACGTCACCGGCAAGAGCGTATGGATGCCGGGCGTCCTTTCCCGCAAGAAGCAGGTTGCTGCGCCGATTCTCGCGGCTTAATTGAAAGGCCGGCCTTTCGGGGCCGGCCTCTTGCTTTCGCGCGGTATCGTCTGCGACGCGATATTGCGGGTTATTCCGCAACCCATTCCTAAAACGATGCGAAAGAACGTTTTGGGAATGGTTTGCAGCATTTGCGGATGAATCGCTTCCAGAGCGTTCTCCATGCGGCTTTGTGCTACGGTCCGATGTCTTCGGCGCGGGCGGGAAGGCTCTGCGATGCGAGTTCGAACTTCCTCTTTTAAGGTGGGCCTCATGCATAAGATTGGTTTTGTTGGGTGCGGCAATATGGGCCGCGCTATGCTTTCTGGCGTGCTTTCTGCTGGCTTGTGCGAACCTGGCGATATCATCGTTTCCGCGGGCACGCAGAAAACGCTCGATGCCGTTCATGAGGAATTCGGTGTCAATGTGGCTTCGAACAATGGCGATGCGGCAAAAGCCGAGATGGTTATTTTGGCCGTCAAACCTCAAATGTACGAATCGGTTATTGCCGAAGTCGCGCCCTCGCTTTCGAGCGAGGCAATCGTAGTCTCCATCGCTCCTGGTAAAACGCTTTCATGGCTTGCCGAAAAAACGGGCGCGAAAAAAATCGTGCGATTGATGCCCAATACACCTGCTGCCATTGGCTGCGGTATGACGTCTGTTGCGTATGGCGACGGGCTTGACGAGGCCGACAAGGCTCGCGTCATGGCTTTCGTCCAATCGTTTGGCGAAGGCGAGGTGCTCTCTGAACACCTTTTCGATGCCGCAACTGCCGTCGCTGGTTGTTCTCCAGCATATGTTTATATGTTCATCGAGGCCATGGCCGATGCTGGCGTTGCCGAGGGGTTGCCCAGGACATCGGCGTATCGCATGGCCGCGGCTGCCGTTGCGGGCTCGGCTCGTATGGTGCTCGAAACGGGCCAGCATCCCGCCGCGCTGAAAGATGCTGTGTGCTCGCCTGCCGGCACGACCATTGAAGGCCTTCGCGTGCTCGAGGAGAAAGGCATGCGTTCGGCGGTCATCGAGAGCCTTTTGGCAACGATTGAAAAAGCCAAGCGCCTCTAGCTAGCTCATTGCTGATACGAATTGCTGTTATCTATATAAGAAGGATTCGCGCGTGTTGCCGAACGACGAAGACAAGAAAATATCAATCGAAAACGAAACGCGTGATGCTGCTCGCGTCCGCCTTGAGCGTAGGCAGGCTTCGAAAAAAGGCGTCTCCTTTGATGATGATATTTTCGATCTTTCGGGGCGCAGTGCTCATCGACCCATGAATGCCCAAGATGCCGGTGGAGATCATGCCGGTAGCCATAATTCTCATTCACGGATGCATGGCAGGTCGTTTCGTTCCGATTATCGTGGTGTTCGTTATGTCGCGGCTTCGCTGTCGTCTCTCTCGTCGATTCCGAGGTCTGTTGTCATTTGTGTCGTTGCGGTTCTTGTTATCTTTTCGCTGATGGTTGTTGCTTCTCGTTTCGGGCATACTCCCGAAATTGCCTCGTTGGATACTTTTGAGGAAGTAGAAAGCGTTCCAGGCGAAGATGGGGATGCTTCTGGCGATGCGGAAATTGCGGATTTCTCTCTATTGCCCGCGGGTTTAGATGCAAAAACGCGCGAATCTCTCGAAGCTCAATCTGATGACCCGCGTATCGTGAGCATTGTGAATAATGTAGTCGCTCTTGGTAAAACGGGGGAGCACTACCAGCAGAAAATGCTGGAACTTGCCGCTAAAGACCCCGAGGCTCTTGATTATGTTGCCGATTTTCCCGATCGATATCCTGCAAGTTCGGGTGCGGCGTACTCTGATACCGTGGCGCGGGGATCGGTTCCCGACTTGAAACAATGGGATCAGCGTTGGGGCTATGTCGAGTATTGCGGCGCCGCTCTTGGTTCTACGGGATGCTGTCCCACGTCGCTTTCTATGGTCTATATGGCGCTCACGGGCAAAACCGACAAGTCGCCCGCCGACATGGCCGCCCTTGCGACCGCCGATGGGTATGCGGTCGATGGGGAAGGGACCATCGGCGAATTTCTTGTTGATGATGCCGGAAAGCTTGGCCTTGCGTGCGAGGAATTCTCCCCCTCCGCAGCAAGCCTCGTTCGCTATCTCAAAAACGGCTTCGTCGTGATCGTTAACGTAGGTCCTGGTGATTTCACCGATAGCGGTCACTTCTTCGTTGCGCGAGGCATTTCGAGTGACGGCACGATTCAAATCAACGACCCGTATTCCAGTGTGAATACCGTGAAAACTTGGGACGCGAATGCAATCGCGAATCAGTCGATTATGATGTACGCCTTTCACGTCGCTTAGGCGCTGTGCCGGCGTGCGTCGTCTTCTTCTGGCTGGCTTTCACGAACGTTTTCGTCCGCTAATCCATGAGTCCTCATGCCTCGTCGTTGTGGGCCGCATAACATGGTATTGTTTGCGTTTGCGGGCTTGTGCCGCATATTAGCACGGAGGTTTTCATGAAAAAGTTTTTCACCAGTCTGCCGTTTATCTTGCTCGTGGCGGTGGTCGTGGGCATTCTTGTTGGCCTTGTTGCCAACGAGGCGGTTATGAACGTGGTTGTGACGGTCAAGTACGTGCTCGGCCAGGTCATTATGTTCTGCGTTCCGCTTATTATCATCGGCTTTATTGCGCCGTCCATCACCAAGCTCGGCTCGGACGTGTCGCGCATTCTGGGCGTGGCTGTGCTTATCGCGTATTGCTCGAGCATTGGTGCCGCGTTGTTCTCGATGCTCGCTGGCTACGCGATCATTCCCAACCTGTCTATCGCCACGTCGGTTGATGGGCTCAAAGAGCTGCCCGATATCGTATTCCAGCTCGATATTCCGCAAATCATGCCTGTTATGAGTGCGCTTGTGCTTTCCATTCTGCTTGGCCTTGCTGCGGTATGGACGCATGCCGATCTCATGTGCAAGCTGCTCGACGAGTTCCAGCGCATCGTTTTGTCCATTGTGACGCGCGTGGTTATTCCGATTCTGCCGTTTTTTATCGCTACGACGTTTTGCGGTCTTGCATATGAGGGCACCATTACGCGTCAGCTGCCCGTGTTCCTTGCGGTGGTGCTTATTGTCATCGTCGGCCATTACATCTGGCTTGCTATTCTGTACGGAATCGCCGGTGCGTATTCGGGAGAGAATCCGTTGAAGGTTCTTCGCCAATACGGCCCCGCGTATTTGACGGCTGTTGGCACCATGTCATCCGCTGCGACGCTCGCCGTTGCGCTTCAGGGCGCCAATCGCGCTGCGCCTCCGCTGCGTCGCGATATGGTAAGCTTCGGCATTCCGCTGTTCGCCAACATCCATTTGTGTGGCTCGGTGCTCACGGAAGTCTTCTTCGTTATGACCATTGGTCAAATGATCAATGGATCCATGCCCGAGCTTTCTACCATGATTTTGTTCTGCCTGCTGCTTGGCGTATTCGCCATTGGCGCTCCCGGCGTTCCCGGTGGCACCGTTATGGCATCGCTTGGCCTTATTACGGGCGTGCTCGGTTTCGGCGATACGGCCACGGCGCTCGTGCTCACCGTATTCGCCCTGCAAGATAGCTTCGGCACTGCGTGCAATATCACGGGCGACGGCGCCTTGACGCTCATGCTTACGGGCTATGCCGACCGTCATGGGATTGAAGAGTCTGACGAGCATCGCCAGCTTTTCAATACCGAAGACGAAAAGAAAATTGGTTTTGCGAAATAGCGAACTTGCGTAACGGGTTTATGCGTTCTTTGAAATTGCATATTGTTCTGGAAGCTGCGTTTTGCGGCTTCCTTTTTTATGAGGGCGATTTGGAAAAGCGACAATCATTGGTTCTGTTTCGGAAGAGCGACTATTGACGGGCGTGCTTTATAAAAACGAGTTTGCCCGCGGTTCATGCAGTGGTTGTCTCGAGACAGCATACTGTCGTAATTTTCGCGCTGGAAAACGTGCCTTTCGAGCGCGGTGTTTCCTTGTGAAGTGCATGGGGATGGGCTTCCGCTTCGTAATGCAATATATACATTGCATTTTTGCGTTTCCTTCCACAAACCGTTGATTGGTTCAAGATTTTTTTGCCGATTCGTTCACAATTCCTCGACTTAATTATGATTAAGATGGCTGTGAACTGGGAAAACGATATCTAAGGCGAATAGATACGCCCGGGTGCGTGGCGTTTGACACTCTATTTTGACGATGGTAAAGTTTCGCCTTGCGTTTCGCGAGGGACGTTTGCTTGCGCCGGCGTGCTGCCAGGCTGCAGGCAAGGCCGAACGGTTTTCGAGCTCCTGGGTTGAAATTGAGCTTGAGAAGCGCGAGGCCAGGGGAGGGGCTGACCCACTCAGCCCAGGCAAGAACGAGCTTGTGCAGGTCGCTGGAAAGTGCCGGCAAGCCGTAAGATTTGAAGGAGAAGCTTTGCCTACTATTAACCAGCTGGTCCGCAAGGGCCGCGCCAAGCAGGTCGACAAGAAGAAGACCCCGGCGCTCAAGGGCAACCCCCAGAAGCGTGGCGTGTGCACGCGTGTGTACACCACCACCCCGAAGAAGCCGAACTCTGCACTCCGTAAGGTTGCTCGTGTTCGTCTCGTCAACGGCATGGAGGTTACCGCCTACATTCCTGGCATCGGTCACAACCTGCAGGAGCACTCCATGGTGCTTATCCGCGGTGGCCGTGTTAAGGACCTCCCGGGCGTGCGTTACAAGATTATTCGCGCCGCCCTCGACTGCGCTGCTGTGAATAACCGCATGCAGGCTCGCAGCCGTTACGGTGCTAAGCGCCCGAAATAAGTATGAGTAAGTCGCGCGGGCCGATAAAGGCCTAATGGGGAAATCCCCGGAAGCGCGCACAATCACCAAGGAGCACATTTATGCCTCGTCGTGCAGCAGCAGTCCGCCGCGAAGTTCAGCCGGACGCCGTGTACAACAACCGTTTGGTCACTCAGCTGATCAACAAAGTCCTCCTCGACGGCAAGAAGTCCCTCGCCGAGCGTATCGTCTACGGTGCGTTCGACATCGTCGCCGAGAAGACCCAGCAGGACGCCCTCAGCGTCTTCAAGAAGGCTATGGACAACGTTCGCCCCACCCTTGAGGTCAAGCCCAAGCGTGTCGGCGGCGCAACCTACCAGGTGCCGATGGAAGTCAACCCCCGTCGTGCCACCACCCTCGCCATCCGTTGGATCGTCGACTTCTCCCGCAAGCGCAAGGAGCACACCATGGCTCAGCGTCTTGCTGCTGAAATCATGGACGCCGCCGAGAACACTGGCGCGTCTGTCAAGAAGCGCGAAGACCTCTACAAGATGGCTGAATCCAACCGTGCATTCTCGCACTATCGTTGGTAGGGCGTGAGAGATAATGGCAAAGGCAAACGACCTTAATCTCACCCGTAACTTCGGCATCATGGCTCACATCGATGCCGGCAAAACCACCACGACCGAGCGTATCCTGTACTACACGGGCAAGACGCACAAAATCGGCGAGGTCCACGATGGCGCTGCCACCATGGACTGGATGGTTCAGGAACAGGAGCGCGGCGTAACTATTACCGCTGCTGCTACCACCTGCTTCTGGAAGAAAGATGGCGAAACCTATCGCTTCCAGATCATCGACACCCCGGGCCACGTTGACTTCACCGCTGAGGTCGAGCGTTCCCTCCGTGTTCTCGACGGCACCGTTGCCGTTTTCGACGCCGTCGCTGGCGTTCAGCCTCAGTCTGAGACCGTTTGGCGTCAGGCCGAGCGCTATGGCGTTCCTCGCATCGCGTTCATCAACAAGTATGACCGCGTCGGCGCCGACTTCCTGCATGCGATTCAGACGATGAAGGATCGCCTGGGCGCGAATGCAGTTGCCGCTCAGCTGCCCATGGGCGCTGAGGACAACTTCTGGGGCGTTATCGACCTCGTTACCATGACCGCATGGGACTTCAAGGCCGATGACAAGGGCATGACCTACCCCGAGCCGATGGATGCCATCCCGGCCGAGTTTGCCGACGATGCAGCCATCTACCGCCAGGAGCTCGTGGACGCCGCAGCCGACTGCGACGACGATCTCATGGAGAAGGTCCTCATGGACGAAGAGTTCTCCGTTGAAGAGCTCAAGGCTGCTCTGCGCAAGGGTGTAATCGCTTGCAAGATCAACCCTGTCTTCGTGGGTTCCGCTTACAAGAACAAGGGCGTCCAGGAACTGCTCGACGCCGTTGTCGATTACCTGCCTGCTCCGGGCGACGTTCCGGCCATCAAGGGCACCAACCCCGAGACTGGCGAGGAAGACACCCGCGAAGCCGACCCGAAGGCTCCCTTCTCGGCTTTGGCCTTCAAGATTATGACCGACCCCTTCGTTGGTAAGCTCACGTACCTGCGTGTGTACTCGGGCAAGCTTGATTCCGGTTCCTACGTGGTCAACGCTACCAAGGACAAGAACGAGCGTATCGGCCGCCTGCTGCAGATGCACTCCAACCAGCGAGTCGACATCGATACTTGCGCCGCTGGCGACATCGTTGCCGTTGTTGGCCTGAAGAACACCACCACGGGCGACACCCTGTGCTCCGAGGATGCTCCTATCATTCTCGAGTCCATGGAGTTCGCTGATCCTGTTATCGACATTGCTGTCGAGCCTAAGACCAAGGCTGAGCAGGACAAGATGAGCCTCGCGCTGCAGAAGCTGGCTGAGGAGGACCCGACTTTCCGCGTGTCCACCAACCACGAGACCGGCCAGACCATCATCGCTGGTATGGGCGAGCTGCACCTCGAGATCATCATCGACCGTCTGCTCCGTGAGTTCAAGGTCGAAGCGAACGTCGGCAAGCCGCAGGTTGCTTACCGCGAGCGTCCGGGCCACGAAGTGCTCGGCGCCGAAGGCAAGTTTGTGCGTCAGTCCGGTGGTCGTGGCCAGTACGGCCATGCGGTCATCAACATGTACCCGCAGGAAGCTGGCAAGGGCTACCTGTTCGAGAACAAGATCGTCGGCGGCGTTGTTCCCAAGGAATACATCCCCGCTATCGACAAGGGCATCCAGGAAGCGCTGCATTCTGGCGTTCTGGCTGGCTACCCGGTCGAGGACGTTCGCGTCGAGCTCATCGACGGTTCTTACCATGAAGTCGACTCCTCTGAAGCCGCCTTCAAGGTTGCTGGCTCTATGGCCATCAAGGACGCTCTGCGCAAGTCTGACCCCGTCATCCTCGAGCCCGTCATGGCTGTCGAAGTCGAAACTCCCGATGAGTACACCGGCTTCGTTATGGGCGACATCCCGAGCCGCCGCGGCATGATTCAGGGCCAGGAGCAGCGCAGCGGCGCTGTGGCCATCTCTGCGAAGGTGCCTCTGGGTATGATGTTCGGCTACGCCACCGACCTGCGTTCTGGTACGCAGGGCCGTGCGACGTACACCATGCAGTTCGATTCCTACGAGCCCGTTCCCAAGAACGTGGCTGCGGATATTATCAGCAAGGCCGGCGGCAACGCCTAATCGGCGAACCGCTTAATTCATGGAGGAAATGAAAGTGGCTAATCAGAAGATTCGCATCCGCCTGAAGGGCTACGACCATGAGATCGTGGATCAGTCCACCAAGCTCATCGTCGACACCGCCCAGAAGACCGGTGCCAAGGTTTCCGGACCTATCCCTCTGCCCACCGAGCGCAACCTGTACTGCGTCGTCAAAGGCCCGCACGTCGATAAAGACTCTCGCGAGCAGTTTGAGATGCGCACGCACAAGCGCCTGATCGACATTCTCGAGCCCACCCCGAACACGGTTGATTCGCTGATGCGCCTCGACCTCCCGGCTGGTGTCGACATCGAGATCAAGCTGTAAGGAGTGCATGAGATGATCAACGCTATCTACGGCAAAAAGATCGGTATGACTCAGATCTTCAACGAGGACGACCAGGTTGTGCCCGTCACCATCATTGTGGCTGAGCCCAACAAGGTTTGTCAGGTGAAGACCGCCGCTACCGACGGTTACGAAGCTGTTCAGCTTGGTTTTGGCGCCATCAAGCCCAAGAAGATCACCAAGCCCATGGGCGGCCATTTCGCCAAGCTCGGCACCGAGCCCGTTCGCTACCTGCGTGAGGTTCGCGTCGAGAATGCTTCTGAGTACAAGACTGGCGACCTGCAGACCGTTGCAGCTTTCGCCGACGTGAAGAAGGTCGACGTTACCGGCACTTCCAAGGGTAAAGGCTTCGCTGGCGTTATCAAGCGCCACGGCTTCGCTGGCGGCCCTGGCGGACACGGCGCTCACTTCCATCGCGCTCCCGGCTCCATCGGCCAGTGCGCCACGCCTTCCCGCGTCTTCAAGGGCGTTCGCCTTCCGGGTCACATGGGCTGCGACACCGTTACCGTGAAGAACCTCGAGGTTGTTCGCGTTGACGCTGAGCAGAACCTGATCCTCGTGAAGGGCGCCGTCCCGGGCGGCAAGAACGGCATCGTTCGCGTCCGCATGGCCTAGTGCCCCGCTTTATTAGGAGAAACACCACAATGGCTACTATTGACATCAAAGACGTCGCGGGCAAGACGGTTAAATCCGTCGAGCTGAACGACGCCGTGTTCGGCATCGAGCCGAACATCCACGTGATGCACACGGTCGTGCGTGCCTATCGCGCCGGCCTGCGTCAGGGCACTGCTAACACCAAGACCCGTGGCGAAGTTCGCGGCGGCGGCAAGAAGCCGTGGCGTCAGAAGGGCACCGGTCGTGCCCGCCAGGGTTCCATCCGCTCCCCTCAGTGGGTTGGCGGCGGCACCGTGTTCGGTCCCCACACCCGTTCTTACGCGTTCCGCGTGAACCGCAAGGAAGTCAAGCTTGCTATGCGCTCTGCGCTTTCCGCTAAGCTGGCCGACGAGCAGCTCACCGTGGTTGACCAGTTCGCCTTCGAGGCTCCTCGCACCAAAGATGCGAAGGCTTCCATGGAGGCCCTGGGCTTCGACAAGGTTCGTGCTACCGTTGTTATCGCTGACGACGACGTGAACACCTTCCTTTCGTTCCGCAACCTCGAGAACGTCAACATCATTCCCGTCTCGGCCGCCAACACCTACGAGCTCGTCGACAACAAGCAGCTCGTTCTGACCGTGGCCGCCCTGGAACGCCTCGAGGAGGTGCTTGCATAATGAAGGATCCCCGCGAGGTCATCATTCGCCCGGTTATCACCGAGCACAGCTACGACATGATGAACAAGAACACCTACACCTTCGAAGTCGCCAAAGACTCCAACAAGGTTGAGATTCGCCAGGCCATTGAAGCTATCTTCAATGTGACCGTGACGAAGGTGAACACCCTGAACGTCAAGTCGAAGCCGAAGCGCGTTCGTATGCAGCCGGGTCGCACCCGCACCTGGAAGAAGGCCATGGTTACGCTGAAAGACGGCGACACCATCGAGCTCTTCAACGCGTAAGCTCTTTTTTGAATCGCCCTTTGGGCTTTTCGGCAAAACGAGCTCAGCATGCTTAATTGAAAAAAGGCTGGCCGAATGGCCGGCCTTTTTTTTGTGCCGTTCGTGCGGTTAAAGATGCCGCTTACCGCCGAAAGCACCCTTAAATATTACAAGTCATTACCCCACGCCTGAAACGTTTCGAATTTGGGGTATTCTACTTGTCGGCTTGAAGAGGGAAGGGCATTGCGCACGGGGAGCGATGCATTCGTGCTGGGCTCGGGCAGGGTTCTTTTTTGAATTTTGCCCGCGCCTTACTTGCACGGCCTCCAATATGAGCCGTGGGCGCTTTGATGCTTTGCTTGGAAGGTTGGGCATCGACTGTACCTTTTTGAAAGGGAGGATCATGGAAAACTCGTTTAACCTCGATCGCCGCACGTTCGTTGCCGGCTCCGCTGTGGCTGCTGCCACTGTTGGCCTGGGCCTTGCTGGTTGCGGCGGCGGAAGCGACGCTGGCTCTGAAGGCGCCACCGGCTCCACCGCGACCGCGGCTGAGGGCGGCACGCTGACCGGCGCTTGCGCTTACACGTCTACCAACGTGAACCCCATTGGCAACAGCTCTGCTCTGATGCTTGCTGCTACTTGGCATGTTTTCGAGGGCCTGTACGACCTCGATCTGCACACTTACAAGACCTATAACGCCCTGGCTGCCGACAAGCCGGTCAAGGTTTCCGAAACCGAGTATGAAGTTGCTCTTCGCGACGGTGCTAAGTTCTCCGACGGCACCGCTGTTACCGCTGCCGACGTTGTGAACGCGTTCGAGCTTAACATGGCCGACGCCACCTACGGTGCATTCCTTTCCTTCATCGACGCCGTTGCCGAGAAAGATGAAACCACCGTCACCTTCACGCTGAAGTACCCCTTCGAAAGCCTGCTCGAGGGTCGTCTGTCCGTCGTTAAGGTTTTCCCGAAGAGCCTCACCGAGGATGACCTGAAGACCAAGCCTATCGGCTCTGGTCCGTGGATGTACGACACCATCAATGGCGACGACGGCGGCGAAATTGACTTTTTGCCCAACGCCAACTACAACGGCGAGCACAAGGCTACCGCCGACAAGATGCAGTGGTTCATCCAGCTCGACGAAACCGCCCGTACCACCTCTTTGCAGGAGGCCACGGTTCAGGTTATGGAGAACGTTCCCGACGCCAACGCCGACCAGCTTTCCGCTGCTGGCGCTACCGTTGAGTACGTCCAGGGCTTCAACCAGCCGTTCCTTATGTTCAACACGCTGAAGGCTCCCTTCGACGACTATCGCGTTCGTCAGGCATTCTTCTACGCTATCGACGTTGACAAGCTCATCAGCAACCAGATGGCTGGCCATGCAAGCAAGGTTACTGGTTTCCTGCCCAAGGACCACAAGAACTATCACGAGGCTAAAACGGTGTACACCTACGACACCGAGAAGGCCAAGAAGCTGCTCGAAGAGGCCGGCGTGAGCGACCTTTCCTTCAAGCTTCTCACCAACAACAACTGGGTCAAGGGCCTTGCTGCTCAGATCAAGAACGACCTCGAGGCTGCTGGCGTTAAGTGCGAGATTCAGGAAGAGAAGATCAACTGGTCTGCCCTCGCTGAGTCCGATTCCGTGCTTGACTACGACGTCATGCTCACCCCTGGCGACCCGACTTGCTTCGGCAACGACCCCGACCTGCTCATGAGCTGGTGGTACGGCGACAACACCTGGACCCGCGGCCGTTCTTGCTGGGCCAAGGCTGCCGACGGCAAGTGGAAGGAGCTCCAGGAGCTCATGCAGGAGGCTCGCGAAGAGGCCGACGAGAAGGCTCAGCAGGAGCTGTGGAACCAGTGCTTCGACATCATCGCCGAATACTGCCCGCTGTACCCGCTGTTCCATCGTGAGGTTGCAACCGGCTACTGGGCCGACAAGATCGCAGGCTTCAAGCCCATCGCGACCACGGGCCTGGTCTTCATCGACGCTTCCGCTGCTGCCAACTAACGCAGAGAAGTCACCTGATGTTTTAAGGAACGCGCTTCGGCGCGTTCCTTTTTTTGTTGTTGAAACGTTGATGTGCGGTTTCCATGGCGAAAACTTGAATTCGATGGAGAGTGAACTATCCGTTCGCGGTTGAATATTGCCGTTCGCCGTCGAATTTAATCCGTCTGCGGGGGAGGGGGTCTGCGTTCGAATTCATCTCGAGAAAACAGCGGTTCTTATTCATCGGTGAGCGGCCTTTTCTGTATAATTAATAAGTCTGTTCTCTTGCCTTTGACGGGGAAGCGCAGGCTTGTTTTTTAGGGAAGCGGGCAATGCCCGCACGATTGCGAAAGGGGGAACACGGTGAGCAACCTCCTCAGATTGATTGGCCGACGCTTGATCGCTCTGCCAATCATGATCATCGGCGTCACTATCCTCGTGTTTTTCCTCATGTCGCTTTCGCCGATCGACCAGGCATATTCGGTCCTTGGCGAAAATGCGTCAGAAGCTCAGGTCATTCAGTATCGTGAAGAGCATGGCTTGAATGATCCGGTGCTTGTGCAGTACGGCAACTTCATGGTCGGCCTTGTTCAGGGCGACCTTGGCACCTATGGCGCCAACAACGCATCGGTCACCGATCGCGTTGCGCAGGCACTGCCGGTTACGCTGCAGCTTACGTTTATGGGCTTGATTATCGCGGTGGTTCTTGCGACCATCCTCGGCATTGTTTCCGCCGTGTATCGAGACAAATGGCCCGACCAAGTTATCCGCGTGTTCTCAATCGCGGCTATCGCTACGCCCTCTTTCTGGCTGGCGGTTCTCATGATCTTGCTGTTCTCGTCTATGATGCATGTGCTGCCCGCATCCGGTGCGCTGCCCAGCTTTGCGCAAGACCCGGCTGGCTGGCTCGCCCGCATGGCGATGCCCGCTATCGCACTGGCTATTCCCGTCACTGGCCAGCTCACTCGCGTTATTCGTACCTCTATGGTCGAAGAACTCGATAAAGACTACGTGCGCACCGCGCTTGGCGCCGGCATTCCGAAGGGTGTCGTTATTGGCCGCAACGTGCTGCGCAATGCCCTTATTACGCCCGTTACCGTTCTTGGCCTTCGCATTGGCTACCTTATCGGCGGCGCGGTCGTTATTGAGGTCATTTTCAACCTGCCCGGCATGGGCATGGCCATTCTGTCCGGCATTCAGTCCAACTACACCATGCTCGTTCAGGGTGTCGTGTTGGTTGTTGCCGTGACGTTCATCATCATCAATATCGTGGTGGATATGCTCTATATCCTGATCGATCCGCGAATCAGGACGGTGTAGCATGGCAGCTCAACTTCGAGGAAACCTTACTAAGAAAATGGAAGACGGCGCCGGCAAGGTGCACTTCCGTCGCTGGAAGGCAATGTCCATCGGCGCGCGTATTTCTCTTGTCGTGCTTGTCGCCGTCGTGCTCATCGCTTGTTTCGCGAACTTCATTGCGCCGCATGACCCGTTGGCGATTTACACCGCCCGTCAGGCTCCCGATGGGGAATTCCTTTTCGGTACCGACGACAAGGGTCGCGACGTTCTTTCGCGCATGATGTATGGCGCGCGTTACTCGCTGACCATCGGTCTTGGCGCTACCGCGTTTGCGCTTGTGTGCGGTTCTATCATCGGCTCGCTTGCCGCCGTTTCGCGCAAGTGGATCTCTGAAGTCATCATGCGTATCCTCGACATCATCATGTCGTTCCCGGGTATCGCTTTGGCTGCTACGTTTGTCATCGTTTTCGGCAACAACCTGCCTTCGTTGATTTTCGCCATTGGTTTTCTGTACATTCCTCAGATCGCTCGCATCGTTCGCGCGAACATTGTGAGCGAATACGGCAAAGATTACGTGCGCGCAGTTGTCGTTTCCGGCGCTCGTGCCCCGTGGATTCTGTGGAAGCACGTTGTGCGTAACTGCATCGCGCCGGTTTTGGTCTTTACCATCGTGCTCGTGGCAGACGCCATTGTTTTCGAGGCCTCGCTTTCGTTCATCTCTGCTGGCATTCCTGAGCCTACTCCCACGTGGGGCAATATTCTTGCCGACGCTCGTGCTGGCGTGCTTGCTGGCCGTTGGTGGCAGGCGTTGTTCCCGGGCTTGGCCATCATGATTACGGTTCTGTGCCTGAATATTCTTTCCGAAGGCATGACCGACGCTATGGCCGCCGCTCCGAAGGCTGCCATCAAGGCAAGCGACTCCGACCTGAACAGCGACCGCGAGGCTGACCGTCTTGTTGCCAACCCCGTGCTCGCGTACCAGGCCCAGGCCGCCTCTTTGGAGGAGCGTTTGGCCCAGCTTAAGATCGTCGAGAGCCAACGTACCGACCGTGCCGCATCGAACATTACCGCAGAACCTATTCTTGAAGTGAAGAACCTTTGCATCAAGTTTCCGCGCCATGGCGATGTGAACGTCGTTGACAACGTGAGCTTCAAGGTTCGCCCTCATCAGACCATGGGTCTGGTTGGCGAATCGGGCTGCGGCAAGTCGATCACGTCTCTCACCATCATGGGCCTGCTCGACCCCAAAGCGCAGGTATCTGGCGAGGTTCTGTATCAGGGCAAGAACCTGCTTGCGATGACTGAGAAGGAAAAGAACCAGCTTCGCGGCCGCGAAATTGCCATGATTTATCAGGACGCTCTCTCTTCGCTGAACCCCTCGATGCTTATCAAGACCCAAATGAAGCAGCTCACCAAGCGTGGTGGCACTCGCTCTGCCGAGGAGCTGCTCAAGCTCGTTGGCCTGGATCCGAAGCGTACGCTCGATTCCTATCCGCATGAGCTTTCTGGCGGTCAACGTCAGCGCGTGCTTATCGCTATGGCGTTGACTCGCGACCCGAAGGTCGTTATCGCCGACGAGCCTACCACCGCTCTTGACGTTACGGTTCAGAAGCAGGTCGTCGATTTGCTGAAGCGCCTGCAGAAGGAACTCGGCTTCGCAATGGTCTTCGTGAGCCACGACCTCGCGCTTGTCGCTCAGGTTGCGAACTCCATTACCGTTATGTATGCGGGCCAGGTTGTCGAGCAGGGTTCGGTGAACGACATCCTCACCAACCCGATTCATGAGTACACCCGCGGCCTTCTGGGCTCCGTGCTTTCGATCGAAGCCGGTTCGGGTCGCCTGCATCAGGTTCCCGGCTCCGTTCCTTCGCCGAAAGACTTCCCGAAGGGCGATCGTTTCGCTCCTCGTTCGAGCCATCCCGACCTGCATTCGGACGTTCGACCGATTCTCAAGCACGATAGCGCTTCGAACCATTGGTATGCCGAGCTGCCTGATGAAGAAATGAAGCGCCTTGGACTTACGCCGTACGGAGGTGAGCAGTAATGACCGAAACCGCGAATGCGAAAGAGCAGACGCCTATCATTTTCCTCGATGATATTCGCGTAGTGTTCAATACGCGCACGGGCTCCATTCTGCATCCCAATAAGGTAACCGCTGTTGATGGGCTCACCATTAAGCTCATGCCTGGCGAAACCATCGGTATTGTTGGCGAGTCTGGCTGCGGCAAGTCCACTACGGCGAATGTTATGTGCGGTCTGCAGGCTCCTACGTCTGGCAAGGTGTACTTCAAGGGTGTTGACGTTACGAAGCGCACGGCCGATATGCGCAAGACCATCGGCCGCGTTATTTCGGTCGTTTTCCAGGACCCCGCCACGGCGCTAAACGCTCGCATGACCGTTCACGATCAGCTGCTCGACCCCATGATCGTTCACAACGTGGGTACGAAGGCTGAACGCGAGGCTCGTATTAAAGAGCTTATTGAAATGGTCGGTCTGCCGAGCTCCGTTCTTGAGGCTTTGCCTGGCCAGATGTCTGGCGGCCAGCGTCAGCGCGTTGCTATTGCCCGCGCTCTGTCGTTGAAGCCTGACGCCATCATCGCCGACGAGCCCACTTCGGCTCTCGACGTTTCGGTTCGTGCGCAGATTCTCAATCTGCTCACCGACCTGAAGAAAGAACTTGGCCTTTCGATGGTGTTCATCAGCCACGACATTCAGACGGTGCGTTATATTTCCGATAACATCATCGTCATGAACAAGGGCAAAGCGGTTGAGCGCGGCACTGCGGCCGAAGTATTCAACAACCCGAAGGACGATTACACTCGTTTGCTTCTGGGTGCTGCCCCTTCTTTGCTCCATCCCGATTTGGGCCAATAACCCCCACGCGGATACTTATGAAAAGCGTCGCTCGAAAGGGCGGCGCTTTTTCATGTTCTGCCCAGGCTCCTATGGCATCGTCTGCGTTCATTCTGGTTTTATTCATAAGTTGAACGCAGTCAGCCGAGCGCATAGTGAGCGATGCGAACGGTAGCGAGGCGTGGTGCCATGGGAACCCGGGCAGAACATGCAGGTGGACGAGCTTTCTTTGTTCTTGGGCTGAATTTACCGCTTACCGCTTGACGCGTACCGACCAGGGCTTACAATTTTCATGTTTGCTGTATCCAATAGAAAAGGGTCTTCTCATGACTGAAAGCAAATTCCATGGCGTTATTCCTCCCGTGGTCATTCCTTTGACTGCCGAGCGTACGCTTGATCTTGAGGCTCTCGAGCGCTCGATCAACCGCATGATTGACGCAGGTGTTGATGGCCTGTTCTTCTTGGGCTCCTCGGGCGAGGTTGCCTTCCTTACCGACGCTCAGCGCTACCATGTGCTGCAGGAGGCCGTCGCCATGGTTCATGGCCGCGTTCCCGTTCTTGCCGGCATTATCGATATGGAGACCCTGCGCGTGGTCGACCAGGCCAAGCGTGCTACGGGCTATGGCGTCGACGGCCTTGTCGCGACCGCTCCGTTCTATGCCCTGGGCGGCCCCAAGGAAACAGAGCGTCATTTCCGCGCCATTCGCGAGCAAACCGATTTGCCGTTGTTCGCTTACGATCTTCCTGTCTGCGTTCACACGAAGCTCGACCCCACGATGCTCGTTCGCCTCGGTGAAGACGGTGTTATCCAGGGCGTTAAAGACTCCTCGGGCGACGACGTGAGCTTCCGTTGGCTGTGCCTCGAGAATGAAGATGCTGGCCATCCTCTGCAGGTCTTCACTGGCCACGAGGTGTGCGTCGATGGTGCTTACATGGCTGGCGCCGATGGCTCCGTTCCGGGCCTCGCCAATATCGACCCCTACAGCTATGTTGAGCAGTGGAAGGCCTTCCAGGCTGGTGATTGGGAGAAAGTCCGTCAGATTCAGGACCACCTCGCTCGCTTGATGTTCGTGACTCGCGTCGTGAAGGCGACCGTCGGCTTTGGTGCTGGCGTTGGTGCGTTCAAGACCGCTCTGTGGCAGATGGGCGTGTTCAACACGAACCAGATGCGCGAGCCCGTTCAGGCTCTCGAGGGCGAAGATGTTGCTGCCATTCGTGCGGTTCTCGAGCAGAACGGCATGATGTAGATTTGTTGCGCCGTCCTTACGGGCGGCGCTTCTTCGTTTGAGGCGTTATGGCGCCGTGCGGCCGCGAGGCGCATCAGCTTGCTCTTTGTGCAGGGCTTCCGCGTATGGAATACGAGTGGCTTCATGATGGGCAATCTGGCACGCTTCGTGGCCGTTTGCTGTTTTGGCGCATAAGCGGTTGGCTCATAGCGTGTGGCCGTTTTTTTTCGGGAATCCTCGGTCGCGGCGTTGTGCGATCGGGATTGTTTTGGAGGTTTTCCTTTGGAATATCCATTCAGCGTTGTTGCTGTTGATGTGGGCGGAACGAAAATTGCGTGTGCCGTCGTGCGTTATGAAAACGCCGATGCTGCACCCATCATTCTTTCGAAGCGCTCGATTCCTACCGATGCGCAGCAGGGTGGGGAAGTCGTGCTTGCTCGCATTCTCGACCTTGTCGATGACGTGCGTGCCGAGGCTCTTTCTCATGGCGAAACCATCGTGGGCGTTGGCGTTGCGACGGCTGGTCGTGTTGACGTGAATACGGGCAATATCGCTTTTGCGAATGAAATCATGCCCGGGTGGTCGGGCCAGCCGCTCGGCGATGCGCTGCGTGAGCGTTTCGAATGCCCGAGCGCTGTGCTCGGAGATGTGCAGTCGCATGCGCTCGGCGAGGCACGTTGGGGTGCGGCGCGTGGTGCGCAGACGGCTGTTGTTATGGCTCCAGGCACGGGCCTTGGCGGCGGTATTATTTGCCATGGCAAAATCGTTCGCGGCAAACATGGTTTCGCGGGTGAAATCGGGTCGACGATGAATACCTTGGATGCCCTCGATGGCAATCTTGAGTCGGTGGCGGCAGGCAGCGGCATTGAGGCGCGCTACTATGCTGCATGCGGCGTCCATCAAACCGGGGCCGAAATCTCCCATCGTGCGCAACTTGGTGAAGACATCGCACGTCAAACCATTGAAAATGCGGGCCGCGCTCTTGGCTTGGCTCTTGCTGGCTGGACGAATATCTTTGATCCCGATATCGCTGTGGTTTCTGGGTCCGTTACGAAGGCTGGCCCCATTTGGCGCGACGCGATGGTGTCGGCATTCAAGGAGCGTACCCCGGGCGTTCTCGCCGATTTGCCCATTGTCGATGCATCGCTCGGCGATAATGCGCCGCTCATTGGAGCTGCGGAAAATCTGCTGGATACTTTGAAGAATTAGGAGACGGGCAATGGATCCCATTATTGAACAACTCAAAGGCAAGCTTATCGTGAGCTGCCAGGCGTATATGGGCGAGCCGCTTCGCCATCCCGAAACCATGGCGCAAATGGCTCGCGCGTGCGAGCTGGGCGGTGCGGGCGGCATTCGCTGCCAGGGCCTTTCCGACATTTCTGCCATTAAGGGCCGTACCGAGGTTCCCGTCATTGGCATTTGGAAAGAAGGCCATGAAGGCGTCTACATTACGCCGACCTTGCGTCATGCTCGTGCGTGCGTCGCGGCTGGCGCCGATATCGTTGCTATCGATGCTACCGATCGTCCTCGCCCCGATGGCAAAACGCTGGAAGATACCGTGCGCCCGCTGAAAGAAGAGGGCGTGCTTGTTATGGCCGACTGCTCGACCATCGATGACATTCGCCACGCTTTCGCCATCGGCTGCGATATCGCCTCTACAACGCTTTCTCATCCTGGCGCTGCCATCGATTGCGGCATGGCCGACGGCCCCGATGTGGCGCTGGTCGCCCAGGCTGTTGCGGAATTCCCCGACAAGCCTGTTATCTGCGAGGGCCGCGTGCATACGCCTGCCGATGCGAAGGCTGCAATGGATGCGGGCGCGTGGGCGGTTGTGGTTGGCACCGCCATCACGCACCCCACGAGCATTACTTCCTGGTTCGTTGAAGCGGTGGAGTAAAGTTCTTTGGCCGAGCGGCGCTGGGCTGTGGCTCGTGAAGCGCTGCATAATTTCGCGCATCTTATATAGCCCGTATTCGTCGAAGCTTATTCGGCGGGTGCGGGCTATACTTGTCTTTATGGATACTACGAAACTCATTACTAAACAGGCCGTGGCGAAAGCCGTGTATGAGGCCATCCCGAATATCGCTTGCGTGCTTCCGTGCGACGTGAAACGCTCGCTTGCGGAAGCCCGAAAGGCCGAGGGCGAATCACGCGGCGCCCTCGTTCTTGACCAGCTTCTCGAAAATGCGGAAATCGCTGAGCGCGATTGCGTTCCCATTTGTCAAGATACGGGAACGTGCTGGGTCTGCCTTGAAGCGGGTCCCGATGTGCTCGTGCCGGGCGACGTGTTTGCGGAAACCGATGATGCGGTTGCTCGCGCATATACAGAAGCGCTTCTTCGCAAGAGCGTTGTGCGTGATGCGTTTTTCGATCGCGCGAACACTGGCGACAATACGCCCGCTTTCACCGATATTCATTTCAGCGAAAAAGCTGGATGCAGGTTGCATGTGCTGCTGAAAGGTGGCGGGTCCGACAACGCTTCGCGTGTGGTTATGCTGCCGCCAGGCGCAGGCAAGCAGGGCATTCTTAATGAAGTCATGGATTGCGTTCGACATAAGGCGGCAAATGCGTGCCCACCGCTCGTGATTGGCGTTGGCATCGGCGGCACGTTCGATAAGGTCGCTGGCATGGCGAAATCGGCGCTCTTGCGCCCCGTTGGCTCTTCAGCGAAGGACGAACGCACGGCGGAACTCGAAAACGAGCTGCTCGATATGGTGAACGCGACGGGTATGGGCCCTGGCGCTCTTGGAGGCAAAACGTTGGCGCTTGCCGTGCATGTGAACACGGCGCCGTGCCATATCGCGGCTTTGCCGCTCGCTATTAACATGGGCTGTTCTGCTATGCGTCGCGCTACGTTTGAATTTAACGTTCAGACAGGTGAATTCGAGCGCGTTGATACGGAAACGGGGGAGTAGGCATGGCCGATTCGATGAATTCTCCTCTCGCATTGGAGCTGCCTCTTTCCCGTGAGGCGCTTGCCTCTCTTCGCGCTGGCGATGCCTGCATGCTCTCGGGCGCTATGTACACGCTGCGAGATGCCGGTCACATGCGCCTGCTCGACGAGTTGCACGAGCGAGGATGCCTTCCGTATGATTTGGAGGGCGCCACGATTTTTTATGCGGGGCCGACACCTCCTGCGGCAGGTCGACCCTTTGGCGCGGTTGGTCCTACCACGGCATCGCGCATGGATTTTGCTGCTCCTGAGCTGCATCGAGCGGGCATTGCCGCCACAGTGGGCAAGGGAGTGCGCAACCAAGCTGTGATTGATGCGTGCGTTGAAACCGGTTCGGTCTATTTCGTTGCTACGGGCGGCGCTGCGGCGCTTTTGGCCCAGCGTGTTGAATCTGGCGAGGTCGTCGCATATGACGACTTGGGCACTGAAGCTTTGCGACGCATCGTTGTGCGAGATTTCCCCGTCTTCGTAGGCGTCGATGTGAAGGGAAGTTGTATTTATGACCTCGAATAAGGCCGATCAACGCCGCGGCGTCTTCGTTTCGTTTGAGGGTGGCGAAGGTGCAGGCAAAACGACCCATATTCGCTTTTTGGCAGAAACGCTTGAAGCGCGCGGATTTGAAGTGGTGCGCTTGCGCGAGCCGGGTGGTACCGCTATAGGCGACAAGCTGCGCAGCATCGTGCTCGATCCGGGTAATGCCGCGATGTGCGATGCATGCGAGCTTCTTGTGTACGAAGCGGCACGTGCGCAAATCGTTGAAGAGGTCATTAAGCCGGCGCTCGATCGCGGGGCCGTGGTTTTGTGCGATCGTTTCTTCGATTCCACGACGGCGTATCAGGCGTACGGTCGTGGGCTCGATGCCGATTTCGTGAGGCGCGCCAACCAATTTGCATGCCAGGGCGTTGTGCCCGACAGAACTATTCTGCTCGTTCCGCCTTCGACGAAAGACGGCTTGATTCGCGCGACGAAAAACGATGGCGCTGACCGCCTTGAATCTGCGGGGGTCGAGTTCCACGAGCGCGTGCGCAATGCGTTTGCCGAAATCGCCGCTGATGACCCGAAGCGCATTCGCACGGTGTATTCGGCAGACAAGAAGTCGAAAACGTCTCAGGCTGTTTTCGCCGAACTTGCTGACATTTTTCCGTTTATGGTAGAACTGCTTGCTGATGAATCGGGCGCGCATTTTGCACCGCTCGACACCAAGAAGCCTCATACCGGAAAAGCGACGTTTGCCGCTCCCGTTTCGCATTCGAAAAACGGGGCCGAATAATGTCTGACGTCTTCGACGGGATTTTCGGGCAACCCAAAGTTCGTGATTTCTTGCGTGCGTGCGTGCGCGGCGATCGCGTGAGCCATGCGTATTTGTTCACGGGGCCAGCGGGTTCGAATAAAACGGCGGCGGCGTTCGCGCTCGCGAAGGCCATCGTGTGCGAAGGCGACCCATGTTCCTCATGCGAGGCGTGTTCGGCAGACACGTGCCGCCGCATCGACCGCAAGTCCCATCCCGACGTGCATTACCTCGCTCCAGAAGGTGCTCAGGGCTACGTTGTCGAACAAATTCGCGAGCTTGTCGCCGATTCCCAGCTCGCTCCGCTTGCTGGCAGGCATAAGGTGTATATCCTCGATCGGGTCGACTCGCTTGGTACGTCGGCCGCGAACGCGTTTTTGAAAACGCTCGAAGAGCCGCCCGACGACGTCACGATCATCTTGCTTGGCCGCACCCGCGAAGCCGTGCTGCCGACTATCGTGTCGCGCTGTCAAGTTGTGCCGTTTCGTCATATTCCGGCGAGCGAGGCGTCGGGCATTCTGGCTCAGAATACGGGCTGCACTCTTCCCGAGGCCGCCATTGCCATTCAGGCGGTGGGCGGCTCCATCACGAAGGCGGCTCAGTTTTTACGCTCCAAGGAGCGAGGCGTGTTCCGCACGAAAATCATAGGTGCCATGGGCTCGCTTTTGCGCGCAGATGACCTTGATATTCTTGAGTATGCCCGCGATTTGGTTTTGGCGTCCAAAACGCCGCTCGATGAAGTGCGTCGTGAACAAGAGCGCGATTTGGAAGAAAAGGCTGAATTCCTGCAGGCTTCGGCTCTCAAGCAGCTTGAAGCCCGCCAGAAGCGCGCCATGAGCGCGGCGTCCATGGAATTGTTGCGCCAAATGTGCTCGATAGCTCGCGCATGGCTTCGCGACGTGGGAGTATGCTGTGCAGGCGACGATTCTCTCGTCGTCAACGTCGATGTGGCTGCGTCTATTCGCGACGCCGCTGCCCGCACCACGCTCGAGCGCGTTACGCGCGCACAGGAGTGTGTGAGCGCCTGCGAAGACGCCATTTCGTATAATGTTTCTCCGCAAGTGAGCATCGAGTCGATGCTTTTCGAGATAAGAGAGGTTCTCTATGCCTAACGTCGCTGCCGTCAGGCTTACCTATAACCCTCGGGTGTTGTGGTTCGATCCCAATGGAATCGAGTTCTCCGCGGGCGATGCGCTTATCGTGAAAACCGAGCGCGGCCTGGAATACGGCGTGGCCGATGAAAACCTGAAAGAGGTTTCCGAAGACGCCATCGCGAAACTTAAAAGCCCCTTGAAGCCCGTGATGCGCAAAGCCACGTCTGAAGATTCCGCGAAGTGGGCGAATCTTCAGGCTCAGGCCGAAGAGGCGCTTCCTGTTTTCAAGGAAATGGTCGAGCAATACAAGCTCGACATGCATCCCGTGACCGTCGAATTCCTTTTCGATGGCGACAAAGCGATTTTCTATTTCGAGGCAGATGAACGCATCGATTTCCGCGAACTCGTGCGCGCGCTCGCCGCGAAATTTCACGTTCGAATCGACATGCGTCAAATCGGAGTGCGCGACGAAGCGCGCATCGTCGGCGGCTTCGGACACTGCGGCCAGGAGTTGTGCTGTGCTCGCTTGGGCGGCCAGTTCAATCCGGTGTCTATTCGCATGGCGAAAGACCAGGATTTGTCGTTAAACCCGCAAAAAATCTCGGGCTTGTGCGGTCGCCTCATGTGTTGCCTTCGCTATGAGTCCGATACCTATAAGGAATTCAAGTGCCATTGCCCCAAGCAAGGGTCCATGGTGAAGGTGCCGGGCGGCGAAGCGAAGGTCGTTGAAATCAACGTGCCCCGCGAAACCGTCACGCTGCAGGTCGAAGACAAGCGCGTGCGTGTTCCTGTTGCCGAGATGGGCGTCGACAAAAAGTCGGGTAAGCCGAATTCCGTTTCCGCTGACGTGCTCGAAGCTGCCATCAATGCCGCGAATCCGAATATGCAGGTTGCGGAAATCGTCGATCGCTCGATTTTCACAGGCACCGATAAGCTCGCCGAAGCGCCCGTGGCGCGTCATAACGAGAGCTCTCGTAAGTCCCGTAAGGCCGAAGCCGACGAGGAGCAGGGCCGCTCTTCGCGCCGCCGTCGTCGTTCACGCGGCGCTACTTCGCATACGCCTGTTGAAGAGAAGCGCGATTCGCAGCGCAAGCAGCGTTCTCGCGGCGAGGCCGCAGGTGGCGAAGACCAACAGAAGCAGGGCCAGGGTCGTGTGAAACGCCGCAGTTCGCAAACCGCCCAGGGTTCGAAACGCCGCGATGGCCAGGCTTCCCAGAATGCACAGCCTAAGCGTTCCTCCGATAAGCCGCAGCAGCAGAAAAACCGCGGCGCGGCACAAAAGCAAGATAAGCCCAAACAACAACGTCGCCCCGGGCAGCGTTCCTCGGGCCTGTCTCAGACGAAGGCTCAAGGCTCGCAGCAGACTCAGGCAAGCGAAACCTCGACGCATAGGCGTCCCCGTCGTCGCACGCATAAAGCGCAGGGCGGCGAGAGCCAGAACCGCGAGCAATAACCCAAAATGGGACAGGAATAAGCTCCTGTCCCATTTTTTGAAAGGAGCATCAAGATGAAAACCCTCGACGAGCCAACCGTTGAAAACGGAACGCCGCGCTTGGCGTATGGGCTGCTTACCGACTTGTATCAGCTCACTATGGCGCAAGGGTATTGGGAAAATGACAAGCTCGGCGAGCAGGCATGTTTCACGGTTTTCTTTCGCGATGCTCCTTTCAAGGGCGGCTTCGCCATTGCGTGCGGTATGTCGCAGCTCGCGGAAATGATCGATGGGTTCGAATTCACCGAATCTGATATCGAATACCTGGCGGGGCTCAATGCTCCCGGCGGCGGAAAGCTCTTCAAGGCGGAGTTCCTTGAATACCTTCAGGCTCTGAAGCTTTCGGTGGACATCGACGCCGTGCGCGAGGGCGAGGTTATTTTCCCGATGGAACCCATCGTTCGCGTCATGGGCCCCATTCTTGAATGCCAGCTGCTTGAGACCGCGCTTTTGAATTGTGTGAATTTCCAAACGCTCATCGCGACGAAAGCGGCTCGCGTATGCCTTGCTGCGAAAACGCCTGTTGCGGAATTCGGCCTGCGCCGCGCGCAAGGCGCTGGCGGTTCGCTGTGGGCGAGTCGCGCTGCGGTTGTCGGCGGATGCGCCTCGACTTCCAATGTGCTTGCGGGCAAGCTCTATGATATTCCTGTTTCAGGCACGCATTCCCATTCTTGGGTCATGTCGTTCGATAGCGAGCTCGAAGCTTTCCGAGCGTATGCGAAATGCTTCCCCACGAACTGCGTTCTGCTCGTCGATACGTACAACGTGAAAAAAGGCATTGAAAATGCCATTACCGTGGGCCTCGAAATGCGCGAGCGCGGAGAAAAGCTTGCCGGCATTCGCATCGATTCGGGCGACCTTGCGTGGCTTTCGCGTTATGCGCGCGAGCGCCTCGATGCAGCGGGCCTGACCGATTGCGGCATCGTGCTCTCGAACGATTTGGATGAGTATACGATTGAATCTATTCGCGAGCAGGGCGCGAACGTTATGAGCTGGGGCGTTGGCACGAAGCTCGCAACCGCGTATGACCAGCCAGCGCTTGGCGGTGTGTATAAGCTGTCGGCTACGAAATCGCAGGGCGACTCGAAATGGAAGGCTCGCCTCAAGGTATCTGAGATGTCGAGCAAGCTCACGCTTCCAGGTGTTCTCGATGTGCGCCGCTTCTTCTTCGAAGACGGGCGCATCGCAGGCGATATGGTTTTCGACGTGAACGAACCGGTAAATGCCGAAGACAAGATCATCGACCCGTCTGACTTGCTTCGCCAGAAATCGCTTGCGGGGCTTGCGAGCGAGAGGCTGCTTCGCCCGCTTTCGCGTGATGGCAAATCGGTGCTCGCCGCCGAAGACCGTTGCGCTATGGCCGCGCAGGCGCGTGCGAAAGAAGCTCTTAGAAAGCTTGACGAATCTCAGAAACGCTTGCTGAACCCCCATACGTATCCCGTGGGTCTGGAAGAGGGCATGTGGCATCGCCGTGCGGCGCTTGTGGCGGAGCTTCGTGGCCAAAAAATCGGCTGGTAAGAATTCTTGTTTCAATTCGAGCGCGGAATAACAACGCGGTATCGGGCCTTATGGTTCGATGCCGTTTATTGCGTTGTGGGGATGTTTCGGTGCGCTCGGCATAAGTGACAATTTGATTCTATTTTGACAAAGCGACACGAATGCTGCCGTGACCTGATATAGTTCGTCTGTCAAAGTATTGCGCGTAAGGAGCGCGGAATCGCTTTCAGAAAGGCCACGAATGACTGCGAAATGCAATCTTATTATCGACTCGTGTTGCGATTTGCCGCTGGAGATGGTGCAGCGCGAGGGCGTGTATCTCGTTGAATTCCCGTTCCTCTTCGACACCGAGCAGCATCTCGACGATTTCGGTGTGAGCATGCCCGCCAAGGAATTCTACGACCGTATGCGCAAGGGCAATTTCCCTACGACGTCTCAAATTTCCATTCCCGCTTACACCGAGGTGTTCGAGCGCGCTGCGCAATCGGGTATTCCTACGGTATACTTGAGCTTCTCGTCGGCGCTTTCGGGCAGCTATAATGTGTCGTTGCTCGTGCGCGATCAGCTTCAGGAAAAGTACCCTGAGATGCAGCTGCACATCGTTGATACCAAGCTTGCTTCTGTTGCGGAAGGGGCTTTGGTATATGAAGCCCTGCGTCAGCGTGATGCGGGCCTTACGGCTGAAGAGCTCGTCGAGTGGGCTGAAGAGGCGCGTTATTTCCTTAACATGATGTTTATGGTCGACGACCTTGAGTCGTTGCGTCGTGGCGGCCGCATTCCCGATGGCGTTGCTGCGGCAGGTGCGAAACTCGATGTGAAGCCTATGCTCACCATTGATTTGGAAGGCAAGCTCACCTTGAAGGGTGTGGCCCGTGGCCGCAAAAAGGGCATTCGCCAGCTCGCCCAGTTCTATCTCGATAAAGTTTCTCAGGACGGCCCTTCGGGCGCCATTGTGACGGGCAATGCCGATTGTCCTAAAGACCTCGAGCGCATGCATGAGCTTATCGCGAAGGAACAAGAAGACGCCATGTTCCTTGATTTGCATATCGGTCCCGTTATTGGAACCCATGTGGGCCCCGGTATGATTGCAATCGTATTTTGGGGACAAGACCGCCGAGAGGACCTTTCGGTGGCCGATCGCATCGCACGTAAAATCAAAGGCGGCGCTTAGGCGATCGATGGGTGTGCGCGATAACACATCATGTATGGAAGAGGCCGCTCTCTCGACGGCCTCTTTTTCTGATGCCACGATTTCCTTGCTTGAACATTGCTCGCTCTGTCCTCGTGCGTGTGGTGCGAATCGCGTAGCGGGTGCGCGGGGCGTGTGTGGCGCGGCTGACGAGCTGCGCATCGCACGGGCCGCCCTTCATTTCTGGGAGGAGCCGCCGATTTCGGGCAATGTGGGCAGCGGGGCCGTTTTCTTCTCGAATTGCCCGCTGCATTGCGTGTATTGTCAAAACGAACCCATCGCGAACGGCAGCTGCGGCGTCGATGTGAGCGTGCGTCGTCTTGCTTGTATTTTTTTGGAATTGCAGGACCAAGGCGCTCTTAATGTGAACCTCGTAACGCCAACGCACTATGTGCCCCAAATTATCGAAGCGGCAAAGCTCGCGCGTGAAGCGGGACTCACCATTCCGTTTGTGTACAACACTTCAGGCTACGAAACGCCAGAAACTATCGCTTTGCTCAAAGGGCTCGTCGATACCTATCTGGTCGATTTTCGCTATATCGATGCCCAGACGGCGCGCAGCTATTCGAAAGCGCCAACGTACCCCGAATTCGCTATGGCTTCGCTCGATGCGATGGTGGAACAGGGCGCGCACGTTATCGTTCGCGTGCTGCTGCTTCCGACGCACTTGGAGGAAACAAAGCGAATCGTGCGATATGTGCATGAAACCTATGCCGTGCAAGAAACGCTCGGCCAGCTTAAGCTTTCTCTCATGAGCCAATACACGCCTATGGGAACGTTTCCGTTGCATCCCGAACTTGAGCAGAGAGTCGATCCTGAAGCGTTCGAGGAACTTCTCGATTATGCCGATGATATCGGCTGCGATGATTATTTCTGGCAAGAGGGGGGAGCTGCCGAGGAAAGTTTCATTCCCGATTTCGCCTCGCATGAAGGAGTTGTGGGCCCCGAGCTCGCTTCGGATGCCGAGTAATCTATCGCTTGTGGTTTTCGGCTGCCACGTCGGCCGTTTACCGCTGGTGAGCGGTGTATTTAACAAAGCTGTAATATTGCATTGCCCGTGCTTGGTATGCTAGAGCGAATTCAACCAAACGAAAGGGCGGCATATGACTTCGATGTACCACAGCACTCGAAACGCCGATGCATGCGTGTCCGCGAAACGCGCGGTGCTCAATGGCCTTGCTTCCGATGGCGGCCTCTACGTTACCGATGCGCTGGGCGAAACGAAAATCGATCTCGAACGCGTTGTGACGAACACGTATCGCGAAAATGCCGCGTATATCTTGGGTACGCTGCTCGATGACTATTCCGCTGAAGAAATTGAGTCGTGCGTTAAGGCTGCATACAAAGGCACCTTTGAAACCGACGACGTTGCTCCCGTGGTAAAGGTCGGCGATGCGTTCGTGCTCGAACTCTTCCGCGGCCCGACAAGTGCCTTCAAAGATGTTGCGCTGCAGATGCTTCCTCAGCTCATGAGCCGAGCTGCGCAAGGTGCGGGCGAAAAAATCATGATTCTTGCCGCAACGAGCGGCGATACCGGCAAGGCTGCTTTGGCAGGTTTCGCGAATACGCCCGGGCTGGGCATTACCGTGTTCTACCCGCATAACGGCACAAGCGAAATCCAGCGATTGCAAATGGTTACCCAGGCCGGCGACAACGTTGCCGTCGCTGCCGTCGAGGGCAATTTCGACGATACCCAAAGCGCCGTAAAGCGTATTTTTGGAGACGAGGCGCTGCGCGAGCGTCTTGCGGCGCAGAATACGGTGCTTTCAAGCGCGAACTCCATTAATATCGGCCGTTTGGCTCCGCAGGTCGTGTATTACTTCGATGCTTATGCCCAACTCGTTCGCGCAGGCGAAATTGCATGTGGCGATGCCGTCGAGTTCTGCGTTCCCACCGGAAACTTCGGCGATGTGCTTGCTGGATATTTTGCGAAGCGCATGGGCCTTCCCGTTGGCAAGCTTATTGTCGCGAGCAACAGCAATAACGTGCTGTCCGATTTCCTTACCGAGGGCGTGTACGACCGCAATCGCGAGTTCTTCAAAACCATTTCTCCTTCGATGGATATCTTGATTTCGTCGAACCTTGAGCGCCTTCTGTACTACGCGAGCGATGGCGCTGCTGGGTTTGTTGCGGGCCTTATGGACGACCTTGCGAAAACGGGTCGTTATCAGGTGCCCGACGAGGTGCTTGCGCGCATTCAAGAAACGTTCGCCTGCGGTTGGGCGAGCGACGAGCAAGCCGAGGCTGCTATGAAGGAATGCCACGATGCAACGGGCTATGTGCTCGATCCCCATACGGCGTGTGCGTGGCATGTTTCAAAGATGCATCCTCATACCAAAGGCGTTCCCCGCGTGGTGCTTTCTACCGCGAGCCCGTATAAGTTCTGCCATGACGTGTGCGAAGCGCTGGGGCTGGCTGCGCCGCAGGACGATTTCGCTTGCATGCGCGAACTCGAAGGCGCGAGCGAAACGAAAGCTCCTGCCGCTTTGGCCGCCCTCGAAAACGCCGATGAGCGTTTCGGCGACGTGATCGCGGTTAGCGACATGTCTTCTTATGTTGAAACGAAATGCGGTGAGTTGCTGTGAGCGTAAAAATTACGGTGCCGGCTACGTCGGCGAATCTTGGCATTGGCTACGACTGTCTGGGTATGGCGGTTTCCCTGTATTCGGAATTCACGTTCGAGCGTGCTGACGAGCTGCAGATTTCGGGTTGCCCCGAGAAGTATCGCAATGAAAACAACCTCGTGTACCGAAGCTTTGAGCTTGCGCTTGCGCACTGGGGTGAGGAGCCGTTTCCTATTAAGCTGCATATCGATGCGGCGATTCCCGTTTCACGTGGTTTGGGTTCCTCATCGACGTGCACGGTTGCGGGCATCATGGGTGCCGCCGCGCTCACGGGCCGCATTGTGGGCCGCGCCGAGGCGGTGAGCATCGCGACCGAAATGGAAGGCCCCCCCGATAACGTCGCTCCCGCCATTATGGGGTCGCTCGTGTGTTCGTTTACGCCACAGGGCGAATTGCCGAATTGCATTCGCTATAACGTGAATCCGAACCTGCGCTTCGTCACGGTTATTCCGCCTTACGAAGTTAAAACCGAGGAGGCGCGCAAGATTGTGCCTCAGGAAGTGCCCCTGTCTACCGCTGTGTGGCAAATGGGACGCATCTCTGGCCTTACGCGCGGTTTGGAGTCGGGCGACGCTCGTCTTATCGCTGCCGCCTGCGACGACAAAATCCAAGAACCCTATCGCCGTGAACTTATTCCCGATTACGATGAGGTGCGGGACGTTTGCCTGAATGGTGGTGCGGCTACGCTGTGGATTTCTGGTTCGGGTTCCACCCTTATGGCGGTAACCGATGATGGACTGGTCGCTGAAAGCCTGCGAGCGCGCCTGCAGAGTATGCATCCCGATTTCCAGGTGCATGTGCTTGAGTGCGACACTCAGGGAGTGCGCATTCAACTTGCATAACACTCAAACGCGCCAAGGGGTATGTCTCCTCGGCGCGTTTTCGTATTTTGGCTTAGGCTCTCAAATCGGTACCACATATGGTGACTTCTGGCCATCTGCCGAAAGGGCTTGCGCTTTTGCGTGCTAAAGTGGCATCATCGATTTTACGTGTACTGCGCATCGAAGGTAGTTCTATGATCAAGATTACGAAGTTCGGCGGCTCGAGCGTGAGCTCTGCCGGCCAATTCAAAAAAGTCAAGGCAATCGTCCAGGCCGACCCCTCTCGCCGTTTTGTCGTCGTGAGCGCCGCCGGCAAGCGTGATAAGTTCGACAGCAAAATCACTGACTTGCTGTATTTGGTGAACGCTCACTTGCAATACCACGTGACATGCGATGACCTTCTGGGCACTATCGGCCAGCGTTTCTGCGAAATTGCCAAAGAATTGAATCTGAGCTACCCCATTTCCCATGAATTCGGCATCTTCCGCGAGCTCGCGAAGCGTGGAGAATACACGCCTGAGTACATCGTGAGCCGTGGCGAATACTTCACGGGTCGCATGATGGCTGAATATTTGGGCTTCCCGTTCGTCGATGCTGCTGACGTTATTGCGTTCCGTGCCGATAGCTCTATCGATATGGAAAAGACCTCCGAAAAGCTCAAGGCTGCGATTGGCGAGGAAAAGTGCTTTGTGCTTCCTGGCTTCTATGGCGCGACGGAAGATGGCAAAATCAAGCTGCTCGACCGCGGCGGCGGAGATATCACGGGCGCGATTGTGGCTCAGTGCCTGGGCGCCGACTTGTATGAGAACTGGACCGACGTTTCCGGCTTCCTTACAGCCGACCCACGCATCGTCGATAATCCGAAGTCGATTTCGCGCATTACCTACGCCGAGCTTCGCGAGCTTTCTTATATGGGCGCGAGCGTGCTGCATGAAGAGGCGATTTTCCCGGTGAAAGATGCCGGCATTCCGCTTGTGATTAAGAATACGAATGCGCCCGACGACCCCGGCACCGTGATTTCCGAGGAAACCGAGCCCGGTGTGGCCGAACCGCTCATTACGGGTATCGCAGGCAAGAAAGATTTCGTCGCGATTCACGTGAAGACGAACCATATGTCGAGCAAGGTTGGCTACATTCGCAAAACCTTGTCGATTTTCGAGCGCTATCGCGTGAGCATCGAGCACATTCCCACGGGCATCGACTCGTTTGCCGTGGTGGTGCAGGGCAGCGATGTGAAAGATTGTCTGTATTCCATTGTTGCCGATATTAAAAGCGAGCTCGAGCCCGACGAGATCAAAATCGTCGATAGGCTTGCGCTTATTTCCACGGTCGGCCGCAACATGCCGAGCCGCCCGGGCACTTCGGGCCGCCTGTTCGGCGAATTGGGCCATGCGGGCATCAACATTCGCATGATCGCGCAGGGCTCCGAAGAGCTTGACATTGTTGTTGGCGTCGATGCCGACGATTTCGAGCGTGCTATTCGCGTTATTTACGGCGCGTTTGTCGATAGCGACGATAACATCATTACTGTCGAGGAAGCCGAAGAGGAGGCGACCAATGAGTAGCTACAACGTCGGAATCCTGGGTGCGACGGGCGCTGTGGGCCAGCAGATGCTCGAGTGCCTGCAGGAGCGCGATTTCCCTGTCGCTGGTTTGAGGCTTTTCGCGAGTGCGCGCAGTGCTGGCAAAACGATTGAATTCAAGGGCGAAAAAGTCGTCATTGAGGAAGCCACCCCGCAGTGCTTCAAGGGTTGCGATATTGTCTTGGGTGCCGCTGGCGATGACATCGCCAAGGAATTGCTTCCGCATGCCGTGGAAGCGGGCGCAACGGTCATCGACAATTCGCACGCCTTCCGTATGGATGAAGATGTGCCCTTGGTTGTGCCGGAAATCAATGGCGAAGATGTGAAATGGAATAAGGGCATTATTGCGAATCCGAATTGCGCCACCATTATCGGCCTTGTTCCTACGTGGCCGCTTCATCAGGCCGCGGGCGTGCAGCGCATGATTGTGAGCACCTATCAGGCCGCGAGCGGCGCAGGCGTGCCGGGCATGCGCGAGCTCGAGGCGCAAATTGCGGCGATGGGCAAGGGCGAACCTATGCCTGAGCCGAGCGCATTCGCTGCTCAACTTGCGAGCAACCTTATTCCTCAGATTGGTGGCTTTAAATACGAGGGCTTTACTTCGGAAGAGATGAAGCTTCAGAACGAGGGCCGCAAAATCATGCATCTTCCCGAGTTGCGCGTGAATTGCACCTGTGTTCGTGTGCCCGTTCTTCGTTCGCATTCCGAAAGCATCACGCTTGAATTTGAACGCGACATCACGCTTGAGCAGGCTCGCGAGGTTTTCGCTTCGGCTCCTGGCGTGAAGCTCGTTGACGATCGAGATGCCGCCAATGCGCACGACCGTTTCCCGATGCCTATCGATACGAGCGACCAAGACCTTATTTGGGTTGGCCGCATGCGTCGCGATATCTCGAACCCCAATGAATCGCGCGGGATCACGTTCTGGTGCTGCGGCGATCAGATTCGCAAGGGCGCCGCGACCAATGCTGTGCAAATTGCTCAGCTGCTTGTAAAGTAGTTGTGGTACACTAACCAAGCTCACTTGCCAGTGTGGCGCAACGGTAGCGCAACTGATTTGTAATCAGTCGGTTGCAGGTTCGATTCCTGTCACTGGCTCCATGAACGAACTAAGGCCGACATACCGTCGGCCTTTTTTATGGATGCCGCGCGGTATTCTCAATGGCGCCTTGTCTTTCTGTTGTTGCTGTTCGGGCTGTGTGTTGGTACGCATTTGAGTCGATGCGCCTGATCGGGATGCTGCTTGCTCGCTATGAGCGCGGTTATGGTCCGTTTGCTTCATGCAATCGGGCCGATAGGGATGAAGGCATATGCGCAAACATTATTTCTTTTTCGATATTGATGGCACCTTGGCTGCGGGGCCGATTATGGGGCGTTATATCCCCGAATCGACGAAGCGAGCGCTCGAAATCTTGAAATCTGAAGGCCATTTCCTCGCGATATGCACGGGACGCCTGCATGCGATGGGTGAGGGCTTCATGCATGAGCTCGGGTTCCAGAATATGGTGGCCGACGGCGGCAATAGCCTTACGCTCGATGGCGAGTTTTTGGGAATCAAACCGCTCGATACGCAAGCATGTATCGACGTTATCGAGGAATGCGAGCGGCTCGGCGTTGTATGGGCGATTTCTTTCGACGATTCCCGTCGCCGCTGGACTCGCTATGCCAACTACGATGCGCTTGTGCACGATTCGTATATGGAGACGGTTGTCGACCCGGAGCTCGATTATCGCTCGATTGAGTGCTTTTATAAGGTCTATGTGATTTGCTCGCCCGAAGAAGAGGGGCGCATCGCCCCTCTGTTGAAAGTGCCTACGGCGCGTTTCAGCCCATATGCCGTGTTCGTTGAGCCCGTTGATAAGGGCGAGGGAATCAAGCGCTGCATGGCGCACTTAGGGGCGTCGACCGAAGACGTCGTGGTATTTGGCGACGGCAGTAATGACGTGTGCATGTTTTTACCCGAATGGACGAGCGTCGCCATGGGGAACGCCATCGACGAGCTGAAACAACGTGCCGATTACGTGACGACTAATGTCGACGATGACGGCATTTGGAATGCGTGCGTTCACCTCGGGTTCATCGAAGCCTGACGAATCTGCTCAAAACCTGTTATATGCTCGTAGCGTTTAACAGGTTTTTCTATTTCCTGGGCGCTTTCTTTGCGCGGTCGGTAAGTCGCCAGCGGTAGTTGGGGTTGTGCTTGAGGAAATTCCTGCGGCAGATGAACGTAATTCCGAGCATGATGAGCGTGGTTGCCAAGCAGGTAATGAAGAAATCGGCCACGAATGCATTGCTTTCAATCCATGCGTAGAGCGTTGCGAGCGCAAAGAGAATCGACAGGCCGCCGTTTAGGGCGATGAAGATTTTTATGACCGCCTCTTTGGCGCGCGCCGGCGTGTATCGCCACGACATGAATATATAGACGACGATACCGATTATCGCGAGTATTGCGAGAAGGGGCAGAACGCGGTAAAGACGAGCTGCGAGCATTGCGGGCATGAAGCCCTCCTATCATTAATATCGCGCTTTGCGCGGAGTGTTCATGTACGCCCTCATGATATCGCATGTCGAACGGACGAAGGGGTATACTACTCTGAGTTTGTTATGCGACGTTTCCGATTCGTTAAGGAGAAAACCGCATGTCTCAGTACGATTATCTTATTGTAGGCGCAGGCCTTACGGGCGCTGTTTTTGCACATGAAGCAAAAAAGCTTGGTAAGAAATGCCTCGTTATCGATCGCCGTAATCATATTGCTGGCAATATCTATACCGAAGAGGTCGAGGGCATCAATGTGCATCGTTATGGTGCGCACATCTTCCACACCTCTTTGCGCGGCGTATGGGATTACATGAACCAATTCTGCGAGTTCAATAACTACGTGAATTCTCCCGTTGCGTATATCAATGGTGAAACGTATAACATGCCGTTCAACATGAATACTTTCAGCAAGCTCTGGGGTGTTTTCACACCTGCTGAAGCAAAGGCAAAGATTGCTGAGCAGGTTGCTGCCGAGAATATCGGCGAGCCTACGAATCTTGAGGAGCAGGCGCTTTCCCTCGTCGGACGCGACATTTTCGAAAAGCTCGTGAAGGGCTACACCGAGAAGCAGTGGGGTCGAGATTGCAAAGATTTGCCGGCTAGCATCATTAAGCGCCTTCCGTGTCGTTTTACCTACGATAACAACTACTTCAACGACCGTTTCCAGGGCATTCCGATGGGCGGTTATACTCAAATGGTCGAGCGCATGCTCGAGGGCGTCGAGGTTCGTTGCGGCGTTGAGTATAAAGATTTGATTGCCGAGCAATCCGATATTGCCGAGCGTACGATTTACTGCGGTCCTATCGACGCGTTCTACGATTTCAAGCTTGGCACGTTGGAATATCGCAGCCTTCGTTTCGAGAGTGAGATTCTTGACGAAGAGAACCATCAGGGTGTTGCGGTCGTGAATTACACGGCTCGCGACGTTCCTTATACCCGTGTCATTGAACATAAGCATTTTGAATTCGGCACTCAGCCGAAAACCGTTGTGACGCGCGAGTATCCTGCCGACTGGAAACCTGGCGACGAGCCCTATTATCCCGTGAATGACGCACGCAATGAGGCGCTGTATGCTGAGTATGAAAAGCTTGCAGCAGAGGAAGGTGACGTGGTGTTTGCGGGTCGTCTGGGCGGCTACAAATATTACGATATGGATAAAGCTGTCGCAGCCGCGTTTGATTTGGTGAAAAACGAGCTTGGTGTCGAAATCGCAAAATAATCTTTCGAACCTTCGCCTATAAAAAAGAGATCCGCGTTCGCGGATCTCTTTTTTATAGTTCTTGTTTTCAACAAATGAGAACGGCTATTCGTTATCCTTCGACATGAACTTATAGACCTCGAGCTCCCATTGCTTGCGGTTGGCCTTCGCCACCGAATCGAGGATGAGGCCGGCTGTCATGGACAGACATCCGCAGAACACGAGCCCCACGGCGAGCACCGTCGAGGGAATGCGCAGCACCACGCCCGTTGCAACGAACGCCGTGATTACGGGGATGCCCACGATAAGGCCGAGCGCCACGAGGATGAGCGAGATCCAGCCGAAGAAGGCGAGCGGCTTGTATTCCTTGAACAGGCTTGCGATGGCCTTGAGTACCTTCGCGCCGTCGCCGAAAGTCGACAGTTTCGAGTAGCTGCCCTCGGGGCGGTCGCGGTACTCGATGGGCACGTCGATAATGCGCCAGCGCTTGTCGACCGCATGGATGGAGAGCTCGGTCTCGATCTGGAAGCCCTCGGAGAGCACGGGCATGGTCTTGACGAAAGCGCGGTTGAAGGCGCGGTAGCCCGTCATGACGTCGTCGAAAGCGAAGCCGTAGATGGCTTTGATAAGCCAGCGCACGAGGTCGTTGCCGAAGCCATGGAACGCGCGGTCGTTCTCCTCACCGTAGCTGCCATTGGACAGGCGGTCTCCGACCGTCATGTCGGCCTCGCCCGCGGCGAGCGGCGCGATGAGGTCGCGGGCTGCCTCGGCGGGGTAGGTGTCGTCACCGTCGACCATGATGTAGTAGTCGGCGTCGATGTCGCGGAACATCGAGCGCACGACGTTGCCTTTGCCCTGGCGCGGCTCGCGGCGCACAATGGCGCCATGCTCGGCCGCTATCTTCGCGGTGTCGTCCTTAGAATTGTTGTCGTAGACGTAGATGGCCGCCTCGGGCAGCTCACGCTTGAAGTCGTCGACCACCTTCGCGATGGTCACGGCCTCGTTGTAGCACGGTATGAGAACCGCGATGCTTTCGCTCATCAAAGCCTCCGTTAGGGACTGCTCGTGAATTTAAAACATAAACTAGAAAATTATATCCTCTAGAGAGTTGCGATTCACTGCCATTTTGGCATGCAAACAATCGGCAAAAAATCTCAACCGCAGTTTTTCTATTGCTCGTTTACGAGATATATGAAGCTGTCGATGGAATATTCTCCCGAAATGCGCACTCGATTAAGAGCTGTTATGTCATCTCCGATGTAGCACCAATCGTTTTTCGTAGTGAAGGCACAGTTTAGACCCGCCTCAGAGACAGCCTTCTGTCCATCGGGGGTCGTATCGCCGAAAGGATAGGCAAATGCTTGCCCACTTCCGACGATTGCCGCGCTGTCACGAAGGTCGTTTAGAATTTCGTCCTTCGTCATGGCCGAGATACGTCCTCCGTGGCCAATGGTTCCACCGGGTTGGTGCATAGAGATGGAATGGCTTTCGAACTGCACATAGGGACTGGCGTATTTCGCGACTTTATTTGCGGCGGCAGTTTGGTCGCTGCAAATCATGAAGGAAGTTACCGGGATGTGATGCTTGCTTGAAAGCGCGTCAAGGAAGCCAAGCGTTCCGTCTTCTCCATCGTCGAAGGTGAGCACGACGCTTTTGGCGGGGAGACTGTGTTTGCCTTCAATGAATGCCTGCACTTCCGGGAAAGAGGGGTAATAGAATCCATTGTCGTTGAGGTATTGCATGTGCTCATCAACCTTGGTGTCAAGGATCCAGTTGCCATTGAGGTCGCTTGGCGGATTGTTCGCATCGTATACATAATGATACATGAGTACCGGGACGCCTGTTTTCATCGTGTCCATGGCGTCAACGACATGCACGGTGCGTTCTGCCTTGGCTGCATGGCCCTCAGAATCGCTTGCCGTATAGGTGATGATGTAGTCGCCTGCCGTATTCGGGTCTACGCTGCCGCTCGTCTCGATTGCTTGCGTCAAAACTCCATGACTTGGCGACGCTGCATGCGCGCCGCCCTCTATGTATTCCTCCCCGCGGAGCATATAGGTATCAGTGTCGCCATTGACGCCAATAACGATATCGCCCGGGTCGTCGTTGGGTTGTGAGGTCGTTTGCCCCTCTTTGGCGTAGGTCGTTGATTGTTGCATCTGTTGCTCGTTGCCGAGGGGGCCTTGTGCGCTCGTGGTGGTGTTGAGCGCTTTGACGGCGCCGAAGCACAGTGCGCAGAGGGCGATAATCGCGACGCACGATAGCGCTGCGACTCGTGCGCGTTTTTTATTCCTCAGCTCGCGTTCCCTTGCGGCATATCTGTGGGCATGGCGGCTGTATTGGAACGACTCGCCGGGTTGCGAAGTTGCTTGACGGCGTGTTCGAGTCGATTGCCCATCGGGGTTAGCTTTTGGCCTTGTGGCTCTTGAGTGCGATTGATACCGTCTGTGCTCGTTGTGCGTCTCGTTGTTATACGGCATTGCATTCCTTCCCCTCTGCAAATATGCCTTGTAGAACATCGTGCGTGAGCAATTAACGCTAAGGCTATTCGTCTGGGTTTTCTTCAGTATGCGAAGATGACGAAGTATTGCCCGAAGCTGCATTGAATTGCTCATTGATTCGTTTTTTGCCTGTAGACGGGCGCGGATTGTAATGATGCTGCAAAACGGGGCCCAATAGGTTCAGCTTAATAACGAAGAATGCCGAAACGCCAAGCGCAAGACAGACGAACGGCAGGCGGGCAAGCCCGTGCATTTCGGTGATGAAGAGGGCGGAAACGGACAAAATCGCTGTCCATCCCCACATGATGAGAACGGTTGATCGTTGGCTGTAGCCCTCTGAAAGCAATCGGTGGTGGATGTGCCCACGATCGGCTTGCATGACAGATTGGTGCTGACGCTTTCGGCGGATGATGGCGGCAGCTGTGTCGATTACCGGCACGCCCGCGACGATGATGGGCATGAGCAGCGAAACGAAGAGCGTTGATTTCGTGGTGGCGAAAAGTGAGACAACGCCAAGCGACATGCCAAGCAAAATGGATCCCGAATCCCCCATAAAGATGCTTGCGGGGTGGAAGTTGTATCGAAGGAAGCCAGCGCATACGCCAACGAGCGCCAGTCCGAAGAAAGCTGCCTCCGGACGTACGGTGAGAATGGCGAATACGACCATGGCGGTCGAAGAGATTGCCGTAATGCCGGCCGCTAAGCCGTCAAGGCCATCAATGAGATTGATGACATTGCAAAAGGCGACCAAGTAAAACACCGTAATGGGGTATGAGAGCCAACCGAACATAAGCTGTTCGTGGCCAAATGGGTTCATCATATCGGTGAGTAAAAGGCCCGACGCCGCCACAATCGTCGCCGCAATGACCTGTCCCAGAAATTTATGCATGGGGCGTAAGTCGAATATGTCGTCGGCTACGCCAACGAGGAACGCAAGCGTTATACCCGCGAAAATTCCAGGGTAGGAAATTTCGCGAGTTACAAACGAATGCAGGGGGAAATGCCAATCAAAGAAAGCGACGCCGCCGATGATGACCGCGAGGCCGCACAAAAGACCGCCGAACATTGCCACGCCGCCAAAGCGTGCGGTGGGTTGTTTATTGACTCGTCGTTCACTGGGGTAGTCGACTGCATCAATCTTGAACGCGAGCCGTTTAACGGGTGGAACGAGCGCCATGGTGGTAACGCACGCAACCGCTGCCACGATGGCATATTGCAACCAGGTCATGCACGCTCCTCGCTCGAATGAATGTGTAGGAATACGAAGTCATCTTCGACGTCCTTCTTGGTACCAAACGGATATTCTATAATACATATTCACGTAACAGCGCATAATTATGCCGAAGAACATGCTCCTCAATCGTTCCTTCAATTTTCGAACAGGAGTGGTCGTGCTTCGAGAGGTGGAAATACATGGAAAACGTTGCCATTGTTGTGGTGACTTTCAAACGTCAGGAATTGCTCCGCAAGCTTTTTGATTCTTATTTGCAATCCACGGTGGCGCCATGGCGCATCGTAGTCGTCGATAATGAGAATTCCCAGGCCACCGCAGATGTTGTGCATGTTTTCGAGAGGGAAGCCAATGCGCTGTGGGGACTCACGGCTGCGGATGGACGTGGCGGGAAGAGTCGCGTTGTATATTGTCCGCAGCCAGAAAACCTGGGCGGCTCTGGCGGCTTTTCTGCCGGCGTGAAAGCCGCTTACGAACTTGGGGCTCAATGGTTTTGGCTTATGGATGATGACGTCGCCATTGAGCCAGAAGGCCTTGCTCGCCTTTCGAGATGGGCAGAGCGTTACAAAGTTGTTCAAGGGTCGAGATACGATTACGATGATGGCCCGTTCTATTGGCAATACCACTTCAGCATTGCTCTAGGCATCTATGACCCGTTTGCTCCTGCGGCCTTTAATTTCGACGAAGAACGACCTATGAATGTTGCCTGCTTCGAGGGTGGGCTTTTCGCGCGTGAAATTGTTGAAAAAATTGGTTTTCCCGACGATCGCTTCTTTCTGTACTGGGACGATGCGATGTACGGCTACCGCGCTTCGAAGGTGTGTCAGCCGGTTGTCGTTCCCGATTTCATCATGCGACGCACGCGTGAAATGAAGAACTGGGATATTGCCGGCGTGCGCCAGCTTAATTCCACGAGTGATAATACGCGTTATTACATCATGCGAAATCGCGGTTATATGGCTCGATATTTCAAATACTACGGCGATTATCGCCGCTTTGCGTTTGGTGTGGGAACTTTGCTCACGTTTGCAAAGGAATTTGTGCGACTCGTTGTCGTCGACCGGGAGCATATTGCTTCGGGAACTAAGCGGCTCCTTGCTGGTTGGCGTGATTCTCGCAAAATCTTGCGCGACTCCGAGTGGCAGCCGATGCCGGCGCTTGTTGATGTGGCTAGCACGCCGAAGGCCGAATGATGGCTTCCGATTTCCTAAGCGCTGCGGGGGGCGTGGTGCTCGATGCGCCGCCCGAACATGAATCATTCGACGAAAAAATCGCCCGTCTGAAAGAGCAGCTGAAAAGCGTGCCTACGCTTCCGGGCGTTTATCTGTGGAAAGATGCGTCAGGGCAGGTAATCTACGTCGGCAAAGCAAAGCAGCTTCGCGCCCGTATGAAGCAGTACGTCATGGGGCAAGACGAGCGCGCTAAAATCCCTATGATGCTTGAACAGGTGTCGACGTTCGAGTACGTGGTGGTGAACAACGAGCATGAGTCGCTCGTGCTCGAAAAAAACCTCATTAACCAGTTCTCCCCGTTTTTCAATGCCGACTTCAAAGACGATAAAAGCTATCCGTTCATCGCGATTACGAAAAGCGATATTTTTCCCGCTATTAAGTACACGCGCGAAAAACACGTAGAAGGTACGCGGTATTTCGGCCCTTATACCGACAGTCGCGCGGCGCGCCAATTGGTCGATATCGCGCGCAAAGTCGTGCCGATTTGTTCGTCGAAATGCAACGAATGGCGCCGCCTGAAGCGCAAGCTCGACGCGGGGTCGCTCGAGGCTTTTTTGTCGGAGTCGGGAACGCGGCCGTGCTTCGATGCGAACGTAGGCCTTGGGCCTGGTGCGTGCTGCGGCCGTATTACCCCCGAGGAATACCGGCATAATGTCGAACGGGTCGAGCGTTTTCTTGCGGGCAATCGCCGTGAATTCGTTGACGAGCTCACGGGCGAAATGCGCGATGCGGCCACTGAACTTGATTTCGAGCGTGCGGGCCGCATCAAGGCGCGCATCGATACAATCAATTCGCTTTCTGACAAACAGCACGCGGTTTCGTCTCGCAACTTGAACGCTGACGTTGTGGGCATTTCCCGTGAGGAGACCATCGCGGGCGTCCATGTGTTCATGGTGCGGGAAGGCCGTGTTGTGAACGGCAACGAGTTCGTGCTCGATCGTGGCCGCGATGTGCCCGACGAAGATCTGCTCCATACCTTTCTTCTTCGCTATTACGACGCTACCACGTCCATTCCGCACGAGGTCATCGTTGAGCGCGAATTGGAAGATGCATCGGCGATGGAAGCATGGCTTACGGACAAGCTTGACTCCGCCCATGGCGCAAAGGTTCGTTTTACTGTGCCCCAACGTGGCGAAAAGCGAGACTTGCTCGACATGGCATGCAAGAATGCGCAGCACACGCTCATGCGCTACAAGGTGCGTACGAACTACGAGGATAAACGCATCAATGATGCCCTGCTGCAGCTTGAAAGTGCGCTTGCAATGGATGTTGCTCCCATGCGCATTGAGTGCTTCGATATTTCGACAATTCATGGCTCGTATACGGTTGCTTCCATGGTGGTGTTCACGGGCGGAAGGCCCGACAAAAACCAATACCGGCGCTTTAAAATCAAGACGCCTCTCGATGAAGCCAATGACTTCCTGTCTATGCAGGAGGTTATGCAACGCCGATACTGCGCAGAACGTATGGCCGACGAGCGCTTTGGCTCGAAGCCCGATTTGATTATCCTCGACGGCGGCTTGCCGCAGCTCAACGCCGTACTCGAGATGTTTGACGAAATGGGCATCCATGATATTGCGCTTGCTGGTTTGGCCAAGCGGGACGAAGAGCTTTTCGTCCCGTGGCAAGAGAGCGGTCCAGTGGTGCTGCCAAGCGGGTCGGCGTCGCTGTATCTGGTGAAGCAGGTTCGTGATGAGGCGCATAGGTTCGCCATCACGTTTCACCGGGAGCTTCGTGGCAAAGGTATGACGAAATCGATTCTCGATGACGTCGTTGGCCTGGGCCCCGTTCGTAAAAAGGCGTTGCTTTCAGCGGCGGGCGGCTTTCGTAAACTGCGAGACATGAGTGTTGATGAGGTTATTGGCCTTGGCGCGGTGCCCGAAGAGGTTGCGCGTGAAGTGGCCACCGTGCTCGCGCAGTATAATGGAGAGCGTGATAGGGTCGAGGGGTTGGGCGAGGGCATTGTGCCTGACCAATCCGCTGAAAACGTGAATGATGAAACCGCTGGCGTGCCCGAATGGGCCCGTGGTGAGTAGCTTGTCGATAGGGGAGCGTATCTATGGTTGAGCGCAAGATGGGCGAGAGCCCGAACGACTTGGTTATCATTACAGGTATGAGCGGTGCAGGCCGCACGGAAGCTATGCATGCTTTTGAAGACTTGGGTTATTTCTGCATCGATAATTTGCCCGCAAGCTTGTTGGGGCAATTGCTTGTGGTGACCGCCGATGCCGGAAGCGGTCTTTCGCGCAAACTTGCTGTGGTTTGCGATGCCCGTAATAAAGATTATTTCGCCGATCTCGACGACGAGCTCGATGCTCTGAAAAGCAAGGGTATTCCGTTTCGCATTGTGTTCCTCGATGCCGATGACGATAAGCTCGTCGCTCGTTATAAGGCGAGTCGCCGACGCCATCCGCTGTGCGACGAGGGTATGACGATCGCACAGGGTATCACAGCCGAGCGTGCACTGCTCTATCAGCTTCGCGTTATGGCTCAAGACGTGGTGAACACTACCGATATGCTTCCTATGCAGCTGCGCGCGAAAATTCGCGAGCTGTTTGGCGACGGAGATGAGCGGGAAGGCCTTGCCGTTACCGTGTATTCCTTCGGTTTCAAACACGGCGCCGCGCTTGATGCCGATATCGTTATTGATGTGCGTTTCCTTCCGAATCCCTATTATGACCCCGCGCTTAAGTCGCTTACGGGTCTTGATGCTCCTGTTCGCGATTTCGTGATGTATCGCGACGAGACGGTTGAGTTCATGTCTCATTGGAAGAGCCTGCTTGATTGCGTGATGCCTGGTTATGTGAAGGAAGGCAAGCAGCAGCTTGCTATTGCGGTCGGTTGCACGGGCGGCCAGCATCGCAGCGTCGCGATTGCCGAGGCCACGGGCGATTACCTGCGCACGCGCGGATATCGCGTGAGCGTGACGCATCGCGATTTACCCTTGGCGGAATCGGTGCAAAACGAACTTACGGGCGAGGCTAAGGTGCATGTGTAATGGGCGCTCCGTTTTCTCTCGATCCCTCGGCGACGGCGGCGTTTGCGAAGCTTGAACAAGACGTAGGTGCTCAGGCGCTTCACGATACGGCAGCGCCGGTAAAGGCCGTGGTCATCGGTGGCGGTACGGGCGCGCCCGTGTCCATTCGTACGCTGCTCTCCCTTGAAGCTGATACATCTGCTGTCGTTGCCATGGCCGACGATGGTGGATCGACGGGCATTTTGCGTGAAGAGGCGGGCGTATTACCGCCCGGCGATATTCGCAAGTGTCTCGTCGCGATGGCCGCTGACGAGAGTGACCCGCTTACCAGGGCGTTCAAATACCGTTTTTCGTTTGCGCGCAATCATACGCTGGGCAATCTCATGCTTTCTGCTCTTGAGGAGTCGACTGGCTCATTTCCCGAGGCTATCGATATTTGCTCGCGGTTACTGAACGCGAGGGGACGCGTTTTCCCTTCGACACTCGATGAGGTGCGTCTGTGCGCCGCGACATGGAACGGGTGCAAGCTTGATGGTCAGGCGAAGGCGAGCCATTCTGATTCGACGCTGTATCGCGTTTGGCTTGAATCGGCTTCGCCAGTTCGGGCCTATGAACCTGCGCTCGACGCGATTCGCGAAGCCGACTTCATCGTGCTTGGGCCTGGCTCGCTCTTCACGTCGATCTTGCCTAATTTGCTTGTGCCGGGCGTCATCGATGCGATTCGCGATTCGCATGCTGCGACGTTGTTCGTGTGCTCGCTTGCCGATCAGCAAGGCGAGACGCGTGGCATGACGGCGCTCGAGCATTACGAGGCGCTTTGTCGTCATGGCATGGAAGGGCTCGTCGATTACATGCTCGTTCATAGTGTTGACTCGCTCCATCCTGGTGATGGTGCTTGCGATCGGGTTTGCCTTGATGCCCGTTCTGGTCAAATTGGAGTGCATGGCGAGGAAATTCGTCCCGTTCGCATTTCCTGCGACGACGCCGATCGAATTCAATCACGCGGCACGGTCGTTATGGTTCGTGACCTCGTTGACCCTGATCGTCCTACCTGGCATGACCCGATTGCTCTGCGCAATGCGTTCCGCACGGTTTTGCGCCTTTCCCGCACACAGCCTCGTTTCGCAAGAGATCGCGAGGTGGAGCGACGCGCTGCCGATATGGTGAAAGTGCGTACGAAAGAATAGCGATAATGCGCCACGCTGCCACGCTGCTGCACTGTGACGCCATGCTGTCTGTTGTTTCGTTGTAGCCGTGGCCCCATGCCGAATAGGTTGCATAGGGCCACTATGGCTGTTTTGCCGCATTGGCTTGTGTGATGGCCTTATCGCGTACGTCCACCACAGCGTATACTTTGAACAAAACAAAGGTGTGCGAACATGACTTGTTCGTTGCGCTCTTCGGCGCTATTCAATCATGTCGCGCTCATTCGAAAACTCTGGATAGCAGTTGCAATTCGGTCGAATGAGCAGGGAAATCACCTGATCGAGCTCCGCTATTGTCCCATTTTGCAAGTGATTTGCGGTATACTGATCGTTCGACTCGCTCCTGAAGCCTAGAAAGCCTGCATCCATGTCGTTTACCGCCGATGTCAAAGACGAACTCACGCGCGTGATTCCAACGTGCAGCCATTGCGATAAAGCTACGCTTGCCGCAATCGCTCGCATTGAGGGCACGTTGCTGTTTTCTGGCCCGGGGCGATACAAGCTCGAGATTGCTACGGAAATCAGCTCGGTTGCGCGTCTCGTCATTCGTTCTTTGCACACCCTTTATAAGCTGAAAACCGAGCTTACGGTACGACGCAGCGTGCTCCATAAAACCCCGAACTACCTCATTACCGTTCCTTCGCAGCCGAATCTCGAGCCAGCGCTGCACGATTTGGGAATTCTCGCAAAAACCGGCATTGAAATGGGAATTCTGCCTCATTTGGTCGAGAAAACGTGTTGCGCGGCTGCCTATTTGCGCGGAGCATTTCTGGGCAGCGGCTTCATCGCCGAGCCACGTGGCGATTTCCACTTCGAGATAACCGTGGAAAGCGAAGAATTGGCAGATGGCCTTGTACAGCTCATGGCCGACCGCGACATTAATGCGCGTGTGCTTCATCGCCGTAACTCGTACATTGTTTACCTCAAGAGCGGGGAAGCGATTTCAGAATTCTTGGCATTTGTTGGCGCACATCAGTGTGCGCTCGCAATGGAAAACGAGCGTGTGCGCAAGAGTGTGCGCAATGAAATCAACCGCAAGGTGAACGCAGAAGTCGCGAACCAGGCGAAAAGTGCTGAAGCCGCCATCGATCAGATCGTGAGCATTCGAAAGCTCGCCGAGAGCGGCAAAATGGCAGAGCTTTCGCCAGGCTTGCAGGAATTTGTGAAATTGCGCCTGCAAAACCCCGATGCAAGTCTTAAAGAACTTGGTCAGCGCGCCAATCCACCGTTGTCGAAAAGCGCGGTGTACCATCGCGTGCGTCGTTTGGAAGAGATGGCGAAAAGTCTCTAGGATTTTTTATTCACGAGGAATGCCGGCGGTTTTATTCTTTCGGACCGGAAATGGTCCCAACGCGACTCGCGCTATGTACGCAGTCTGCATCGTGTATGCGACTTGTGTCGTAGATCCGATTTGCATTGCGGACGCGACCTGCACCGTGGATGGGGATTGCGTTACGGAACAACCTGGGTCATCGGTGCGATTTCGATTTTGTTGGAAATGACTCTCGAATGTGGTCTTTTCTGTGTCAAAGATATCGAATAATTAAGAACGGTGCATACTTGTTGCACAAATTACCAGGTCAGAAGCTTATTAGCGTAACTGCATAATGCAGAGGTCACTGCGTCATGCCACATTCGAGGGTCTTTTTTGCGCAAATAGCAATGGGCCCACGTTGTGCGAGCCCATTCATATGAAGCGATATGAAGCGATATGGTGTGATTCGCCTACTTCGTGTTGTCGTCCAGCCAGTTCATCGCGACGCTTGCGTAAAGCGCGCACGACATGGGAAGTGCGTTTTCATCGAATCGAACATGGGGGTTGTGCTGCCCGTAGCATTCGTTGAGCGGACCAGCGGCTGCGCCGATCATCATGTAGTTTGCAGTGCAGGCTTGAGAGATGCTGCCGAAGTCTTCGGAGCCCATGCCGTGTGCGCCACCGTAGAGTTGCGCTTGAGGAAGCGTCTGCTTGGTGTATTCGACGCATTGCTCCATGAACTCTTTGTCGTTGAACACCGCAGGGCTCGGGCGGCCGAAGGTCGTCGTGGCTGCGCAGCGGTAGGTTTGTGCGATTCCGCTTGCGATTTCGGTGATGCGTTTTTTGGCGAGCTCCTCGGTCTTCTTGTCGAACACGCGAATAGTTCCTTGCATCGTGGCCGACTGCGGAATTGCATTGCCGGCGTCGCCGGCGTTGAATGCGCCGCAGGTAATGACAAGCTCGCTCATGGGAGAAATCTCGCGGGCGAGAATTTCCTGAAGTCCGATATGAATATGGGCGGCGGCGGTGATGGGGTCGACGCATGAGTCGGGCATGGATCCGTGGCCCGCTACGCCTTCGACGACGATTTTCCAGTTGTATGCCGCGGCCATAGGGCGTTCGCCGTATACGATGACGCCCGTGGGCACCGTCGAGACCACATGCATCGCGAATGCGCGGTCGACGTGCGGGTTTTCGAGCACGCCTTCTGCAATCGCTTCGTCAGAGCCGTTGTAGCCTTCCTCGCCTGGCTGGAAGAACAGCTTCACCGTGCCTTTCAATTCGCTTTCGTGCGCTTTCAGAATATGGGCAGCACCAAGCAGGGTGGCTGCGTGCATGTCATGGCCGCAGGCATGCATGTTGCCGTTGGTCGATGCGAACTCCTCGCCCGATTCTTCGGCCATTGGCAAGCCGTCAATGTCGCTTCGCAGCATAAGGCACGGTTCGCCTTCGCCAATGGTTCCCACAACGCCCGAACCGTTGATGATCGTGTGGAAGGGAATACCGAGCTTGGTAAGCTCTGATTGAATGTAGGCGCTCGTATTGGGCGTTTCGAGTCCGATTTCCGGCATTTGGTGGATGTCACGGCGCCATGCAATGAGTTGCTCTTTAAGCGTGGTCGCCTCTTCGAAGAAATTAATGGATGTCGGCACTGGTGCCTCGCTTTCCGCCTGGGCCGCAGCCTCGGGCAAACCGAAGTTCTGAAGAATTCGGCGAGCGATTCTACGCGCTTTTATTTCAAATGTCTCAATAAATTGCGGCTAAAATGCAAATGAGTTAAAACTTTAGTTGACTAAAGTGGCGAATCGTCGTAACTTTACGCGTTATATCTGCGGCTCTCTGTGCAAACAGGGCCATATTGGAAGGAAGAGCAATGAGGGAAGAACAAGTCGCAAACGGTGCGCAAGACGGTGCGCCGAAGACGGGCGGCAAAGAGAAAAAAGGTTTCTTCTACGGCTGGTGGATTGTCATCGGCGGCTTCATGATCATGGCTACGTGCTACACGGCCTTCGTGAACTGCATGTCGCTTTTTCAGGCGCAAATCGTGGGTGATTTGGGCATGACGATCGGCGAATATAACACGGGCACCTCGCTCGCGTCGCTTATCTCGATCGTTGGCACGCTCATCATTGGTTTTCTGCTCGACAAGATTAACGCTCGCGCTATCGCAGTGGGCATTACGGCTCTTGCGACAGTGATGCTCTTTGGGTATTCAGTCGCAAGCGCTCCCTGGCATATTTACTTGCTTGCCGCGCTTTCTGGCACCATCATCACCGCCGGCGCGCGCCTGTTCGTCTCGGTTATTATCACGAACTGGTTTAACTTGAAGCGCGGTTTCGCCGTGTCGTTGGCGCTGTGCGGTTCCGCGTTCGGCGGCGCAATTCTCTCGCCGATCGTCGGCACCATCATCGCCACCTCTGGTTGGCGCTTTGCTTTCGTGGTACTTGCGGTTATCTGCCTGGTCGGCTCACTTCCCATCGCCGTGATTTTCTTCCGTTCGCATCCTTCCGATAAAGGCCTGCAGCCTTATGGCGCTGAACTTACCGAGGACGAAATTAAAGCAATCGAGAGCAAGGGCAAGAAAAAGGTTGTACAGGCTGACCCCGAGGTCACGGTTGCCATTGGTTGGAAGGTCATGAAGAAAAGCGCTGCGTTCTGGCTGCTCGCGTTGGGCTTCATGCTGGTTGGCGCAATTAATGCGATGATCGTCGTGAACACGATTTCGAATATGACTTCCGTTGTCATGAATGGTGAGACCATCGTGACGGGTGGCCATGATATCGCCTGGGCTTCTGCGGTGCTTTCCGCCGAATTGGTGCTTGTTGTGTTCTGCAAGGTTGCGCTCGGCTCGATGTATGACCGTCTTGGACTCATTCCTTCGACCATTATCGGCGCCTTTACGTGCTTCGCGGCCAATTTCTTCATGATCTTCAACACGACCGACTGGGGTCCGATTCTTGGTGCAGTGTTCTTTGCATTCGGCACGTGCGTATGCACCGTTGGTCCTTCGGTCATGATGACGAAAGAATTCGGCCGTCTCGATATCGGCAAGGCTACGAGCATTATGGTCGCCGTGCAGAGCGTTGGCGGCATTATGGGCGCTATCGTTTCGGGCCAAGCATTCGACGCGGCTTTGAGCTTTACTCCCGCCTGGATTTTCGGCATGGTGATTTCAATCATCACGGGCGTGTGCATGGTTGCCTCGGTGAAGCTCGCGCGTAAGCTCGTTGCGAAGCAAATCGCTGCTGGCGCGCCTCGCGTTGATGAGGAAGGCAAGATCGTCGAAGGGTCTGTGGCTACCGCTTAAGAGCCGCTGCTTCGATAGAGTGACGCGAGTCCCAACATGCTGGTGATGCGATGGTTCGAGCCATTTCTCAATGAACGCCTTGAGTGGTAGAGTCGTTGTCATATTGCGTTTTCTGCTGCGTTTATCGAAAAGCCGCCCCTCGGGGCGGCTTTTTTCGCGCAGAGAGTTGGTTATTGGATATACTTTTAGAGTTTGCGTTCTGTGACGCAATCGTTGTTCTACCTATTTATATAGAGAGGTTTTCGATGGCTTCTAACGAGCAAGCCGCACCTGCGCGCGAACATTTTGCGTCGCGTATCGGCTTTTTGCTTATCGCTGCAGGTTGCGCGATTGGCTTGGGCAATGTTTGGCGCTTCCCCTATATCGTCGGCGAATACGGCGGCGCCGCATTCGTGCTGCTATATCTCATCTTCCTCGTTATTCTTGGTTTGCCCGTTATGGTGATGGAGTTCGCCGTGGGCCGTGCGAGCCAGAAGAGCGGTGCGCTTGCATATGACGTTTTGGAGCCGAATCGCCGTTTCCACTGGTTTACGTGGTGGGGCCAAATCGGCTGCTACGTGCTGCTCATGTTTTATACGACGGTTGCAGGCTGGATGCTTGCGTACATTCCCAAAATGGCTTCGGGTGAACTGTCCACGACCGACCCCGATGTGATCGCCGCGACGTTTTCAGGCATGCTGGCCGACCCCGCGCAGCTTATTGGATGGATGGTCGTCGTTGTGCTCATCGGCTTTCTTGTGTGCCGCCTAGGCCTGCAAAAAGGCGTCGAGCGCATCACGAAAATCATGATGGCCGCACTCTTTGTCATCATGATTGCACTGTGTATTCGCACGGTTACTTTGCCGGGAGCGGGCGAGGGCATTGCGTTTTATCTTATTCCCGATTTCGGTAAGCTGTTTGCCGGCAATACGCCTGCTGAGCAGTGGGCGACGTTTGGGCAGGCGGTCTACGCCGCAATGGGGCAGGCGTTCTTCTCGCTGTCGCTCGGCATTGCCGCAATGGAGATCTTCGGCAGCTACATTGGCCGCGAGCGCAGCCTGACGGGCGAAGCCATTTCGGTTACGGCGCTCAATACCGTCGTTGCCATTCTTGCGGGCCTCATCATTTTCCCCGCATGCTTCGCGTATGGCGTCACGCCCGATTCGGGCCCTTCGCTCGTATTCGTCACCCTTCCCGCCGTGTTCGCGGAAATGCCTCTGGGCAATGTATGGGGAGCGCTTTTCTTCGTGTTCATGAGCTTCGCGGCTCTTTCCACGGTTATCGCTGTGTTCGAGAATCTCGTAAGCTGGACGATGGACAAATTTGGCATGTGGCGCAGCCGTGCCGTTACCATAACCGCCATTTTGCTCGTGCTGCTGAGCTTGCCGTGCGCGCTCGGTTTCAACGTGCTTTCTGATATCTCGATTCCCTCAATCGGCGATATTCAGAGCATCGAGGACTTCGTCGTCTCGAACAATATGCTGCCGCTGGGCGCTCTTGTCTTCGTGCTGTTCTGCACGCAGAAATTCGGCTGGGGCTGGGATAACTTCCTTTCTGAAGCCGACCAGGGGAAAGGCGTGAAATTCCCTTCCTGGGCAAAACCGTGGATCAAATACGGCATCCCTGTGCTCATTGTGGCCATTTTCGTCATGGGCTACACGAGCATCTTTGCTTAAAGACTTCCGCATCTAACGACCCCGCTTATGCGGGGTCGTTTCGCGTTTCGGCCCAATTGCCAGTTTTTAGTCTCGTGACGCTGCTTGCGACCACAGCTCGCTACCGTTTCGCGCCCTTCGTGCGCTGCGCTCTATGCTCGCCTCGCTTCGTTTAACTATGAAACTAAGTGGGCGAGTGAACTCGGACGGTCGCTATTGTCACCGCACAGTCAAAAGCTGGCAGAAAGCATGAACCGGCTTTTAAAAGACGACCAGCTTCATACAGCTTTACGGGAGGCAGGACTCAAGCGGGCCGGGCAGTTTACCTGGAAGGCATCCGCTAAAAAGCTGGTGCAGATTTACCGGATGATGGGGGCCAATTCCAAAGAATGAGCCTTGGCTATAAAGCCCCAAAGGATAGACCAGAATTTTGCGAAACAAACGAGATGTCAGGCATCTTTTAGAGCCTGACAAAAATGGAGGTACACAATGGAAATCACAGCATTAATCATGGCAGGCGGCCGCGGGGAACGGTTTTGGCCCAAGAGCCGCAAACGGCTCCCGAAACAATTTCTGTCTTTGACAGGGGATGGGAAAACCATGATCCAGCTTACGGTCGAGCGGATTTCGCCGATGGTTCCCATGAAAAATATTTATATCGCGACCAATCAGGATTACAAAAAACTGGTGTTGGAACAACTGCCGGAGATTCCGGAAGAAAACATCCTTTGCGAACCGGCCGCGCGGAATACGGCTCCCTGTATCGGCTTGGGCGCGGTTCATATTGAAAAACGGTTCGGCAACGCGCTTATGCTTGTGCTGCCGTCGGATCACCTGATTAAACAAAATGAGCGGTTCCTAGACATCTTGAAGCATGCCTGCGAGACGGCCGAAAAGGATACCAATCTTGTAACCATCGGGATCACGCCGTCCTATCCGGAAACGGGATACGGATATATTAAATTTATGAAGGAGAACGCAGACGGAGCCGCATATCCCGTGGAACAGTTTGTTGAAAAACCAGATTTGGAAACTGCCAAAACATATCTGGAGGCGGGTTCCTATCTTTGGAACAGCGGCATGTTCGTCTGGAAAGTTTCTTCTATATTAAAGAACATCCGTGAATTTATGCCGGATACTTACAGCGGATTGATGGACATCCGCGATGCTATCGGAACCGGCGAGGAACAGGCCGTTCTGGAACAAGAATTTTCCGGTTTTGAATCCCAGTCCATCGACTACGGGATCATGGAAAAAGCGGAACATATTTATATCATCCCCGGAAGCTTCGGCTGGGATGACGTAGGCTCCTGGCTTGCGGTGGAACGGATCCAGAAGGCAGATGAAAATGGAAATGTGATTCAAGGGAACATCGCTGCGGTCGATACGAAAAACTGCGTCCTTCAAGGCGGAAGCAAGCTGATCGCTGCCGTCGGCCTTGAGGATATCGTAATCGTAGACACAGAAGATGCAACATTAGTCTGCGCGAAAAATGATACCAACAATATCAAAAAAATCATCGAGCATCTGAAAAGCTGCAAAAAAGAAAAATACATTTAACATTTGGAGGAAAATGAGGATGAAACATGCATTAATCACCGGCGTAACAGGACAGGATGGTTCTTATCTGGCAGAGCTTTTGCTGGAAAAGGGCTATGAGGTTTATGGGATTATGCGAAGAAAAAGTGTTGTAGATTATGGCAACGTCGAGCATATCAAAGACAAGATCCATTTTATCTATGCGGATATGACGGATATTGTATCCCTAATCAATGCGATGCGCATTTCTCAGGCCGACGAGGTCTACAATCTGGCGGCTCAGTCCTTTGTTGGAACCAGCTGGGAGCAGCCGGTTGCGACGGCGGATATTGATGCGATCGGCGTTACAAACATGCTGGAAGCCATCCGGACCGTAAAGCCGGAAGCGCACTTCTATCAGGCTTCCACCAGTGAGATGTTTGGAAAAGTACAGGAAATGCCCCAGACAGAAAAGACGCCGTTCTATCCGCGGAGCCCATACGGCGTTGCAAAAGTATATGGACATTGGATCACGAAAAACTATAGAGAAAGCTATAACATGTTCGCGTGCAGCGGAATCCTCTTTAACCATGAAAGCGAGCGGCGCGGCCTTGAGTTTGTAACAAGAAAAATCACAAATGCCGTTGCCCGGATTAAGCTGGGACTGCAGGATCATGTGGAGCTGGGAAGCCTGGACGCCAAACGGGACTGGGGCCATTCCAAGGACTATGTGCGCGCCATGTGGCTGATGCTCCAGCAGGAACAGCCGGATGATTATGTAATCCGTACGGTGCGCGAGTTCGTGGAAACCGCGTTCCATCACGTTGGGATCGAGGTGGAATGGCATGGAAGCGGCGTGGACGAGATTGGTATTGACAAGGCCAACGGAAAAACCGTTGTTTCTGTGAATCCGAAATTCTTCCGCCCGGCAGAAGTGGAGGTTCTTCTTGGAAACCCGGCAAAAGCGGAAGCTGCGCTTGGTTGGGAACGGGAAATTTCCTTTGCCGAGCTGGTAAAGCGCATGGTGGAAAACGATCTGAAGCTGGCGGAAAAGGAAAAACGCATCGCTCAGATTTAATGACAGAACGGATGCCGTTTTCTCCGGCATCGCACATCGAAAGGATTGAAGCTGACATGAAAAAAGCATTAATTATTGGCGCGGCGGGATTTGTTGGGAACTATCTCGCCAGCCAGATCCTTTCAGAAGGAAAATGGTCCCTGGCGGCAACAAAAATGAAGCATGAAACCTTGCTGCGGGATGATATGGAAATCTATGACCTGGATCTTTTGGAACCAGGAGCAGTCCAGTCGCTTTTGGAACAGCTGCAGCCAGACTATATCTTCCATTTAGCCGCGCAGAGTTCCGTCGCTGTCTCTTGGAAAAATCCAGGCTTAACCGTCGATGTGAATATCAAAGGGACCCTGGCGGTTTTGGATGCAGTGCGCCAGCTAGATTATAAGCCGCGGATCCTTTTGATCGGTTCGGGCGAAGAATACGGCCATGTCGAGCCGGAGGAAATCCCGATCAGGGAAACCGCATGCCCCCGTCCTGGAAATATTTATGCGGCCACAAAGGCTTGTCAGAACATGATCGGGAAGATCTACGCCGATGCTTACGGAATCGATCTTATGAGCGTCCGGGCTTTTAATCATATCGGACCCAACCAGGCCCCGCTTTTCGTTGTGGCTGATTTCTGCAAACAGGCGGCGGAAATCGAAAAAGGAATACGTCCTCCGGTAATGAATGTGGGAAATCTGGCTGCCAGGCGGGACTTTACGGACGTCAGAGACGTTGTACGGGCATATATCCTTTTAATGGAAAAAGGGATCGCAGGAGAAACCTATAATGTAGGATCCGGCCATGCAATTTCCATCGAAGAGGTTCTCAAAGAGATCCTCTCTTTTGTAAGGGTAACGATTGAAGTGAAAACGGATCCGAATAAGTTCCGCCCGGTGGATGTACCGATCATTGAAGCGGATATAAAAAAGCTCCAGGAAGCTACGGGATGGCGGCCGGAAATCGGGCTGCGGGAGACGCTAAGGGAGACGTTGGAATATTGGAGAAATAGGGAATGCGGAAGATAATAAATATTCACACTCAAAATATCTTTATAAAAATTAGGGGAGTTATGTTTTTTATTACCGCAGCTATTAGCCTTTTCGCTCTATGTGGCTGTAATTCAAACATCGTCCCTTCACAATATGATTTAAAACTTACAACAAATATAGATTCCTTAACTTTAGATGTGGGCGCTGCGCCAACCAGTCTTCCACTCACGATTGATAGCCG
>OLQL01000217.1_pt1 | contig 62913 bp, 53 predicted proteins | sample 1672971 | NCBI WGS metagenome assembly OLQL01 (sample SAMEA3136742, study PRJEB25190) | human gut metagenome | biome: human gut; feature: human-associated habitat; material: faeces | place: Austria | collected 2013
TGTCTATGTTCTAGTTTTTGTGTGGGTCTCTGTTTCGTCAGATTCAGAGATTCAGTATCTTTCGGGATGCTCTAACTAAGCTTAAACTGTATTCAGAGACAGGGCGCTTTACCGATTAAAAAGGTAGAGGGGGCATGACACATTACTTGAAGCACGTGACTTAAGTCATGTGAGGTTCACAGCTTTCTATTCTCCAGACTATGTAGTACGGCCGTATGTAACAGTACATATGCCGGGTCAGACAGTATATTTTCCATCATATATGCTTTCATATATAGAAAGCCAGGTCAACGATTTTGTTAACGATTACAATAGTTTTCCAGAAAATATGTTCTATTATTCCCCCGATGATATAATAATGAGATGCAAAATCGCAATGGCTGAATGCAAAAACCTCAACTCCAATACTGCCAAGAATTTTTTGCGTAACAATATCATCAGCTGCGTAAAATCATTTGTAAAAATTAAAGACGAGCCTGAATTGGTAGATTTGCTTCAACTGAATCTTATAGAAACTGCTGACGAATTCGCCGAAATTCTGCAGATGATTCCAGAAAGTATGACATCTGCAAAGGCTTATTTACTGAATATTTCTAAAAATCTCAATCTCGTTGATTTCTCGTGCTAATCGCCTTTTAAGCACCGCTCCACTTCGGAGCGGTGCTTTTTTGTGCTTTTTTGCTTATATTTTTTTTATGTAAGGAAGAGTATATATTGCAGATATATCTCTGGCCTTTCAAGAAATAAGTGGTAATTCTCGGTAATTGAATTGCCGAGATGAAAACGCCTAGGCATACAAACAAATAAAAATATCGTTTACGACTTATTGATTTCTCTGCGTTTTGGCGTAGAGAAATTTTTATTTTCATCATTTTTTTTCGCAAAAAATCATCTCCTTCTTGATTTTTTCAGCATATTAACTATGTAAGAAAAAAGCAGGAGGTTTTTGATATGGCAAAGAAAAAGTCCATACGGGTTGATTTTATAAAATCTTGTATTACATATAACAAACTGAATAAAATTGCCATATCAGGCATTGAAAATATCTGTAAGCGACTGAACCTTGACAGCATCTATAATGTCATTAACGGCAGGTTTGCAATCCCTTCTAAGAGACCATCAGGTAAGAAGTCTTCTTCAAAGCGCGTTGTAAAATGTGATACTGTATTTGTGGCTTACAGATTTTGTGGCCATCCAACAGAAGAACAGGCGTCAGACTTAAACCAGAATATTGGCGCTTCACGTTTTATGTGGAACCGCATGCTCTCAGATTATAAATTGATGTGGAAAATGTACGGCATTTCAATGCCTATGACTCCGGCTGATTACAAAGATGTATCCGGTCTGGAATGGCTTAATGACAGGGATTCCCTGGCACTGGCAAATGTTCAGTTAAATCTTGAAAAGGCAAGAAGTGACTATTTTGCCGGTGAAAGAGGCGCTCCTAAACGTAAGAAAAAGCATCAGTGCAAGGATTCTTATACGACAAACCGCGTCGGAAAAAATATCCGCATTGAGGATGGCGGTCTTCGTCTTCCAAAGATTAACGGTTTGATAGAGCTTTCCATGCACAGACCAATTAAACCAAACGGCACGCTGAAAAGCGTTACGGTTATACACGAGCCAGACGGGAAATGGTATTTTTCAATCCTAATTGAATATCCAGCCGAAGAAGTTGAATTATCAGACGGATTACAGAAGTTTTTTGCTTCCGGTGATATCAATGCGATTTCCGGAATCGGGCTTGATATGTCAGTACCTTTCCTGTATATAGATTCATCAGGAAATAAGCCGTCTTATGAATTAAACGGAAGAGAAATAAAATTTGTTAAGCAATATCGTAAACTCGAAAAACGCATTGCCAAAGAGCAGCGTAGACGCTCTCATATGGCTAAGGATTCTAACAATTACAACAAGCAGAGCGAGAAAATCGCCAGGCTGCATGCGAAAGCCAAGCATCGCAGGGAAGATTTTCTTCATCAGATTGCAGTAAGACTGGTTAGAACTTACGACGTGATTGCGATTGAAGACCTCGATATTGCAGCAATGAAGAAGGCTCTCAGCCTTGGAAAATCCGTGTCTGATGTTGGATGGGGAAGATTCACGGCAATCCTGGAGGAGCTCTGCCTAAAATACGGCAAGATTCTTGTACGTGTCAGTAGGTGGTATCCTTCCTCTAAGACTTGTCATCATTGCGGATATAAAAACGATGATTTGCAGTTATCTGAGAGGATTTATGTTTGCCCGGTATGCGGGAATATTATGCCCCGTGACAAAAACGCAGCCATCAATATCCTTGAAGAAGGACTAAGAATCTTGAAAGAGAATATATTTAGACCATCAGTAGAGGGATATTCTAAGCCCGCTCTGATTACTACGATTGCATAAAATGCAGTCTTTTGGTAACACGATAACTTTACCGGTGGAACACTGGAGTAGCCTGTCGAGCTACGGGGTCACGTTTACAGACGTGGCATAATATGTCACCCGGATAGGCAGGAAAAGAGAGAGCCTGCGGGCTCGAAGCCTGTGTCTTTAGGCTGGCTTCTTCGGAAGCCTGTTTCTTTAGATGCGGGTAGTTCACTATCCGGGAACGAGCGCGAAGCGCGAACCGATAAAAGCCTATTTTTATTATGCCTGCGGGTGCATTTCCAGAATGCCCGCAGGCATTCGTATTTTCTTGCATATTTTCAGCCCGTCCAGCTCCAACAAAAATATGAAAAAAATGTGAAAAAACGTCAAAAAAATTTTTTATTTTGCATATTAATCTTGATGGAAAAAAGCCATCTGCTAAACAGGAAGCCATAGGCTGAAAATATGCCAGCCTGATATGGCTCCGATTAAGCGAATGTGACATATAACCTAATGCATCTGGCGTATAAAAGGTTGAAGGAAACTGCACGAAGCCTTCTGTTGGGCTTTGGCTTTGCCTTTTGCTGGTTCGCAGGGCTTTTGCCTGATATAGTACGGAAGAGAAATCTTCCTGGTTTCCATGTAGCCTTTCCTCCAGGCTTAAATCCAAGTGTAAATAATAAAAAATAGGAGGTAAAAAGATGCAAAATTTAAAGGTTAAAATGTTGTCTGTCGCAATAGCGGCTTTAACTGCTGCAACTCCGATATTGTCTTCATATGTGGCATATGCAAGTGATATTACGGTAAATGATGATGGAACAGTAACACAGATTTCTACATCAACAGATGAAAAGACAGACGAAACTAAGTTCCTCTTCGTCAATCTGAAAACGGCCGGAGGCAAGGTTGTGATTAATGAAGGCGAAGACAGTGAACAGACTGTCCGGCTGGAAAAGCAAATGGACAGGTTACATATTGATGTATACGATAAAGATAACGTTATGATATCCTCAGAAAATGCGATAGATAATGGTTATACTTACGTATATGAAGCAAAAGCCGATGATGCTGTTAATGTGAAGGCATATGCAGATGACGGCTACGTAGTAAAGTTGTATGAATTAACTGACGATTCTTCTGGTACTGAAATCACTGAGGACGTTGGATTTGATGCAGGAAACAAAGTAGAGGCTTTTAAATATCCGGTGTTTATGGAATATGATAAGACCGTAAAGATTAGATTTGAGAAGAAAGGGTCTGCTGAAGATATTGCGGAAGATTTGAGCGTTAATGATGAGACTGATGAAGCCGGGAAAGAAGTAAATGCGAAAGCTGAAGAAGCCGCTGGTAATAAAGAAGAAATCAAGGTAGAAGCAGATGTAGATAAGCCAGAAAATTCAGAAGCTGAAGATGTAAAGGCTGATGAAGAGGCTGCAACCAAAGTAAGAGATGATAAAAAAGCCGAAGATGCTGATGCCCCAGAGAAATCTGAAGACCTCAAGGATATTGACAGTAACGACAAACAGAATGTATCTGAAGAGATAGCTGTTGACAATGATTTGACGGTGAATACTGATGACAATAAAAAAGATAACGAAGAATCAGATATTACTGTTAATGATAGCAGCATCACCAAAGATATTGATGAAAATGCTGGTGAAGAGCCAGATGAGAAGTCAAGTGAAGACATCATGAATAATGATGGAGATTCAGAAGACGCCAAAGATGCAGATTCTGATAATTCAGACGAGAATTTCGTTTCAGATGAGGCTTCAGACAGTGCAGATAAAGACACCACAATTAATGACGCAGAGACAGAAGAAACAGAAAAGGCTGAAGAGGCTGACAGTCACACAGATAATACTGAAGATAAGATAGAAAATGACAAACAGGATACTGAACAGTCATATGATATATCAAATCTTGACAACACAAGCTTTGCTTCTGCCAGACTTGTAGTAATCTCTGATAATGCGGAAAGTGTTTCTACTGATAGCAAGTACATAATTGCAAATTATCAGAATATTTATCTGATTCAATATGAGACTGTTGAAGATGCAATGAAGGCATATGTGAAATATACGGATGCCGGATTAGCAGCTGAACCTGATGCGATAATTTCCGCTGCAAGTGATGAATTGTTAGCAGATGAATGTAATCAAACATCTATGAGTGAGGACACAAATCCTATAAATTTCATATACGAAGAAAATGAGTCCACTATTATTGATAGTAATACAAAATTAATTGCATTGATAGATACTGGAGCTTCGGATAATGATAATATTACAAATAGGGTTTCTGTTATCGACAAATCATTTGAAGGAAATGGTCATGGCAACGAAATGGTAAAATCTATTTTAGAGCAAAATCCGAATGCAAATATATTATCAATACGAGCTATTGATAATAATGGTCATGGCAATATCTCTGGAATAATTGCAGCTATGGAATATGCGTTAAATCAAGGCGCTGAAATCATAAACTTATCCATATCATCAAGAACAACTATGTTGAATAGCGTGTTGGAATCTGAAATTAAGAAAGCTGTTAATGCCGGTGCATCTGTAATTGCCGCAGCTGGAAATGACGGAGCCGATGTTAAAGATTATATGCCAGGTTCAGTAAATGAAGCTATTGTAGTTGGCGCATGTAATGAAAGCGGTGAAAGATTAAGCTCCTCAAACTATGGATATACAGTAGACTATAATGTTGTTGCAGACTCTACATCTCAAGCAGCTGCAAAATATAGCGGTTATATTTCCTCACATGATTATATTGATTTAAATAGTGGCTTAATTTTTAGTCCAGATTATAGTGAAATGGTGTCTGATAATGATAAAAAACAGTTACGAGCATATTATATGCTTTACGACCAAACAAGACCAGACCCTGATGAACATACAAAATATGTATTTTCAACATTTAACATTTATTATCCTATTGAACAGACCTTGAATGATATGATGCTTTTCAAGATTAATCCAAATGCATCAAGATATGATTATAATGCAAATGGAATTACAATAGATGTGGATATCAACAGAGGAGCTCCGGAAGGATATCAGCATCCGATTACAGATGAGTGTATATATGATGAAAAAACCGGATATTTAAGTATTCCTGAACAATATAAAGAAGAAGACATCACTGTAACAATCTGGCAATCAAGAGAAGATGCATTTTATAAAGATTTTATACCTGATGAAGTAAAACCACAAGAAGACCAAACGGGAATGATGACGATTGCTCGATTTGCAAATGATTTCCCATATGGATACATCAACCCATCTTATGCATATAAAGGATGTAATGCTAATGTAAAATTAAAAGGTGACCCAAATTCTGTTAAAGTAGGTGACTTATGGACTGGTTCAGCAACTACAATGTATATTGGAGATACAGATTGGGGAGCTCAAGTCCCATATGGATGGGTTGCTGGTTCTGAAGCCTACGGAAAAGAATGGAGATGGGGACAGATTTTTAATATAACCTCATGTCAGAATAAGATGTTTGTTAATATTGGTGGAGCAGGAGAATACGGAAAAAGTTCTAAAAATTGGTTATGGGGTGGATGTATTAGTGATATAGATAATGCTTTCGAGGGTCCGCCTTTAGTAGGTTCTATTTATGTTGAATGTATTGCAAAATCTGGCAATAATGCAACATTTTACTTACATGCGTCATGTCATGGTCCGCAAGGCCAAGCAGCACAAACAATGGTTTCAACATTTACAGCCATTATCACACCAGATGAAACAGAATTTACTATTCATAAAAGATTTGTAAGCCCTCAGCTTACACAGCAAACGAGCAGGGTTGGTGATTTAGTTACAAAATTTGGAATTTATACAAATAAAAATTGCCCTGAAGGTCAGGAAGTAAAAATCATTAATATTAATGGTGGCAAATCTTCTAAAGCTGTAGGTAAAACAACCTTGAAAGCTGGAATCTATTATGTTAAAGAACTTAAAAGAATTTCCGGAACAATAGAAAACGGTAAAATATATGGTCCAATAAAAATCAAGAAGGGTGATAAACCAAAAGATTTATCTGATTTTATTAAAGATTCGGACAGAGATGAGATGTCAATGGATGAAAACGGATATGTATTGAACGTGCCATTCCGTTTCACCGGAGAGCTATTAACGAAATTAAAGGGTGATACATTAAAACCATTAGAAGGAGCTGTGTTTAAAGTAAACTACAGTGAAGGAACTGGCAGTGATTATAAACGCAAAAGAACCTGGTACTTTGTTACAGATAAAAATGGAAAAATAAAATATGACCGCAAGCATTTGGCAGACAATGATGCAAGGTTTAAAGGTAAAGTGCCTGCATCAGATGAAATGTTCACAACTGCTGCTGACATCAATAAGACAGCTTTACCTGTCTGTGAATTACATATTAAAGAATACCTGGCTCCAGATGGATATAATAAAGACAGTAAAGTGCATGTAATAGTAATTAAAGCTCTTAGGGATAACAATCAAAAGTTTACCGATAAGAATGCCGTTGCTGACAATACACCAACAATCGAAGACCCGGTAGCTGGAGATAAGTGGAGAATTCGAGTCCAGGCAAAGAAAATTGACGAAAATGGAAAGGGATTGACTGGAGCGAAATTTGATATATACGATAGCGAAGACTGTTCCGGAAAACCTTTAGCAACTATCACGTCAAAAGATGATGGAACTACGAATATTGAAACGATAGATAACATTCCACAAACAACTGAAACATATGAAGTATGGTGTAAGGAAGTCCAGGCTCCTCCAGGATATGCAATATTAGAAATCCCAGTTAAATTAACGTTTAAACTTGCAGATTTCAAAAAGCTCAGTGTAGAGGACCAGAAAAAAGGAGAATTAAAAATCTTTGGCCTGACAGATGGTGGCAAAGGTATTGTAAATGAAAAAGGATGGCAGGTCAGAATTCAAACTAAAAAAATCAATCGTGACAAAACGCCTTTAGCTGGTGCTGTATTTACTATTTACTCAGATGAGGCATGTAAAGATGCTGATGCAATTACAACCATTACATCTGGTGACGATGGAATGACAGATATAGCAAAAATCCTTATTCCTAATTCAGAACAAGAGAAAACTTTTTATTGCAAAGAGACAAAAGCTCCACAAGGTAAAATTATAAAGGAAACCGTCTTCCCTTTAACATTTAAAAAAGCTGATTATACAGCCCCTGACGGTGAACTAAAAACATTTGGTCCAAAAGAAGGAATTATAAATGATGAAGGATGGAAAGTGCGTGTAAATGCAAAAAAAGTTGATGGAGACAAAAAAGGACTTGCAGGAGCAAAGTTTACAGTATATGACAATGAATCTCTAAGTAATGAAAGTATACTTGGAGTCCTGGAATCATCTGCTGATGGCACTACAAATGAATTATCACTTGGCTTTAATATGAATATTACTGAAGTGACATTATATTGTCAAGAAACAACGCCCCCTGACGGTTATATTGGAACAGATGAGATTTTCAAAGTAACCTTCAAAAAAGCCGATTACGATAAATTGAAGGTACAAGACGCAAACACAAAAGGTGAGTTGAAAACGTTTAGCACGGGAATTGTGAATGTATCAGTTACTCCTACCCCTACTATTAGTGTTACTCCGACTCCACCAACTCCACCAAGCGGTGGACTGTATGTCAAAAAGACGTCAAAGGCACCTAAGGATATTATGGATTTGAAGAGTTATACTCTTGCAAATGCAGAATACAGAGTAACATCAAGCAGGGCTGGAGATATGGGAATACTGACAACAGATGAGTCTGGATACTCAAACGTACTGTCTCTTCCAGATAATAGCATTCCGCATCATCTGGATGCAGTATACGATATTCATGGCAATCTGATACAGGAGGCGAAAGACTGGATTGAGAAAGTCCAGACGACATACTATATCACAGAAATAAAAGCGCCAAATTATCATTCCGTATATGCGGGTACGAAGTCACAATCTGTTGTCATGCCTGATGATGCAGGACAGACATTTGAAATTCCATTCGAAAATGAACCGATTTTCTGTGATGGAAAACTGGATATTGAAAAGCTGGGTGTTAAAGGTGAGGTAGTCGTTGGCGCCGTCTTTAAAGTGGAATACTTTGATGCTGATGGTCCAAATGAAAGTGACCTTGTCAGAACGTGGTATTTGAAATCAGATACGCAAGGACATGTCAGAATGGACGAAGCTCATCTTGATAAAAACAATCAAAGTGATGACTTCTTTAAGTATGATGGAAATATAGTAATCCCAATTGGAGGATATCTCCAGATAACAGAGGTTGACGCTCCGGCAGAATATGTAGTAGAAACAGAGCCTGTAGGTATTGCAACAACAAAAGATGCAGACTTTAAGCTTACATACGATAATGCAAAAGCATGGTATGAAGAACTTGAACGATGCCGTGTAAATTTGAAAAAATATGAAGCAGACGGAAAAACTCCAATAGCCGGTGTTGAGTTTGAGATAAAGTTTCTAAAGCAAGCGATAGTCCCTACATCAAAAATGCATCCAAACTTCAAGAGACTATTAAAAGAAGGGGAATCTACAATACGGCATACTGATGAAAACGGTGATGTTTTCTTTGATAATCTCGACCAAGGCATTTATCAGATTACAGAAATAAAAACCCTTGATGGAAATTCGTTGTTAAAAGAACCTATCATTGTAACACTGCCGATGACAATGACCGAAGATGAAGCTAATGAATATGGTAATGTTAACTACGAAACAGCAAAAGAAGATATCAATTATTCTGGCAAATGGTATTTTTATGAATGCTTATACGAAATCACCAATAACGCAGTATTTAAAATGCCGATGACTGGTGATGATGGTAAGTGGAAGTATGGATTTATCGGACTTGGAATTGTTATGGCGATAAGTGCTGGGTTTGTGATTTGTAATGTTAGAACTCAAAAAGCAAGAAAGCGAAAAAAATAAACAAATAAGTAATAAAACAAGAACTGCCTATTCAGGTGGTTCTTGTTTTATTACTTTTGGTAAAATATTTATCAGTTTTTAGTCCATGTTGCTGTTATTTCTTCCGAACAGGTAAGTCTTAATCCAGTCATAATTCTACCATACCGAAACCATCCGGTAAATGTATATCCATCTCTGACAGGTGTTGGAACGTCTCTGCTAAATTCAAGTGCCGTTCCATGATAAAAATACATATCATATACAGTAGCGTTATTCAATGTTGGAAAATATCCGCCATTTGCATCAATTGTCAGCTTTTCTTTTTCGCCATAAGCGGTAAAAACCTGCACGCAATAATATGAAGAACCAGATTTATATACTCCAACCCCGAGATGAGTGGAATATGTATTTAATAATGCGACACGATGCCCTGGGCTATTCATCCAGCCTTCAATTACGCTTTGCGGAGAATTATATCCAGCCGCAATATTTTCTCCTCCTTTATCATCCGGAATTCCATACTCACTTAAGATAGATGTACTATCTGTCCCATCCGGTCTCGTATGTGAAAACTTTATGGAAATCTCTTTTGCCCTCTGCATAGCGGCTCTATTTAAGTCGTTATTAGTCTGTACTAGCGGCTCTCCATGTTTTGCTCTTTCAACATTCGTTAATCTAAAAATCTCAGCTGCGAATTGTTCTTCCGTAAATGTTGGAGCTGGTGTGATATCAGGTTTATCATCGTCATCGCCTGATGGTACGTAAACTTTAACACCATTTGTGTCGTATTTGCCCGCTTTTCCTGACTTGGAATATGCCTTTACGGTATAGATGTTATCCTGTCCTTCAAAAGGATATTTGTCTGTACAGTTTAATCCTGAAACGGTGTCAAGAGATAACCATTTTGTGTTATCCTTATTTCTTACATATACTTCATATTGGTCAGCACCGCCAGCCTTAAACCATGAAATTGTAACAGAACCATTAGAATTTAATTTAGCTTCATTTAGCTTTACAGTTTGAGGAATTGTATTTGTTGTCAATCCCTTTTTGTTGTACGCTCCAGACTTCTTTGTTTTCTTATTATAGGCTTTAACTGTATATGTGTATTTATATCCTGTGTCTATTGGATATTTTTTGGAAGAAGTATGCGTATAACTGGATTTTGCACTATCCAGCGTCTTTATTTTAATCCACTTCTTACTACCAGCCTCTTTGTAGTATACGATATAGTTTGTAGCCCCAGAAGCCTTTTTCCACTTGATATTAATTTTGTTATAATCAGTGGCTTTTATGCTTGACAGCTTCACCGTTCCAGGTTTCTTGGCTGCCGCCTGCGTTCGCATCTGCAATGCCTGCGGAATACAGATGAGCGCTGCAATAATGAACGCGAACAGCGCGTATAAATATTTGCGTTTCTTATACATATATTTACCCTCCTTGAGTTTTTATTTCTTATGTATTTATTATACTATATTTCTATATAGCATTCAAATGTATAAGCTATAAATAATATGCCGAATTTTTGATAAAATAATTCGCAAAAAAAATCCCGCAGCATTAATTGTTGCGGGAAGATAGTTTAATTTTGGCTGATTTTTAAAGGCTCTTTTCCTGGTAGTAAGCCAGTTCCAAATCTTGTCCTTTGTGTGCTGAAGTCTTTGTCGTCAGCAAGACATTCAGAAACGTATGTCTCGTAATCGATATATTTTCCTTCAAATATACGTTTCTTTTCGTCCTGTTCCTCGCAGATTTTTCCAAATGAACCGAGAACGTATTTGAAGAAATCCTCATTTAATGGTTTTGCGAAGTCACACTTGTATTCCATATAATACGCTTCCTCAGGACTGCCAATAGGCCAGAATTTAAAAAACAGCTGCATGTAACCGATAATATCAGTTTTGTTGTTAATCATTTTTTTGCTCCTTTCTTTTTTTTTGATTTTTTTTGTAAATGATTTACATTTTTAATATGCTGGAAAACGTATGGATAAAAAATGCCGACAGATATTTTTTTTTGATTTTTTTTCTAATTTTTTTTCTAAATCTGCTCAGCCTTTATATTTTTTCAGCATATTAATTTCAGATGAATCTTACGGCGAGAGCCGTCATAATAGGAGGATAAAATAAATGACAAATTTAGATGCATTCGTCGTTTCTGTAAATGACGACGAAATCAAAAAACTTAAAGCTCTGATAGAAAAGCGGCAGCTTTCCAATGAGGATTTATCCCTTATATTAAGAACAGTAAAAGCGAGAGAGGAGAGCAAGTAATGATTACATTCAATGACATTAATATTTCAGATGATAAAAATACAGTATATATTCCACGCAGGCTGAGAGACTGTTTCTGCGATTTCTTAAAAAATAGACGTCCAGATATACAGTACGATACAATTTCACGATGGGAGATTCCGGGAAGTGATTTTGAAACAGCGCGTAATGATTTTTACAGTAAACATTCAGGAATGTTTGCTGGCACGGAGTATGAAGATTACCCGCGAGGAATGTATGTTGGTTTTGTTTCCAATATTGATGCTGAATATTTACTGGATAAGCTGAAACTGTTTTATGGAAGCGATAAAGACGAAGAGGTAAAAAAATGGGAAAAGAAAACAGAACCCAAAATGAGAATAATTAAGGAGTCTGAGGATAAGTCTGATTACACAATTTTCGGCCTGGATTCAAGAAAATTTGAAATTGTTGGCGGGTATGAGGATGCTGTAGCGCTGAGAAAACTGATGGATAAAAAGCATATGGACCACGACGAAATAGAACTTATTGTTGGATGCTTAAAACTGAAATAGCTGATGCTTCTCTTTCTGAAAATTTTTGTATCGTTGCCAGTTTTGGCATATTGTATACGAAAACTGAAACAAGAAAGGAAGTATCGTAATGATTAAAACATTAAGAATTGGAAACTACGACGCCGTATTTTCAGGCCGAATTGGAGAAAAATGCAATACTTACGATATTGTTAACATTGTCAGATATGGTCAATAACCCGCGCCCGAGGTAAACCTCGGACGGGGCTTGCAAAAGAATAAGTTTTCTTATTTCCACTTTTGTTTAGCCCCGTTACAGTTTACGGAAGGCTGTTGGCTGTAAAGCCTTATTGATAGCGCCGGGGTCACCCGTCGTTACCACATAAGGCTTACAGCCTTATTGATTAGCCTTGGTAGTAAAGAAGCCGGCCAAACCAGGTCAGGTAAATCTTTAACTGCTACGTTACCGGTAAAATAGGCACCGTGGGATGCTCCTCAAGTCTCACGCTCTGCGGTATGCTGTTAAACATCTCTTAGGGTAGGAGAAGTGCAGTATACGCTAAACTATCGGATAACATTGGCGATGAGGACAACCGATTCTGACTAGGCGCCGGCTTGCCGGAGCCGAAAAGATAGAGAACCTGTATGGACTGCTTTTAAATATCTTCGGATGTTTGGAAGCGGTTGGTGCAGAAGACGTAAGTCATCCCGGCTTGCCGGGAAAATATAAGAATAAAAGGAGGGCAGCTTATGTCAGTTGCAGTCATTAGTAAAACAGGCGAAAGATTGATGCCAACAAGTGAATACAGAGCACGTAAGCTGCTCAAATCAGGTAAAGCAATAAAATATAGTTATCATCCGTTTACCATACAGCTCACTGAAAGAAAAACTGGAAATATTCAGCCAATAGAGCTTTGTATGGATACGGGATATATACATATTGGAATATCTGTAAAGTCAGAGAAGCACGAATATCTGACAGAACAGATTGACACATTAACAGACGAAAGAAGCAGGCATAATGCACGCCGTATGTATAGGAGCCAGAGACGAAACAGAAAAAGATACCGCCAGCCGCGCTTCAACAATAGAAAGAAAGATAAAGGCTGGATTGCCCCGTCTTTGGAACACAAAAAGAATATACACGTTCAGGCAATTTCACGCATCAACAATGTCATGCCTCTTACAGATATTACTATGGAAATGGGAAATTTTGACACTCAGGTATTAAAAGCTAAAGAGGAAGGAAGACCATTACCGCAAGGTGTAGATTATCAACACGGTGAACGCTACAGTATCGCAACGCTTCGTGAAGCAGTTTTTGCCCGTGATGGTTATAAATGTCAATGCTGCGGCAGAACAATAAAAGATGGAGCGATACTCCATGTTCATCATATTAAATACAGAAGCCAGGGCGGAACTAATAGTATATCAAATCTGGCTACAGTATGTGATAAATGTCATACACCGAAGAACCATAAACCAGGTGGGAAACTATATGGCTGGAAGCCAAAACTTCCATCATTTAAAGGTGCAACTTTCATGACCACGATACGATGGCAGCTTTACAACGAGGCTAAGGCTTTATTCCCTGATATTGATATTCACATTACATACGGAGCAGCAACAAAAGAACGGCGCCGAGAGCTGAATATCGATAAATCACATATCAATGATGCGTTTGTTATGGGGCAGTTTCATCCGAGACACCGTATAAAAGCGGTTCTTTATAAGAAAAAACGAAGGAATAACAGATGTCTTGAGAAGTTCTATGATGCGAAGTATATTGACAGCCGCGACGGAAAGAAACGAAGCGGTCAGGAATTATTTAACGGTAGGATTAATCGTAATCATAAGAAGGATTCTGAAAATCTGCATCAGTATCGGTTACAAAAAGTAACCGCAGGAAAAAGAACTGTTAGGAAACAACATTACAGTGTCCAGCCTCACGATATCATCATATACGAAAGCAGAAAGCGTGAAACTACAGGATGTCACTGTAATGGAGCACGGGTGATGCTACTCCCTGATAAAAAATCTGTATCTATTAAAAAAATCAAAATATACAGATATGCTGGCGGTTATTTTAAATCAACATTTAATTAAAAAGGAGAGAGCAGGAAGAATGCAAAAACCGCGTATTCCTCCCCACCCGACTACGAAACAAGAAATATTGTTTCTTCGTCGGATGGGGTTTCCTGCGCAGAAAAAGATGAAAAAAAAGAAAGCCAATTGGTAAGAAAAACCTGCTTTTCAGACGCGAACATGGGTTTGTAACACCTGGATTTGCGTCATATGCAGAAGCTCGCAAGTTCTGGAACTACCCAGACAATGCGAGGTTGGAAGTCCGTGTAAGACAGACTTACGATGTTGCAGAGATGTAATGCTGAATCCTGCTGCAGTGCGGCAGGATTTTTTGTTTGCGAAATTTCAGCATATTATCTTTATAAATATATAAAGAAAGGAAGAAAAGAAATGGCAAAATTATATTTTAGATACGGAGCAATGGGCAGCTCTAAAACAGCAAATGCATTGATGGTGGCTTATAACTATCGTGAGAGAGGTAAGCTTCCTTTGCTCGCAAAACCCAAAATTGATACAAGGGAAATCGGGGTAATGCATTCAAGAATCGGGCTGGAACAGCCATGCATTGCTGTAGAAGACTTGGTTGTGATGCCTGATGATGATTTGAAGAAATATGACTGCTTTATCATTGACGAGGCGCAGTTCTGTAAGAAGTCGGATATTGAATTTTTCATCCATCTTGTGGATGACCTTGAAATTCCGGTTATCTGTTATGGCCTGCGCGCTGATTTTCAGCAAAACCTGTTTGAGGGCAGCAAATGGCTGCTTGCATGGGCTGACAAGATTGAGGAAATCAAGACTGTTTGCTGGTGTGGAAAAGGCGCACGCTGCAACGCAAGAATTGACGCAAAAGGTAGAATCATCAGAAACGGAGAACAGGTGAGGGTTGGTGCAAATGAAAGTTACATCTCTCTTTGCAGAAAGCATTTCAATCAGGGTAAAACGAAAAAATAGCCAAAACAAAAACCGCAGAAGATTATCTCCTGCGGATTTTTTTTACGACAAAATAGGCAATTAAGATTTTTTAGATTTTTTCTTGGGTTTCTCAAAAAAGGCTTTTTCTGCTTTTTTAAGAAATTTTTTCATTTTTTTGTTGTTCTGCTGCTTTGCGTGATTTATCAAAGCAATAAACATTTTTCCGTAGAAATCATCAGGCATCTCGTTTGACTTAAGCTGATTACACTTGAAACAACAGCACTGCAGATTATCGTAATCATATGTTCCTCCTTTTGATATTGGAACAATATGGTCAATCGTGAATTCGTTCAATGGAATAAACTCTCCGCAGATACCGCATCTGCCTTTATCCCTTATATAGATTTCGCTTCGTTCTTTGCTTGTAAAGCATCGCCTGGGCGTTTTTGTAATCGGCTGAATCATTGGATGCACTGGTTGTGTTGGCTGCACTGCTGCCGGCTGTGTTGCTGCTGGCTGTACTGACTGCACTGCTGCCTGTTGCTGTGCGGCCGTCGGCGTTTCCGGCACCTGCTGCACTGACTCTGCTGTCGCTGTCGTTGTTTCTGCTGGCTGCGCTGGAATCACAATAGCCGGTGCTGCCGGTTCTTTTGCCTGAAAAGACTCTATCTGTGTTATCTGGAAGCCTTTTAGTTTTTTAGTGCATTTTTTTAATAGCTCTTTTGCCTCTGCATTTGTAAGTTCTGACGCAAGCCTGATGTCTGTTATCAAATCACTTCTTTTTGTTTTTGTGTCAAAATGTACAAACTCTTTCGTCGTTTGTTTGTATAAAATACACATTTTTCTGCTCCTTTCTTCAATATTCACGTCTTTAATATGCAGGATTGCAAAATGGGTAAAAAAAATCGCAAAAAAATACAACGTTTCTTCCAAAATATAGCATATTGTACGTAAGAGAAAAATTGGAGGTAGAAATATGTCGTATAAAGTTTTTGTAATATTATTGTGTCTTGGCATAACAATTGTACTGGCAGGAATTACACTCGTATGCAGTATGAATCAGGAAAAAATCGGATTTAAAGTACTGCTGATTGGTGGTGTAATGGCAGGAGCTGGACTGGTTGGCATTGTATACTTGTTGTTCGGTATTGTTACGGCTATTATTGCAGGTCTGGCCTGTGTTCTATATGCGATTGTAATGATATTAACATCCTGAGAAAGAGAGGTTTAAAAAAGTGAAAAAATTAATCACAACCATTTATAATAATTCGGTTATCAGATATGTATTTTTTGGAGGATGCACTACACTTGTTAACCTTGCAAGTTTCTACCTGCTGCGGCGTGCGGATGTGGAAATTAATATTGCAAATTTGATTTCAATTATCCTTGCGATACTGTTTGCATATGCTGTAAACTCACGCTTCGTATTCCAGGCAAAACCGTCAAATATGAAAGAAGAATTCCAGGCGTTCGGTAAATTTGTTGGAGCCCGGGCCCTTACTATGGTGATAGAGCTTGGCGGTGTCTGGCTGTTTGTAGAACAGATGAATATGAATGATATGCTTGGAAAATTTATAACCCAGTTCGTGGTACTGGTGCTAAACTACATATTCAGCAAATTTTTCGTATTTGCCAAGAAGAAATAAGGCTTTCGCCTTATTTTTTTGTGTGTTAATTTTTCTAGCATATTAAAAAAGAAGCAAAATAAACTTTAAAAATATAATGAAAGGAATTATGTGTTATGAAAAAATTAGAGAAAGAAGAGCTTTTAAAGGTAATCGGAATTTTAGCCGAGGCAGAAGGATATGACCTGCTGACTATGAATAAATACGGCAGTAATCCTTCTTCAATCGCCGTATTGTGTGGTGAAACCGGTGTTGAATATGCACCGGTTGATATGGATGCAGTCGTCGGCGAATATACAGCTGGCAAAATGGATATTGCTGACATATACAAATCATTGAAAAATGAATTGCCGTCAGACCTCCAGCTGAAGTTCCCGGAAAGACAGATGAGAGAATATCAGCAGCCGCAGCAGCAGACACAGTACCGTCAGCCAGTAAAACCTGCCGGCCCGGTATGTGTAGAGATTAGTGATGCTGATATCGAAAAACTTCTTGAGCATCCGGAAGCCGCAGCTCCTGTACGTTCTGCAAATCAATCCGTCCAGGCTCTTGAGGACGAGCTAGATAAGGAAATCCAGAAAAGCGAGGAGGCTTTACGTGGGCCAAAAGTAGATAAGCCTGCAAACCCGCTTCCAGTTGTTACAAAAGAGCCTGTAGACTTATCTCTTGACGACGAGCCGAAAGCTGAAGTGGAAAACAACCTGAAAGAAACTCCTGCCGATTCCTCTCCGGCGCCTGCAGAAAACGCAGTGCCTCAGGCTGCATCAGAGGAAGTGCCAAAAAAGCTGGAAATCCCAGAACCGCCAAAGTCAAGCTTAAAAGACGTGATGTCATTAATGCTTGGAAATCAAAACAGTGGGGTTCCGGGAAAACCAGACGAAGATTTTGATTTATAATCGATACAATAACGGACGCATATGTGTCCGTTATTTTTTGTTTAAAAATTTAGCATATTGTATATGTAAAGAAACCGGACTGTCCGGTAAATTCCAGAAAGGGAGAAAAATATGGCAAAAAAAACAACAAAAACTGAACATGATATGCAGTTTGTGAAACCATCAACGCAGCCGATTATAAATCAAAAAACACAGCAAAAACAAAAGAAAAAACAGCCGGCTGTAGATGAGAAGAATCTTCAGAAGACAAAAATTCAAAAATACAAAGAAGAAATAAAAAGTATTGAAAAAAGTATAATCCTGCCAAAGAAATCTATCTTCAGTGGTGCAGAGTTAAAAATGACGATTAAAAAACAAAAGAAAAATAAAATCGTCAGGGTTGTTTCAATACGGCCGATATTGAAAGATGAATCGTTTGGAAAGGTTGTACCAATATCACATGAATACAATGAGGGCGTTTCTATTGATACAATAAAGAAAAGCGCCTTGAATGCTTTGAATAAGCCATCTTATGATATTGAACTGGGAACAGACAAGAAAAAAGAGCTGTCAGACAAGGTGATTGAAATGGTAAAGTCAAGCCCTGATGTGGTAGATGACCTGGATTTTACAGCCCTCTTTGACTGGCCGTTTAAGGGATATTTCTGGCTTAATTATTCTATAGCATACATAAACCCGGTGCGGCATGACATATCAGATGCGGTGATTGATAAAGACGGAAACATGAAATTTACGTTTTATCAGAATATTTTTGAATTACCAAAAAATGGAGAAGTAAAATACACTAAAAAAGAAGATTACAAAAAAATCGTTGAATTTATAAACAGGAATTCTGCTGCGTTAAAAAGATGCATAGAACTGGCAAAGAAGATTGAGTGCGACGGAGCCTGTCTTAAAATGAACGTCAGCACAACGGGATTTTATGCTGTATTAAAATTTCAGAAGCAGCAGTACAAAAAGCATATGTCAAATGTCGTTGATTTTGACGCCCTTGAAGCCTGGGTTGACGTTATGACTGACGATTATAAAAAGTTTGAGGCTGAACTGAGAGAAAGGATAGAGGACAGGTTTAGGAAATTAAAAATATACGGCAGCATGCTTCATCTGGTAATCTTGAAAATGATTGCCGAAAGAGAAGGCAAAGAATGGCCTGAACAATACCTTTGGATTGAAGACAATATCTCGGAGGAGATTGATAAGGTACAAAATAAGATGGTCGTTCCTATGCTTTCACAAAAAGAAATAGAAGGTGCCGTTGAGGACATGGTTTCCTGCGGACTGCTTGTAAAAAAGCATAAGAAGATGTTTGCTGTAAAAGGTGAGCCATTCCTGCCAAAAGCCAAGAATATTGAATTGATGGTCACAGATGACTATATGATTTTTGCTGAAATGATTTACCGTGATTATGGATGGATAAAAGGCGGTAATGTTGTTGACGTTTTACGAAAAGATATATCTGAATATAATGATTTTGATTGGTTTGCCTGGGCGATAAACGGCATGAATATAAAAGAGGATACCGCCGAATCTGATTATCTGCCGTTGCTGGAGCATAGATGTATTGTATTATCGTTTGATGAAGCAAATGAGATTGGAGCGTTTCTGGTCTGCCGGTCTGATGTCTGGAAAGACTATGCATTGACAATGATGGAGATTGCCGAAGATTATGGTGAAAAATGGTATTGGAAGATAGTTTCCGAATGTATCGGGGATGCAAAGAAGATTGGTAATATACACGAGAGCTATATGCTGTCGCATGGAGACAGGAGATTGCTGGTGCATGAGATGAAGAAGAAGGACGCGCAGGTGGAAGATTTGGGTGTGGATGTGGATTTTGATACGTATGATGACTTTGCAGATTCCGATATAGAGGATATTCATGATAATACAAAACAGAAAATATACGGTCAGCCGGACGATATAGATTTTGATGATTATATTTAAGTTGGCGTTAGGCTGATTTGGCAATGATGAGTCCAGCAAGGTCAGCAAAGGGCAGTTTATGCTGCCCTTAAAATATGATAATTGTTTTATTTTTTATGTTTTTTTTGTTTGCGATTAATTGTTCTCAACATCTAATATTTTCTGGATTTCTTCAGGCGTTGTATCGAATATATTTGCTACATCCTGAATGGTTCCTCCAAGCTGTAAAACTACAGGCATTGTTTTTCTGATATTATCTTCGCGTCCTTCTTTAAGCCCTTCTTTGAGGCCTTCTTTGCGGCCCTCTTCGACCCACTTTGGTTTTGCGTGCGCTACAATGTCATCATATTCTTTTTTCATTATTTTTAATTTCCTCCTTGTTGATTTTGTAATTTTATTTACTTGTTGCCGATAGGTTTACTATTACAAAAATGTTAAATCTATTTTTATCTAACTTTAACGCAGAAAACCCCATCCGACTACGTAACAATATTCCTTGTTACGTAGTCGGGTGGGGATGAATGCGCTTTGACGAAGTCAAACAATCTTAGCTTTTACTTTCGTTTTCGCTTAACGTATTTCCTTTTTGGCCGTTCTGGTTTTTCTACTCCCTGTTGCTTAATATATTCATCTAAAGTTTCAATATTTGCGCCTCCCGTAGTTGAAAGAAAATAGCTGTCGCTCCAAAACGAGTCTTTCCATAACTTTCCCTGTATCTGTTCCATATATCGTTTTCTCACTTCCTTGGACAGCTGCGTCTTTAAGCTGCATACTATTACAGAAGGAGCAGCTGATGGTGGAAGTTCAAATAAGATATGGATGTGGTCTTCATCTCCGTTAAATTCAATCATTTTTCCATTAAATCTGTCCTCAATCAAATATCTTGTATGATTTTTCATAAATTCCATAATTTCGGCATCAATGACTTTTCTTCTATACTTGATAACAAATACTGCATGGTATATTAAACAGCATACAGAGTGTGCGCGTCTGTTGTACTTTCCGCCAGATTCTTTCTTGTCCATAAAATCTCCTCCAGAACATATTTTAACCGAACTTGCATTATGTTTTTAAATGTGGTATAATTATAGCATAAACAAAAGGTTTCTTCAACATAAAAATGAATTTTAACCGAAAGCGAGGTGACAGAGCATATATGGAAATTACACGTACAATAAACGCAAATAAAAGATATTATATTGATGAGAATCTCATAATCAATCCAGAGTCTCTTGTTAATACAGAATATAAATTTAATGATATGAAAATACAGATGTATAACCTGCTTTACGATAAAAAATACAAAGGCTCTGGAACACTCACAGAGGAAACTTATTCCAAGTGGTGCAAGGATACATTTGGGACAAACGATTACTATAACTGTGCGGTATATACATGCGCATCCGGTATGATTTCATCACAGAACGAGCTGAATAAAATGTATATGAAAACTAAGAAATCAGACCTTGACGCCAGAGACGCAAAAATAGCTTCTACCATTGAACAGATTGGAAAGAAACAGGCCATCAAGGATTCTCTTGTAGCGTATGCTAAAGCACAGAAATGGAAAACTCCTTATCCTGGATGTCAGACAAAAATGACAGGCAAAAGCGTTACTCTTCCTGGGGATAAAAAGGTTGATGTTGACACATACGAACGAAATATTGAAGCTGACATAAGAAGACTTAAGAGCAGGTTAAGACTGTTAATTTCAGCCAGAAACCGGGCTCAGGATAAACTTGACTGTCTTAAAGCTAATCCTCCGAAGCGTATCATCTTTGGTTCAAAAAAGATATATTCAGAAAAAGACTCCGAAGATACCAATATCGAGACATGGAAACGGAAGTTCTTTAACAAAAGACATGCATCAATGAGTCTTCCAGGCCGTCACACATCCAAAAATTGTAATTTTCTTGCAAGAAGAGCCTCTGCAGCTGATTTTGCCACAAAAAAAGAGCTTTACAACCATAAAGAGGCATTGATTGTTACATGTATGGATGGGAAAGAAACTATCTTTTTAGACTTTCAACTTGCCCGTGATAACAATCTTTGGATTGACGCTTTAAATGTTAAAGCCGAAGACAGAAAGCCTGTATGTTATAATTTTCAGCTAAAATGTGATGAGAATGGCAGGCTATACTTCATTCCTTCAATAACCATAGTTCTGGAAAACGTATATTGCAACGAATCACTTGAAGACGGATGTGTTTCTATCGATTTAAATTATGACCATGTCGCATTAACAGATATTGATAAATATGGGAACAGGATTTCAGGCGAAGTATTAAGGTTTAATCCTGAAAACAAAACAAGCGGCCAGATTTCTGATGAGATTGGGCGTATTATGTCAAAAGTTGGAAAATACTGTGAAGACCGTAAGAAACCGCTTGTTATGGAAGATATAGACACTACTATATCAAAGCATGGTATGAGATACGGAAGCAAAAAGGGTAATCGCCATGCTTCAGTATTTGCATATAAAAAAATGGAGTCCTGTATTGAAAACCAGTCATACCGCAGGAGCTTTGGAATCATTAAAATAAATCCTGCGTATACGAGTCAGATAGGAAAAATCCTGTATATGAGAAAACTTGGGATTTCAATACATGAAGCTGCTTCGTATGTAATTGGATTAAAAGGTATGGGGCTAAGGAGTAAACTTATCCCAGAAGAAAAAATAACAGTCCGTCTGACAGACAGTCTGAAAGAAGAGCTGGCAAATGGCGAAGATATATATGGATTGATGAAAGTCTGGAAATATATATCAACTAAGCTGTCAGGAATATATACACATAGTTTTTACCGCCCGATTCCGTATGAATATGAAAAAGGACATGAACTTACAAAATCCGGAAAGCCAAGAAAGCTAAAATCTCTGAGCGCTATCGCTACAGAAATGAAAGGGTGGACGGCTCGTAACTATTAACCCTGATTAATACTAATAAATGACATAAAGAATGTAACCTATTAACCTTCCGGGTATTCTTACCACGAAAAGTTTTTCTTCGGAAAGGCCTCTTGCACGTATCAATAGTATGATGTTGCAGGTATATGGATGGACGGGGATACTCGGACACTTACGCTGATATAGGCCTGTTGCCTTGATTCTTCGGATGAGAAGCTGTAAAACCATATCAGAATACCCGTAGCTGGACTATCGGGGTTTTACGGGCGTCAGCCCGTGGAAACCCCATCCGACGTCAGTCGGGTGGGGTTTGTTCAAATAAAAGCCCGAACCCACGAGTTTTTTGCCCGCAAAAATCCGCAAAAAATTTGCCAGTTTTGCTACACTGATATATATTAAAAATATCCACAAGAATCCATAAAAAAGGAGGCAAAAACAATGACCAATTTGCCGCAGGTTCTAAAGCTGCCGTATATTTCAGGAAAGACATTATTTGAGGATGACGAGAAAGCGAAAGAGTGGTTTGAAATATTACAAAAACGCAAAGCTGTATTGTGTAAGCTTGTAAGAAATACGACAGCATCAATGTATGCAAGAAACGAGCTGACAGAGAATGAAGAACTAAAAGAATTTGTAATTGTATCGCCATGTACGGATGGCGTGCACAAGTATCAATTGACAAAGTTTGATAAATACGGCCCGGTGTATGATGTGAGAAGAGATGATGAAGCTGAGATTGTGAAAGAGATTCCTAATTCGTATGGTGTTGTGGATGTGGTTGAATAAGAAAAGCGAGCCTTCGGCTCGCTTTTCTTATTTTTTTCGCAATAAAAAACTTATTTGTTGTTTTTCCCGCATATTAAGTAAAAGGAGGTTGATATTTATGCCAAAATCACGACCGGCTACATGGCTGGAAAAAGAAATGATGCTGAATCTTATTAAAAAAAGCGGCAAAAAACTTGACGTTGACCTGGATAAATGTGATTATATTCGCAGTTCGGCCGGGAATCTTGTCTGTATGTTTGAAGACCAGCCGGTGTTCTATGTAACGAAAGGATGCCGTCTTGCAATGCCGCCGCGGCCAAAGAAAATAAAAACAAGCCTGCGAAACAAAAACTTAAAAAAACTGGCAAAAAAGGATGCAAAAAAGAAAGCAGCACATGAAAAACAGGTTGAAAAACAAAGAGAAAAGATGGCGCAGATTGCAGAGCAGGGGAAGGAAGAGATTGACAGAAGCCTTTTTGAGACGGTGCAGGACAGAGAGAAACGCATGAGATGGGTGAAAGTAATAGACGAAGAGGCTGAAAAGGTAAACTGTGGCGAAATGAAGTTTGATATTTTTCCGGTATTTGAAGACAGCCTCGGCTCAGTCAGAATGCGTATTGTCGTACAGCCAAAAATGGATAAAAAAATAGGGGAAATAATGCCGAAACAAATTCCCCCGCAGAACTGGTCTGATGATATGGTCAGGGAGAGAATTGAGAGGGTTACACAAAGTGACGCCTTTGAAATCAGGCTTAATAAAGATGTTGAATATAATCTGCGTGCGAGCGTGCTGAATTATATTAAAAATAACCAGGCTTTGGCAATTGACACGGCATTGATTTCACTGATGCCGCATGCTGAGTTCTTCAAGTTTGTAAGACATATACAGAAAAACGGATATATATTAAAACCTGTAGAGCTGCAGAAACCGATGATACTTCCGGCAAGCGGTATGGTCAGATTTTACATTTACGATGTTATGTTTACGGTAAGCCCTGATGGCAGCGTAATTCTTATGAAAAAGGCTGCATCATTTGAGAATGCTGTTACTTTTGCGAATGCTCACAAAAATGATTTGAAAGCATGTATGCGTGTTGCCGAAGAACTGAATAAAAACGAATCTGTCAGCTGCTCTCCACATCTTGCATTTCAGCTTGATGCGGTGGCAAGGACTCTTGATGCAAAGCTCGTGTTTGATGATGGGATTGACACACATGAAGAGGTATTTAAAGAAGCAGACATCAAGGCAAGCAAAATCATACAATGGACGCAGGCGGCTATTGACGGTCATGATGCCGAGGTAAAAAAGCACAAGGCTGATGAGACAGAGCGGCTGTACGGCATCCCGCTTTATGGAAATCTGCTTGCGCTATATGTCTTAAAATTAATCAGAAAAAATGATGGAAAAATAACAGCAAAAACCGTGGCCAGGGATTTACGGCAGAAAGATAAAAAAATAAACAGTATTCCTGAATCCGGCAAGTTTGGCCTGATTAGGGCAGAAGAGATACTTGATATTGTCGATGAGTTGCAGGAATATGGTTTAATTAAGACCGGAAAGATTGGCCATGAGATAGTGCTTAATATTACAGATGACGGAAGGGAATTTGCAAGGCTGAGGTATAGAAAAACCCGGCTGAAAAGTCTTGGCTTTAAAGATTACACAGACGCTGACTGGGCGGAGTTTGTTGCGAAAAACGAAGGAATAAGGATAGCAGAAGAGATGCCGTTGCTTGAACACCGGGCTGTATTGATTCTGTATCCGGAAGAAGTAAAAGAGTATTTAAAAACAGCTTCAGATGAATGGAAGATGTATGTGGATATGATGCGTGATTTCGCATCTGGACATGAGAGGGAATATTGGGATATGGTGCATGAGATGATATCTGGTGATGAAGAAGACGATAAAGAGAGCAAGGAATAGAGAATGATAGTATTGTTTGCTGAAGCCATTGGCGGAAGGGTGCTTGTATAAGAAGCTGAGGTATGCGCGTTCTGCTGGCCGCAGTATTTTGCATATTGTATATGTAAAAATATACAAAAAAAAGAGAGGTGCATTAAAATGATGAGTCTAAGTAAAGAAAGAAAAGAACGAAGGCTACAGTCTTATGACGGTATGACGATGACAAGACGTGGATACAATGCGGCATTGTGTGGCCTGCTACTGTATGGCATTGCAGCTAACTTTATCATCTGTAAGTATTTTACGGATGCAGTAGAGGCGTTAAATCCGACAGCTTTTCTGATTGGGTATCTGGTCTGTGCAATTATCGGATGCCTTATGTCAGGTCTTTCGCATAATCCGGTTATCAGCTTTATTGGCTACAACTTGGTTGTGCTGCCCTGCGGTATGTCTATTTCTATCGCTGTTGAAGCATATGGCGGCTTGGATTCCGGGATAGTAGTTGAAGCGTTTATGATTACGTTATGCATTACTGCCGCGATGACGCTTTTCGCAATCGTATGCCCTCAGTTCTGCAGTAAGTTAGGCGGCATCCTGTTCGCTTCGTTAATCGGATTAATTCTTGCCCGATTAGTGATGCTGATTTTTGGAATGTACAGCATTGCTGCTGCATGGATTGGTGCCGTAATATTCAGCTTATATATCGCTTATGATGTATGGCGTTCGCAGCGATATCCGTTGACATTGGATAATGCGATAGACAGTGCTCTTGACATCTACCTGGATATTATCAACCTGTTTCTTGAACTTCTTGAAAGTCTTGGCAGATACAAAGATGATGACTGATTTTATTGCAGCCGGCTTTCAGCCGGCTGCCTTTTTTTGGCCTAATCAAAATTCGGCATATTAAAAATGTAATAAGCAAATATACAAACAAGAAAGGAAGTAAAAATTATGGAAGTAAAAGTTAAAATTGAAAAAACATTACACACTGATAATGACAAAGTTTTTTACGAAGATGAGGATATCGCCTTCGAGATGGGAAAAACCGGTGATAAGTATATCGGTAGGATTAAAAAAATCAAGAAAAAATCAATTATTATTGATAATATCATGATTAACCGTAAAGCGGCGGATATAGAGTCAATGAAGGTTAAACTTGACGATATCAAACCGTACAGCTGTCAGTATGTATCTGTTGACTGATTCCTCCATGCTGCCTACAAATACTTGTGGGCGGCTTTTTTTGCTTCAGGAGAAATATTGGCTGAAAATCAGCATATACTCGCAGTTTCGCATGTATTTAAAAAAATACAAAAAAAATATCCCAATTTTTTTCTTTTTTTAAATTATTTAGCATATTAATATTGCTGATAAAAAATCGGCAAAAAAATATTATAAAAAAAGAGGTAAAAAAATCATGAAAAATAAAATCGCCGCAGTCGTTCTGGCTGCATCTATGTTTGGCACAGCAGTAATGCCAGCAGCAAATGTATTCGCTGCAGAAGCTGCAGAAACAGAGGAGGCAACAACTGAAGCAACCGAAGAGACAGCTGATGAAGCTGCTGATGAGACAGCAGAAGAAGCTGACGCAGAAACTGAAACAGAAGAAGATGCTGACGCAGCAGATGCTTCCGAAGAAGAGGCAGAAAAGCCGGCAAAGGATATCGTCATGAAAGACGACGCTGCAGAAGCAGACTTTGACGGAGTATGGAAATTATCAGGCTTAAGAGTATTCGATGAAGCCCTAAATGCTGATGACTATGGAATGGATTCTTCCTTCCTTACAATCAAAGATGGTAAACTTGATATCTATGCTGCATCAGAATATGGCCAGTCAACAGATATCCCTGGCTTTGAAATGGCTTTTGAAGATGGAAAATATGTGATTGCTATGGATGAGGATTTCGCAAATAAGCTGAAAGACCCAGAAGAAGAAGCTCTCGGTGACAGCTTCTTAAACACTGATGAACTTGAATCCAAAGTTAAAGAACTGACCGCAGGCAACAACTCTAAGCTTGAGCTGCAGCTGACAGAAGACGGACAGCTGGCGGTTACATGCGCTGTTGATGTTCAGAATGATTATCTGACATTCTCAACAAAAGCAATCCAGATTCTGGCAGACAAGAGCTCTGAGGAAGACCTTGACGCAGCAAAGAAAGCTGCTGAGGAAGCTGATGTAAGCGATGATGTAGAAGTTACAACAGAAGCCGAAGATGCTGAAGATGCTGATGCTGAAAGCTTAGGCGACGTTTCAATCGCTGACGAAGACGCTGAAAATGTAGACGTGGATGTAACAGCAGACGCTGATTGATGCCTCCACACGGCTAAAGTCGTGGGATTCCGTTGCCATACGGGAGAAATATCAATCCCCGTACGGTTTCTTGCGAAACAAAGGGTTCCACGTTTGCAGCCTGTGTTAGCGCCAAACGGTATGACCGAACCGGTTTATATTGTCACATTCTTCACCGGCCATTGAATTCGCCACATTTTTCGGTTAAAACTTTCGGAAGGTCCGTCTGTATAAGCCCGGTTTCTTACTCATATCCGCAGGGATAGCATCTGGTCCCTATGGCAATTATCAAGTTACATAAAAATTTAAATAGTTCATATACGGGGCCGGGCCTAGCTCAGCCCCTTTTATTTTTCTTGGGCCTTAGAATCCAAAGCATGCAGGCCTTGAGATTCCATTTTCTTTCATCTGCTTAATTAGTAGGTTCTGCATTTTTACAAAATGCGGGAACAGCTCCCTGCATTTCTTCCTGCTTGGCTTTTTAGAATGCCATCTGCATGCAAGCAGGAATGCGCTGTATAAGTCACGCTGGACATTATTCCCTCCAACAGTCTTGAACCGCTGCGAAAGCTGTGTTTTTATATACGTGTTTGTTGTATGGTCGTACTGGCTTGCCCGGTATTCCCATTTATCAACTTCATAATAGAACAAATCGTACTGATTACACTTCCTCTGAAGAATTATCATTAATTCTGCGGGGCTTCGGTCCGTTACGGATTTTCCAAAACGTTTCTTTCTTTTGTATTTGTATACGGCCTGTTCTGTTCCGTCTGCTTTCTTAATGATTGTCGCTTTATTCTGCCGACGGGTCTCTTTTGCACGCTTCGCAAGGGCCTTAAAATCCATCGGTTCCGTTATAAACATGGAAGCATTTTTCACCATACGGTTTACTATGTTTCCGTGCATGTGCGTAGAGTACTCTGATTTTCTGCGGTATAATTCACGGACAATTGCTTTCTTTCTCAAACAGGTCTTGCTGAATGTCCAGCGTTTGCCTTTGTATTCGGATTTTTTCTTTACTGTACCATCTTCATTAAATTTCTCCGGATTTGTCTTTCTGGTAGAAGCGTCTATCTGGCGCTGCAATCTGGCAATCTGCTTATTGTAGTCCTTGCATTTTGGTGCAAGTTCCTCAAGGATAGCCAGGTCTTCAGAAACAGCAGCAACAGTAGAAGGGCCTTCATCAATACCCATAGTACCTCTCCCAGGCTGAAGCTTCTTCGGTGCATCTCCATCAAAATAAACATTTGCATAATAACGCCAGCCGGATTTAAACCATAGCCGTTCAAGTTCGCAGTATTTGATTTCATGTTTAAGAGACTCCAACACATAATTGCCTCCATCCGGAAGGTCTGCTTTTACTGTATCTGGCATTTTTACCGGAATAACAATGCTTCCCCACTTTACAAAGTACGGGCATTTTGTATCGGATGTGTCTTTGCAAAAGAAAATTCCCGTTGTGTGGTTCTTGCCGCGGATAGTCTTAAATTCTGTGATTTTCTTGTAGTGGACGTCTTTTCCGTCGCCAAACAGTACCTTCTCGACCCCGGCCCATACACGTTCCGCTTCTACCTGTGCCTGGTGAGAATTGATATGCTTTTTATATTTATGCTGCATCTTGGCAACATATTTATCAAATGCATTCTTAGACAGCCCGAGACTGTCTCTGAAGGCATTCATCTTATCTGCAACTAATGCCTTCTGTATTGCAGCAAGTTCATCCCCTGCATCCGCCTTTACCTTTAACTCACCGTATTCCTTTCTTAATGTACGGTATTCTTTACTCTTATCAAGCTGTGTCAAAAGTTTCTTCGCATGCTTCACGGTCTGATTATGTATCCGCGCTATAAGTTGAAAACGTTTCTCAAACAGACCTTCTGTATTTTTATTTGTCTTTAATGGAAGTCTGAGCGTATGCATAGGAGTTCCTCCTTTCTAAAATTAATCTAATATCGTGTTTTTTGTGTATCTACATACCATTTGATAGTTTCAGAACTGACATTCCCTGCAGTGCTGACAAAATAGTTTCTCGTCCATAGCGATGGCATCTTTTTCAGTTCCGGAAATAAAGCCCTAAGCTTGTTTGATGTAACTCCTTTAATAAGGTGCATGATACCCGGAATATCAGTTTGTGGATATACACTGACAAACATATGGACATGGTCAATATGGCATTCCATTGCAAGAATATCAATATTGTTTTCTTTACATATATCCATTACCATAGTTTTGAAAGCTGTCTCGACTCCAGGTATATTAAAGATTTTTCTTCGATACCTTGGACAAAAGACAAAATGATAGTTAATCAATGATACGGTTGTTTTTGTATACTTAAATTCATTTTTCATAATGCTATTATATCATACGGTGTGTATGTTGTCAATGGCTACATACACATTATTTTTAAAAAAATAATTTATATTTTTGTTCACGGAAGGGCAGAGTTGGATGCTGCCGGATTTATCCGTGCAGAGGAAAACGACAAACGGCCTCATATAAAAAAAATTCGTAGAAAATTTTACTTTTTGTGAAAATCAGGCATATTAAATATATAAAAAAGCAGTAGCTCCGTGAAGAGACCGCTGCTGCATAATTAGAATTATTCTACAGGCTCAGCTGCGAGCCCGCCTTTGTATATGTTTTGCATATACAGTGTAAGTACAGGGATAAGCCCCATTTGCTTATCTTGTGGAAAACTTAAGAGGTAAAATCCATCGTTCAATATAATCGTCTTATAACCTTGCAACACGGTCATTGTCGGGCGGAACCCCGCCCACATCTAGTACACGCAAGCGCAGCTTGCAGTATCATTTCCGTCGGATGCGGAGGATGAAAAACGGTGGCGTATGGAGACGTCTAGCCGGTTCTTTTTTGGAACCCGCCAGATTCATCTGTGCGGAGCAGTCAGTTAAGCGGCTTTCATCCCACGGTTGAAACCGTGGGCTTTCTCGCCGTTGTTCTTTTTGTAAAATAAAACCTGAAAGGAGAAAAATAATGACAAAAACAAAACGAAAAATAAACAAGCAGTCTGTTATGCAGAAACAGCAATGGAAATATATGCGAAGGCGGTACCCGTTCCTTGTGCCGGTCAGGCATTGGTATACAGGAATGAAAATGACAAAAAAAGAGATAAAAAATACTCCGCCGATTTTAAGCCTTGAAAGCCGTGATATCCCTGATGGCTGGGTGAACAGGTTTGGGCATGAACTGTGTGAAGAACTTCGGGCTGAATTGATTAGATGCGGATGCCTGAACAGCGCCTTTGTCGTGATGGCAAAAGAGAAGTTTGGTGAATTAAGGCTGTGTTTAGCCGGTACTCCGAAAGAATGTAAAGCAGACGACATTATAGATAAATACAGTGAGATTTCAAGACATGTATGCGCCAGATGTGGAAAGATGGACACGCCGATGATAAATTATGGTGGCTGGTATATTCCTTACTGTAAAGAATGTTATGAATATAATCAGTCATTTAAAGACGGTTGGTCAATGAGCGATATCACATATGAAGAATCGGTGATTTCTATAAAAGACGAAATGACGCCGAGAAAACTGACATGGATAATGGCCGACGACAAGCGGCATGAAATAGATATCTCTGATACTGTAGATAAGCTTCGCGAAAAACATATCAATAAGCATACCGATATTTTGCCGCATTACAGAAAGGGGGATAAATAAATGCCCGCTATTGCATTTTTAGTTGTCAGCTTTTTGTGTGGCTTTGAAATCACAAAACGTATGAAAGTAAATATCTGTGGGCAAATCGCAGCAGGTATTGGCAGTGGTTATCTGATGTCCGGATGGATTACAAAACGTATGAAAGTAAATATCTGGGGACGAATCGCAGCAGGCATTGGTATTGGTTATTTGATATCCGGATGGATTGTATATATCGTATCATACTTTTCAAAAGTAGTACTTGGGTTGACGCATCCTAAAGTGTACGGAAATATCGCTTCAATTGCAATTATGCTGCTGATTGCATTCCTGCTTATCGCAAAAGATAAAACAAAAACGTCTTTGAATACTACCAAAAAGGAATCTGCATTTTTTATCGTACTTTTTGTGTTTATTTTATGGACGATGTTTTATGTGTTCCATGTAACAACAGAAAACGGAAAAGAGCTGATAAAATCAGGTGTCACTATTTTCAGCGATTTTGCACCTCATACAGCGATGATTCGGTCGTTTTCGCTGCATGATAACTTTCCGACACAGTATCCGCATTACGGAGGAGCAGATGTAAAATATCATTTCATGTTTCAATTTCTGGCCGGAAACCTTGAATATTTAGGGCTTAGGATTGACTGGGCTTTCAACTGGATTTCTGCCACTTCACTTTGGAGCTTCCTGGTGCTTTTGTATTTTATTGCAAAAAAAGTAACCGGATATGCTGCAGCCGGCGTAATTACGGTTTTCATGTTCTTTTGCCGAAGCAGCTTTGCAGCCCTTGATAAGATTGTAAACACCCTTGCTGATGGCAGATGGTCTGATTTTTTTAGTAATTCACAGTTTATTGGGTATACGAATCATGAGGACTGGGGGCTTTGGAATTACAATGTATTTTTAAATCAGAGACATCTTGGTTTCGGGCTTTTAATTGCGGCAATCGCAATCATGTATTTTATAGACCGTCTTGAATGGCTTGATGATATAGAAGTAAGCGGTGAGGGACGACTCTCACGTTTGAAATCCGGATGTATGATAGTTGGCAAACATATTGTAGCATCAAAAGACGCCTGGACAATTTCCCCCAGCTGGAAAACGGCAGCAGTAGTTGGTATGATGCTTGGGGCATTGTCGTTCTGGAATGGGGCAGTAGTAGTGGCAACACTTCTGATTCTATTTGGTTTTGCGGTTTGGTCTGACCATAAGCTTGATTATGCCGTGACAGCAGTGATAACTTTGATTCTGACATTTATTCAGACAAATTTCTTTATGGATAAGAGCGTCGGGCAGAGTATAGGCGTGACTTACCAGTTTGGATTTTTGGCTGATGAACTGACAATGCCTGGTGTTATCACATACCTTATAAAACTTGCCGGTATTTATTTTATCGGAGTTGTGGTTCTGATGCTGGTCTTAAGACCGAGCTTTAAGGCTATGATTTTTTCATTCATCCTCCCGGTAATTTTTGCTTTTACTGTATCTATGACACCAGACATTGCGGTCAATCATAAATACATTATTATTGCGACAATCTTTTTGAATATCTTCTTTGCGTATGCAATTGTAAGGCTTTGGAAGGACTGGCGCGGAATATTGACAAAATGCATTGCTGTAATTTTAATTGTCCTGCTTACCGTTACCGGGGCTTATGATTTATTGACCATTTATAATTCCGATAAGAATGCTGTTGGTATTGACCTTGACAGTAAGCTGACAGGATGGCTGAAAGACAATGTAAAAGAGACCGACCTGGTGCTGACAGGTGAAGATTCAATGAGTGAGACCACCTTTGCCGGGATTATGCTCTACAACGGCTGGCCATATTATGCCTGGTCTGCCGGATATGATACTGAAACAAGAGCCCATAATGCAATTACAATTTATGGCTCTGACAATAAAGAAGAAATTGAGAACCTTGTAAAATGTGAGGGTATTACATATATTGTATACACTGACGGTATGACTTATGAAGATAACCCATGCAGTGATAAGGTTATCAAACAGCTTTACGACTGCGTATTTGAGGACGGAAGCGTAAGGATATACAAAACATTCTAAAAAAAAGTAAAAAAACAATGGCAAAAACGTTATTTTTTTTAAATATTTAGCATATTGTATATGTCTGAGAAATCAGATGATAATATATGCATCTATGAGCCCTCCTAAGAATCAGCCCCGCACCAGGTTTTGCTTGGCGCGGGGCTGATTTGCTGTTTAGTTTTTCGCAAAAAATTGCGTTTTTTTAAAAAAATTCGGCATAATAGAAATAGAAAAAATACAAAAGGAGAGCAAAAAAAATGTCAAACAAAATTTCAAAAAAAGCAACATCTGCCACGATTACAAAAGAGGAGCTTATAAAAGTCATACTGATTTTTGCAGCATGCGTACTTGCCGCGGCCAGCCTGCCGTACATGATGCTGGGGAAAAATGATGGTACAATATTCCTGCAGTGGGAGATATATTTATTGCTTATGACGGTAATGTCAATACCTTTATCGCAGGTATTATTTAGGCAATGCCAAAGCCTGCTTCCTTTCGGAAAAACGCTTGGCATCGTACTTCCTGGGTTTGTGATGTGGGTGCTTGGTGTAGTTTTTAAGGTTCCGTTTACAAATATGACCGGAATCGGTGTTCTTATTGCATACGCTGTTTTTAATGTTGCGATATACAAAGCAGCAAATAAAGGGCAGAAGATATGCTTAAAAATGGTCACTGATGGGCTTAAAAAGTATGCAAAATATGAAATCATCTTTTATATCATCTTCTTATTTTGGGTATATCTGATTGGTTTTAACCCGTCAGCTTATGGAACAGAAAAGTTTATGGACTATGGCTTTTTGCAGAAAATGCTGGTTTCGTCAAAACTTCCTCCCGATGATGTATGGTTTGCCGGAAAGCCTATCAATTACTATTACGGCGGGCAGTACTATGCGGCATTTATTGCAAAAACAATGATTGGCGGAATCTCAAAAGCAGAGTATTCGTATAATATGATGCGTGCTGTGATTCCGGCGCTTATGTTTATGGGTGTGTTTGCATTAGTTGAACAGATGCTTAAAGATAGAAAGGCAATGATACCGGCAACGGCAGCATCAGGTAATGCGTATAGTAATAAGAGGAATTATAAAATCAATTTCTTTGCTGCTTTATCAGCTTGTGTGGCAGTTTTTGCAGGCAATGCTCATTATATCGTATACGGAATCATAAAGCCTTTGTTTAATGTAAGCGGGGAGCCGTCCGGATATTGGTTCCCGGATGCAACAAGATATATCGGTTATAACCCGGAAGTAAAAAACGACCAGACGATACATGAATTTCCATGTTATTCATTCGTTCTTGGTGACCTCCATGCTCATATGATAAATATTATGTTTGTGGTGCTTGTTATCGCATTACTGTACAGCTTTCTGAAACTGAGAAAAGAAAGCAGTGTTACAGTAAAAACGTTATGGAAATTCCCTCAACTGTTTGTGATTGGTATTGTGTGGGGGTTGTTTAACTGGACTAACTATTGGGATTTTATTATATATATTGTAGTAATCGCATTAACTATTTTCGCATCCAATATCATTTCTGAAGAGAAGTGGAAAAAGATAATCGTATATTCCGCTTTGCAGACCGTTATGGTCGTAGTGATTGGGGTGATTGCCGTAATGCCTTTCACAATGAATTTCCAGAGCGTATTTAAAGGAGTAGGCATCGCAGAACATCATTCAGCATTTTATCAGCTGTGTATCCTTTGGGGTATTCCGGTATTTATGGTAATTGTTTTTTCCTGTGTCTTTATTGCGAAGATAGTTTCAGACAGCAAGAAAGAAGGGCTTAAGACAGCACGGTGTGAAATCCTGCCAGCAAATATATTTGCTTTTATATTAGGATGCAGTGCAATAGGGCTTGTCATCATTCCTGAACTTGTATATGTAATTGATATTTATGAAGCAACACATGCCAGGGCAAATACAATGTTTAAGCTTACATATCAGTCATTTATAATGTTTAGTGTTTGCTGCGGATATATGCTCTATGTATTATCAGAAAATAAGAAAAAAGTAGTTAAAGTAATTACATGGATACTTGTTTCATTAAATATCCTGATGTTTGGTTACTTCTTCAATGCCACGAATTCCTGGTTCGGAACATGGACGGATGCTTCAACACGAAAGGGCACCAGTGCATTGGTTTATCTTGATGAAGAGGATTTTTCCAAAGAAAAAGAAGCCCTGCTGTGGCTGAAGGAATATTCAGAGAATAATGAAATAGACGGAGCTATTGCAGAAGCGCCGGGGGACAGTTATACCGCATATGAAAGAGCATCAGTTATTTCAGGTATGTCAACACCTGCCGGATGGAAGGTTCATGAATGGTTATGGCGAGACAGCCTTGACGGTATCTCAGCAAGAATCAGTGATATTGATTATCTTTACAGCACGTCAACTGATACAGAAGAAGTAAAGAAGATTATAAAAAAATACGATATAGAGTATATCTTCTTCGGAACCAGAGAACTTGAAAAATACGGAACAGCAGTAAAAGAAGACGTAAAAAAACTTGGTGATGTAATTTATGAAGACGACGGAGCCTTTATCGTGAAAGTTAAATAGACATGCAGCCGGGAGATTTTCTCCCGGCTGTTTTTCTTTCTAACCGTTAGAAAAATCCGCAAAACAGTAACAGTGTAGAAAAATTTCTGCATATTGTAATAAACACACAAAAAAGGAGGTCAAAAAAATGTCAAAAGAAAAAGAGAAAGCAGGCGATACACCAGAAGAACTTAATATGCTTTTCAGAAAAAACCGTATTTACATGCTGGATTTCGAACACCGGACAAGAAAAATGTACGCATATGCTTATGCAGCAGCCGCGTCAGAAAATGATGTGAAAAGAGTGGAAGAGAGGCTTATAGAGCTGCAACTAAGAAAAGACATTGAAGAATGCCAGGAAAAAGGGCTTGATGAAAAACTTAAAATCATGCAGGGATTGTATGATATGTGGTTCTGAGGCACAAAAAAAAGACATGTGTAAGTGAGACATATGTCTTTTTATATACCGACAAAAGAAAGAGTGTGTGATTGACCGACTGGAAACCAGAGGTAACCGCGGCTTCTTCGCGAGGCCAAATTCGCCTCGCAGGACTAACACTATCCCTCTATCCCCTGTTACGGGGATTACCTTTAAAAAATATACTATGCAACAATTTTTGCTGTTGCTGACACCTCCCCGTTTTTCTATCGGGTACACGGCCTTAAACATTTTGCACATACAAGGTCTTTTGCATGCAACACCATATGCTTTTAGTTTTATGCTGGAATATACCAGGCACAAGATTTTTTTATCTTGTCACATATATAATATGCTGAAAAAATATAGTTTTTGACGAAAAAAGAAAAAAATATTTTTTTGTTCTCTGCGCTTATATCCGACGGAAAACTAAATACGCAAATCTACGCGATGCATAAGATTGATAACTCGCCGGCTTTGCCGGACTCGTTACCAGGCCGATATGCTGAAACTGCTTAAAGCAGGCGGTGAGAGAAAAGAAACGGAATCCTCCTTTTCTGAAAATTTTGTAACAAATTTGTAATGTTGCCTGCTTTAAGCTTTTCTGCCCTCCTTTCTTAATAAATTCCCAATAGCAATATGCAAGAAAAAACCGCAGATAAAATCCGCGGTTATATTTTCACGCCAAAAGAAGCGCGCATGTTATTCTGTTTTCATCAAAACAGACAGAAAAGTTTAATATTTATAATTTCCGGAATCTTTACCCCTAAATCTTCAAGAAAATCACGTTATATTAAGCCTTTCTTAATATTTTTTTATTTTTTTTGTTTAATTCGAGTTTGTTATAAGTAATATAAAAAAATAAATACTGTTAAATAAACCCTGAATTAAACACCATCCCGCATCGTCTGCGGGGGTTTGGCGAAAATTTCATTCGCAATCTCCTTTCTTAATTATTAGATACAAATATAGTATGCCAGAAAAAAATACGGATAAAAAACGAAAAACAAAAAAAATAATAAAAAAAGAAAAAGCAGCGGCGAAGCCGCTGCAAAAAACTCAAATGAGGTCTGCGAGACAAGGGATTGCCGTAATCGCAGCCAATGCGACAAACATTAATGCGAGGCTGACGATGCCAAAATGTTCTTCGCGTTCATCATCATAGTAATCATCGCTGTCATCAACGTCAAGATACTCTAAGATATCCGCGTTGTCGTCCAATAAATTCATTTTGTTCAGCATCTTGTCCAGAAACAGTCTGTTGAAGTCTGTTCTTCTGTCAAGTTCTTCAAGCTCCTCCTTGATTATAGAAAAACCTTCTTTAATACTTTCAATAAAGTTTGTCATATGAAATTCCCCTTTCGTTTATAAGTTTTTTTGTGACAATAACAATATGCCGGATTTTTTAACAATAAAAAAAGAAGCCGACAAAAATTTGCCGGCTAAACTTGGAATGAGAGTGGTGGCTGTCAGCGACCATCATCCTAAAAGGATGATGATTGCAGACATCATTGCCCAGAGTGCTGTGGCTGCAACTGCAGCCTTCAGCATGGTTACAATCCCGAGAGGAGAAGATTCACATTCCTCCTCTTCCGCCGGGTCTGGGTCGTTCAGCATGACCCGTTTGAGAAGCCATTTGCTTACATCGGTACGACGATTCAGCTCCTCCAGCTCTTCTGTTACTACCATATGCAGGCAACGTGCCTGCCAAATTATTCTTCTCATCCTTTTCCCCTTTCTTTTTTGCTGTTGAAACAGCAAAAATAAAAATAAAATTTTTAAGCACAAATAATATGCTGGAATTTTTGCTGCATAAAATCGCAAGGCCAAAAAGGGCTAAGGCGTCAGCTTGTCAGACTTTCAGATGCAAAAGAAAAACCGCAAAATTGTATCTAAAAAAATACAATATGTTGTTTTTTATGGACTCTTTTTTCTCGCATATTAAATCTGTAAATAAGTTTTGCTCTTAATTTTTGAGCATTACAAAAATAAAAAACAAAGAAAAGGAGAACTAAAATGAACATTAAAGAAGCAAAAAACGAGGTTATGAAAGCAGTTAAAATTTATCTTGAGAAGGATGAACACGGTGAGTACAGAGTGCCTGTAGTGCGCCAGCGTCCACTGTTTCTGCAGGGTGCACCAGGTCTTGGTAAGACAGCTATTATGGAGCAGGTTGCTTCAGAGCTTGATATTGCTCTGGTATCTTACTCAATGACACATCACACCCGTCAGAGTGCGATTGGCCTTCCATTTCTTAAAGAAGTAACTTATGGTGGAAAAACTTACACTAAGTCCGAGTACACTATGAGTGAGATTATTGCATCTGTTTATGATGTAATTGAGAAAACAGGAAAGAAAGAAGGAATTCTGTTCCTTGATGAGATTAACTGCGTATCAGAAACTCTGGCGCCGGCAATGCTGCTTTTCCTGCAGTATAAGAGATTCGGAAACCTTTCCGTTCCTGAAGGATGGGTAGTAGTTACAGCAGGTAACCCGCCGCAGTACAATAAATCTGTTAAGGATTTTGACGTGGCTACTCAGGATAGATTAAAGATGGTTGAGATTGAACCGGAACTGAAATGCTGGAAAGAATATGCATACAATGCAGGAATTCATCCGGCAATTACAGCATTTTTGGAAACAAATAATAAGTACTTCTACGACATCAAGTCCACAGTAAATGGTAAAGAATATATTACCGCCCGTGGATGGGAAGATTTAAGCACTGAGATTCAGGCTTACGAAAGAAACAACTTCCCTGTTAATGAAGACCTTATTATGCAGTACATTACCAATAAGGAATGTGCTCGTAAATTTGCAGTTTATTATGACCTGTTCAAGAAATATCGTGTTGATTACGCAATCACTGATATCCTTGCAGGAAGCATCAGCGAAGGAGCTGTAAACAAAGCTGCGAAAGCACAGTTTGACGAGCGCCTGTCTATTATCTCCATGATTATGGAGGCCATCGGTACATCCGCCAAGGTTGTAACAACCGATGATGCGGCAATGCGTGAGGTTGTAACAAATCTCCGTAGACTTAAAAAAGCTGTCGGAAGCTCCGATGCCATCTATCAGATGCTGCAGAGCAGAATTGACGAGGTCAAGGACAAGATGGAGAAAGAAAAACAGGCAAACGCACTGTCAGGCCAGAAGAAAGCCGTATACAACACCGAAATCAGAATGTACGAGAAGTACAAAAAAGAAATCGATGAAAAAGGTGTATTCGGCGGCAGCAACTCAGAGCAGTTTGCGGTTGTTAAAGCTGCATTCCAGGCAGACGTTAAGTCCCATACTACACGTCAGAATAAAACTGATAAGCAGATGGATAATGCGTTTACCTTCATTTCAAAGGCATGGGGTGATGATAACCAGGAGATGACCCTGTTCGTTGCTGAACTTACAGTTAATAGAAATATTGCTGAATTTATCGCGACAAATAAGAACAAGAGTTACTTCCAGCACAACAGCTCTATGCTGGTTTATGACCAGGACAAGAATCTTAAGGAAGAGATTCAGGACGTCCTTGCGTCTGCATAACTTGCTTTTTTGTTAACCCGGGATTTTTTATCCCGGGCTTTTTTGTTGTCTTAAAAATCCCGCATATTAAAGAATGAAACAAAAAAGTATCAAACAAGAAAGGAAGTAAAAAAAATGAATAACGCAATTATTACAAACTCAACAAACCCGGAGCTCGGAAAGTATCAGCAGCTTGCTGAAAAATGCATGAAACTTGTAAAAAACAAGCTGTATTTTAAGCATAAGGCTTTAAGCCCTGCTATTTACAGAATGCCGATTAACTACGTCGACCCGGGAATCGGAATCTTCGGAACTGATGCAAATCAGGTCTATGCAGACCCGATGGATGTAATTTCAAGGTATAAAAATTCGCCTGAAAGATTAATCCGTTCATACCTGCATATGCTGTTTCACTGCATTTATCTGCATCCATTTCAGACGCAGCTGAATATTGACAATGGCGTATGGAATATCGCATTAGATATCTGCTGTGAAAATGCAGTAATGCGATTAAACCCGGAAGCAATTGACGGTGACGTAGAACGTCAGCAGATTATTGCCGGCATTAAAGGCAAAGTCAAGATGTTCATCCCTGAGCTCGTTTATAATGAATTGATGCAGAATCAGAGTAATTATAATTTCTTTGATTTAACGGCATTATTTCACATGGATGACCATGTATGGCTGAATCCCCCGCAGAGCGGAAAAGGTAACAGCAACGATGAGGACGATGACGACAACCCTTACCAGAATCCAAACGCGCAGAGTCAGCAGGGTAACGGAGATGATGACCAGAACCAGCAGAATCAGCAGGGCGATGGCAACGGTAATGGCGAAGACGGCCAGGATGAAAACCAGCAGGGCGGAGATGGAAACGGTAATAATAACAATAAAAACCGAAATAACCAGAACCGACAGAATCAGCAGAACAGCCAGGGAAACAATAATCAGGATAAGAGGAAAGAGTGGAGCGATGTCTCAAGGCAGGTTGCCGCAGACATGTCTTCTTTCAATAAAGGCGATGGAGCCGGTGACCTGATGCAGGAGATTGATTTTCTGACAGAAGATAAGATGGAATATGACGAATTCCTTCGTGCTTTTTCTGTAACTGAAGAAGTTATGAAAATAAACGAGGATGAATTTGATTATATGTCTTATGTGTACGGCTTGACTGGCCTGCCTGATTCAACTGGACAGAAGACTATCGATAAACAGGTTCTTCTGATTGAGCCGCTGGAATATAAAGAAGACAAAGTTATTAAAGACTTTGTTATCGCCATTGACACATCAGGTTCCTGTTCCGGAGAACTTGTTAAAAGGTTCCTGAATAAAACTTATTCTATCCTGAAAGAGACAGAGAGTTTTTCTTCAAGGGTAAATATCCATATCGTTCAGTGTGATGCACGTATCCAGAATGATACTAAAATCACAAATATGGAAGAGATGGAAGACTTCATGAAGAATATGAAGCTGTATGGCTTTGGCGGTACCGACTTCAGACCTGTATTTGAGTATGTTGATACCCTTATCAAAAATAAGGAGTTTGACAATCTCTGCGGTCTTATCTATTTTACAGATGGATATGGTACATACCCAGCTATGCCTACACCATATAAGACAGCGTTTGCATTCCTGGAGGATTACGACCATAAGGCTGTTCCACCGTGGGCAATGTCTGTATACTGGAAGGATGATGAGCTTGTAACCTCAGAAGACTAATTATTCACTAAATATGAAGGCCGGCAATTAAATTTGCCGGTTTTTTCTTTTTTGCTGAAAATTTTGCATATTAAATACGAACAAAAACAATGAAAGGAGAGAAGACTATGGATAGAGAAACGGCAAAAAATATAATTTCTTCAAGTCTTCCGCAGTATTTAGCACAGAAAGGGATAAATTTAGGAAGACCTTTCCTGTGTTTAAATCCAGAACACGTAGACCATTCACCAAGCATGAGCTATGACAGACGGCGAAACCGCTGCCATTGCTTTAGCTGTGGTATAGATGCTGATATTTTTGATATTATTCAGTGGGATTACAATACATCAGGTTTTTCAGAGGCATTTGACATTGCCTGCGACCTTTTTGGCCTTGACATTGAAAAAAGAGAGCGAAAAGAAAAACCAAAAATCAAGCCTGCAAAAGAAATAAGATATACTAAAAATGCAGATGTGAAAAGAGCAGAACCTGAGGTATGTGATAAGGTGTATAACACATTAAAAAAATTATCACCACTTACTGAAAAAGACAAAAAATATCTGTCTGAAATCAGAGGGTTATCAGAGAAGAGGATAAAAAAGGACTATTTCAGGCTTATCATTGATGACAATGAACGCCAGAAGATGACTGATAAGATTGAAAAGCTTACTGGCTATTCAAAAGATGTTATCAAATATGTCCCAGGCTTCTTTGTACGAAAGGATACTGGTAAACTTGATTACTGCAATGAAGCAGGCATTGGTATTTTAATACGTAATGCTGAAGGTCTTGCAACCGCTGTTCAAATCAGGCGGGATACGGCAGAAAAAAAGAAGAGATATTGCTGGTTCACTTCTATTTTTGCAGTTGACAGCCCGGCTTGTGACGGCGGCAGCACTCCAGGAGCGCAAAAAGATATCATGATTCCTGATAACCCTAAAAAATGTCTTTGTATTACTGAAGGACGTTTTAAGTCAGAAATGCTGGCTGCAAATGGGAATATGGTGATATCTATTCAGGGGGTATCGTCCTGGAAAGGTATTGATGAAATTATCCTTAAAATGAGAGAGGAGCATAACATCGAAAGTATTTTTATGATGTTTGATTCCGATATCATGGGAAACCGTCAGGTATTCAATTCAATATCCGCCATGACAATAATGCTTGCCAATAAAATCCCGGATTTAAAAATCAGATTTGCTGTCTGGGGAATTAAATATGGCAAAGGCGTTGATGATTGTGTTCTTGCCGGAAATATAAAGCATGTGAAATATGTTGACGCAGCACAATTTATATCTGTATGTAACAATACATTTGATATGCTGTTAAAAAAATACAATGTGGCATCGTTTAAAAAAATAAAGAGCGAAGACAGAAAAGAATTCTCAAAAATTCTTCAAAAAGAAAATGAGAGAGCATTGTTAAGCAGCAAGGCAAAATCAAACCCAAAAGAAGCAGCGTAGTTTCAAGCAGAAGGCGAAGCCTTCTGCTTTTTGGATATTTTGCATATTAAAAAAGTACTTGGCTGTGCACAGAGCAGCTTAAAAGAATCTATGGAGTCTCCGTTAAGATGATAACGATGCGGCAACCCGCATGATACCGTACTATCCATATCTGGTATAAGGATTATGTTATACACTATTGCTTTGGAAGTTCAATTTGAACGGCAAGACAAGCATCCAGCGGCAATTCTTGGGAAGCTAAAAGCTTCCTTTTTTTCTTTTTGCAAATTCCTGCATATTAAAAGCGAATCCAAAAAACAGCCATCAAGAAAGGAGCAAAAAAAATATGACAAAGATGTCAGAATACAAAGTTGTATTTGTTGTATATGCAACCATACATGATATGTATTGACAACACGGGATGCATCGTGTATAGTGTCGTGTATAGTGGAACAACACATGCATATGGTGAATATTCATTGAATAACGCCAAAGTTTCTTTGGCAATCTGCGCAAGGTCTCCAAGAGATGCTTATAATCATGGCTTACAGATGATTGAAGAGGGAAATGTCAATTTCGGTAAAGCCAATGTAGAGACATGGGGATTGGAATATGTAACAGACGGAAACCGTTCCTGGTCTTCTAGCGACCTTAGGTAAGTTCTCAGTAATTTAAGAAAGGAGCTAAAAGATATGGCAAAAAAAATGACAAAAGAGTTGTACGAAAAACTTAGTATAGCAGAAAAAGCACTTTGCGAATATTGCGAAAACGATGAATGCTCATGCTGCCAGGTGACGCGCCTAATGGATGAAGCATACATTGAAGCAGTAGAGGAGGGGATTGTAGATGATGCCTAAAAAATACGAAGTTGCTTTTGTAGTGTATGCTGATATTCCGGAAAAGGACTCCAATATTGGAGATTTGGAATGCAATGGAACACTGAAGAGCTACAACTGCTATTCTTTAAGGGATGCAAGAATGTATTTCACAATTTCTGCTGAAACGCCAGAAGAGGCATACAAAAAAGGGCTTGCAAAAATGCAGTTCGGAAATGCTGATTTTGGAGAAGCGGTGGTGGAAGACTGGTACTTAGAGCACGTTTCATATGGCGACAAATACTGGTACAAGGAAGACCTTGCACTTTGATTGCTTTACTCGCAGGCGGCAAATTTGCCGCCTGCTTTTTTTTGTAAAAAAAACGATAAAAAATTCTTTTTTCTGGAAAATTAAGCATATTGTATATGTAACTAAAAAAAGCTTCGGAAAGAAGGAGAAAAAATGGTAAAAAAGAAAATCTTGCCATGGCTTTCTGTATCAGCATTAATTTTTGCATTGCCGGTCAATGCCGCTGAAAATAATACTTTTATGGCAAATACGCCTGATATGTATACAACTGAAAAATATATAGAAAAACGAGAGAAAAAATATGAGGTAATGTCGGTAACATCAGCGTGCGTAATTGCAGCAGGAATGTATGCTAAATATAGAACCAGAAAACAGATTTTTGCTAAATATCTAACAGGAGGAAAAAATAATGAAAAAAAATAACAAGCTGCTTGCCTTTATCTGTGCAGCAGCAACAGCGGCATCAGGACTTACACTTAGTATGCCATATAATGTATTTGCAGATGCAACAAAGGTAGTTTCTATTGGTAATGACCTTACAGATGCCCAGAAGAAAACAATGCTTAAATATTTTGGCATTGAAGGTGACCAGAGCGTTCAGCGCATAAACGTAACTAACAAAGATGAGATTTCTCATCTTTCCAGTTATATTCCACTTGAACAGATTGGCACAAGAACAGTAAGCTGTGCTTACATCAAACCAACTGAATCTGGCGGAATCAGGGTAAGAACGGCAAACCTGCAGTATGTAACTGCAAATATGATTGCTTCTACTCTCGCAGACCTTGGTATTAAGAATTGCGAAGTCGTATCTGCCTGCCCGTTCCAGGTGTCTGGAACCGGTGCATTGACCGGAATCATCATGGCATATGAAACAGCAACCGGCGAAACAATTGATAAGGCTAAAAAGGATATCGCAACTCAGGAAGTCGTTGTGACAAAAGACCTGGCAAAAGATATCGGAAATGTACAGGCTGAATATGTTATAAATCAGGCAAAGGTTGATGCTATTAATGGCGATATGAAGGACAAGGAGCAGATTCAGGAGAATGTCACTAATATTGTTAACAATAACAATATCAACATTTCAAATGACCAGATTGAAAACATTACAAATCTGACCCAGAATATCGTAAATGAAAATTACGATAACTCATACACAGAAAACATCACTGAAATCAATAACAACATCAAGCAGGAAATTGATGCATCAGATGATATTGATATTGATGTAGATATTGAAGACACCAATACAGACGATAACGAAGAGCTGGTTCCGGATGACAGCATTACAGAAAATCTTGACGACAGCCTGCTCGGTGATAACGTAATTGCTTCTTCAACTGATGATGCTTCCTTGATTGTTGATACCGCAGAAAGTAGCGAAAGCACTGAAGAAAGCACTGAAAGCGAAGATGGAACTGTGGAGGATGATACAGACGAGACAGATGGCGATACGAGTGATGATTCAGATATTACTGATGATGCCGACACCACAGATATCGAAAATGACGAAAGCGAAACGGCACCGAATGGTGATGCGTTAGAGCCGGAAGAAACTGGCGATGATGAAGATGATGAAAGCACCGAAGGTGAAACTTCAGAAGCCAGCGACGCAGCAGATGATGCAAATACAGATACTGACGCGGACTCTGATACAGAGACCGAAACGGACACAGACGCAGATGCAGATGCCGATACCGATACTGATGGAGACGCCTCCAACGATGCTGAAAAGACTTGCGATAGTGTTGAGGACGGAAAAGACCTTGATGATATCGTAATTCCAGAAGATGGCTTATCATATTTTGGATACGATATTAATGCCATCAAAGATGCTTCTGATGAAAATACAGCTAAGAGATTTTTACAGCTTGAAAACAATATGAAAGAGGCATTCCCATTCTCATTAGGCAATTATGCAGATTGTCTGTTGAACCAGGGGAAACTGTTAGACAGTGAGACAGGAGAGCCGTTAGAGAATGTAGATGAATCAAAACTGATGTCTCATATCACAAAGTATATTCTCGCTACATATGAAAATTACATCCTGACACGTCCGACGGAAAGTCTGCAGAGCGAATTTGACGATACTATCAAATCTGAAATTGATGATGGTTCCATCCAGCCTGAAGATGAAGAGAAGGTAAGGGAGATTATTTCACATGTGAGAACACCTATCGCAAAACCAGCAGAGGCTACTGATAACTCTGCACCTGATGAGACAGCGACAGATGATGAAGCCGTATCACTTGAGGATATACTTGGTTAAAAATATACCGGAAAAAGAAGCGAAAAATTTCGCTTCTTTTTTTCGTAAAAAAAGCAAAAAAATAAAAAATTTCTGCATATTGTCTGTATGAAATATTTGTAGAAACGGAGTAACAGTAAGAATAACCATGACTAGAGAAGAAGCAGGCAGAAGAGGGCGTGAAATAGCAGCAAGAGCAAGAGCCCAGAAGAGCGAATATTATACAGATGGAAATACGGTAAGACATATAAAACCTCAAAACAGAATTACCAATCCGTATATAAGCAAAGATAAAAATAAAAATAAAGATAAATATAACAGCAGAAGCGAAATGCGACAGCCAGAAAGGAACACATCTGCGAGAAAACGCATTGATTTCCAGATAGAAAAACATCGTATAGAGGAAAGAAAAAAGCAACAAAAAATAGAACAGCAAAGACAGCAAAAAGAAAGACGAAGAGAGAAGCAGCAGGCAAAAGAGCAGGCTCTTATCGATAGAGAACGGCAGCAGAAGGCGAACAGAAAGCGTACTTCAGCGGCTACAATAAGCAGGAACAGACATAACGCTACACAGATGCAGCGTGGCTTCGTAGTGTTTCTTATGATTGCGTCAATCGCCGTATTGTTCTCATGTATTCATTATCTGCAGCTGAAATCAGAGCTGACTTACAAAATGCAAACAGTAGCCAACCTGGAATCAGAGCTTGAGGAGCTGAGAAATTATAATGACGCTTATGAGAACGAAGTACTTAACAGCGTAGACCTTGAAGAGATAAAGCAGAAAGCCATAGGCAAGCTTGGGATGAAGTATCCGGATGCGGAGCACGTGCAAGAGTATGACGCTAATAGTAAGGGATATATGAGACAATATAAGATTGTAGGGGAAGAAGAATAAGTGTATAGATATACTAATACATGATTTGGAAAAGACGGCAGATGATTCTGCCGTCTTTTTGTTGTTTCGGTAAAATGCATATGTATATAAGACATATTTAAGGCATATTTATGTTTCTTGTAATGACAGGATATAACTTGAATAAGCATATAAAAAAAGCCAAGAATTATTTTTGGTAATCTTGCTTTACCAGAAGAAGATTTTGGGATGAAGTTTTCCAAATAAACAAAAAAATAAAAATTTTATTAGGACTTAAAAAAGTAAGAGTTTTGCTTCTATGTTTTGTTTTATAGATTTAATCACTTTTGCTCTTTTTTTATTATCCCTGTTAAAATATTATAACCTTTGCTTTTTTATTCTTTGGTCTGATTCTGTTTTGATGGTTATGGCCTTTTGGCTTTGTGTGTACTGATTTTGTTGTTTTGCCCTGTGTTTAACTGGTTTGCCCGTTTTGTCTCTTATGTTCGGCTTTGTGTGGTCTGATTTTGCCGCTTTGCCTTGTGGTTGGCTTAATTCTGTCGTTTTGGCCTTGTATGGTCTGGTGTTACTGTTTTGCCTTGATGCAGTCTAATGTTGTGGCTTTATTGTCTGGTATGGTCTGAATTTGCCTGTGGTTCTGTCTGTTTAGCCTTATTCTTACTGAAAGTCCTTATCTTTGGTGTATCCATTTTTTATCTTTTTTTATACCTTTGACCACTTTTTACACCCTTTTTATACCTTTTAACACATTTTCATACCCCTTTTTCTCTTTTTTCTTCTCCGGTCGGATGTATGCTCCCTGTCTGCCGTTTTGAAGGAAGCGGGAAAAGTGGGCGAAAAAATATGTGTATGCCTGCGGCGGGGTGAGTGTGTACCTTTTTGCCGTGTTGTTGTGGTCGCGCTGTGGCTTGGCTTTGCTGCGTTGTATGCTTAATTCTGTTGCCCGCAAAATGTGGGTATGCGTGTGTGGTGGAAGAGCAGTAGTGGTTGGTGGTAATTTGTCCTATTTCTGCCTGCTGCCGGCAAATTTGCGGGGTGGGAGAGTAGTGACTGGGACTGGGCCGTTGGAAGTACTGCTGCCGGCTGGAAATGTGGTTTCGGGTGTATATATAGTGTATGCACTTTTTGAATATAAAAAATGGATATTTAGTGTATATATAGTGTATGCATTTTTTTACTTTCTGCCCGATGGTCTGCCCGCTGGAGTTTGTGTGTGGCGAAAAAATGTACGCATATAAACATATGCATCTCTGCTGCCGGCATTCTGCCGGCAGCTTTTTTGTGTATACGTTAAGCTATGCATATCACTTCAAATTTTGCATACGTAAACATATACATTTTGTTCTTTTTTTTGTGTATGTAAACATATACATTTTGTTTTCTTTTTTGTACATATAAACATACATACTTCTCCTGCTGCCCGCAGGGATTGCCGCCCGCAGGGCTGCCAGCAGAAAAAATATGCAAATAAACCTGCACAAAACTTTCTAAAATCCGTACATCTAAACCAGCCGCTACACTTTCTTAAAATACATACATAAACATATGCACGCATAACGCCAGCTTTGTTTGCGGTATGCAACTTTACATATACATTTTTTTCTTTTTTGTGTATACATAAAGATATGCACAAAAGAACCATCCCTTTTTGTGTTTGTAAAGATGCACAAAAAAAAGAGGAAAAAGTAAGCATATAGAATACACACACTTTTCGCCCTTTCTCCCGCCTTTTCTTTCCCGCCCTGCCGCCTTCGGCGGCAGGGCTCGCCTCTCGGCAAAGTTCCACCCGGGAAACCATCCCGCCCCCGGTGGCGCCCATTTCTTTTTCTCCCTTATCTCTTCTCGCGTAGTATACATATCTTTCTTTCCTACTTCATCCCATTCCGTCCCTCTGCCTTTCCTTCCGCTGCCCGTTCGCTCCCGGGAGGCCATTCAACCACCGTGGATTCTTTTGCCGATATTTTTTTTCTTTTTTGCTGCTGCCGGAAGCGGCTGGATGGAATGGGAAAGATTGGCAGCGGAATAGAAAAAATGAATGGTCGGCGAGCGGTTGGATAATGAGGAAAGAGATTGGAGTAAGGAGGGTAAAAAAGTAAAACAAAAAGAAAGACAAAAAAAAGAAAAGGAGAAGCAAAAATAAAAACTAAGAAGAAAAACAAAAATAAAAATAAAAAACAAAAAACAAAGATAAGAGCAAAAGTAAAAAGAAAGAAAAAGCAAAAAGAAAGGACAAAGAAAAAACAAGAATAAAAAATCAGAAGAAAAATAAATAGAAAAAAGCAAAAAGAAAAAAGCAAAAATAAAAAAATAAAAAAACAAAAAGAAAAAACAAAAATAAAAACAAAAGCAAAAAGAAAGAAAAAAAATAAAAAGAAAAAATAAAAAGAAAAATGAAGGCGTCGCGGCGAAGCCGCGGCGCCAGTGAGATGAGAAAGGAGAGAGAAAAGAGAGAAGCAGAAAAAAATAAAAAAAGAAAGAAAAAAAAGAAACGCGGGCTCCTCGCCCGCACCATCGGCAGCCTTGCAGGCTGCACCCGCGCGCGAAGCTACGTTTCGCGTTTGGCCTGCGGGTTGGAGAAGCGGCAGCAGAACGGAAGAAGTGGAGGGCGTTGGGAAAGTGGTGGGATGAGATTGGAGTTGGAGGTACGAAAAGATGAAGGCCGGGAGGATGTTGGACTCGATATAGAAAATGGAAAAATGGAAAAAAGAAGATGAGTTGAATGATGCGTAGTGATGTCTGGAAAGATGACGGAGATGCGGCGGGAAGATGTTTTGGAAAGATTTTTATTGGTGGATTTTAGAAGAATGGTGGGGAGCGATACTTGGTGGGAAGATGATGCTTTATGGATATTAAAAAAGTGGTAGGAAGGGATGTAAGGCGTCGGCCGGCCAAGCCGGGAGGAAGGGAGTTGGCTTATTGAGGATTGTGGGGCCGGTATGGAAAGAATGGTGGCGGGAGGTATTGGCCGGCTGGCGCCGGAATGAAATGAGTTGTCTTGTTGGAGGTTGTAATAGGATTTGCAGCGGGAGGTATTGGCCGGCCAAGCCGGAAACGATGGTTTTGGATGCTGCCAAATACGTACCTCGTGTTTTCGCGTCTGGAAAACCGAAGCTGCAAAAAAGCATTTGGCGATTGACTGGTTGGCCACTGTGGCTGGTAAATGGAAATGGAAGATGTTGGCCGGCTGGCGCCGAAAAAGAATGTGCTGACGGTCTGGAAGCGTGGGGTTCTGGGCTGCTAACCGGCCAAGACGGAAACAAAGATGCCGCCTGCTGGAAAATGTGCACTTCGTATTTTCGCGCCTGAAAAATTCGCGCTTGCTTTTTTTTGTTTGCCGGCTGAATTTTATTTTGCTGTTTTCGGCAGCAGGTGCGGAATTCCCTGGAAAGACCAGACATAAGAGATAAAAAAATCAGGAAAAATTTTGCTCCAATGGAGAAAAATCAGGCATACTATATATAAGAAATGAGGAGGATTTCAGGTGGACGATTATTTAAAAACAGATATGACGGAATTTGGGTTAATGTTAAAGAGTATCAATCCGTCCGTAGAATGGATTGCGATTCCGCCGGAGGTAAAATGGGTTGATGCCGGCTGTTCGATGAATCAGCTGAGCGCCCTGAAATATGTTGAAGTGCAGGACGTTTATGTTCTACTTTCCATCATGTATCCGCCTAAGAAGATTGTGATTACTGACAGCTCGCAGTTTTGGAACGTAGAAGTCCTTGTGGCGCTCGGTAGGGAAGGTCTTCATGAGATAGAAATAAGAAATAATAAATATTACACCAGCGAAGATGGCATCGTATACACAAAGGACAAAAAGAAACTGCTTAAATGTCCATCTGAAAGAACGGGACATATCGTAATCCCTGATGGCGTCCAGGAGATTGGGAGACGGGCATTTGCAAATTCCAAAGTTGAATCCATAACGTTTCCTGATTCCCTGCGAAAGATTGGATACGAAGCTTTCGTGCATTGCATCAAGCTTAACCAGATTGATTTTGGGCGTGGAATAAAAGAAATTGGAAAAACTGCGTTTGAGTGGTGTTCGGCGCTGACTGTCCTGAAGCTCCATCAGCAGATAAAAAAGATATGTGAGTATGCATTTAAAAACTGCATTAACCTGAAAAAAGTGATTCTTAATGATGGCTTAAAGATGATTGACTGCGGTGCGTTTGATACTCATTCCTCAAATATGGAAAGCGTGAAACTACCGAAAAGCCTTAAATATTTCAGGCCTGATAATTTCGACACAGCAAAAAGTATCATCCTTGACGAGATTCCAAAAAGAGTATTTGCAAAACAGCTGGTGGAAGATTGCACTCTTTCAGGCGTGGAAGCATTGAATCGGATGGAAGGTTCTTCAATACATGCTACAAAACTGGAAATTGCCGGCAAGACTGTGTATCTTCCATGTGTAGTTTCAGACAAGAAAGCGATGGCAAACCTCTTAATGCATCCTGAAAGATATGGCGAATCATATGCCCTTGGTGTTGATTCCTTTGCGTGCGATGCTGCCGTGCTGTCATACATGGCTGGATATGAAGAACCAAAAGAGTATATCATGCAAAATGATATCAGGATTGCTGACCGGCTTATAGATGCTGGCCACTATGAAGAAATCATCAAATGCCTTCCGCTATTTAAGGACTGCACCGTCAAGCTCATTGATGCAATGACACAGAATTCAGACAATACGATGCTGAGGGCATATCTCCTGGAGTATATGAAAGAGGATAAAACAGATTTCGATATCTAACATATTTGGCATATTGTATATATCGGCAATAAGCTCGAAATACATATGCCAGCGAAGAACTAGATATTGCAAGGAGGTTTATGCATGGAATGGGGAATAAATAAAGAAGGTTGCAGAAAAAGAGGAGAGCGAGATATGGCTTTGCTCAGACTTGCTGCGATGAGAAAAAGTGATAAATGACTGCGGCTGCAAACCCCGATGCTTACGTCGGGGATAAAGCCGCTTCGGCGATAGCCGAATAGTAAAAACGTGTTTTAAGAATAAATAAAAATACTGTTTACAGATTTAATTCGCATGACGAATGCGAATATTTTTTTTATTTTTTTTTCGCAAAAAAGTGTCCGATTATAAAATTTTTCGGCATATTAAAGCATATTAAATATGTAAGATAAATACAGTAAGGGGCACGGATAAGATATGGTTGAGAAAACAAATAATATTGATGATGCTGAAATTAAATATAAGCAGGCGTTGAAGAACTATCATAAAGAATCAAACCGGCATGTCCTTGTTCTGGAGGCTGATGTCACAGAAGAGCAGAAAAGAATGATTCTACATACATCAAATCTGATACGTATTGCAGGAAACTGCCTTGCTACGGTAATGAAACGTAATTACGAACAGCTTGTAAGAACAAAACGATACAGAAACCTGAAATCATTGTATAAGAAAGCGAAAGATACAGATGACAAGAAGCTGCTTGCTTCTGTTACTGCTCAAATACAGGAGATACAAGAATCATATAACGTGACATGGGATTTCTGTCGCAAGGAAATGAATAAAATAAAAGACATTTATCATATTAATTCTATTTTTGCAAGGTCAAAAGCTGAGGACGTATGGAGTGGTATTAAAAAGTGCCTTTACGGAGACGGAAATACAATTCATTTTAAGAAATACGGAGACTACCCTGAAATACGTGCAAAGGAAATAAAACGTGGAATCTCAGTTTATCCAGTAGTAAGCGATAATGGGAATAATAGCCTAAAGCTGCATATTATGAAATCAGAATTTAACCTTACTGTAAATAAGCCAAAACATAACAAGACCAGAAGCGGAAATATCATCAGTGATATCTTAGAGCCGCATGACAGATTTGCCGAAGATGAAGTCAATGCAGTATGCCGGTATCTTGAAAATCCTGATGTAATCGATAAAGCGGCTGTTGACTTATATGAAAAGACAGGTGAACTGCTTGATTCATACAGGCCTTGCTACGTATCACTTGTAATCAGGGAAATCCGAGGAGAACTTCGGATATTCGCACATATCACAATTGAAGGCACAGCAAAAACGAAGTTTAATAAAGACGGGACAAGACGCCATCAATACGGCAAAGGGTTTATTGGCTGCGATATCGGCCCGCAGAGCATAGCATATACATCAAAAGAAGAAGTCGGATTAAAAAACCTTGCAGAGCGCGGAGCATCAATCAAGGCTAGAGAACAGAAAGAAGCCCGGATTTTAAGGAAGATGGACAGGTCAAGACGTGCAATGAATCCTGAAAACTATAATGACGACGGAACGGTACGTAGAGGGAAGAAGACCTGGAAGAAGTCAAACCGGTATAAGAAATTGCATTCCCAATATAGAAATATATGCCGTATTGCTGCTGAAAACAGGCATCTAGCAATCAATGAGGAAGTAAACCATATGAGGGCGCTCGGTAATGTGTTTATTACGGAGCCAAAGAATGCGAAGAAACTCCAGAAGCGTTCTAAAAAGACAGAACGTCAGGATAAGCCATCCGTCGTTCAGAAATCTGATGGTACAGAACAACTCATATATAAATATAAGCGAAAGAAGCGCCATGGCAAATCCATTAAGAACAGATGCCCGGGATATTTCCAGGCACAGGCGAAAGCCAAGTTTGAAAGAACTGGCGGAGTCTACATTGAAGTTTCGGCAACATATCGGGCAAGCCAGTACGACCATACCTGCAATAAATACATTAAGAAAGCACTTTCTCAAAGGATGTATGAATTGACAGACGGAACACGGGTTCAGCGTGACTGGTATTCATCGTTCTTAATGTACTGCATCGGTACAGACCTGCAGAACATCAGCAGATATAAATGTAAACGATATTTTGATGAATTGTATGTAAAATATCTTAAATTAGAACAATATATAATAAACAATAAGATTACAGTAATGAACAGCGGAATTAAATTTAAAGCTGCATGACATAAACAACAGGTGGGATTGACTATGCCATCCCCATGCTGGAAACAGTATGAAAAGCATCCGATAATACGACGGTCCTTCGGGACTGCCTGGACGTAAAGTGAAGATGCTCTGGCAGATAGCTTCATCCCAAAGCCCTTGTGGTGTACGGATGTTGATAGAATGCAATCATCGGAACCCCCATGGGCTTGCCCCGGGGAGTAGTCAGTTTTCGAAGACTTGGGTAGGAAGACAAAGGCTTCAAAAAGAAATACAAGAATACAGAAAAAAAATATATGTAAATGTACTGATTGTTGGAGCTGTAATTCTGTTGTATATTTGTATAAACGGTAAGGTTCAAATCGAGAAAGGTATTAATATGAGACATATATTAGAGTTGTGGAATGGATATTGTAATCTTATTTTTTACGTTAAGGGTAACTTGTTTTATTTAAACGAGCCGTTGTCAGACAAGACGTATATTATGCATGGTACGTTAAGTGCGTGCTTGTCGTGGTTAATGACTGGAGCTGGAGCAGTCAGATATCTCAATAAGTATACGGAAGACCCTGTCAACGTCGTATTATCAGGCAGGGATGTATTGTTTCTGATTAATCGTGGTTCTAGTCCGTCATACAATTCGGTATATACCGCTCAAAATTTTTCAGCACTTGATTTTTGCAAGGATGTTTTGGAAATATTCAGAGAAAATCCAAAAGGATGGAGCGAATATACGAAAGGCTCTAACAGAACGGCATAGGAGATAGAGACAGAACTGACCAGATTGGCTGATGAAATAGAAGAACTGCTGAATGATATCTAACCATATTTTGCATATTGTATATATCGGCAATAAACCCGAAATACATATGCCGGCAGAGCCGGCGAGGAGATACAAAAATGAGTGAAAAAGAATTTAAAAATAATCGCCCGAAATCTGACGAGAAAGATTTGGAAGGCCTGGTGCAAAATTTTTCGCAGAAGGTAGAACCGGCAGCAAAAAAAGTTAAAAAAACAGTTGGAAAAATTGAGCGCCAGGGAATGCATGCAGCTGAACATTATACGGGAGACGATTATACAATGCGTGGAGCTATGGTTCTGGCTACATGTGGTATGGCAGTTAACAATGCCATTGAAAAGCATATGCGCATTGAGAATAGCGTGAAGAGTGTTATAAACGACGCCAAGGAGCTCAAGTTCCAGGACGACGTAAAAGAAGTGCAAAAAATGATGAAAGGTTTTGTTAAAGATGGAGACCCTGGAATAGACGAGCTGCTAAACAAAACCGATAAATACGGTGCAGACGTTATTGCCCAGGCATACGTTAATGTAGCCAAAGAAATCGGAAAAGAAGACGTATGGCAGATGACTAAGATTGATGAAGCCTTCAACTTCGAGCATCCGGTATTTGAAAGGGAATTTGATTTCATCCGGAGCCGTGACCCGGAGGCCGATGCAGCCCTGGATTTTCTGGATATGGAAATGGGAAGAGAAAGATAAGAAAAAGCCTTAAAAATAGTAATATTTTTAAGGCTTTTGTAATGTCGACAAAACGTTTCAGATATTCATATCTTCAGCTTCATTAAGGCTTTCGTCTGGGTAAAACTTATTGGCGCTCGATAATACATACGCTATCATCTCGGTGTTGTCCTCCTTTAAAGCATGCTGGTAAAGATAATAAAGCGTCTCAAATGACACAATTCCAAGACTCATCATCTCGCATATCATCTTCTCGGTCTGTTTGTCCTTTTCTCGGCCAGGCAGTCTGAACGTCCGACGGTTCAAATACCTGTCTATGACTGAGTCACCAAAGCTTGCAAACTCGTTCAAAACTCGGTTGTTTTTTGGACTATCCCTGTACAGCCGGCTAAGAATATCATATTTCACCGTTGAAAGGTCAAGGTACTCAATTACGAAATCCGGATTCGTCCTGTACATCATGCCGCTGTCACAGAATTTCCGTACTGCATCAATGAATGACTGGAATGCCCAGACCTTCGGAAAATAATAAGTATTATGCCCTTTGTCGTGGATTGTTACAACGGCTTCTTTCGGTTTACCATTATAATTTTCGTAACTAAACGTTACGCCTTGTATAAGACCGCTTGGATTATTGACGGAGCGGTCAATGTAAACATTATCCGCCGAAGATATAGCCGCTTTCCCTATCTCATATAATGTAGTCGGAAGATGTATCGTTTTGATACCCGTATCATAAAACGCATATGGGGCGATATATTCAAGGCCTTCTGGAAGATTGACATGCTGCAGACTACTACAGTCATAAAACGCATTTGGCCCTATTGACTTCACCTGCTCCGTAATGATGATTTCTTCAAGCTTGCGGCATAACCTAAATATGCCTGGGCTATTCTCACTTCCAATATGTCTGATGCCTTTACCAAAATCCACAAACTGCAATTCGTTCATATCCAAAAAGGCTGCTTCAAATATCATCTTTAAAGAATCAGGAAGATACAGCTTTTTTATGCCTGTATTGTAAGCAAATGCTTTTTGTGATATGTATTTGACGCCGTCTGGTATGTGCATTTCTCCGTTTCCATCGCCAGTATGACAGATTGGACAGTAAATAAGTGTTTCCCCGTCTTTTGTATACAGTACTCCGTCAATATCTTTGTAATACTGATTTGTCTGAGCTACTGTAATTTTTTTGAGGGCGGAAAATCTTCTCTGCGAATCAGTGAACAATGAAAAGAGAAAGAACTCGTCAATCTCCTTGTCAAAATTCAGAAAAATTTCTGTTGCCATTATTTCAGCACATGTTGTGTTTGAGACAAGACTTGCAATAGAGTGGGTGTCGTGGAATTCAAGACGCCCGGTAAACTGGCATTCGTCAAGCGAAAGCCCTGAATCCTTCAGGCAGATAAGCTTTGTCTGGATATTTTCTTTTGACATTTTTTTGTATTCCTTTCTTTTTGATTTTTTCATATATAGTATGCTGAATTTGGAAACGTGAAGAAATGCCTGCTGCCGCTGGTTTTTTGTGAAATTGAAAAAAAGGCATAATAAAAATATACAAAAAAATAAGCGGTCATGAAAAATAATATGACGACCGCGAGGAGGATAAAGATATGACAAAGAAGGAGATAATAGACAAAGTTTATGATGATTATTTGAAAGATTATGGAAGAGTTGGTTATATAGGCATGAATTCCATAGAAAAGGCTTGTAAGTCTGAATTTGAAAAAAATGGGATTGAATATGACCACTATGATGTTAAAGAGGCATTAGAAAGTAAAAGCCATTACAATATCGTAAATGCATATGTTAAAGGATATTCCGATACCAGAGAGGGCATGACCTCTTCATCGATAAGAGACTTTATGATTCAGTACAAACAAGGTCTTGATGCCGGTGATATTGAATATAAAGACGCCGAGTTTGAGCGTGTTGCAGAAATATTTAAAAGATATGATAAATATGAAACGTTTAATAAGGAAAGCAAAGACGCAATTGATGGATTGAGAAAAGACGTTGATATGTACTTATCTGAACGTTCGTCAGATAAAGAAAGCGTGCAAAATGCATATAAGGCAATCAATGCTTATATTTATGGAGATTCTTCGTTTGGTAATCTTTCTGAGCAGGTCAAAGATATCGACCCTGCTGACATGAAAGAGGCCTTCAATAAAGTAATTGAAGATAATGATTATCTTAAATCCTGGTTATCAATAATGGAAAATCCAAACAGAAATGACTGCAGCTTCATACTTAATGACGAGTATATAAATCCAGATATGAGAGATAACCTTAATGAAATATACGATAAGTGCATTAAGGATAATATAGGAGATATCAGCAAAGAGCCAAAAGAAATCCAAATGGCAGCAAAAATGCATTCATTTATGGAAGATTATGACAAGGCATATAGGGACATTAATGATTATCTTGAAGGAAAAACCACAAAACTTAACGAAGGCAAAAATATGAACCAATATGCCGTAACAAGAGCTTTTGAAAACGTAATAATACGTCATGATGGAGACCTTGTGATTACAGACAAACATGTAGAAATAGGCAAAAACTACGATATACCAAGAACAAATTCATTTCCAGAGAACGATTATCAGCTTACTGATGCCTTGCGAGAGGTTCGCGAAAGAGTTGCGGATAGCCTTGCAAAAGATTTTTCAGACGATAAGGAGACTCAGGAACAGTTTAAAGAAATGTATTCCAGTCTTCATGGCTCTTGGTCAGTACGACAGGGTGACCCGCATGAACGCGACAGCCTGGATGACCGTTATTCCGCTTTCAGTGATGACGAAATGAAAGAAGCAAACAAAGCTGCGGCGGATGCCTTTCTGAAGGTCATAAAATGTGAAAATGTACAAAAATTACTTGCTGATATTAAAGAAGGAGATATTAAACATAATCTGGATGTTATGATGCATAGCCCGGATTGTAATTTCTATGACTTGATTAACGCTTATGAAATGAGCGGTGCAAGAGAGCAAATCGGCAATATGGTCACAGAAGCATGCAAAAATGCAGACGACCCGACTAATGTACGACCTGAAGAGGTTGGTCTTACAGCAGATGAAATTAGAGGTATTACCAAAATAGAGGAAATTATAAATGCAGAAGAAGAGCTTGCCAGTACATTTGATGTAATGAATGATTACATGGAAGGAGATATCAGCATTGAGGAAGTGAAAGAAATTTTTGATAATGAATGCCAGCCAGAATTTATCGCAAATGCTTTTGCAGATATGTTAAACGAGAATAGCCGCTATTGCGTAAATACTGCATATGACGATGTAGAGCAGAAGCTGAAAAATATTTACAAAGAATGTGATTTTGACAGTCCTGAGTTTAAGGAAGCTTTCGATAATGTATCTTTTTATCACCTGAGTGATTTTGTACAAATCAGAAATGAATCAAGGGCTGATAATGAATTCCAGAAATGGATGTCAGACCCAGAACGTAAATCTGTTGCTGATTTAAGAGAAGCGATTTATGACAGCGCTGACCATCGGGCCGATAGAGATAATGTCACATCCTTGATTGGCCAAGCCATAAAACATGCACCGGCAGAAATGATATCCGACAAACAGACAACACAGAAGTTTGCTGATGTTACTGCAGAATACTCAATACCTTTAAGTAAGATTTCAAGTTTCGATGAAGTTAAGGAAAACAATCCTGAAATAGCAAATAAATTTGAAGAAAGTTACAAAGATAATTTAAAAGAAAGCCTGGCAGAAGAAATTGCAGTCAACGCAAAATGGGATGTACCTTATGTGTTTGATGACATTAGAAGAGATATCGAAAATCTGTATCATGAAATAAACGAAAATGATAAAGCCGATATTATTGTTTCTGCTGCAAACATCCTTGAAAATAAACGTCTGACTGGTGAAGCCGATATGTCAAAGAAAGATGTATCGCTGTCTCTTGCCAATGCATGTGTAGCGATAGGATTTACGGAAGATAGGAGCGTTGATGCCATTGATAAAGCAGTTGAAAAGAATCCGCAGGTAAAAGATATAACAGACGATATGATGAAGACCGCGGTATTCAAAGATATGGTTATGGATTATGTTGAAGACTTCAAGGGATTCATTTCAGATATTGAAAACACAATAGACCAGCTTGACAAATCAACAGTGGAAAAAGTGATAGATGATGTTTCTGGCAGAATGATAAATGCTTACGGAGATAAAAAAGAAAGACTCGAAGAAGTCCAAAAAGCAGCAGATGAATACGTTAAGGGCGACAAAATGGACCTCAATCAGGACGAGATAAGTTATGATGATGATGACGACCATGATGACCATTAATATAAAACATGGAAACCCTGGATGACAAAAAAACATCCGGGATTTTCATGTTTTATGTTTAACTTCGCACGCGGGGAAATCCAAAGGCTTGTGGCAGGAATATAAACGGCATTCTTTTTGCTTGACAAACATATAGATTAAAAATAATATATGTATTAAGTAAACGAATTGTACACAAAGCTTTATCCCAAAGTTCTTGCGGCATACGGATGTTGATAGAATGCAATCATTGGCCCCTAAGGCTTGCCTCCGGGAGTAGCCAGAAACAGCCAGAACCCTAGGAGGTAACCTTCTAGGATTCTTTTTAAAATCCCGTTTTTTTGCTGCCCGAAATTCCGCATATTAAATACAGAAAAATAAAAAGAAAGGAAAATAAAAAATGGATATGATAAAAAAAGAAATCCAAAAAGGAGTAGTACTCTATGTTGGTTCTGCAATAGGCATGAAAGACAATAAAATCGCAGTAGATATTGATGTTGCGGATGATATTAAAGAAGTAGAAGTTTGGTATAATTTTAAAATGTTCGATACCAACAAAAGTTTTCCAAATGTAGAAAAATTAATCATCAAAGAACATGTTAATGATATCAGCATTCCGAACAGCTTATTTCCAAATGTAAAATACGTTGACTCAGAAAGTGATGCTTTTTTGTCAGGAAAATATCTGGTAGGGACGTTTTACAGAAGCAATATGTTGCTTAATGCTTTTTGTCAAAAACCAGGAGAAATAATCGACCTGACAAGAATTGACGGGATTGCTAATTTTGCATTTTCTGGGTGCAAAGCCGACGAAATGGCGGTATGTGATTCTATAACATCTTTTCATCAGGTTAGTGCAAACGCTTTTGTAGACTCCGCTTTCAGCGCTAAGCCGTTTGTTAACGGATTAAAACTTGCCGGAGCTCTTGTTCTTGAGGTTGATAAGACAGCAGAGAGTATAGAATTGCCGGATACACCATACAACTATGTTTTTTTGGAAACGGCCGATATGTCGCATGTTAAAAAACTGACAGTCCATCACCCGGATGCCAGCAATAAGTTATGTTTCAAGAATGATGTTCCTGAAACAATAGTCCTGAAAACCGATAAAGAACTTGACTTTTCTGATATTGCAGTTTTGGCGCATCATAGTACCTCAAAAGGATGTCTGCAAAATTTCTCAATAATTCATCCACATTTTGAAGAAATTGATGGAGTTGTGTATACGAAAGATAGAAAAACTCTTGTTGCTTGCTCTATGTCCAAGAAACATGTTAAAGTTTTGGATGGAACAGAGGTGATATCTATAAATGCATTTACCCAGTGTAAGATTGAAGAAGTCATCTTTCCTGCCTCGCTGAAAATTATCGATGAAATGGCGTTTACGGACTGTGAAATGTTGAAAAGTGTTAAGTTTGGAAATGGATTAAAAGCCATCGGCAGGTCTGCTTTTGCCTGGTGTCGTAGTCTCAAGCATGTTGCCCTTCCATCTTCGCTGGAGCATATTAGTAGATGTGCATTTTTTGGTTCTGGACTTAAAGATATCAATTTAAATGAAGGATTAAAGTCATTTGAAGCGGAGGCTTTCAGTTATACACAAATCAAAGAATTGTATATTCCTTCTTCGGTAGAGAGGATGAACTACGACAGTATTACTGCAAATATCAAAAAACTTAGATTTTCTACAATACCCAAAAACCTGTTATCATCTTTTTCAATTTCAATGCAGTCTTTTGAATATAATACATTGGAAGAGGCTTGTGTTGTTATGGAATGTAACAAAAAACATCTGTATATGCCAAGGAGTATTGCCTTAGACACATCTTGTTTAGTTGACGAGATAGAAGAAAAAATAAGACATTATTTCTTCGATATCAATGTTTCAAATGTGTCTCTGCTGGAATATAGCGCTACAAACACATGCCGCGATGCGGTTGCGGTTGCGGAATTCTGTGATTTTGGAAACGAAGATGCCAAAAAACACATCAAAAAACACATTGGCAGAATATTGCCTATGCTTCTTGATGAGAAAAACGAAGAATGTATATCAACGCTCATCATGGCAAATATAATACCTGACGATACTCTGGAAGAGCTGCGTGAAACTGCAAATCAGAAAAACATGTTAACGGTACAGGCATACCTTTTGGAGCACATGGATAACAAAAAAAATGCAGAAAAAAAATCGCAAACATTTCAATTGTAAGAAATAATCCATTGCAAACAGCCGGCGCGAAAGCGCCGGCTGTTTTTTTTGCGTGCAGTCCTACCGAAAAAACCACTGCAAAACGTAGCGGCCCTTTTCGTTTTGCCGGCAAATCCGGCATATTAAATACGAAAAGCTAAAAAAATAGCAAAAAAACAAGAAAGGAATTTAAGAAATAAGTGGGAATTCTTGGCAATTCAATTTCCGAGATGAAAATGCCAAAACATCCAAATAAACAAAAATATCGCTTGCGATTTATTAATTTCTCTATGCTTCGGTGTAGAGAAATTTTTATTTTCTGCAAAAATTTTTCGCAAAAAATCGTCCCATTTTAGACTTTTTCGGCATATTAACTATGTAAGAAAAAAGCAGGAGGTTTTTGATATGGCAAAGAAAAAATCCATACGGGTTGATTTTGTAAAATCTTGTATTACATATAACAAACTGAATAAAATTGCCATATCAGGCATTGAAAATATCTGTAAGCGATTAAACCTTGACAACATCTTCGATGTTATTAATGGCAAATTTGCAATCCCTTCTAAGAGACCATCGGGCAAGAAGTCTTCTTCAAAGCGTGTTGCAAAATGCGATACCGTATTTGTGGCTTACAGGTTCTGCGGACATCCGACAGAAGAACAGGCATCAGACTTAAACCAGAATATTGGCGCTTCACGTTTTATGTGGAACCGCATGCTATCAGATTACAAATTGATGTGGAAGATGTATGGTATTTCAATACCTATGACCCCGGCTGATTACAAAGATGTATCCGGGCTGGAATGGCTTAACGACAGGGATTCCCTGGCACTGGCAAATGTCCAGCTAAATCTTGAAAAGGCAAGAAGCGACTATTTCGCCGGTGAAAGAGGTGCTCCTAAACGTAAGAAAAAGCATCAGTGCAAGGATTCTTATACGACAAACCGCGTCGGAAAGAATATCCGCATTGAGGATGGCGGACTCCGTCTTCCAAAGATTAACGGCTTGATAAAGCTTTCCATGCACAGACCGATTAAGCCAGACGGCACACTGAAAAGTGTTACGGTTACACAT
>OLQL01000234.1_pt1 | contig 61045 bp, 46 predicted proteins | sample 1672971 | NCBI WGS metagenome assembly OLQL01 (sample SAMEA3136742, study PRJEB25190) | human gut metagenome | biome: human gut; feature: human-associated habitat; material: faeces | place: Austria | collected 2013
GCGAGGATAGAGAGGTTCCTGTGAAAAGACTTACACAGACTTCTTGACAAGCCCTCCTTAAAAGAAGCGATTCGTAAAACACCAGGTCAGAAGTAAGTCGATACAATAGGCTCTTGTTAAAGGCCCTTCAAACCTCTTTTAAATCGTTCACAACCGCAATTCTCTGCCAGAAAAGTCGAAATCAGGACACGATTTAGGCGAGGATGCAAAGAAGAACGCGACTGGAAAAGTACAGTGGGGAAGAGACGCGCTGCGTGCCCGCAGACAGCACACAGCGCGCAGCACAAGACGCAGACGAAGCGCGACAAGCGACAAATCCAAGTTGCAAACAACAGGGGCCAGGCAACAAACCGCAAAACAGCAAACCGCCAAGAAGCGAGCAGCACTCGAGGCAACGCACGAATACCGACCCACAGCAGCCCGCATCGGCCCGGCCCAATCCAAGCCAAAATCTAAACCGCACTTGCCCCTCTCGCCCAAACCGGACCGACTACTTCGGCCGCCCTGGCCTGAATCAGCCTTGCGCGCCGGACCGTATCGGCCTGCATTGGTTCGCAGCAGCCAATAATCGCCCGCGCCAATGAAGCACTTCTAACCCAACACCGGCGAAACCCTTTCATTCAACTCCGATGAATCGCTCGCTCCCATGGTCGGCAAAAGGCCCATATCCGAAGACACGATTCCAAGCTCTCGCCAAAGCCTCTCTTGTTTGAGGCGGAAATCGCCTGGCAGACGCACCCTTTTCCCGAGGATTCGCGCAATGCCTTGCGCCGCCTCGTCAAACAACGAAGCCCGACGCAGATGCTCGGCGGTCAAATTGACGCTCGTAACATCCATGGATTCAAGCGCTATGCGTCGCATCGAGTCGTTCGCAAGCAGGCGCTCCGCAGAGTGGAACTCCGCGCTGTCGTATTCAACATCGAGTCGCGCGGCAGGCCAATACAAATCACAGCGCAGCAACGAGCGCCCCGTCGCGGCCACATTTTTCGGAAGCGGCATTTCCGCATTCATTGTGGGGTGCGGCAAACCATAGCCGCCGAGCGAATATGGAAGACACAACAGCATAGCCAGCTCGCTTTCGCGCGGCGAAGCAGAGCCGGCAAGAATGCGGGGAAGCGCTCGACGAGCTTTCTTTACGCCTTTGAACTGGGGCGACTTCTCGATGAATGACGCAAGGGCACCGGGAGAAGTGAGCGGGGTCGCATCGTATCGAGCTAATCCGAAGGTTGAAGCGCGGCGATACGTTCCGCAAAGCTCAAAGCCAAGCGCTATGAGCCGTTCAAGGGAGAGCACGCTTGCCATTTCGCAAAACGCCATTTCCGGCGTACTTACGTACAGGCCGTCTTCGATTCGCATGAACGACCGCGAATGAAACGGCCCTTTGCGAACCGAGGTTTCGATTCCGCCTCCCGCGCGTCGAAGGCGTGCGTGCGCCACGGTTGCGTGAATCAGCGACCCATCCGAAAAGAAGCGATCCCTTACGGCTGGCGCGAACTCAGGCGCGACAGCCGATTCGAGGAATTTGACGGCAGCTTTTGTATCGCGTTCCAGCGTGCGACGATAATCCCGCGCATCCTGGAACGCGAAAGACACGCTTTGGTTGGCAGCAGTTACGCCCTGGCTGGTGGCCGGCATGTTCGGCGTGACATGAATGCGTTGGTCGGGAGACATGCCTCGGTTAACGGGCGCGTTCCAATCAACGCGCGCGCAACGGCTACCGCCAGCGACAACGCTGTCCCAGACGCGCAAAGCACTTTGCTTTCCGAGCACAACAGCCATGGCGGTCTCTTCCTCCGGCGATTTCGTAATGCACCAGATGCAGCTTCGGCGACAACGACGTTTCTGCGATGGCGACGTCTTCCGAAATAGTGGCGTCGTCTTCCATAATGGCAACGTCTTCCGTGATGACGGCATCTTCCGTAATGCTGGCGTCTTCCGCATCTAGGGATTATGCGATGCACTCTATCATGAACGTGTCCGTTTCTTTCCCGTTTTGGCACAAATTTGCGGTTGTGAACGATGGATTTTTCGGAATGCAAAAAGAGCTCTACAAAAGACCAGGTCAGAAGCGTGTCACCTGCTAAAGCGCGCAGAAAAGCGCTTCGGCGTGACTAAAAATCGTTCACAACCGCAAATTTGTGCCAGAATCACCAAAATCGGGACACGTTTTCGGCGAAACTAGAACAAAGAAGCTCGTATGCAAAGCGGAAGCACATGCGCACAGAGCACGCAAACCTACAGCGTGCCGCCCCCATCAAAGAATAACCCGCTTGAGAAAGGCGAAAGCGCAAAGATCGCGCGCCTGCAGCGGCGCGGACGCCCTTAGCGGAAAATGACCCATTTGCACAGGCAGAAGCCCCAGATACCCTGCATCATCATGGTGATGAATTTGCCGACCATCTCAGGGCAGCCGAACGACACAGCCGCCCAGCCTATAAACCAGGTGCCGAACAGGAAGTTCCAAACGTACAGGGCGACGAACATGGCCACGCTACGCCAGAAGTTGCTCGACGCTTTGAACGTGATGTTGTGATTCATAAGGAAATTGAACGAGCCCGAACACGCGACGGCGATGCCGTTCGCAACGCCCGTCGGCAGCGCGAGGTGGGCCAGGGCAAACACGCCGAACTCGACGAACGTCTGCACAATAGACACACCGTAATACATGAACGCCTGACGAATGCCACGAGCGAGAAGCGACCAATCGGTCCGTCTTTTGGCGTCATCGCCCTGCTGCGAGAATGACTCCGCCGGCACTTTGGCGGCGTTATCCGACCCCTCGCCAAAGCCAGCCTGCTCACGAGCAGCGTTGGTTCGCGTCCAACCGCAAGAAGCTGGACCATTGCCAACGCAGCTCAGTCTCTCGACACCAAGCTGCTCTGCGGCAACACCAGCCCGCGCCCAAGAGGTAGGCCGTCCCGCAGCGATGTCGGTTTGTTCGGCAACGGCATCAGTTCGTTCCCCACCGACGCGCGTTCGTCCGCCGCCAATGCAAATTTTCCGCTCACTACCAGCCCTTCTTTCGTCGGCGCATAATCGCTCGACACCGACGCAATCCCAGTCGCCATCGATAGGGGCTTGTTTCTTGGAGATATGTGCCTGTACGTTTTCCATAGGCGCGATTCTAGAACTCACACACAAACCCCGTCGAAATGTCACCTTTTCGTTGCAGTCGGGAAAGAGGTGCCGCGCGAACCGCGTGAACCGCGCGATTCGCCGTCAGCAATGGCCCTGCCTCAATCCTAGCTTCTGTCCGTTTCTCACCCCAACGCCACGTCGAGCGCCATCATCACGCTGAAGCCAACGGCGAAAAACACTGTGCCTGAATTTGAATGTCTACCCTGAGAAACTTCAGGCATAAGCTCCTCAACCACGACATAGAGCATGGCGCCCGCCGCAAAGCTCAACAGGTACGGAAGCGCCGTAATCACAAGCTGCGAAGCCAAAATCGTGAGAACTGCGCCGATAGGCTCAACGACGCCCGAAAGAACGCCGCCCGCAAACGCCTTGCGCCGACTTGCGCCTTCAGCCCGCAACGGCATCGATATAATCGCGCCTTCTGGGAAATTCTGAATGGCGATGCCAAGCGACAAAACCAGTGCGCTCGCCACCGTGATCTGCATATTTCCCGCAAGAAAGCCCGCGTATATAACGCCAACCGCCATTCCTTCGGGAATGTTGTGCAAGGTTACCGCCAAAACCATCATCGTCGTGCGGCTTAGCGTGCTTTTCGGCCCCTCCGATTGATCGCTGCCCACATGCAAGTGGGGAATCAGATGGTCGAGAATAAGCAGGAACAGCACACCAGCCCAAAACCCCGCAAGCGCCGGGAAGAACGACCACCTTCCCATGGATGTCGACTGTTCGATGGCAGGAATAAGCAGGCTCCAAATCGACGCCGCAACCATAACCCCAGCAGCAAATCCCGCAAGAGAGCGCTGCACCAAATTCCCAAGCGGCATCTTCATGAAGAACACGCAAGCAGCACCGAGCGTCGTGCCTAAAAAAGGAATCAGAATTCCGAGAACCGTTTCTATTTGGCTCACCTCCGTTTCAGCTGTTGAACGACTGTGTCTTCGATATATGGCCCCGTCTTCCGTCAAGCAGCACACGGCACGGCGGAATAATTGAAAACGAAGAAAACGCCCTTCGTGTACGCCGCAATTCCAAAGCAAGAAACGCGGAAGCAATCGGTGAATTCAGGTAACCTCATTGTTGTTAGTATAGTCTAACTTTAACATGGGGGCAGCTGGCGAATCATAAGAAAGCACGCCCCTTGGTAGCGCGCTCAATCACCCGCGAGCTCGCTCCAAAGAAACGACGAGCGCAAGGCCGCACGCAGCGTATTTGTGTACTACAGTCAACGCAGTTGAAGGGCGCACGCCCGTTGATTATCTGAACCCCAGGGGGCCTGGCGCCCAAAACGCCGAAGATGACGTAACGTCATATCTCGGAGCTTGAAATGGGCAAAAACCGCGGCAGCATCACGTCACTTTGGCCGCGAGCCGCAACGGACGCAGACCATGACGAACGCGAGGCGTCCGCCGAAGATACCAGTTCCGTACACGCCATCAAGGCGTATTGGGCAAAGCCGCTTCGCAAGGGCGACTTACTCATAGCTACGGCGCTCGTACATAGCCACGTCGCTCGCGCAAGGCCGTCGTGTTCATGTATGGCTGCGCCGCACGCAAACCGATTGCCGCACACAAAAACAGGGGGAAACATGGGCGAACAAGGCACTCGAGGCCTCATGACGGTAGGCGAATTGGCATCGCGCGTGGGCGTGACCGTGCGCACCATTCAATACTATGACCAGCGCGGATTGCTTCATCCCACGTGCAAAGGCGAGCAAAACCTGCGCCTGTACTCGCCGGCCGACGAGGAACGCCTCAACCGAATCATCACCTTGAAGTACCTGGGCTTTTCGCTCTCGCAAATTCAGGAAGGCGAGGGAAGCGACTCGCTGGCAGAATTGACGGACGCACTCGCGCACCGCGAGGCCGAACTTGAGCGCGAAAGCGCGAAAATCCTACGAGACATGAACGTCGTGCAGGGGCTGCGCGCCCACCTTGCAAACCGCGACCAGGCGAACTGGAGCGAGCTCGCCGCCACCGTGGGCGTCGCGCAAGACCGCGAAGACATGCTCTGGTCGGCCATCACCGGCGAGGCGCTTGAGGAATACCCCATTCCCGAGCTTTCACGCGAAGAAGTAATCTGCTGGCACCAACTCATGGGCGACACCATCGAGGCCATGCACGACGGCGTTTTAGTCAACGACGACCGCGCGAAGGCGTTGGCCATTCGCTTCTCCAGCTTAGGCGGCATGCCCCATGCTCTTGCCGGATTGAAGCGCCTCGCGTGCCAGCGCAGCTCGGGGCCCAAGCAATACGGCCGCGACTTTTACGCCGGCATTCAACGCCGCACGCTCAGCTTCCTGCAAGACGCGCTCGATTGCTCCCACGCCAACGCCAATACGCAGGCGTAACGACACGTTTACGTCAAACGCAGTATTGGCCACGACGCAGCGTCGCCACCTATCGTCATTCCCCGTCACAATTTCAATCAAAGGGGGAACAATGATCGTATCGTGGATGACCACGAACCGATGCAACCTGAAGTGCGCCCATTGCTACCAAGACGCAGACGAATGCGATAGCAGGGAGCTCTCAACCGAAGAAGCGCGCACGATGATTTCTCAAATCGCACGCGCTGGCTTCAAAATCATGATTTTCAGCGGCGGCGAGCCGCTTATGCGCGACGACATTTTCGAGCTCGTCGCGCACGCCGCATCGTGCGGCCTGCGCCCGGTATTCGGCAGCAACGGCACGCTTATCACGCCCGAAATCGCGCGCAAGCTCAAAGAGGCGGGCGCCTGCGCCATGGGCATTAGCATTGACAGCCTCGACGCCGAAAAGCACGACATCTTCCGCGGAGTGCCTGGCGCCCACGCGGCCACGCTTGCGGGCATCGAAGCATGCAAAAGCGTCGGCCTGCCGTTCCAGATCCACACCACCGTGGTCGACAGAAACCGCAACGAGATTTGCGACATCACGCGATTCGCAAAAGAACTCGGCGCGATGAACCATTCGGTCTTCTTCCTGGTGCCCGTCGGCCGCGGCAAAGATATCTCCGATGAAAGCATCGACGTCGAGCAAAACGAGCAGCTGCTCGCCGACATCCTGCGCGCCGGCCGCGAAGCAGGCATCGAGGTGAAGCCCACGTGCGCGCCACAGTTCATGCGCATTGCAGAACAAATCGGCGTACAAACGCGTTACACGCGCGGCTGCCTGGCGGGCCTGACCTATTGCGTCGTGGGCAGCGAAGGCATTGTGCGCGCATGCGCATACATGACCGAAGACGCCGGCGACGTGCGCAAACAGCCCTTCGACGAAATCTGGCGCGAAAGCCCCGTATTCCAGAAACTGCGCACGCAGGCATACAAGGGCGCATGCGGAACCTGCGACTACAAGGGCGTATGCGGCGGCTGTCGCGCCCGCGCCGCGTACTACCACGACGGCGACATCTTGGGCCAAGACAACTACTGCGCCTGGAGCCGAAAGAACGCGCAGCAAGCCGCAGCCAGCGAACGCCAATAGCGCCACCGAACATAACAAAAGGAGCATACGATGAAGAAAATCGCGCAAGGCACGATTGCGATTTCTTGCACGCTCGCCATGGGCGTGGGCGCGTTTTCCCTGGCAGGCTGCTCGTCGCAGACTGATTCGAACGCGTCTGACAACGCGCAAGCGACCGCTTCCGCCTCGCAGGAATCCTATACGTTCACCGACGATCTGGGCCGCGAGGTAACCGTCGCCTCGCACAACCGCGTGGTTGCCGGCATGGGCAGCTTCGCGAACATCTGGGAGCTGGCCGGCGGCACGCTGGTAGGCGCTTCCGACGACGCGTTTTCCGATTACGGTATCACCTCTGATGCGCAGAAAATCGGCGATTTCTCTTCGCTTAACGCCGAATCGATCATCGCGCTGAACCCCGACTTCGTGATTCTCACGGGATCGAGCTCGGGTCGCGGCGGCGGCGTTGCGCAAACCGAGCTCGCCGACACGCTCACCGCGGCGAACATCCCCGTTGCCTACTTCAAAGTGTCCACGTTCGACGACTACCTGCGCATGCTGCGCACGTGCTGCGACATCACGGGCAACGAGCAGGCATTTGCGGAAAACGGCCAGGCGCCGGCAGATAAAATTGAACAGATTCGCGCGAAGGCCGAAGGCAAGCAAGCCGGCAGCGCGGTAGTGCTCACCACGTACTCGGGCGGCACGCGCGTGCAGTCGTCCTCCACGCAAACGGGCGTTATGCTTTCCGAACTGGGTGCGGAAAATATCGCCGACTCCAACAAGGGCCTGCTTTCCGACTACAGTCTTGAAGCCCTGATCGAGGCCAACCCGACGACAATTTTCCTGCTTCCGATGGGCGACACCGACGAGGCAGCACAGCAGGCGCTCGAAGACCAAACGACGGCCAACCCCGCATGGGCGCAGCTTGACGCCGTGAAGAACAACCGCGTGATCACGCTCGACCCGAAGCTGTTCCAGTACAAGCCCAACAACAATTGGGACCAGGCGTATCAGTTCCTCTACGACGCGCTGTATAGCGAATAGGCCGACCGGTGCGCAATAACCAAACAACCAACGCGGCGGCCCCGAAGCACGAGGGCCGCCGTTTTCGGGCGATGTTCCTGCTGTCGCTGGCCACTCTCGCCGCCGTGATGTTCGCTAGCCTGTCGTTGGGCTCTTCCACCATCGGCGCAACCGACGTAGCAGCATTCGTGGCGGGCAACGCATCCGACATGGCAAACAACGTGCTGGCGAACGTGCGCGTGCCGCGCGTGCTGGGCGGCGTGCTGGCCGGTGCCGCGCTGGCCGAAGCGGGCGCGCTCATCCAGGCGACGCTCAACAACCCCCTGGCTAGCCCAAACATCATCGGCGTGAATGCCGGGTCTGGTCTGTTCGTGCTGTTGTTCGCCTGCGTCGCTCCTCATGCGCTGGGCATATCGGCGGCAGCGGCGTTTTTAGGCGCGCTCGCCTCGGCGCTGCTCGTGTTCTTCGTGTCGGCGTACGCGGGCGCCTCGCGCTTGACTATCGTGCTCGCAGGCATGGCGCTCACGGCGATTTTCACGGCAGGCATGAACACCGTTCTTATTTTCAACCCCGATGCGTACGTGAATTCGTCGGGCTTTTTGGTAGGAAGCCTCTCGGGCGTCATGGTGTCAGAACTTGCCATACCTGGAATCATGATTTGCGCAGGCCTGATTCTAGCCATGGGGCAGGGAACGCGCCTGAACATTCTGTCACTCGGCGATGAGGGGGCGCACGCGCTGGGTCTGAACGTGAATTGCACGCGGCTTGCGTTGCTTTCGCTCGCCGCGTTGCTGGCGGGCGCGGCGGTGTGCTTCTCGGGGCTCATCGGCTTCGTGGGCCTCATCGTTCCGCACGTGGTGCGCTATGTCGCAGGACACGACAACCGACGCGTGCTGGTGCTCTCGCCAATCATGGGCGCCATTCTGGTATGTGCGTGCGACACCATCGCGCGCACGCTGTTCGCGCCGTTCGAGATTCCCGTGGGCATTTGCATGGCGCTCGTTGGAGGCCCGTTCTTCATCTATTTGATTCTTCGTTCGCGGAAAGGAGAGGTCGATGGGCGAGCTTGATTTCGAGAACGTCGTATTTGGGTACGGCGGAAATACCCTGTTCAACGGCCTTTCCGCATCTTTCGCGAAGGGGCAGATCAGCTGCATCGTTGGACCGAACGGGTGCGGAAAATCAACACTCGCGAAACTCGCCATGGGGCTTATAAAGCCCGCTTCGGGACGCGTGCTTATTCAAGGGCGCGACGTCGCGTCGTTGGATCCGCGCGAGAGGGCGCGGCGATTGGGCGTGCTCGTGCAGCAGCAAGAAGCGCCCATGATGACGGTGCGCGAGCTGGCGGCGTGCGGAAGGTTTCCGCATCACGGGCCGCTATCTCGGCTTGACGAGACCGATGCGCAATGCATTGACGAGACGCTTTCTCTTGCGGGCGTCTACGATTTACGCGACCGACCGTTGCGAAGCCTATCGGGCGGGCAGCGGCAACGGGCTCGCATGGCGATGGTGCTGGCGCAGGACACACCCGTCGTGCTGCTCGACGAGCCCACATCGTTCATGGATGCGGCGGCGTGTTTCGATATGATGCGCCTCGTTCGCCGAGTGCGCGAGCGTGGCAAAACGGTTATCGCGGTAATCCATGATTTGAACTTGGCGCTTTCGGTGGCCGATGCCGTATTCGTGATGGAACGCGGGCGTTTGGCAGCGCAGGGCGCGCCCGGCGAAGCGGCCGTGCAGAGTGCAATCGAGCAATCATTCGGCGTGCGCCTCGAGCACGTCGAAACGCCGAGCGGCGTTGCATGGGTACCGTTCGAGCGAGAAGATGTCTAGCAACGCTTCGCTCGGCGAAAATTCATGCAACGCCGCGTGCTGCGCTATTCCGTCGTTAATTTCGCCTTAGCGGGCAGGCAGAATCTCAATCCACTGACCCTCGGGGTCGGCGATGAAATAAAGGCCCATGCGAGGGTTCTCGCGAATAATGCAGCCCATCTTTTCATGAAGCTCGTGGGCGGCGTCAAAGTCGTCCACGACGAAGGCGATATGGGTGTCTTTGCCACCATTCTCGTAGGGCTCAACGCGCCCACGGTTCCAGGTGAGCTCGATTTCGAAGGGCACGCCGTCGTTGCCCATGAACGTATTGGTCCACGAGCCATCTTCGGGGCCCATTTCGCGCAGCACCTTCATGCCAAGGGCTTCCTCGTAGAACTTGATGGTTGCTTCCTTATCGAGCACGTGGGTGCAGCGGTGAACGAACTTCGCTTTCATGCATTGTCTCCTTGCAAGTCGAATGGTTGCCTTTCACGTCGGAGCCGACCAATGATTTCATCGCGAACGATGGCTGCGCGAAAAGAGGCAGCAGCAGGCCGGAAGGCAGCGGACATAACCGTTCACCGCTGATTTTATCCTTTCCCCCGGCGTGGCTTTCCGCACACACGCACGAACCAACGGCAAAACACAATCGCGAAAGGCGAGCCCGCCTCGCAGCAGCAAGTCGCCGCGAAGACCACTGAACCTTAACGCTCACGCCCCGCGAAGCCGCCCACTGCCGCGCAGTGGCACGTGTTAGCGAGCCTTTCAAGGAAAGCAATCGTTTGCAAAAGCGGGCGAACACCCGCATAATTAGGGCGCTATTCCGCATCGAACCCGTATCACTTAAGAGGAAAACGCATGGCCCTGCAAAAGAAGAATGTGAAATGCGCTCGAGAGGTTGCCATACTTGCTCCCTATGCCGCGAAATGCTGCGTAAGGGACGATATCTCCAACATGCCTTCTTTTACCGCCTGCATCGAATATGCGCTCGAGCGCGTCGAATCGTACGAAGAACAATACGGCAAGATCGATTTTTACGCACTTATGGGCATGCCGCTCGCCGTATTCGACGTTCCCGCTTCTTTCGACGGGGCCACACGCTACGAAGCCTCCTTGTTTGGATCCGAAGCGTTCTTCTTGAAGCTCGAAGCTTTTCGCGCCGCGCTCGCAAAGCTCGATTTCCCGGGCGTGCGCAAGGTGTATACCAATTTCGCATTGCGAGCCGTGCTGCGCGCACTGTATGCCATCGAACATCGTGAACGCGACTGCTTCAACGGCGTCTTCAACCGCCCGTCATAACTAAAAAGAAAGGCCTATGGGGGCAAAAGCCCTTGTTCTCTTTTTCTTATTGACAGGGCGGGTGTACTCCCGTATTATATATGGCGGGAGTAATCCCGCGTTCTTTTTGGGGAAAGAAATCGTCCCATCGCAAACGGCCACAACTCAGGAAGAGCCCGCCTATGATTTACGCAATGAGCGACATCCATGGCTGCATCGACGCCTTCGAAAAATCGCTTTCCTTCGTCGACCTATCAGATGGGCGTTCAATGCTCATCCTATGCGGCGATTACTGCGACCGGGGTCCGGCGAGCCTTGAGGTCTACCAAAAGATCATAGGGCTCCAGCACGACTATCCCAACCAGGTGATAGCCTTGAGAGGCAACCATGAGGAAATGCTGCTGGAATACTGTGCCATGGTCGGCGACCCGGCGTTTACTCAAGGATGGATTCTTGCCGATTCCAACCTCGCCACTGCAAAAAGCTTTCTTGAGAAAGATGAGTTCAGTCAGGTAAAACGCCTGCCCGCGCGCAGAAGGTTCGAAGAATCCTACCGATTCGTCGTCGATTGCATGAAAGCGAACCACGCCGATGTTCTCGCCTGGATACGAAAGCTTCCGTATTATCACGAAACATCACACAAACAAGTCTTCGTGCATGCCGGTATCGACGAAGACGCAGGCGATTTATGGCGTATAGGCACATTCGAGGAAGCCTTCACAACCATGCAGCCGGAATTCGTGGGGCAGAAATTCGAACTCGACGTCATAAGCGGACACATCGCCACAGAAACAGTTTCAGGTATCGCAGGCTACGAAGGCGTGTGGCACGACGGCGCGTCGCATTTCTATATTGACGGCGCCGTCATGAAAACAGGGCAGATTCCCGTGCTTGCCTACGACGAAAGCACGGGGAAGTACTGGGAGCAGTGGCCGCACAAGAGAAGCCTTTAGCGACGTGGGCAACCCGCGCGCAGATCACCGCGTTTAAACAGAAAGCGAAACCATAAACGCATTAACAGATGGAGGCCCCGATGCATTCTCTCGAGTTCAATTACCTGCACGATTTGGCCACGGCAAACTACGATCTCGGCAATCGTCCCGACCCCGATTCCGAATCGATAATTCTCAAAGAAGATTTGTTAGAGGCTTTTTGGGGAGCCCAGACGAATGAAGCGCGAGTTTCCGCCGAGAAGAATTATGGGTGCGGCTCCTTCCGAGACATCGAAGTGTCATCGAGCGGCCAAACGATTCTGCTCTCCGTAGACTACCTTGGCCCAAGCGTGTACTGGCTTAAAGATTACTATTCAGAACACGGGGTTGACGCCCCGGAGGCGGACTCCCGCATTTGCGCGTTCCTTAAAGAAAGCCGAAAGCTTGGAGGCCATATCCTGTTCCCACGAGGAAGCAACGGCGGGCCGCACGAGACGTTAAATCAAGCCCGCAGCGGGGAGAGGGGCGTTTACGACAGAATCGATGCAACATTGCTGTGCCTGAAAGTATTCTTCGACTGTTCTGAGGTCTCATCGACCAATTCCCAACGCGACGCATCAGCGTTTATGGAGGAGGTGTCGAAACTCTTTCCCAGCGAAGAACAGTTCAAAAAAGTGAAGGCGAATTTGATGCGCATTTTCGATTCTCTTCAATACTATGCTGAAGATTTCGCATACTTCAGTGACTTCCGAGGCTTCTGTGAAAGGCAAAAACTTACCGGTTCATTCGTAACGAAAGAAGGGGAAGTTGAAATGTTCGCGCCTCTGTGCCCCCTAAAGCCAGAAAACTACGAAGCATATGCCGAAAACGTCAACGGGGCGATTGAAAAGAGGAATAAGATGATGCATTCTGCCTAAGCGTCTCTTCGGGTCGACATTGCGCAGCAAATCGGGATCCTCGAAAAGGGGCGCGCATTAAGATCTTCGCGAGACAGATTGTTTTCCGCGAACCCCAGGACGTTTTCATAGAACGCGACCGGGCGAACGAATTTTTTGGACGTGCGCGCCCAGGCAAAGGCGAACCACAGTCCATACCGAAGCGAGATACCCAACGCAGCCGAGAGCCCGCATGCTATGCTATGAGGCGAAAATCAAGGGGGCCGCATGCGCATCGAATCGCTTGAGTTGTTTTTATCCGTCGCCGAACACGGCTCGGTTTCTCGTACCGCTAAACAGCATTTCATATCGCAGCAGGGTGTGTCTTCGGCCCTCAAGGCTCTCGAGAAAGAGCTTGGAACACCCCTGTTCACGCGCGGCGGCCCAAAGCTCGAACTCACCGAGCGGGGAAGGGCAATCGCCTCGGAAGCCCAACGCATCGTCGATTCCCACCGGCGCATGCTGGCAATCGCGTCGGCGCCCAAGGACGCAACGACGCAAAACCTCCGTACTGTCGAGATTCTTACCACGCCGTTCGCCTCGGCAGCACTCGAAGAATTGTTCCTCGATTACGAAGCGACAACGCCCGGAACGCGACTGCGCGTCACCGAACGCGACCTGTTCCGTATTGTCGACGATTTCGCTGAGGGATACCCATCGGCACGTCGCGCGACACAGCAAGGACGCCCGCCACTCGCAATCATCTGTTGCATGCCGGGCATGGACAAAACGATTAGCCGCATGAACCACGAGTTCGAACCCCTCGTGAATTCTGAGCTTATGGCAGCATGCTCGACAAGCTGCGCGTTGGCGAGCAAGGATTCAATTACGCGCGATGAGCTGTGCAAATACCCTATCGTGTTCTATAGCGAGCCCTTCCTCAATAAAGTGGTTGGCAAGCTCTTCAACGGACTCGAACCCAACATCCAGCAAAATACGACCAACACGAGCATGCTCGCGCGCGCCATGGAGCGAGACGGCGCCGTCACGTTCAGCGACTCTTTCTCAAGCTATCTGCAGCGCCAGCATGGCTCGACCGCGTTCATTCCCATTAAAGACAGCGTGTACTTCTCGATAGGTTTTCTGGGAAACGTTGCGCCCGACACACCCGAAGCGCAATTCGCGAACTTTCTGCGTAAGTATCTCGCAATAGCGTGCGCCCCTTACCAGGAACGATACGCGTCGCTTATGGGCGATGCGTTCGGCTATAACTGGAATCGGAGCCATCCATGAAAACGCGACGCTACGTAATTAACGCTGCAGCATGCTGTGGATGCGGCGCGTGCGCAAAGGCATGCCCGCGCAAAGCTATCAAAATCGACGTGGGAAACGCCCAAATCAACTACGACCTGTGCGATACATGCGGATCGTGCGCGGCCGCATGCATACTTCGCGCAATTTCCCTGAAGCACGGCATCTGGCTCAACTAAAACTTAACAACATTTCCTTGTGCCGCCAACCCCGTTTCCCTGTTTGCCGAGCATGGCAAGCGCCGCCACAATCAATGGCAAGGAAAACAGGCGAAAGGGGGAAACGTGTCGTCTGTCGTACAGCTGCCCGATGGCGGCAAAATCGTAAAGACTAACTGCTTCGAATGCCATGCGAAATGCGGAGTCTTATGCGAGGTTGACAAGAACGGAAAGCTCGTAGGGGTCAAGGGCAACCCGGAAGATCCGCGCAGCCAAGGCCGCATGTGCGCAAAGGGCCTCGCCGCGCCGAAGATACTCTATGATCCCGACAGGCTGCGTTATCCGTTGCGGCGCAAAGCCGGAACGCCGCGCGGCTCAGGTCAGTGGGATCGCATCACCTGGGACGAGGCCATCGAATGGCTTGCGCAACGCATCGAAGAAATCTGCGACAAATACGGCGCCGAGGCTGTCGCGTACGGCCAAGGAACCGGCCGCGGCACCAATCAATGGACGAGCCGATCGTCGAACGCCGGCGGCGCTGTGAACCACTCACTGTCTCCGGGCAACATTTGTCTGGTACCCATGATGGTACAGTCCATTCTGCAATTCGGCATGTTCCCCATATTCGATGGCGTCGACTTCGACAATTCCGACTGCATCGTGATGTGGGGCTGCAACACTATGTGGACCGAAGCCACGTACACGTCGGGCCAGGTCGGTCGTTCACGTGATCGCGGCGCCAAGCTCATCGTCATCGACCCGTTCTTCGAGCATCCGCTTGCGGCAAAAGCCGATCATTTCGTGGGCCTTCGTCCAGGATCTGACACCTATTTGGCGATGGCATGGCTCAACGTGATTATGAACGAGGGCCTCTACGACGATTATTTCACGAAGAAATTCACCAATGCGCCCATGCTCATCATCGAAGGCGTGAACGCGCCGCTCAACGAGGCGCTGGTAAAAGAGGGCGGCAACCAGCAAGTCATGCTATTCATGGGCAAAGATGGCCAGCTGCACCCGCTGCAGGAGCGCACCGATGAAGTCGAGCTCGAATACCGCGGCACCGTAACCGGAGCGGACGGCAATCCGATACCCGTAAAAACCGTCTGGATCGGCCTGAAGGAAATTGCCGATGAGTGGACGCCCGAGGCGGCTGCCGAAAAATGCTGGTGTCCCGCAGAGGTGATTCGCGAAAGCGCGCGCACATACGCAACGGCCCCCAGCGCATGCATCGAGGTGTTCCAGGGCATCGAAGAACAGACGAATTGCCGCGATTCCATCCAACTCATCAATATCATTATCGCCATCTGCGGAAACCTTGAGAAAAAGGGCGGCAACCTTTCCATGCCGTTCTGGAATCAGATGTTCACCCTCTCGGGCGCCAACCCCGAGACGCACGAAGAAAAGCGACTGAAAGATGAGCGCACGGCGGGCACGTTCAACGGCTCGTCGAACACCGCTATGTGCTTCGAGGCAATGAAGACCGGCAAACCTTACCCAATCAGGGGCTATATACACGTACAAGGAAACCCGCTGTCGTGGTCGGAGGACACCAAGAAGGTGCGCGAGGGACTGATGAACCTCGATTTGCTCTGCACAATGGACTACTACATGTCGCCCACCGCACAGCTAGCCGATTTGGTGCTGCCTTCGACGCATTGGACCGAGCGCGACTACCTGGCCGACGAGGTGTGCGGCGAGTGGGTGTTCGCCCAGCAGCACGCCGTCGAGCCGCTCTACGAGCGTCGAAGCGATGTGTGGTTCTGGCGCACGCTGGGCCGGCGCCTGCATCCCGATTGGTGGCCATGGGAAACCGATGACGAACTGTTCGAATGGCAACTTGAGCAGACCCATGCAGGCATCACATGGAACGAGCTCAAGGAGCAATGGATTCACCATGTGCCCCAGATGCCGAGCCGCGACTACGAAAAAAACGGCATCGCGGCACCCACGGGCACAGGCCGCGCCGAGCTGTATTTCACGGTCGGCCTCATAAGCGGGCTGAACCCGTTTCCCAGCGCGAGCGAGCCGAAACAAAGCGTGTACGCCACACCAGAAATTGCCGAGGAATACCCGCTGACCGCCGTCACGGGGCGCCGCTATCCAGTCTATTACCACTCGGCGTACCGAGGCATTCCGCAACTGCGCGAAATCGTTCCCGACCCGCAGGTCATGTTCCACCAGAACGTAGCCGACGAGCTGGGCATTGCGTATGGAGACTGGTGCTTTGTGGAAAGCCCGACAGGGCGCATCGTAATGAAAGCACGCCCCACGGTCGGCCTCGATCCTCGCATATGCGTGATTCCGCATGGATGGTGGCAAGGATGCAAGGCGCTCGACAAGGAAGATTACCCCAACGACATGTGCAACGCCAACGTGCTCACCTCAAGCAAGTACTACAGCAACGAATACATGACGCCAGGCCTGCGCTCGACGCTTGTTCGCATCGTTAAAAAAGCCAACCCCTCGAGCAAGGAAGGTGATTGAGCCGTGACCGAGAAGAAATACGGAATGGTCATAGACCTCGATAAGTGCTCGGGCTGCCAGGCTTGCTCCGTGGCATGCAAAATGGAAAACGATGTAGATTTGGGCGTTTTCCGCACGCGTGTATACCGAATGGGCCCCATAGGACAATGGCCCGATGCGCTCGAGTTGTTCTACTTCCCCAACGGGTGCATGCACTGTGAGCACCCGAGCTGTATAGACGTGTGTCCCACAAAGGCGACATTCAAAACCGATGAGGGCGTGGTGCTCGTCGACGCAAACCGCTGCTTCGGCTGCCAATATTGCGTATGGGCATGCCCATACGAGGCGCGCTCGCTGAACCCCAATACAAAAGTCGTCGAGAAATGCACGCTGTGCGTCGACAAACTCGACGCTGGCGAGCAGCCGCTGTGCTGCTACACCTGTACTACGGGGGCGCGCGTTGCTGGCGACATGAACGATCCCGATTCTCGCATCTCAAAGGTGCTCGCCGAAAACGCTGACCGCGTGTACCGCGTGCATCCCGAATTCGGAAACGAACCGAAGGTGGTCTATCTCGTTCCCCGGAAAGGAGCTGAGACGCTATGCAAGTCCATTGGCCTCTCGTGATATCGACGGCATGTCAACGCGCCGGATTAGGACTTTTGCTGTGTGTGGTGTTCGCCAATGCGGTATTGGGCTCACAACTTCCCTCGAATATCGCATGCCTCGTCACTCTGGCGCTCTTATGCGCAGGCGGCATTGCCTCGGTGTTCCATCTACAACGTCCATCAAGATTTTTCAACGCATTCTCGAACCCCAAATCGCACCTCACGCAAGAGGGCTTCATCACGCCGTTTCTTGGCGTGGCGCTGATTGCTGCAGGCCTTAACGGAATCGCATTCAACGCTGGCGCAGCCAGCGCGGGGCTTCTGTGCATCGCTGCCGTTTTGGCGCTCGCATTTCTCGTATGCACGGGACTCGCATATCAGATGAAATCGCGACCAGCCTGGAGCACAAAGCTTGTATTCGCGCTGTTCTTGCTAACCGCCGTGGCGGCAGGATTCATGGGAGCATATGCTCTCGCGCTGCTAGAAGGGGATGAAGCAGCCAATAAAATCCTCGCATGTGGACTTACGGCGACAATAGCGGCGGCGGCAGTGCAAACAGCCTATGTTTCGAGGATGAAGCATGTGGGCTATGGCGTGGCGTACGACGCGATGAAGCAGCCGTACCGCCCCTATGCACTGGGCTGGGTGGCGCTCACCGTTGCGGCGCTCATTTTGGCGGCCTCGTGCATTGCCGTACCATCGGCGATGTTAGCATGCGTCGCATGGGCACTCTACATTATTTCAGTGGCACTGTGGACCGCGCTCTTCTTCAAGGGCGCCCACAAAGTGAGAATGTTCCCAATGTATGCAGACGACTTGAATTTAGACATGTAAGCTGCGCAAAACATGCATCTTCGACTAAACTCCTCGACCCGATTTCATTCGGGCCGAGGAGTTTTTACGCGAGGATGTATAAGAGCGACTTTCTTCCCCTCATCGAGAAAATGCTGAAAAGCCGCTACAAGTGTCGCCATCTCATCAATGCTCGGATTGACCTCATCGATAGTCACCAGCAAACCGGTATTGCATTCGGCCAAAGCATCCAGGATATCATCCATTCTTGAGCGCCAATTCGATAGCTCACGAGGCGAATCCTCCAATTCAAGCGAAATGAAATCGGCAATCCCAGCACCTTTGATTTTGCGGGCAGGCTCAATATCCACCAAATGTCGCGTTGCTCGCTGCGTTCTAATAAGGATGTCTTCAAGCATTCCCGCGACGCACGTCACACGAGCGGTGACCCAACCAGACGACTCGGCCGTATCAGCAAAATGAGACAGGAGGGCCGTTTTGCCCATTCCGTGCGGACCGACCAAAAGGCTGATAATTGCTGGATCATTGCCCGCACCAGCAAGCGCACCTTCAACGTCGGCGATGATTTCTTCGCGTCCAGCTATATGCAAAGGGACCTTGCCAACTACCGGAGTAAACGGATTGACGAAATCTTTTGTCATGCCTGCCTCCATCGATGGCTTCCTTCCGTCACAGCATAGCATTTTTCAATTTGGTTAGCGCCAGTTAGCTTTTTTAGTCCGCGTTAGCTTTTTTAGCTTCAGTTAGCTTTTTCAGCATCCGTTAGGTTTATTGGAAATCCAGGCATCAGCATCCCAGGCACTCTGCCGCTAGACCATCGTTCCAAAACCCCAATTGTCAAATCGATAACAAGCCCTCCATAGTTTGTTGCCGAGCATGTTTTCGAGCCGTATAATGCACTATTGAACAAGGTGTTGAATAGTAATCAACCTGTTTAATAGACCAGATGATTGAACCCAAGGGGGACATTTGACGGCATCGAATACCGCCATCAAAGCGCATGAGGCGCACGCGGCACCAGCCGCTCCGGAGTGCGACCAAGTCGCAACCCCGGGCGCAGCCGCGACACCCGCACCCGCTGCGGCGCCCGCGCCTGCCGCTTCCGCAGCCACGGCATCCACGCCTACCGCTTCCGCGGTTGTGGCGCCCGCTGCCACGCCCGCTACAACCGCCGTAGCCGAGCGCGACCCGCGCATCGCCCGCTCTCGCGCCGCGCTGCGCGAAGCCTTCATCACGCTCGTCGAAGAACGTGGCATCGACGGCTTCTCGGTGGGTGACCTGTGCACGAGCGCCGGCCTGAACCGCGGCACGTTCTACAACCACTTCCGCGACAAAGAAAGCCTGCTCGCCTCCTTCGAAGACGAAGTCATCGAAGGCCTCGGTGGGGTGCTCGCGAAATTCCAGAACATCAAGCTGCGCGAACTCGCCGCATGCAGCCTTACGCACCGCCCGCTTCCCATGCTCGTAGAACTCTACGACTATCTGCGCGAAGAGGGCCCCTTCCTGCACGCGATGCTCGGCTCGGGCGGCGACGCCCGTTTCGGCATGCGCCTTCGCGAAGCCGTATGCGGGCGCTTCGTGCGATCGCTTCTGCACGAGCGCTACCAGAATGACCCTTCAGCGTTCACGCGCTACTACATCTCGTTTTATTCCGGCGCCTACCTGGGCGTGATCAGCGAATGGATCGATTCAGGAATGACCGAGACCTCCGAAGAAATGGCACTTATCTCGATGCGCCTGCTGTTTATCAAGCCGGGCGAATCCATCAAAATGTAAAAAGGGGACCAACATGGCTGAAATCAACGACAAGCAGGCAATCGCCGCCGAAGCGCAGGCCGCCGCAGGCGCCGCGAGCCAGGCGCCGCTCCACATTGGCATCGACGTAGGCTCCACCACCGTGAAAGTGGCCGTACTCGACGACAACAACGAGATTCTGTACTCATGCTATCGCCGCCACCACGCCGACATTCGCGCGACTATCGTGGAAGTGGTGGGCGAGGCGGCCGAGCAATACCCGACAACGCCCATGACCATCGCAATCACCGGCTCGGGCGGCCTTCTGCTCGCGCAATGGCTCGGCATCGACTTCGTTCAAGAGGTCATCGCAAGCAAAACCGCCGTTGAGACCTTCATTCCGCAAACCGACGTCGTCATCGAACTCGGCGGCGAAGACGCGAAGATCATCTACTTCGACAACGGCATCGAACAGCGCATGAACGGCACCTGCGCCGGCGGCACAGGCGCGTTCATCGACCAAATGGCGGCCCTGCTCGACACCGACGCTGGCGGCCTGAACGAGCTCGCAAAAAGCCACACCACCATTTACCCCATCGCGAGCCGCTGCGGCGTGTTCGCCAAAACCGACGTGCAACCGCTTTTGAACGAAGGCGCCCGCAAAGAAGACATCGCGGCCTCCATTTTTCAGGCCGTCGTAACACAGACCATTTCGGGCCTCGCGTGCGGCCGCCCCATTCGCGGCAACGTCGCCTTGCTCGGCGGCCCCTTGCAGTACCTCTCTGAACTGGACAAACGCTTCTGCGAAACGCTGAATCTCGACAATGAGCACGCTATTCGCCCGAAGAACGCCCACCTGTTCGTCGCGAGCGGCGCCGCTTTGTGCGGCAAGAAAACCGCCACGCCCGAGCTGCTTGCCGACGTGCTCGAACGCCTGCGCGGCCTGGGCGACATTCAGGGCAGCGAAGTCGTGCGCCTGCCTCCGCTGTTCGCCAACGAAGCCGAATTCAACGAATTCGAAGCGCGTCACGCGACCGAAAAGGTGAAGCGCGCCGACCTTTCCACCTACGAAGGCGTGGCCTACCTGGGCATCGACGCCGGCTCCACCACGTTCAAATCGGCCCTCATCGGCGAAGACGGCAGCCTTTTGTGGACCTTCTACGCCAACAACAAGGGCGACGTTTTGGGCACCGCCAAGCGCGCAATCGCCGAAATGTACGCCGCGCTGCCCACCGCAGCCGACGGCCAGCCGAAAGTCACCATTGGGCATGCAACCGTGACCGGCTACGGCGAGGGCCTGCTGCTCGAAGCGCTGCGCGTCGACTCCGGCGAAATCGAAACCGTCGCGCACCTTCGCGGCGCGCAGGAAATGTTGCCGGGCGTCGAGTTCATTCTCGACATCGGCGGCCAAGACATGAAGTGTCTGCGCGTGAAAGACGGCGTTATCGACCATATCATGCTCAACGAGGCATGCTCTTCGGGCTGCGGCAGCTTCATCGAAAGCTTCGCTGCGGGCCTGAACCTCGACGTGACCGAGTTCGCGAAAACCGCGAACGCCGCCGAAAATCCTGTCGATCTGGGCAGCCGCTGCACCGTATTCATGAACTCCCGTGTGAAGCAGGCTCAAAAAGAAGGCGCCACCGTGGGCGATATCGCCGCGGGCTTGGCCATTTCCGTTATCAAGAACGCCCTGTTCAAGGTCATTAAAATTCGTGACCCCAAAGAAGTCGGAACGAAAGTTATCGTACAGGGCGGCACGTTCCTCAACGACGCCGTGCTGCGCGCCTTCGAACAGCTCGCCGGCGTGCATGCCGTGCGCCCCGACATCGCGGGCAACATGGGCGCCTATGGCGCGGCCCTGCTGGCGCGCGACCGCTACCAGGCCGCCGTGCGCGCAGCCGAGCGCGCGGACAAAACCGCCGACGTGCACACTGTCATGCTCGGCGCCGCCGCGCTTGAGGCCTTGGCTCCCACGCACAAAACCGTGCGCTGCAAGGCCTGTGCGAACCACTGCCTGCTTACCGTGAACGACTTCGGCAAAGATGAAGCCACCGGCAAGCACCGCCGCTTCATCACGGGCAACCGCTGCGAGAAGGGCGCAGGCGTGCTCAACGAGAAGAGCGACGTGCCCAACCTGTTCGAATACAAGAGCCATCGCCTGTTCGACTACGAGCCGCTCGCGCCCGACGCCGCCCCGCGCGGCACCGTGGGCATTCCGCGCGCGCTTTCGATGTATGAAAATTACCCGTTCTGGTTCACCTTCTTCACGAAGCTGGGCTGGCGCGTGGTGCTTTCCGACCCCTCCACGAAGAAAACCTACGAGGCGGGCATCGAAAGCATGCCGTCGGAAAGCGTGTGCTACCCGGCGAAGCTCTCGCACGGCCACATCATGAACCTGCTCGAGAAGCACCCTGACTTCATTTGGTTCCCCTGCAGCAAGTGGGAGCGCCAGGAAGACGCAACCGCAGGCAACCACTTCAACTGTCCCATCGTGGCAAGCTACGCCGAGGCGCTGCGCCTGAATATCGACGAGCTTCGCGAGAGCGACGTGCAGTTCTTGAACCCGTGGCTGCCGTACGACAAGAAAGACCACCTGAAGAAACGCCTGATGGTAGAGCTTGTGCAGGCGCACCCCGAGCTCATGGGCAAAGGCGTTGCCGCGCCCACGCAGGCCGAAATCGACGCCGCGGTTGACGCCGCATGGGCCGAAGACGAAGCCTTCAAGCGCGATATTCGCGAGAAGGGCGCGGAAACCCTGCTGTGGATGGAGAAAACCGGCACGCACGGCATTGTGCTGGCCGGCCGGCCGTACCACAACGACCCCGAAATCAATCACGCGATTCCCGAGTTACTCACGAGTTTCGGCCTGGCCGTGCTTACGGAAGACTCCATCGCGCACTTGGGCACGCTCGAGCGTCCCATTCGCCTGGTTGACCAATGGATGTATCACACGCGCCTCTACGCCGCCGCGAAGGTTGCCGCCGAGCGCCGCGACCTCGACCTTATTCAGCTAAACAGCTTCGGCTGCGGCCTGGACGCGCTCACCACCGACCAGGTGCAAGAGATTCTGGAAAGCGCCGGCAAAATTTACACCGTGCTCAAAATCGACGAGGTCTCCAACCTGGGCGCCGCCCGTATTCGCGTGCGCAGCCTGCTCGCAGCGTTGAAAGACCAGGCCGATGAAGAGGCCGACGCCAAAGCCGCCGCGCAGGAATGCCCCGCGTGCAGCCTCGACGTGAAAGAACTTCTGGCCGAGGCCGAAACGCGCGTCGCAGCCGCCGAAGCCGCCGGCTCCAGCAAGCAGACGGCCGGTTCCGCCGACGCCGCAGCCATTGAGGCCGTAGCCCAGGCCATCGAGCCCCCGGCGACCTTCACGGAAAAAGCCGCGCCCGAAGCTCGCGAGCGCTTCAAGCAGCGCGAGGCAACCTCGACAGAGTTCGAACGCGTGCAGTTCACCGAGGAGATGAAGGAAGCGGGCTACACGATTTTGGCCCCGCAAATGGCTCCGTACCACTTCGAGCTGCTCGTGCCCATTTTCAAGCGCTTCGGCTACAACGTCGATTTGCTGCCGAGCGTCGACCATGGCGCGGTGGACGCGGGCCTGAAGTATGTGAACAACGACATTTGCTACCCGTCCATCCTGGTCACAGGCCAAATTATGGAAGCCGTTACCTCGGGGCGCTACGACACCGACAAGCTGGCCGTGCTCATTACGCAGACCGGCGGCGGCTGCCGCGCCACCAACTATATCTCGCTCATCCGCAAGGCGCTCAAAGCCGCCGGCCTTGGCCATATTCCGGTTATCGCGCTTTCGTTCAAAGACCTGGGCGAGGTGAACCCCGGCTTCAAAATCACGCCGAAGATGCTGCTGCAGGCCGTGTACGCGTTGTGCTACGGCGACCTGCTCATGATGACGCTCTACCGCACGCGCCCCTACGAGATTGAGCCAGGCGCGGCCAACCACCTGTTCGACCACTGGATGGCCGAATGCAAGGCGCAGCTGGCGCGCGGCGTGAAGCGTTCGGAATTCAAGCGCACCGTGAAGCAGATTGTGGAAGACTTCGACACGCTGCCGCTGCAGGGCGAGGGCACCAAGCCGCGCGTCGGCGTCGTGGGCGAGATTCTGGTGAAGTTCCACCCCACGGCGAACAACCAGATCGTCGACGTGATCGAGCGCGAGGGATGCGAGGCCGTTGTGCCTGGCCTCATCGAGTTTTTCCTGTTCGGCATCGCGGGCGGCATTTTCCAGAAAGACCCGCTGGGCCGTTCCGCCAAGGGCGCGCTTGGTGGCAAAATCGGGCTGTCGGCCATCGCGAAGTTCCGCAAACCGGTCAACGACGCGCTCGCCGCATCGACGCGCTTCAACCCGCCGGCGAACATCTATGAGCTGGCCGAATACGCGAGCGAGATTTTGAGCCTGTGCAACTCGATGGGCGAGGGCTGGTTGCTCACCGCCGAAATGGTGGAGCTCATTGTGTCGGGCGCGCCAAACGTAGTGTGCACGCAGCCGTTCGCATGCCTGCCGAACCACGTGGTGGGCAAGGCTGTGATCAAAGAGCTGCGCCGCCGTTACCCCGAGAGCAATATCGTGGCCGTCGACTACGACCCGGGCGCGTCTGAGGTCAACCAGCTCAACCGCATCAAGCTCATGATTTCGGTGGCGAAGGCGAACCTCGAAGAAAAGGAAGAGGCCGCCCGCGCCGAGCGCAACGCGAACCTCACCAAACCCGCCGACGAAGAAGTAGTCGGCGAGCTCGAGGTCGAGGAAGAAAAGCTGGGCTAGGGGAGAGCAGGCAATTTCATACCCGACCTGCTAAATGCTTGTAGCGTTTAACAGGTCGGGTGGTGCCGTTTCCCTCAGCAGTCGCAACCAGCACGAATGGGTGATCGGAGTTCTGTTTCGACCACCCATTCTTTTTGCAGGCTCAAACTCCGCCCCAAGACCCACGCAATCGTAAAACTGTTAAATGCTCCGAGCATTTAACAGGCTGCTAGCTTGCTAGCTAAGTAGGTTGCTAACAAGCACCTTCGACCAGGCGATACCCGATTCCCCATACCGTTTCGATTATGCGAGGGTCACTCGGGTCGTCTTCAATTTTGTTGCGAAGTTTCTTTATGAACACCGTAATGCTTTGCGTTTCACCGACGAATTCGGCACCCCAAGCGTCTTCGACGAGCTGCTCTTTCGAAAGCACGGTATCGGGCATGCGGGCAAGCGCAAGCAAGATTTTAAATTCCTTCGGCGTGAGCTTAATTGAGATTCCCTCTTTTGTGACCTGGTGTTTTGCGGTATCTATAACAAATCTGCCAAGTATAAGCGTTTTTGGCTCCGGCTTAGCAGGCGCAACATCCACATGAGCGCGGCGCAGGTGCGCCTCGATATGCATGAGCAGCTCACGAGGGTCGAAGGGCTTGGTCATATAGTCGTCCCCACCAGCGGCGAATCCAATACCCTTGTCAACGATATCGCCTTTTGCGGAAAGAAAAATCACCGGAACCGTTACGCCCCGGGTGCGCAATTCGCGACATGTAGCGAACCCATCCATCCGCGGCATCATGACGTCGAGAATCACGAGGTCGAACGATGCGTTCTCGAATGCCTCAAGAGCATCGGTACCGTCTTCGACACAGACGCATTCATGACCCTCATCTTCAAGCAATCCGCTTATAAGCTTTTGGATGCTCACCTCATCATCAGCAAGCAGAATCTTCATCGAAATCTTCCTCCTCATCCGGCAAGGGAACATAGGGGATGCGCACACAGAACGTGCTGCCGACCTTTCGTTGCGATTCGACGGTCGCCACGCCGCCATGTAACTCCGTAAGCTCCTTCACAACGGCAAGGCCCAAACCAGTGCCACGATAACGACGATTAGGTGATTGACCAGCTTGTTTATACAACTCGAAAATATCTGAAATATCACTTTCGTCAATACCCATTCCATCGTCTGCAACAGTGACGCAAATAGTGCCATGCGGGGCGGAAGAACAGGGGAGGGGGACTTCCCAATCGTGACGCACAGAGTCCAATCCCACCTTGGAATCAGAACGCGCGATGACGTTGCTGCCATCGCCGTACGCAAGCTCGCCTTCGTCCCCTGCGGCCGCCCCATCATCGTACGCTCGAGGGTCGAGCGACGCCATAAACGTCGCGCGAACATCCACGCGACCACCGCGATGGGTGTACTTAATGGCGTTATCGGCGAGGTTTTCGATCACACGGCGCAGCTTTTCCCAGTCGGCCATGGAGATTGGCACGTTCGCATCGGCCTTCGCGGAAAGCGCAATATCCTTATTGGCGGCTATTGGGTCGAGCGTCTTCTTAATGAATCCAAGCAGGTCAACAAAGTCTACTGGCTCGACGAGCAACTCGTTACGGTTAGCTTCGGCCTTCGAGATAGTGAGAATGTTATTTATCAAATTAAGAAGCAGCGTTCCATTTGCCTCGATATCGGCAATGGATTCGTGCGTTTTTTCATCGAGGTTCGGATTCTCGAGCAGCAAACGCGCGAAGGCGAGAATCGAAGTGAGCGGCGTGCGCAGTTCATGACTCACGATGGCGAAAAACTCACTTTTATAGGCCGATTCCTCATGCAGTTTATCAAGTGCCTTTTTCAGTTCATGCTGCTGGTACATGAGCATATCGTTGAGCACACGCGTTTCTTCGGTTTGTTTCTTCACTTCGCTATTCAAGTCGGTGCACAAACGCTCAAGGTGGCGCGCCATGGAATCGAAATCGCGCGTAAGCTCGGAAAGCTCGTCTTCGCCTCCGACGCGCGGCGTCGTGTCAAGCTTATAGTCGAAATTTCCCGCTTCAATATCATGCGCCGCCCGCGAGAGGCTCTCGATGGGGCGCAGCAGCAAACGATTCGCCGCAAGGAAAATGCCGAGACCCGCAACCGCAACCATAATGAGCACCATGAGAGCCTGCTGCGTTACAGATGTCGCAATACCTTCTTCGTAGATACTCATAGGCTCGGTAATGGACATGGCGCCGCCGATGTCGCCTACCTTCATGCCCTCTTTCGGGTAGCCATACTGATCAATTTCTCCAGCCGGATCGCCGTGGCACTCAAGGCACGATTCGGTCACATACAGCGGTTCGGTATAGCGGAACACGCGCTGGCCCGTTTCTTCGTCGGTTCGAACGCCGCTATATGAAGCAAGGCCAGGATTGGAACGAAACGCATCAAAGGCCTCCTGCTCAAAAGCGTCGGGCGCATTCGCTTTCTGCCTGGGGCTTCCCCCTGTGAAACGAATAATGTAGTCGGTGTTGCTCGTGAATAATGTGCTCACCGATTTCGCGGCGACCACGCACACGAGCGTTTTCGTGCGGAAATTGCCATTCTCGTCTCGATTGATGACATCTTGGTTCATGTCAATGAAGTCCCACATGGCGCGCATCTCGGAAGCAAGGACCTCAGCCTTTTCCCGAGCTTCGTTTTCGGCCTGTGTGCGTTGGAGACTGTAATTCCACAACGCATCGGCGCCCATGAGCACAGCAATCAGAACGATTACGATTATCGCCATTTTACTGCGCAGGCCGCGATGGCGAGATGGGGCCTTTGCCTTTTTGGGTGCAAGCTCCCAAAACTTCGCCCTGGCTTGCTTTCCACTCGTTCGCTCGTTCAGTCTGTCGGACATTAATCCCCCTTGCGCCAAACGCGAACCCCCATTTGCCAGCTGGCAAGCATAGTCTTCATGCCTAGTATCCCTGAATAATAGAGCGATTTTACGATTGGTCCAATGTTAATAATTTCTTAAGAATTAGAGCAATTTCTTAATGAAATATTACAGCCCGTTCAATTGAGTTAACCAGAGCTAATGGTGAAAATATGAAGCATCCTTTCAAATCTTTAAGGAAAAGGGGGAAAGATATGAAAGAACATGCGGAAACTACCATGCCCGCTCTGTCTCGCAGGGCGTTCGTGGGAACTGCGGCCGTCACCGCTGGCGCAGTTGCTGCAACGAGTCTTGTCGGATGCGGAAGCACGGGGGACAAAAAGGCCGACAAACAGGAAGAAGCCGCAGCCGATCCATACGAGGGCGCGCAAATTTTCTATTCAACCTGTCCGCCGGAGTGCCAGCACCACAACCTGAAGGCATATGTCTTCGACGGCAAAATCGCCAAAGTCGAATCTTCCGAACTCAATGATTGCGCGGCTTGCGCCCGAGGCATAGCTCGCGGATTCATGACGAAAGACCCCGACCGTCTTACTAAGCCCTTGCTGCGAACTGGCGACAAGGGATCCGGCGAATTCAAAGAAATCGAATGGTCCGAAGCCTTCGATTTGATTCAGGAGAAATTCCAGGACGCAATCGACACCGACGGCGTTCATTCTATTTGCTATGTAACCGGATCGGGCAACGCCGGCGCAATGCACGGCCCCATCGCGTCGGCGTTCTTCGCTCACCTGGGCGGAGCCTCGACGACCGTTGGCTCACTGTGCTGCGCTGGAACTAGCGCCGCTGAAGTGCCTATTTACGGACAGCGCTTCCTTGACACGCGCAACCAAATCGAGAAGAGCAATTACGTTATCGCCTGGGGTAACAATCCCGCTATCTCCAAACAGGGCTATTTCCAGCGCTTCGAGAAGATGATGGAAAACGGCGGCAAGTTCGTCGTAATTGACCCCATTTGCACTGAATCTGCCGCCAAAGCGTCCGAGTGGATTCAACCTTGGCCCGGCACCGATGCCGCGCTCGCCCTTGCGATGATCAAAATCGTCATCGACGAAGACCTGTTTGACAAGGAATTCACCCTTGCCCACACCTGCGCGCCATGCCTCGTCGACAAGACGACCGGCGAACCCGTTTTGCAGGATAAAGACGACCCGACTTCTTTCGTTGTTTTCGATACCAAGAGCAACGAAATCGTGCGCCACGACAAAGAAGGCATCGAAGCAGCGCTGAAGCTCGACGGAACTTCTGCCGCCGATGCATATAACACCGAATTTGAACTCATTTACGCCGAGGCGGAGAAATGGGATTCCGCTGCAGCCGAAGCAGAATGCGGCGTTCCGGCAGCCGACATTGAACGCATCGCCCGCGAATATGCACAGGCCGATAAAGCAATGATCATTCAAAACATGGGCGGCTTCATGCGCACGGAAAACGGCACGAATGCCGTCGGCACCCAGCTGTACCTTGCAGCCCTGTGCGGCCATGTTGGCCACGAAGGCGACGGCATCAGCGACGCAGGTGGCGTTAACGAGGTCAAGACCGGATCCCCCATCGAGGTTCCGAAGGTCGAGGATCCCGCGCCGAGCATTCCGCGCTTCAAGTTTGGCGAGGCCATCCTGAACGAAAACCCGCTCAAGGTGAACGTTCTGTACTCCATGACGGGCAACCCGATGACGCAGTGGCCGAACACCAATATGGTGAAGAAAGCTCTGGAAAAGATTCCGTTCGTCATTACCGCCGATCAATACCTCACTTCTACCGCCCTCTACTCCGACCTCGTTCTTCCTGTAACGGGAGTGTTCGAGACCGAAGGCGTCTTGGCCAACCATCGCAGCCATTGGATTCAGCTGTGCGAAAAGGCCGTTGACGGACCTGGCGAATCGAAGAGCGACTTCGAAATCTTCTCCGAACTTGCTACGCGCTTCGGATTCGGCGATGCTTTCAGCAAGCCCATGGACGAAATGATTTCAAACGTTCTCGAACCCACTGGCGTTACGCTCGACGAGCTTAAAGAAAAGCATGCCGTATGCGTGGTCGACGACAATTACATCCCGTTCAAGGACGGCGAATTCAAGACCAAGTCCAAGAAAGCTGAATTCTGGGTTGCGGCCTGGAAGAAGGATGGATTCAATCCCATTGCAACCTACGCTCGCGCCGAAGAAGACGCGCGCAACGGGGACGAACTCGCCCAGAAGTACCCGCTCTTTAGCGTACAGCGCAAAACCTATCGCAGTGTGCACTCCACCTTCAACAATCTTGAATGGATGAACGAGGTCTGCGATCAGGCGCCGGTTATTCTCATTAACACCGCAGACGCCGAAGCACGTGGCATCAAAGACGGAGATAAGGTTGTCGTATTCAACGATCGCGGCGAACACCATGGCATCGCAGAGGTTGGCGAGCGCATCAAGCAGGGCGTTGTCGGCCTTCAGAATGGCTGGTGGGAGCAGCAGGGCGGCTCAAGCAGCTATGTAACGAATGACAAATGGAAGACCCTTGGCGGTACCCATTGCTGCAACCAGACCCTTATCGAAGTTAAGAAGGAGGCGTAGTCATGGCTCTCGGTTTCTGGATGAACAACAAGAACTGCTACGGCTGCAAAACGTGCTCCATTGCGTGCAAGAGCGAGAAACAGCTGAACGAAGGCGTCTTGCTCCGCAAGGTATCGTGCATTCGCCAAGATAGCCCCGTCAACGTTTCCTTCCTCTCGATGTCGTGCAACCACTGCGAGGACCCCGCATGCGTAAAGGCGTGCCCCGTTGAGGCTTACACCAAGCTCGACAATGGAATCGTCAAACAGGATCACGACAAGTGCATCGGCTGCAAAATGTGCATCGAGGCTTGCCCTTACAACGCTCCGTGCTACGACGAAGAGGAGAGCAAGACCTACAAGTGCGACATGTGCTATGACCGCCAACAGCGCGGTGAGCTGCCCGCATGCGTCGCTGCTTGCCCCGGCGCAAACATCGCCGTTGGGGAGATGGAGGACCTGCAAAAGAACCACCAGGCCGATATCGTTTCCGACGAGAACTCGGGGACGAAGCCGAACTTCGTTATCACGGTTGACCCGAAGCTCAACAAGGAGCCGGACGACTCTGCCATGGAGCAGCGCGACGTCGAAGTTGACGTGAACACGGCAGCGGCCGACGCGGCAAAGAAATAATCTTCTCCCAGGCGCAATCCCTCCCACGCGCCATGCAGGGGCCCAGTCAACCTGGGCCCCTGTTGTATTGATGTACTCCATACGGCTCGATGAAAAACGCGCCCCGAGATATGACAGCGAACGAAAACTCGCCGTGCTTTTGCACGCGGAAGCCCAGTTCGAGCTTGAAACAAGGCGTTTTTCGACGACGGTCTCATTTCTTTCCAAAAACCTTGCAAGGATTCCTTCGCCTAAATCGTTTCTTTATTGAAAGCCCGAAACGACAGGAGGACGCCATGACATACACCACTTCCCAAAACATCAAAACCCGCACGACCTATATGGCAGCAGCGCTTTTCGCAACCCTGATTCTTGTTGCAGGAATTGCAGCGCTCGCCATGCACCCAGCGGAGGCATTCGCGAAACCCCTCTGCGCTGGAAATGGCCCCTGCTACGCAAGCGTCAACGCCAACACCGCCGACAGCGCCAGCTCGTTGTGCAACAGCATGACATGCATGCGCTCCGCAATCGAAGGGAAGCTCTGTGCGAAACGTTGCCTGAGCGGCAATGGCGCGGCCTTCATCGACGAAAATGGCAACGACATCTGCGATAATTACGAAAACGGCCTTTGCCCAGGTAAAGAATCAGGCAACGGGAACGGCAATGGATTGGGCAACGATTCCGGCGCCCAAAACGGCAGCGCTTATGGATACGGCAGCGGCAATGGCTACGGAGCCCACGTCAACAGCGGCGGCTACACCCATGGCCACGGCCACGGCGCTTGCAGCGGCTTCGTCAGCGGTTGCCAGCGCGCCCAAAATTGCCCCAACCGCTAAACAGCATCGACTCGAGGAACGCACGCACGAAAGCATGAGGCCTTCTGAAGACATATCACGCGCCATGAGCGAGCACGGCGATGCCGTGTGGCGCGCGTGCGTCGCATACGTGCCCGCGTACGATGCCGAAGACGCCCTGCAGAACACGTTCCTCAAATACGCTATGCATGACCAGGCCTTCTCAAGCGCCGAACACGAAAAGGCCTGGCTTTTGCGCGTCGCAATCAACGAATGCAAAGACGCCCTGAAGACGGCCCGCGCGAAAAACGTCTCGCTCGAAAGCCGCCTCGAGGCATACAACGATCGCCTGCTCGGCATTCAAGACGATTCGACCCAAACCGAAATCGGCGTTAAACGCATACTTGAAGCCATGGACGCGCTCGGCGATCCGCCGAAAACGCAAGTTTACCTGTCGCTCGTCGAGGGCTACACGGCTTCCGAAATATCCGAAATGACCAACATGCCCGAAAACACCGTCTATTCGTGGATATCGCGCGGACGCAAGCGGCTGCGGGAGGTGCTCAGCTAATGGCAAATAATGAAGAACACCAGGTCAAAGAAGCGTTTGAAGCCATCCACCTTCCGGAAGATATCGCAGCGCGCGCACTTGAGAGTATCGAAGCGAAACGCGAGCAGCGGGAAAGCGAACGCGCCGAAGGGCCCTTGACCGCGCAGGAAAACGTTTGCACGAATAGCCTCGTGCGACAGGAAGGCGAGCACGCTGAGGAGCCTTTGGCCACGCAGGAAATCTTCTACGCAAACAAAATTGCAGGTCAAGAAGCCAATACTGCCGAAGAGCCCTTTGCCTCGCAGACAAGCGATCACGCAATCGAAGCATCAAAAGGGCGGGGGAGCACCACTTCCCAGAAACGCCGCAAAGCCCTGCGTTTCGCCAAGGGCAGACGCATCGCCGCGATTGCAGCGTGTTTGGCGCTTGTCGCGTGCCTCATCGGCGGCGTGGCCGATTTCTTGCGTCCCGTGGCATATGTCGGGATCGACGTGAACCCGTCGGTCGAGCTGACGCTGAACCGCTTCGACATCGTGGTGGGAACACACGCGCTCAACGACGATGGCCAGCAGGCGCTCGACGAGGCGCCTTGCATGTGGCGCCCCTTCGACGACGCTGCACGCGACCTCGATGGCGCCATGCGCGCCATAGCCGGCGAGGGCGCCGTTGTGGAGGTGTCCATCGACTGCGACAACGAGAATCGCTACGCCGCGCTCGCCGCGCAAAGCAACGATTGCTTTGCCCGCAACGGCGAGGCGCACTGCAATCGCACGAGCGCCGAGGAGCGCCAAGCTGCCCACGATTCGGGCATGGGCGTCGCGAAATACCGCGCCTACCAGGCCCTCCAAGAAGCCGGAGTGGAGATTTCAACCGAAGAATGCGCCTCTATGAGCATGCGCGAGCTGCGCGATTTGCTTGCGAAGAACGGGGTCGATGCAAGCGAAGGGGAAAGCGAGCACCCCGGCATGGGCAACGGGCAGGGCGCAGGTGCCCATAGCGGTAACAGCGTTGGAAGCCACGACCACGGGAGCGGGAGTAACAACGGAAACGGAAAGCACGCCCAGAATCATCTTCGACACCGCTCCGACCAGGCATTCCACGCCGCTTTCGTCGAGCTTTCTCTTTAGGTCGAAGCCCGTGGGCCCCGATTCGTAGACGCACCACGCCGGCTGCGGCAGGGCCTTCGCCCAGGAGGCGACCGCGTCGGCGTCGTAGCCGAACGATTTCTGCAAAAACCTCGCCCGTTTCCGGGATGAAAGCCGCTGCGGCGATACTGCGGGCATGCACATGGAGCCCGATGCTGGTACGATGGAGCATGGTCGGAACCTCCCATGAATGGTGGCGTGGCTCGAAAGCCTTGACAATCGAAGCCTAACCCACGTTGCCGCAAAAGTCGGCCGAGCTTTATAGAGCGAGGTTCCGATCGCTCCTTACATATTGTCTAGGCGACTGCCGTTTTCCTTTCTCCGGTCAAGCCAGACAATCGAACGGCCCTTACTCCAACATTCGGCACGTCATTTGCAAAACAAATCGGGGGGTATACTCACAGTCGTATTTGCACAACTAAAGCAACCTGCATCTAGTTTCGGGCTTCTTTTATGTCGTGAGACGTCGAAGCTCCCCGCCATTATTTACCGGCTGTTTGCGAGTGAAAGTTCGGTTCTATGGCACGGTTGATAAGCATAATTACCTGGTTGTTTATAGAAATCTCGTTAATTCTAACGGCTCTTTTCACCATCCCGTCGCTTTTTGGCTACATACCCTACGTGGTGCTTTCGGGCTCTATGGAACCGGTGTACCCGGTGGGCTCTTTGATCTATGTGGCGCCCGTCGATGCCAGCTCGCTCGAGCCGGGTGACGCCATCACCTTCGATCGAAACGATGCCGTGGTTACCCATCAGGTGTACGAGGTAAACGCCGATTCCAAAACCGTCATGACCCAGGGCGTTGCGAACGTCGACTCCGATGGGTCCATCATGCACGACGTCGAGCCCGTCTCGTTTTCCCAAGTTCTGGGAAATCCCGTTTTCTGTATTCCATATCTAGGCTATGTGAATGTGTTCTGCACTACCATGCCCGGAATTTTGATTGTCGCACTTGTCGCCCTCGCGCTTATCGCCGCCTCGTATGCAACGAGCGGCATGCGCCGAAAGGCGGCTGCCGCGCAATAGGCGCTGCGGCATCGAAAGTGGAATTGAAAGGCCATAAGGCCGAAGGGGAACTCCACGGGAAAGGACCGAATCATGGAGCAGACGCGCACGAACAAGAAGACGATCGCCATTGTGGCGGCCGTCGCATGCCTCGCCTTGGCGGCGGCATTGGGAACCTACGCTTGGTTGACGAGTACGGGCAAGTTGACCAACAACTTTACAACGGCGGGCATTAACCAGCCTACGACCGATCCGGATAATCCCAATAACCCTATTCCTACCGATGAAAATAAGGTGAATGGCAACCTTACCGAGACGAAATGGGAGAATAATTCCAAGCTCGCTCCCGGTACGAGTGTTCCTAAAAACCCCAACGTTGGTTTGGGCAAGGGCAGCGAAAACGCCTATGTATTCGTTGCGGTGACGAATAAGACCGCTTCGGCCACTGCGCCAACCGATAATACTCACACTACGTATTTTACGCTCGAAAACGGATGGTTGCCCGTTCCTATGAGCCAGGATTCCGACGGAGTCCAATCTCCGATTAGCGTAACCGCGGATACGAACACCCATTATATCGGTGGCTTGTTCATGTATGTCGGCGGGGATAATGCTCAGGCCGTAAATCCGGTCGCTCTGGCTGCTGACGCGAATAAAGATGTTTGGACCGGTGAATTGTTCAAGCAGGTCACCACGCCGGCCACTACCGCTTCGAGCGATTTCGCCACATCTCCGTCTATCGATGTGAACTAATACATCTCTGCGGCCGACGATCAGAACACCGACTATGGCACCGCTGGCAAAGCTCTCGAAGCCGCAAAGGCTTGGTACAAAGGCCTCAATGCCGCTGCGTAATTATCACTGAATCAAATCGGCAGGTTCGCAAAGCCAAGGGCGCGCTGACGCCCTTGGCTGCTCGCTTTCTTCAGGTTTCATCATGCTCCAAAAGCTTTCCAAGAAACATATCTTCACTCTCGCGGCTGCGGCGGCTTTGGTGTGCGCCGTGGCTGCGCTGTGCGTTGCGTTCAATGTTTCGCGCGTGCAAACCAGCAACGTGCTCACGTTCGGCAGCGTGAAGATGTGCGTCTCGGAATACGAACTCGATGCCCAAGGAAGCGAAATCGCATTCGACCCCGCAACCGAAACGCAGGCTTCATCTGGCGAAATAAGCCGCATCGTGCGCATGCAAAACGTTGGCGAACAGCCGATGTATGTGCGCGCACGGCTGCGCATGGTGTGGGTCGGCGCCGATGGCCGCCAGGGCGATGCGTCGGGCAACGTTGCTTTCAATGTCGAATGCGACGGCGCGGATGCCCCATGGGTGCGCGGCGATGACGGCTGGTATTACTACCACGCGGGTTCGAATGGCGTTGTGGCGCCCGGCGAATCGACGGAAAACCTGCTAGATTCGCTGCGCTTCGTGGGCGATTTTCACGATGCCTCGCACGGCGGTGGCTTCCAGTTGAAGGTTGATGCGCAAGCCGTTCAGGCGGCGAACCAGCAAAACGGCGATGCGCCGATGAACGTGATGGATGTTCGAGGCTGGCCGGAAGGAGGCATGCAATGATTTCGAGCGAGGGAAAAGCTCGCTGGGCGAGCATGGCGCTCGCATTGGCTGCGCTGATGCTGGGCTTTGCCGTCCTGTGCTGCATGCCCGCGCAGCGGGCGTATGCCGACGACGCCACCGATGGCGGCACCGTGGTGAAGCATATTCAAAATCGAAACGACTTCCTTGCCCTCGTTGCGCTTTCGCGCACCCAGGATACCTTGAACTGGACCGTCTATTTAGACAACGACATCCAGCTTGGCGACGACGACATGAAGGCCATCGTGAAAGACACGGTGAAGCATCTTTCGTTCGGCAATTCCGAGCATCCTTTCGCGGGCGTATTCGATGGGCAAAACCACACGGTGAAGGGCCTGAAGTATGCGAACAACGCGTTCGACCCCGAGCGCGACACAGGCTTCTTCGCCGAAACCGACGGCGCCACCATTAAGAACTTCTTGGTGGAAGATGCCGACGTGTGGGCCGATTTCCGCGGCGGCATCATCGTGGGCAAAGCGGTGAACACGCATATCGAAAACGTTATGGTGATGGAAAGCACCCTGCATGTGACCTGCGCGAACAATGCGTTGAACCTTATTACCAACGCAGGCTTCGAAGGCGGCCTCATTGCCGGCGAGCTTTCGGGCTGCACGGTGTACAACTGCGAAGTGCGCGGCGGGCGCGCGGTGAACAACACCACGTCGGGCGTGCAGGCGCTGGGTGGCGAGGGCCTGTATATGTCGGCTTTCGCCGGATACGTCGACAATTCCACCATCGAATACAGCCGCGTTACCCCCACGCGCAACGACGACGGCACGGTAAAGGCCGCCACCGACGTCACCAACAAATACGACGTGGCGGTTGGCGCCTTGGGCGGCAACAACGTGTACGCTTCGGGCTTCGTCGGCCGCATGGGTGGCGGCGCGCAAATCGTCGACTGCTTCTCTACCGCGAAATGTTACAGCTATTCGGCCTCGTACGTGGGCGTTGTCGCGGTGACGCTTGCGTGGTCGGGCGGCTTGGCCGGGCGCATCGACAAGGCCGATGGCAACGCCATCACGCGCAGCCACTATGCGGGCGATTTGAGCTCGCGCCAGTACAACCCCGTGGCGGTTATTCCCATTATCCAAAACGATGTGAACCTGGGCGGCATTGCGGGGCGCGCCAACAACGGTGATGCCGTTATAACCGATTGCTACTACAAGCCCAGCGTAAGCACGTCGGGCTCGAGCCAAGGCGACGCCTCGAAGAAAACGGTCTATGCGCTCGCGGGCGACAAAACCGCAACGGGTGCGGGTTTTGGCCCATGGAGCGACGACCGCTACGTAGACCGCGCGCTATGGGAAAGCCACGATTACGATTTCGCGGGCGGCGTTACGCGCTCTACCGGCAACGGCAGCCATGTGAACAAGTGGGTCATGGATTACAAGCTGGGAATTCCCGTGCATGGCGAAAGCGTGAAGGCCACCCTGGATTTCCCCGGTGCTGGCAACGTGACCATTAAAGCGACCAAACTCGGCGAAGACCAAACGACGAGCGACCCCTATACCTTCGCCGTCTCGGCGGTTTTGGCCGGCACGGCGCAGGGGCTTGCGGAAGGCGACACAGCCGTGGCGTTCGCGCAAGAAACCGCCGCGAAAGATTCTTCGGTTGCGAGCGACGCCAACCAGGGGTATCGCTTCATGGGGTGGTTCCGCGAACGCAACGTGACCGCGAATGCCATCGACGAAGACGCTTCGTGGTTCGATGGGAAAACTGACGACAAGGCCGTGGATGCCGGAAAACGCGTGCAGGAAGACGCGGCGCACGACGCGTCTTCCGAATACGTCGCCAATAACGCCGGCGGCAACGATGGCTTCGCCGACAACGATTTGTTCATCGCGTCGTACCAGGCTCAGGTGCTGTTCCACGATGTGAAGGGCACGGTTATAACCGCCGAAACGGGTGTGGAAAATACCGATACCAGCGCCGATTGGTACCGATATGGCGCGAGCATCACGCCGGCCATTCCTAAGACGGCGCCGAGCTCTTCCAGCGCCACGTTCATCGGCTGGACGAATAAGCCCAGCTCGGCGGCATCGGGCGCGTATGAATCCATCGCGTCGGGCGATTTGGCCGCTTTGAAAAGCGACGGCCGGTTTTTCGCGGTGGGCCAGCCTATAACGGTGACGAAGCCCATGGATTTCTACCCGGTGTACACCGACTATTCGTCGAACATCGTCACGGTATTCGAAGGAAATGAGCAAGACGGCTCGAGCAATCCCGCTTTGCGCAAGGGAGTTGGCTCGACGGCCGTTGTCAGCAAGACATCTGGCGCGAAAACCGAATACACCATTGTAGTGCGCGACGCAGGCGACAAAGCGCTTGCCGAAGGCGGTGCACTGCCCGATGGCTACCGCTTCTTGGGATGGTATGAAACCAAGCGTGTCAACGGCGACAGCGTGGACGTGCGCGTGAGCCGCGATGCCAGCTATACGCTGCCCGCGAATGTCGACCTCACCGAAGAGCACGTGTATACGGCACGTTTCGAGTACCGGGTAGATTATTACGCCCGTTCCTTCCATAACGGCAGCGGCAACGATAACTTTGATAGCGAGCTCGTGTATTCGAAATGGCAGGGGTACGAGACGCCTTTTGAAACAATCACCGGCGTTTCCTACATCAGGGAAGACGTCGTCCATTGGGGGCCGGCCCATGTTGACCACGGCACTAGCTCTTCGGAATCGAACTCTTGCACGTCTCGCTTCACTTCTGAAACGAAGATAACCGCTCCGTTGAATGCGTATTCGCATAATCTGCGTAACGACTCTGGGGCCGACCCGCTGTATAAGGTGATGTTCGATACCGATTTTCCGGGATCGGGCAGCATAGCCGAGTCATATGAAAACGCAGGATCAAAATTCACTTTCACGCCGACAAACGCTAGGTATACGCTGCACTTTTGGACGCTTGAAAGCGAGTACCGCGATGCGGACAACTGGACTTATGTGAAAAACCCGATGTCGACTGGCACTTTGGGAACGGTGAACTCGCGTGTTTATAAAGGTCGGGCCATGGTAACGGCCAATGTGCCTTTCTATGCAAAGGACGACAGCGTTAAAGTGGAGGGCACGCGCCGCTATGAATCTTCGTTGCTCATGAACGAAGATACGATGTATACGTACAAATACCCATTCATGAGGACTACAACGACGGTTAGCGCCGATCCGGTAGATGGGAGCAAGGGAAGCGTAAACCCGGAGCTTACGATGCAGGCTTCGCCCAATGCGGACGCGATGGCCGTGCCTGGCTACAAGTTCCTCGGTTGGATAACTACCGCTGAAGTCGCCAAAGATTCCGGCGTATGGAACTACATCTACGACGTTTCGGGAGATTCGTTCGTCACAAGCGACCCTGCCAAGGTCACGCCGTACCTGGTTACGAACGACTATACCGTTACCCAGGCCCAGGATGTGTACCCGGTCTACGCCAAATACGACGTGCGCTACACCACCAACCTGCACCGCGCGGGTTTTGATGGAACCGATACGGTAAACGCCCCCAGCTATAGCATCGCTCCCGTGCTGAGCGATGCCAACGGGGTTATATCGGCTTCGGTCCAACCCGATATAACCACGCCAGTCTACAAAGGCGGCGACGATCTTTACAAGCTCACAAAGGTGGAAATCGAAAAGCCCGATGGAACCATTCACAAGATTCCGTCGACGGGAGACGACGATACCTATTCCTACACGGTGGACGCGGGCGGCACCTACACGTTCGTGGCGTACTATACGCCGCTCGCGGTGGTGTACCACCTGAATGCCGCCGATATCGATGGCAAGGTAGCGCAGGCGGGCGATATTCTGGGCAACTTGAATGGCGGCATGCCGAAGCCCACGTTCAAAGCGAGCGACGTCGATACTGCGGCCGGTGGCGGGTTCCATGTATTCGTGGGCTGGACGGCCGAGCGTCCCAGCAGCAATACCAATTTCGTCATTTGGTCGCCTTCGACCGATTTGGCAACCGCTTCGACGGTGGTGAATGCGCCGATGGAATTGTTCCCGGTATATAGGGCAACCACAGTTGCAGTGCAATCGAATATAGACAGCGAACTTACCGACCCAGAAAGCGTGCGCGGCCTTGCGCGAACCGAAAACGGCGACCAGGTTTCGCTTGCGGTGAAGGCGGCTGACAACGTGACGGGCAAAAATGGCCAAAGCTACGATTTCGTGGGCTGGTCGCGCGATTATGCGTCTGACAGCTCGTATAGCCTTATGACCAGTGAGAAAGATTACGTGCTCGAGGGCTCGGAGCCTTTCGCCGACGGCACGGTGTACACGGCGGTGTACAAGAAATCCCCGCTCAAGGTGCGCTACCACGATTCAACCGGCGCCGTGATTTATGAGGCCGATGTTGAAGAAGGGAGCGCGCGTGCCCGCGGGGCGGGCTTCGTCCAACAAGTTCAAGTTCCGGCGATCGACGAAGACGGCAATCCCATTTACGACAAAAACGGCAACCAAGAGACCACCGAGAAAGACGTCGCCTACGATTCCGACGCCTACGCAGATGTAGCCGCAAGCCTGGCCAAGCGCGCTGCCGATACGGGCGACACTTACAAAGAGATGTTCCGCGAGTGGCAATGGGTCAAAAGCGATGGAAAGATCGCCGCATGGGACGATTTCAAGGATGAACCCATTGACGAGAACATGGATTTGTACCCGAACACGTTCTACGTGATTGCCCACGACACCTCGGATGGCGCGGTTGCCGGCGAGGCCAACAATGTAACAGCCAAGCTGAAGTGGCAGCTCGATCCCACGGCGGGAAATTCAGTTGACGGCGGCAAAGACAAGGCGCCCATTAAAGCGTGCTTCGCCGCGCCGTTCATGGGAACGCAGCTCACGGTAACCGTTCAGCGCGTGTCGTATTCGGTGGATGGCGCTGGCAATATCGAAGCCACGCAGACGCCCGACAACGGCTTTTACGTTTCGCTTTACAGCGCGGGTGCCGGTGCCGGCTCGTTTGACGCAGCCGATTACCTTCAGTCCAAAAAGACGGGCGAGGGCGACCAGGGCGCGGGCAATGCGGTATTCGATTTCCCATCCACCCACACGCTCACCATTGTGAAGCAGTGCGCCGATGTCGCGTCGGCGGGCCAGACGTTCTTGTTCAAGGTGACGAAGCTCGCTGAAGGCGATAGGGAAGAGCAGTCCCGCACCGTTTCCATAACCCTGCCTTCTTCTGCGACCGATTCGAACGGTTCTTCGGTATTCGAGGCCCAGGCCCAGTTGAGTGTTCCCTCGGGCTCGTATCGGGTTGAAGAAGTGAACGCATGGGCCTGGCGTTATTCGACCAACATTTTGGTCGGCGGCGTTTCTTCACCGACGGGTGAAGTAGGCGTTTCGGCCGCAACGAGCACCAATGACGCAACCGTGACGTTCATCAACGAGAAAGCCAATGGCCAGTGGCTCGATGGCTCGTCTCGCGCGAAGAACGTTTGGGGGAACGGAGCTGTATCGAGGGAGGCGAACGTCAATGGGGAATAGCCTGAAACCCTACGAATTTCCCGATGAGGCCTCTGAGGCATTCGAATTGGATGCCCCAGAACCGCGCGAAGCGGCGGTGGGCCTCTCGAGTGGCTCGTGGCATGCTCGCTTGCGTGACCCGCGGAGGCTTCTTGTTGCGGCGTGTTTGGTGGTTGCGTGCGCCGCAGCCGGCACGTTCGCCTGGCTTTCCGCCACGGGCGTGCTCGCGAACCAATTCGGCATTGGCATCGTGCAGCCCAGCGTTTCCGAGACGCTCGATGGTGCGGTTAAAAGCGACGTGCGGCTGACGAACGATGGAAGCACTCCCGCATACATGCGTGCGCAGGTCGATATTTATTGGCAAGACGACGGCGGCGCTCGCTTGTGGGATGAGCCCGTTGCCGGCACCGATTACGAGATCATTTGGTCGAGCGACGTTGGGTGGTCGCAGGGCCCTGACGGCTTTTGGTATTGGAATACCGCGGTTGCGCCGCTGGGCCAAACGGGCGTGCTGCTGAAGTCGGTGTCTTCGGCTTCCGATGCCGAAGACAGGCATTTGGTCGTGGACGTATCGAGCCAGGCCATTCAGGCGAACCCCGCCGATGCGGTGCGGCAGGCGTGGGGATGCACGGTGCAAAGCGACGGATCGCTTGTGCCTCCCAGCGCTGGGGGAGGCGAATAGCATGGGCGGTTTGTTGAGGCGTGCGATGCGCGGTTCGGTCGGCGTTCTTGCGGTGCTCTTTTGCGCGCTGTGTTTCGTCGTTCCGGAAAAGGCATTTGCGGCCGACGTTCCCACTGCGTCCTACGACGCCTCTACGCATGAAGCTGCAATATCGCACGCCGGCGAAAACGGCGATTTGTTCGCGAATTTCAAAGGCCTCATGCCGGGCGACGAACGCGACCAAGATGTGAATGTGCAGGTGGGCAATGCGCGGGGGACTGTTCGCGTGTATGTGCAGGCGTTCGTTGACGATGCTTCCGCGAATGTGCTGGAGGACGTTTCGCTTTCGGCGCGCAGCGGAGACGGGGCGGTTGTGGGCGACGGCTCGGTTGCAAGTGTGTTTTCGCAGCCGGTTCGCATTGCGACGTTCGACAAGCCGGGTGCAGAAACGGTGCACTTGCATTTGTCGGTTCCCGTTTCGATTGGCAACGAAGCGGCCGACGCTTCGTGCAACGTGAAATGGATTGTGACGTTCGAGGACGATTCGGGCGAGTATGCGGCTTCCGACTCGTCGGGCGGCGCCTCGCTTGGCGGCGGGCTTTCGGGCGACGCGTCATCGGGCGACATTCTGGGCTCGGTTTTCAGCAAGACAAACGACCAAGCCCGGTTCATAGTGATTATTGCGGCGGCGCTTGTGGCGACGTGCGCAGCCGCGATTGGCATATCTCACAGGAGAGGGACGCGATATGGAAAGCGCTAAGAACAGATGCAAGATAGCCGTCGTTTGCGCGGCGCTCGCTGCACTTATGATGGGCTTGCTCGGCATGGGCGGCGTGCATGCGGCCTGGGCGGCCGGCGAGGGAACCGTAAGCGAGGTGTATGTGAGCCAGCAAGACGGCGATGACGCCAACTTGGGTGGCGCCGACGACCCCGTGAAAACGTTCGAACGCGCGAAAGCGCTGCTCGTGAAAGACGGCGGCACCATCTATCTGAGCAATTACTCTGTAAGCGGTATTCAAAGTTGGGATTTGAAGGGCTATACGAATGCATGCGTGAAGCGTATGCCAAGTAGAGAAGCTGGCAAGGTTGCTGTTGGCGGCCATCTGATTTCTCTTGAAGCGGGCGCCGATTTAACGCTTTCCGACATTGTGATCGACGGCTGGGGTGATTCGGCTGACGAAGCTGCAAGCGGTCGTGATGGCCTTATTGGCTCCGTTTCGAACGACACGTCCACTAAATTGACATTGGAAAACGGCTGCGTACTGCAAAACAATCGCTCAAGCCAAATGGGCGGCGCTGTTGAGGGATATGGCTTGAATCTTACAATGGACGAAGGCTCTCTCATCCAGAATTGCTCGCTTTATAACGTCGAATACGGCGGCGGTGTGTTCATTGCCAACAATGGGACTTTCACCATGAATGGTGGCACAATTTCTAATTGTTCTGCGAATCGTGGTGGCGGCGTTGCCGTCATCGCCGCGCATATGGTTATGAACGACGGAAAAATCGAAAACAATTCGACGTATGTGGCGGGCAAACAGCCGGGGTATGCTGGCGGAATCTATTTGGCCGATTATCAGGAAATGTCTAGCGTTGGTGGCGACGATAAGCGACCTAACAGCATTCCTGCGCGCGATACCGACTTCATTATGAATGGCGGTACGATTTCTGGCAATTCTGCCCATGTATATGGCGGCGCTATCTGTACGTTTCCCCAGGGAGGCAAACATGTTTCCGTTGAAGTAAATGATGGCGCGATTTCGAATAATCAGGTACCCGATGGCTCAGGCGGCGGCATCGCTGCATTCTTTAACACATCGAAGCTTTCCATAAAGGGCGGTTCGATTGTCGACAACAGCGCTCTGAACTTCGGCGGCGGTATTTTCGTGTACTCAATGAAGGGCGATAAGGCCACGATGGCGTCTGGCGAAATCGTGCGTAATTCTGCGGGTTACGGCGGCGGCGTATTTTTGAATGCGTCTGAGTTTGAGCAAAGCGATGGCTGCATAGGTTCGAATAAGGCGTTGCTGATAGGCGGCGGCTGTTTCATCGACGAGAATTCCACGCTGCAGCTGAGCGGCGGCGCCCAGGTTTCTGGCAATGGCCCCGTTTCCACGGAAGGGCATCCCTCGATTGACGGTGATGGCATTTATGTTGAAGGCGCGTTGAAGGTTGCCGACAACGCAAAGGTTGCGACCAACAACGACGTATATCTTCCTGAAGGGAAATACATTGAGGTCAACCGTGTGTTCGATGGCGCGTCCCAAGACGAGCCCATTTCAATTACAAGCGAAAAGTACGATGTCGAAGATTCCGCGGCTGTCAAAATAGGCACGAAGCTGGTGAAATACGACGATGAGGCCGGCGCCGATACCGCCGCAGACAGAGCAGACGAAAACCACCTGTTCGTGCCCAGCTCAAAAATGCCCGAGGGCCTGCATATTGGTGACAGCCATGTTGAGGGCGATTGGATGACGTATATGCCGTGCTTCACAGTGGCCTATCAATGGGTTGGCGACGAGCAGCCCACTTCCGTACAGCCCCCTGCGGCAACCACGGTGGAGCGCGACGAGCCGTATTCGGCCGCCGTGCAAGATGCTGCTCCTGGTTGGATTTTCGACGGCTGGTATACGGATGAGGGTTGTAGCAGCAAATACGTAAATGGTTCACTCATTTTGGCCGATACCGTGCTGTATGGCAAATGGACGAAAACCACCCCGGCCACGCCGCTGAAGGCGTGCGTGAGCTATGTCTTTGTTGGACAGGTGCCTTCGGGGGTGCAGATTCCCTCGTACGACATGATCGACTTGGGCTCTTCCTATACGGCCAAGGCGCAAGCTGGGCTTGAGGGCTGGGGTTTCAGCGGATGGTGCACCGATAAGGATTGCACGCAGCGATTCGTTGACGGCTCTGCGGTTTCGGGCAATATGGTGCTTTATGGAACGTGGTCGAAGGTCGAAAAGCCCCAGCCGGGCGGTTCGGAGGTAAATCCGCCTTCGAATGGCGATTCGACCGAGGTCGTAAAGCCTAATCCCGATGTTCCTCAGGCGCCGGCAACTCCCTCCGGCCAGGAAACGGCGAGCAATCAATCTGCGCAAAGCGGTGCAAGCCAATTTGCCCGTACGTCCGACCCTCTTCCAATCGCCGGCATTGGTTTAACGCTGCTCGCGTTAACATGTGCGGCTGTGCTTGCGATCGCCGCACGAAAGCTAAGGAGCTGAAGGTGCTCCAATAGACGAGCAGGCGCAGCTTCTCGCAATTAACAGGCAGGCCATTATCAAAATGTGGCTGAAGGAACGCCTCGATAAAGAGCGCGGCCGCTTGGCGTCTTAAGCCAAATCTCGCAATGGATATTGTTGGGAATCGCATTTGGAGATAGACAAAAGGTCGCCTTGGGCGGCTGCTTTAAGACCCCATCAAAGAGGGGGAGCGGTCCAATGAACCGCTCCCTGCTGTATCGATATGTCATGCCCTAGAACCGCTGCGAGCGATTCTTGCCGCTAGAAATCTTCCTCGACGGTTCCCATGATAGATTGGACGGCCACCATGCCACCTGTTGCCGCGCGGCCAACCGAGAAGCCGCCGAAACGTGCCGGGTAATCGGGGCCGAACATGCCGCCTGAAGCATTGCCCGCTGCGTAGAGGCCGGGAATAATCTCGCCGTCTTCGTTCAGCACGCGCATCTCGTCGTCGACAAGCAGACCTGCATCGGTGCAGTTGATGCCATTGACGTAATGGAAAGCGTAGTAGGGCGCATCCTTGATGCCCGCATACTGCAGGTATTCGGGGTCCATGAAAAAGTCTTCGTCGTAGCCCGCATCGACGAAGCCGTTGAAGCGCTCAACCGCAGCCTTCAACTTCGTTGCGTCAAGCCCGGCGAGCTTTGCCAGCTCGTCAAGCGTGTCGGCCTTGAATCCTGTGCCATCGGCGATGGTTTTGTCGAGGTCGTCTTGGCTTGGCGGGAATGCCGGGTAGAAGGCGCGCACGTACTTGTCCCCATGTTCGAGCAGATGGCTGTCGATGATCTGCCAGCATTCGTGGTCGGGCTGGTCGCGAATGGAGTTGGTTACGAACTCGAACCACTGGTTCTCGTTCATGAAGCGCTCGGTATTCTTGTTCAGCGTGAGCCACGGCGCGCCCTTGAAGCAGGAATTGCCCGAAACGTCGAGGTGCAATTGGGTGTTTGCGGGGGTGTGCTCAATCGCCGCGCCAACCCAAATTCCCATTTTCGTGGCATCGCCGTCGAGGCCGTTGCGTGCATTGAAATGGGCAAGGCCAAGGCCTTGGGGGTTGAAGCATTCGAGCATCTCATCGTTGTCGATGATGTCGCCCGTGCACAAGATGACGCCCTCGGTGGCATTCACCTTGACGTATTTACCTTCTTTGTTCTGCGCGATAACACCTGTTACGCGGCCCGAAGAATCCTGGATAAGCTGAGTTGCGGGGGTTTCATACAGAATGGTTCCGCCGTTATCGACGGCCCAGTTGCACATCCACTCGCCTACGGCGCCAATGCCGGTTTTCGTGCTTTGCCACCCTTTGATTTCCCAAGATGTGCCAAGGTGGTTGCCGTCGAGCGGGATGAAGGAAAGCGTGGTGCCGGGCACGTTTTCGGCGATCCACTCCACAGCGGGGCCCGATTTGAACACCATGCGGCGGATAAGCTTATGGTTTGCACGGCCATACGTTGAATCAACGAGCTCTTGCATTACCTTCGAGTAATCGTAGCCGCCTTCGAGCCCCCACTTTTCGGGGTCTTTGGTGTTGAACACGCCGCAACCGCCGCCGCCATTGTGCATGCATTCGAGTTTCTGCAATGCGACAACGTTGTAGCCTTTTTGCATTGCGTAGTACATGGCGAGCGGGCCGGCAACGCCTAAGCCGCACACGCAGATGTCGCAATCATACGTTTCGACAATTTCGTCGTCCGATGGTAAGTCGGGTTTAACGTCCCAGCTCCAACGCGCGCCTTCGGCGGCTTTGGACGCTTCTTTGGTCTCCGTTGCGGAAGCGGAAGACGATGCGCTGCCTTGCGAGCTACAGCCTGCAAGCCCGGCCAGTGCCGATGCGCCCGCGGCGACGCCCGCGCCTACTATGAAGTTCCTGCGTGTGAGTTCCATGGCTCCTCCTTGCCTTATGAATCCCATTCGGCGTTTCCCCTAACGGCTTTATTTCAAAACGTCCTCTTGGCCGTTGGGGCGGCGAAGCGTGCGGTCCCTCAATTTCCGCGTTCTTCCGATTCGCCTGCCGATGGCGTGAATAATAGGGAAGCGGCTTGGTTTCGAAATCGCTTTTCCGTTTCAAAAGCGGGCGATTTTATTGGTAGGGCCTACCCTAAATTGCCCAAAAAGTAGGGTAAACCTCCCTTTTGCCCGAGTTGAATCAAGGGGAGCGCCCAAAAACAGCCTCGCGAAAGATAAGATGAAGCGAACGAGGGTTTGGCGATGCGCGAAAAGCGTTGTCATATTGGTCGCGTGTCGTTTTCGGGGAGGGATGTTTCATGCGACAAATCGGCGCCTTGCGCTCTTGCGTTAAAGAGAGATTTGCCGTGCCGGCATCATGTCTCGGCGTTGGCTTTATATCGACGTGGACCGAGCTCAATTACATCAATTCGCCGGTAGTCTACGCGGCCAACCACGACGCGCTTTTCGCGCTGTTCGATGCGGGCACTATCGTTCTGGCGATCGTGATGGCCGTAGTTGTTCGGTTCGTGGGGGTGGGTCGTACAATCGTTTCGAGCAATCGACGCCTTGCACTGACGTGCTTTTGCCTCATGGCGTCAACGTGCGTGAACTACGGCTCAATGCTTCTTGGCTTGCAGAATTCGTTGCTGCTGTCGGCTTCTGCCATAGTTGGCGGTGCGGGCGTGGCGCTTCTCTTCGTGATGTGGTTTGAGGTATTAAGCCATCTGAATCCGGTGAACTTCCTTTTCGTTTATGCGGTTGCCGCAATATGCCGCGTTGCGATCATCTGGCTTTGCGGCGGAATGAGCCTCGATAGGCTTTGGGTATCGCTATGCCTGGTTGCGATACTTGCGACGCTCACGCTGGCCATGGCGCGTGATGCCCTTGCTTGTGATGTTGCCGCCATTGCCCCAAAAGGCGAAAACGACGCTTCCGCTCCAGCAGAGAGCCTGTGCTCTTTCCCAAGAAAGCCGTTTATGGTCGTGCTTACGGGGACCTTTGCGCTTTCTTTTATTTTGAGGGCCATTGGAAACGATCTTGGAACGAACGGCAACCCTGGTGTCATTGTCGCCGCTTTGTGCGTGCTCGCGGTGCTTTTGAAAGTGGGCGATGCGTTTGAGTTCAAATGGCTTTGGCGTTCGTCGCTTGCGCTCATGCTTGCGGCCGTAGCTGCCTTTTTGGCATACGGGCGTCCAGGGCCGCTTGTACCTGGGGTTCTTGCATGCGTCTCGTACGAGCTGTGCCTTATGCTGATGTATTCCATACTCGGCAATCTTGTGTATAGGAATTTCTGCAATTCGACGTTCCTCTTCTCTGCGGAATTGGCGGTGGCTCTTACCGCAGGGCATTGTGGCGATTCCTTGGCACGTTGGGTTATTTCATCGTTCACATCTGAAACCGTGTTGGCGCTTGTAATCGCATCGGGGCTGTTGGCGGCGTTGTTTTGCATTGCTTGCATAAGGGCGTTTGCAGAAAAGAACCTCGATGATTCCTGGGGAAGTATCGTTAAAACGCCCATTTCTAAGGATATGGGTCTGCTTCTGGAGAAATCGCGGCTTGGCTTACGCTGCCACGAATTGGCAGAAGAAGCTGGTCTTAGCAAAAGGGAAGAAGAAGTGCTTCTTCTGCTTGCATACAAGAAGAAGCCATCAGAAATCGCAAAGCAGCTTGTCATAGAAGTTTCGACGGTGAACACGCACAAGAAGCATGTGTACCAGAAGCTCGACGTGCATTCTGCGAAGCAACTTCAAGAAAGAATAGGCACGGTGGAATAGCGACAAAATGGCCAAGGAACCGGATTTGCTTTAGGAGGCTGAAATGGAATACCCGTTGAAGGGTGGGGCTTCGGTCGACGATGCCTATTTCGAGAAGCTTTCCGATGCGGCCGCCGAGGGAGATTACCCTGGCGAACCGGGCGAATGGCTCGTTCGTCCGCAGGGCCGGCCAAAACTTTGCAATGAGGATCCGGTTTCCGTGACGTTCAAAATGCCCCGCTCGCAATACGATGCCCTTTCGAAGAAAGCGAAGAGCCTGAATGAATCGCGCAGCGAATACCTGCGGCGCGCGGTTGCCCGCGATTTGGGCGCCATTGCATAGTCTGCCGTTCTGAGTGGGGCGTCGATTACCGTGGGTTTTGTCGCGACGGCGCTCTTGGCCGGCGAGTGGTTCTATTGCTCGGCGCCCTTCGCACCTTTTTCTGCTTGGTTGAAGCCTTCGGTGTAGGCGCTCGGCATCACCATCATGCCGCCGCGTTCCTTCGCGCTTTCGTTCACCAGGTTCATCGAGCGAATCTTCACGGCAAGCTCGTTGCGGCCGTATACGTCAGCGGCTTCGACGTATATTTTGGAAACGTCGCGTTCGGCTTCGGCCAGCGCAATACGAGCCTCGCGCTCGCGCTTGGCCTGCGCTTCTTTGGGAAGCGCATCTTACAATTCCTTGGGAACGTAGATGTTTCGAATCTCCACGCAGAAAATGGTGATGCCCCATTCGGCCACTTTGTCGTCCACCAGCTTTTGCACGTCGGCATCGAGCTGCTTGCGGCGGTACGAGAGCTCCGAAAGCTCCACGCAGCCTATAGCATCGCGCAGCGCGGTTTGCGCCGAGCGAACCACGGCGCTGCGGAAATCTCGCACTTCGATGCACGCTTTTGTGGGGTCCCATACCAGCCAAAACAAAACCGCATCAACGTCAACGGGAACCAAGTCTTCCGTCAGCGCCTCTTCGGCATAAAACGTGGCGGTAAGGACGCGTTGGTCCACATGCGCTGCGGTATGCTCGATGAAGGGATAACTGCGTAGATGCCAGGGCCGACGGTGCGATTGTAGCGGCCCAAACGCAGAACTACCACTTTCTCCCATTGCGGAGCGATGCGCATCGTGCATACGGCCAGGGCGGCAGCAATCAGTGCCGCGAATACGAGCTGCTGAACGAAGAAGCCGGCACGGGTCCCTGCGTGTACTATTTGAAATAGCCGATCGATTCATTCAACGGGGGCGCGCAGTCGCTCCCGTTGTTCAACGAAGAGGCCCTAATGGCTGATAATTCCATGGCTTCGGAAGAACGCTTGCGCCGTCTTATTGGCATGGTCGAATTGTTGCGTCGATTGAAGGCGAAGTCGTGGAAGCGCCCGCAAAGCTTGGCGTACGCGTTCTATGTGCTGGTTTTTTGCGCATTTGCTGCTTATGTTGGGGCCTTCGGCTGCGGCGGGCGGCGTGGTTGCACAAGAAAACGTCGTGGTGTACGCGGTGGTGTTCGGCGGCTATTTCATTGCCCGCATATGGCGCACCGTATGCGACCGCCGCGCACATATCGATTTGGCTTCCACCGTCGCCGACCAAGGCTTCAAAAACTAAATTCTGCCCCTCCTTCCTGTTCGGCCGCCCATGGGCAATTCCCTGGGCGGCCGTTTGCATTCCCTATTCAACGAACGTCTGTTTGATATTTTTGCTGTGAACATTGTTTCAGCAGATTGGTGCCTTGTGCTAAAGTCTTGCACTTGAGCACAACGGCCAGAAGGTTCTGGCTTTACGACCTCGCGCATGGGCGGTTGGCCAAAGATGGCGCCGCGCGGGCGGGGTAGTGGCCGCAAGGGGATGGCGGCCGCACAAGAAACACTATTGTTGAAAGAGCGAAAATGGCAAACACCACGGCCAATTACGGCAACGACAGCATTCGCCAGCTGAAAGACGAGGAGCGCGTACGCCTGCGCCCCGCCGTCATCTTCGGCTCCGATGGCCTGGACGGCTGCGCGCACGCGGCCTTCGAGATCCTGTCCAACTCGGTCGACGAAGCCCGCCAAGGCTATGGCGACCTCATCACGCTTACCGCCTTCGCCGACGGCTCCATCCAGGTCGAAGACAACGGCCGCGGCTGCCCGCTCGACTGGAATCCCACCGAAAAGCGCTTCAACTGGGAGCTCGTTTTCTGCGAGCTGTACGCAGGCGGCAAATACAACAACAACCAAGGCGGCGACTACGACTTCTCGCTCGGCACCAACGGCCTGGGCTCGTGCGCCACGCAGTACGCCTCTGAATACATGGATGTCAACGTCTGGCGCGACGGCAACAAATACTCCCTGCATTTCAAGAAGGGCAAAGTCGTCGGCGCCAAGAAGAAGGCACTCCAAGTCGAACCTTCTGATGAAAACCGCACCGGAACCACCATCAAATGGCGCCCCGACCTCGAGGTTTTCACATCCATCGACATTCCCGCCGACTGGTATCGCGAAACCATGCGTCGCCAGGCAGTCGTCAACGCCAACGTCACCTTCCGCCTGCGCCTCGAAGGCCCCGAAGGCTTCACTGAGGAAGACTTCTGCTACCCCAAGGGCATCGAAGACTATGTGCTGGAAAAGGTCGGCGCCGATTATTTGACCGAGCCGTTCTTCATCCAGGCCGACCGTCGTGGCCGCGACCGCGACGACTTGCCCGATTACAACGTTAAAATCACCGCGTGTTTGTGCTTCTCGCGCACCTTCCAAATGCAGGAGTACTACCACAACTCGTCGTGGCTCGAAAATGGCGGCTCGCCCGAAAAAGCTGCGCGCAGCGCTCTGACCAGCGCTCTTGACGCATACATCAAGTCGCAGGACAAATACACCAAAAACGAGACCGCCATCAAATGGCAAGACGTGCAAGACTGCCTCGTGCTTGTGACCAACTGCTTCTCGACGCAAACGTCCTACGAGAATCAAACGAAGAAGGCCATCAACAACCGCTTCATTCAGCAGGCCATGACGGCGTTTTTCAAGGAACGTCTCACCACGTATCTCATCGAGAATAAGGAAGCCGCCGGCAAAATCGTCGAGCAGGTGCTCATCAACAAGCGCTCGCGTGAAAACGCCGAGAAAACGCGCCAGAGCATCAAAACCAATCTGCAGCAGAAAACCGACATGGCCAACCGCGTGCAGAAGTTCATCGACTGCCGCTCGAAAGACAAAGGCCGCCGCGAAGTCTACATCGTCGAGGGTGACTCGGCAGCGGGCGCCATTCGCACGTCGCGCGATGCCGAGTTCCAAGGCGTCATGCCTGTTCGAGGCAAAATCCTCAACTGCTTGAAGGAAGACTACCCGCGCATTTTCAAGTCTGACATCATCATGGACTTGCTGCGCGTTCTGGGTTGCGGCGTCGAAGTCAAAGACAAGCGCATGAAGAACCTGGGCACCTTCGATTTAGACAACCTCAACTGGAGCAAGGTCATCATCTGTACCGACGCCGACGTTGACGGCTACCACATTCGCACGCTCATCCTCACCATGCTCTACCGCCTTGTGCCCACGCTCATCGACGAGGGCTACGTCTACATCGCCGAGTCGCCGCTGTACGAAATCAACTGCAAGGAAAAGACGTACTTCGCCTACACCGACCTCGAGAAAAACAACATCTTGAAGGAAATCGGCGACCAGAAGTGCTCGATCAACCGCTCAAAAGGTCTTGGTGAGAACGACCCCGACATGATGTGGCTCACCACCATGAACCCAGAAACGCGTCGCCTGATCAAGGTCGAACCCGAAGACGTCGCCACCATGGAGAACATGTTCAACTTGCTTCTCGGCAACGACGACGAGGGCCGCAAGCGCCACATCGCCGAGCACGGCAAGGAATATCTCGACCAGCTCGACCTGCAGTAACGCCATATAACCGCTCGAACCGCCCAGCGGTTCGATAGATGAGCCCGATACACGCACCAAGGGGAAACCGTGGCAACAAAGAAGAAGACCAAAACCGAACCGAAGAAAAAGCACGTTGACAATCCCAACGTGATTGGCCTGCATTCCGAGGTCATGGAGCAGCCCATCACGCAAACGCTCGAGCAGAATTACATGCCCTATGCCATGAGTACGAACGTGTCGCGCGCGTTCCCGGAAATCGACGGCTTCAAGCCGTCGCACCGCAAGCTGCTCTACACCATGTACAAAATGGGCCTGCTGAACGGCGCGCGTCAAAAGAGCGCGAACATCGTCGGCCAAACCATGAAGCTCAACCCGCACGGCGATTCCGCCATCTACGAAACCATGGTGCGTCTCGCCACGGGCAACGAAGCGCTGCTCGCGCCGTTCGTCGAATCGAAGGGCAACTTCGGCAAATACTATTCTGGCGACCTGAGCTATGCAGCCTCGCGTTACACCGAAGCCAAGCTCTCGCCGATTTGCGCCGAGATTTTCAAAGACATCGACAAAGACCCAGTCGATTTCGTGGACAGCTACGACGGCGCCATGAAGGAGCCGCGCCTTCTGCCCACCACGTTCCCCAACATTCTCGTGTCGGCGAACAAGGGCATCGGCGTTGCCATGGCTTCCGATATTTGCGGCTTCAACCTGAACGAAGTATGCACGGCAACCATGCACTTCCTAAGCGACCCCGAGTGCGACCTGCTCGAATACATGCCTGCGCCCGATTTCTCCACCGGCGGCGAAATCATCTACCGCCGCGAGGAAATGGAGCACATCTTCGACACGGGCCTCGGCAGCTTCCAAATTCGCTCGCGCTGGCGCTACCTGCCCGATGAGCGCATCATCGAGGTGTACGAGATTCCATACACCACCAAAACCGACGTCATCATCGATCGCATCGTGAAGCTCTCCAAAGAGGGCAAGGTGCGCGAAATCGCCGACATCCGCGACGAAACCGACCTCTCCGGCTTGCGCATCGCCATCGATTTGAAGAGGGGCGTCGACCCCGAGCAGCTCATGGCGAAGCTGTTCCGCTCCACCACGCTACAAGACTCGTTCTCGTGCAACTTCAACGTACTCGTCGACGGCTACCCGCGCGTCATGGGCGTGCGCGAGATTTTGAGCGAGTGGGTGGCATGGCGCGTCGAATCGACCCGCCGCCGCATGAACTTCGATTTGGACAAGAAAACCGACCGCCTGCACTTGTTGCACGGCCTTGAGGCGATTCTGCTCGACATCGACAAGGCCATCGCAATCATTCGCGGCACGAAACTCGAGGCCGACGTTGTGCCCAACCTCATGAAGGGCTTCAATATCGACCAGGTCCAAGCCGAATTCGTGGCGGAAATTAAACTGCGCAACATCAACGAGGAATACATTATCAATCGCACGAAGGATATCGAGAAGCTCGAGGCCGACATCGCCGAGCTGAACGCTATTCTCGCAAGCGAGAAGAAAATCAAGAAAGTCATCCACGACGAGCTCGCCGCGGTGAACAAGAAGCACGTCATGCCGCGCAAAACCGGCCTAGTCGCGCCTTCGGAAATCGTTGAGGTGAACCTCGAGCCCGAGGTCGAGGAATACCCCGTGACCATGATGCTTTCGCGCGACGGCTACCTGAAGAAGATGACCGACCGCGTGCTGCGCAAGGCCACGACACTGAAATACAAAGACGGCGACGAGCCCTTCATCGAGTTCGATTCCTCAAACACGCACGATTTGCTCGTGTTCACAAACCAGTGCCAGGTATACAAGTGCAAGGTTGCCGCGTTCGAAGACACCAAATCGGCACAGCTCGGATCGTATTTGCCCACCGATTTGGAAATGGACGCCGACGAGACTGTGACTTGGGTCATCGACCCTGAAGATTATAAGGCCGACGTGCTATTCGTGTTCGAGAATGGCCGCGTGGCGCGCGTAGCGCTGTCGGGATATGCCACCAAAACGAACCGCAAGCGTCTGAAGAACGCGATTTACGGCGGCTCAAAACTCATGTACGCCACGGTGTTGAAGGAAGAACGCGACCTGGCGCTCGTTTCAAGCGACTATCGCCTGGTGAACTTCAACACATCGCTTCTGAAGACGAAGACCACCAATTCGACGCAAGGCGTGCAGGCGCTCACCATTAAGGGAAGCCGCACGGTGACCATGGTCGGCACGGCAGAAGAATTCATCGGCGGCAAAGCTCAGGTCGAGAAGTTCCGCACAGAGAAGCTGCCCTCAGCTGGCGCTCCCATGAAGGAAACTGACATGAAGAGCCTGTTCGACCTGGAAGAGTAGGGGAGTACAATCCCCAATCAAATAAGAGACGATTGTAGGGCAATTGCGGCAAAGGCCAATCAAGAGCCCTATGGCCATCTACGGTGTCCATGCCATATAAAGGGATCGAAGCAACGCAGCTCGATCCCTTTATACCTTTAGCCCGCTCGCGCGCCGACAGCTTCCCGTCAATGAGGAATGCAGCATACCGACCGAACCTTATCACGCCCAGCTTTCTCACGAATACCCCTATCGGACAGTAGATGCGCGAGCTTCTTCAACCAAATCGATGAGGCCCTGTTTTCCATGGGCTCCTGTTTTCGCATATATACTTTTGATATGAACCCAAGCGGTATTTTCAGCTATGCATAACTCATCGGCGATATATTTTGCCGAGCGCCCCTTTACGAGAACGACAAGTACGTCAAACTCCCTAGGCGTAAGGCCGCTCTCGTCGGCAATAGAACGACAGGCGGTTTCCAGCTCATAAGATTCATCGACCTGAATTGCCCGGCCAGGTTCGCTTTTGCTATCAGACTTATGAACGAGCCGAAAGCCATCGCCCCTGCGATATAAAACCATCGTTCCTAAAGCAATGGGATAAATGGCCACCACGGTAAGAAGCGCGAGAATCGAAACTTCGTGTCCGGCGCTAAATGAGCTAAGCAGCAAACCAATTGACAGCCCAATTGCGAGCGACCCGCCAGTTCCTCCTGTAAAAAAGCAAGACAGGGTTAACGACGAGCACTTCGTTCGATAGCACCCGCAAAGAATGCAAGCGAGAAAAACCTTGCTATAAACCTCATAGCAAAAAATTGAGATAAATCCAACTAAAGCACCATTGCTCTCGCCGAGAAGGGGCAGCAAAGAAAGCGCAACGAGGATGCACGGGAAGGCGACCTTGCCAACCTTCAAAGTGCTCACGTTCCATCCCATGGCAATGGTGATCACCAAGACCGCAATGGAAGACATTTCCCCTGCTAAATCCATATCGACCTGGCCGACAACGCCCTCGGCGCTCGATCCGATTACTGTGGTATGAATAATGCCAACAATTCCTACAAGGATGAATAACGCGATAAAGGATTTAACGAAAGAGTACTTGTCTTCTTCCAATGTCTGAGAAAGTTCAACGGGCCGTCGGTTTCGATTTGAAAAGAACAGCAATATCGCCGAAAGAAGAAGCAAACCAACGGTGAACAGCTGGAAAGTGATTCCGGAAAGCCCGCTCGCCCATGCATAGATCACTTCTTTTAAGGTAAGCCCCAAAACAAGAACGAGAAGAGCAAGTTTCATTGTCCTAAATCGGACAAGCGCATCGATCCACGCCACGCACAGCAATACAATTGAAAAACCGCACACCGCGCCAAGAATAACGACGAGGATTTCCGCCGGAAGGGCGCTCGCTGCCTCCTCGCGGCTCACAAGCATGCCCGTTGAAAGAGCAATGATCGCGGGGCTTTGAACAATGCCGCCTTCCGCCACAACGCCCTTCCTATAAAGAAGATAGACGATCAGAGCCGTGACAAAAGATGAGGCATTGACGACAATCATGAATCCGACGTCGGATACATACCCGCATGTTTCGGTCACCAACCCCATCGCCGTTCTATAAGAACAAGAAATGGCAGCTTTATACGAAGCGAAACCGATTGTCATGACAGCAGCAAGGAAACAGGTCGAGATAGCGCCACGTGTTACTTTCATCATGCTCATCAGCGAAAACCCCCATATTGCATCGCCTAACCGATAGTCGGTTATTGTCGGTTACGGCGTTATGCAATCGATAATCGGTCATGACCGAGCAATTCTTTGCCTCCTATAGTAGCGCTAAGCCACTTCTCAGCGGCAAGAGAAACAAGGAGGGAGTTAACATGGAACTCAATCGTAGGGACTTTCTTAAGGGGACAATCGCAGTCGGATCCGTTGCGGCATTGGGTGGTGCCATGGCGGGCTGCTCGAAGTCTGGAGCCGAAACCAAAGGGGAAGAATCAACCGAAAAAAGCGCGGTGAAGCCCCCCGAGAGCCTGACGGACGGCAAATGGGTCGGCAAGGCCATGGGCCACAAAGATTACCTGTATGCAGAAGTCACCATAGACGATTCAAAGATTGCTGACGCGAAAATCCTTCGCAATGATGACACAATCGGCATTGGCAGCGTTGCTGGCCCCATGATGGCACAGCGCATTCTTGAATCTGGCAACCTCGACGCAGACACGATTTCCGGCGCGACCATGACCAGCATGGCCGTTCGCAGCGCAATTTCCGACGCCATCACCAACGCCGGCGGCAACCCCGCCGACTTCTCGCTGGGCACCCCCGAGCCCGCAAAAGGCGGAACCGCACAGACGGCAGATGTCGACGTCGTGTTTATGGGCGCGGGCACTTCTGGACTCGTAGCCGCAACGCGCCTGCTCGAAAACGGTTACAAAGTCATGCTGCTCGAAAAGAACGATATCCCAGGCGGCTCGATGTGCATGACGTATTCGGGCGTTCTTTCCGCAGGCTCCGAGCTGCAGAAGAACTATAGCCTCGGCCGTTTCGATGACAGCATCGGCATGAGCCTGGATGCCAGGCTCGAAGCAGTTAAGAAGCGCGTCAATCCTGAGCTCAACCGCTTCAATGGCGAGATTCCGTACGAAACCGCAATGTATGAGAACTCAGGAAAAATGGTGGACTGGATGCATGACATGGGCATCGGATTCTTCACCATGGGCGTCAACCCCTATTACGGCACCACTCCGTACCTGGCACCTGGCTGCTACATGGGCGGCTGCGGCTACGCCATGCAGTTCCTCGTCGACCGCATCAATGCACTGGGCGGCCAAATTGTCTATGGCGCCAAAGTGACCGAATTCATCAAAGACAACGACGGCAAAATCGCTGGCCTGCTCGCAGAATGCAAAGACGGTGGCAGCTGGGCTGTCAACGCTCGCGCAGTTTGCCTCACCTCCGGCGGCTTCGCGGCAAACCAGGACATGATTAAGGAGCACTATCCCGAGTACGGAGAATTCTCCTTCAACTGCGCCCCTGGTTCCACGGGTGACGGCATCGTACTCGCCCAGGCCGAGAATGCGGCAATCGAGTGCATGGGCCGCGACCTCGGCGCGTTCCTGTCTACTACGCCCCAGGCCGGCAGCCGTTTCGAAATTGCATTCGCCTACCGCACGACGCCCGGCATTATGGTCAACGCAACCGGCGACCAGTTCGGCAACGTGAATGGAAACAACCACGCCGAGCTCAGCAAAGCAGTGCGCGATTCCAACAACGGCGGTAAGTTCTTCATCATCACCGACGAGAGCGGCGCCGTTACAACCATGAAGAACGACGAGTGGTCGACGACCGAATACAAGGCCCTGTTCAGCCGCGGTGACATGGTTCATTTCGACACCGTTCAAGAGGCTATTGACGAGTACGGCATCAGCAACCTGCAGCAAACGATCGACACGCATAACGCGCATGCAAAAGCCGGCGAAGAAGACGAGTTCGGCCGCAAGGACCTTCCGCTGATCAATACGCATGGCGGAATTTGGGTATGCCCCTGCATTCCTACGTTCTACCTCACGACTGGCGGCCTTGCCATCGACCCGAGCTGCCACGTTCTGACCGAGGATCGCGAGCCTATCGCCAACCTGTACGCCGCAGGCGATGTGTGCGGCTCCATCGAGGAGAAGGACGGTCGAGGCTATGGCTACGGCTTCGACGCAGCCATGATCTACGGCTACATTATGGCCAACACCATCACGACCGATTTGGCATAGTGCACCGATCCGCATACGCAGCTCCCAACGTATGCGAGAAGACGGTTCTCCTCCAACAGAAAGGGCCCCATTATTGGGGCCCTTTCTATCAAGATGCGAACACGGCAGGGCGCTGTAATCTAAAAAGCATTGCACATTGTTTTCCTCGGCCGCTACCGAAGCTCAACCCAAACGACATCGCCCGCAGCCGGCCTGGAAGCGCCCTGGCCCGATTCGAGCATAAAAAGCGCATTCGCCGATAGCGTCGCAGGCGAACCGGGACGGCCCGTGACGGGAGTTCCTGCGAGCGATCCATCAGGCCGCGCTTCCACATTGAGCATGCGAACGCCAAAGAATTGCTTTCTAGCAACAACTTCGGACGGACGCTCTTCGCCAGCACAGTTCTTGCGTGCGTCATGGCCCGACATGGGACCGGCGATAGGGAAGGGCTCGGTGAGGCGAACCGGAACCTTGAAGGGCCTCACGGAAAATCCCAGGAACTTATTCATGAGCGGTTGAAGATAAAACCCCAACGTGAACGAAGCGGCGAACGGAGGACCAGAAATGCCCACAACAGGGGTCTTGTCGACCACGGCGGCCGAGCTGTGGTGAGCGGGGCCATGGTTCACCTGATGGCAAATGATGGTGCCTATTTCTTCCAGCTGCTCAACCGACCAGTCTTCCGACCCCTTCGAAGACCCCGCATTAAGCACAACAATACCCGCGCACGCGCACGCCTTTCTCACGGCGGCAATAATAAGATTGGGGTCATCGGGAACAATATCGGAGGGAAGAAAAGTGCCGCCCCACGCCTCCACTTTTACACGAACCACCAAACTATTCGACTCGACGTTCTTGCCTGCCGGCACCACGGCCGACCCTGCAGGAACTAACTCGCTACCTATGGGAATAAACGCCACGCGTGGCTTACGGCGTACCGCCACACTCGCAACGTTCCCGCCAGCCATACGCGCCGCAACGTCGGGTGTAATGATTTCGCCCGCCTTCGCCAACACATCACCGGGCTTCAAACGCGAGCCTATCGCAGAGGTACCCGCAAATTGCGCCGACGGCGCAGCATCGATTTCGACGCGCTGCTCGTCATCGGAAACCACAACGTGCTTAATCACAATAGCCGTATCAAACCCTTCTGGCATAGCAACGCCCGTATTGGCAAATTCCCAATCTTTACCGCGGACCCATCCCGACGTATCAGGCATCCCCTCGACGAAATCGGACCAATGCACAGCAATAGAATCCATACGGCACGTCAACGCATTCGGCAGCATGCACGCCGATGCCACACCTTCATCCAAAACGCGTCCGAACGATTCGTCAAGGCGTACCATTTCGGTTTTAGGCAAGAAATTGCAGGCGGCCAAAAGACCCGATACGACCTCTTCGCATGAAATTTGGATATGCTTGGAGTGGTCCCTCATATTCCGCCCTTTCATGCAAACACCGCAACGAGAAACCCGCTGCGGTGTTTGCGTTGCTGACACAGAAATGTCGTTGTATCTAAAATTGGTCGGTTCGCTTTGCTTGACTGCCTAGCTTTAAGGCCGCTGCGCAATCGAAATCGACCGCGCTCGCTGCTCTCGAGTTAGCCGTTGTAGCTATTGCCAAGAATCTCGCGAGCCTGCTCGTCAGTCACATTGGCATGGTAGAGCAAGCTGTAGAACTTCTTGGTGACTTCAACCATGTCAATGTCATAGGCCTCGGGATACAGCGTGTTCGCGATCCACTGAATGCCAAGAATGCGGTTGACCGCAGGCGAGCAACCGCACCAAGAGAACGGCACGCTGGGCATTGTGTACACCTTGCCGTCTTTCAAGGATAATTTTTATTCTCGGATAAGGCAGGTAGTTTTCCCGTGTGAAACTCATTTTCCTCGCATGGGACTATTTTGCCCTTTTCGTGCGAAGCTCTATACAGGGCGATTTATTCTTTTCTCGAAACCACCCAGCCCCGTTATTTTCAATCTCAATTGTCCATAAATATGCATTTGCGGTCGAACGACCGCGCTAAAGGGCAGATCGGGCTTCAACATGCGCGTGCGATTCAGCATCAGGCACATTGCGAACTGTACCATATATTGACTCATCGCGAGTCCAGAGGCTCGCGCCTCGAAAACCAATCACGCGCTTCATGAGCATGCAAAAGACAGCTTCGCGGCCGCTTTATGCACGCTATAAATTCAAGTCTAAATAAACACGATACGCAGCTTTTATTACTAGGGGGGGTGTTCCTATAGTTTTGTCAATTGATTTGTTGGCGAATTTCGCTCGATGGGGACAACGCTGCCGCGGGCCCCGTAAGGGGCCTGCGCTTTTTCTTTTCCAATCGGCTCGCTAGGCCGAGTACGGGACCTTGTCCCGCATAATCGCGTAGATCACCTTGAGCCGCTTCCTCGCAACGGCCTTCAGGGCCTTGCCGTGCGGCATTCCCCTGTCGCGGCAGCGCGCGTAGTAGCCGCCCCATCGGTTGCGGCTGCGCGCTAGGCAGTTGCACGAGAATACGAGCAGGTTCTTCAGCCTCTTGTTGCCCTGCCGCGACGCGGACACCGACGATATC
>OLQL01000250.1_pt1 | contig 59529 bp, 79 predicted proteins | sample 1672971 | NCBI WGS metagenome assembly OLQL01 (sample SAMEA3136742, study PRJEB25190) | human gut metagenome | biome: human gut; feature: human-associated habitat; material: faeces | place: Austria | collected 2013
CTTTCAGATAAACAGTTTTATTTTTTTAACTGTCTACCTAAAAGGGAGCATACCATTTCGTTTCCTGCCTTCGTTGGTTTAGAGCGTGTTTGAAAAATGCTCTAGACTATCTAATCTGTCCCTCTCCCCGGATGATATATTTATAAGTACATAATTCTTCTAAGCCCATTGGTCCTCTGGCATGAAGTTTCTGGGTGGAGATTCCCATCTCGCATCCGAGTCCAAATTCGCCTCCATCTGTGAAGCGGGTAGAAACATTCACATATACTGCGGCACTATCTACTCTCATAGTAAAATAGTCTGCTGCTTCTTTTGATTCTGTGATAATTGCTTCACTGTGACCTGTAGAATGTTTTGAAATATGCTCTACTGCTTCTTCCACACTATCTACTACTTTTACCGCAAGAATGTAATCAAGGAATTCTGTATCAAAATCATCTGCCCCAGCCAGTGTTCCTGAAATAATTTTAGCGGCTCTATCACAAAGACGCAGTTCCACCGGAATTTCACCTTTTTCTTTTCGTTCTTCTACTAATTTTTTCTGTAATAATGGCAGGAACTTTTCAGCAACTGCGCTGTGAACAAGAAGAACTTCTTCTGCATTACAAACGCTTGGACGGCTGGTTTTGGCATTTTCAATGATCTGTAATGCCTTCTCAAAATCGGCGCTTTCATCGACATAGACATGGCAGATTCCTGTTCCGGTCTGAATACATGGTACTTTGGCGTTCTCTACGCAGGAACGGATAAGGCCAGGACCTCCTCTTGGAATGAGTAAATCCACATAACCGACTGCTTTCATCAATTCTACAGAACTTTCTCTGCTGGTATCTTCGATAAGCTGGATGCCTTCTCCTGGAAGATTTGACTTTACCATACCTTCTTTTAAGGCAGTAACTACGGCATTCGCACTCTTCCACGCTTCTTTTCCACTTCGAAGAACACAGACATTACCACTCTTAATACAAAGGGCTGCTGCATCGCTTGTTACATTTGGACGGCTCTCGTAAATAATTGCGATAACTCCCATTGGAACTGCTGTCTTTTCAATGACAATTCCATTTGGGCGTTCTACAGTTCTTAATACTTTTCCGGCAGGGTCATCTAAGTCAATCAGCTCTCTGATTCCCTTTGCCATTCCCTCGATTCGACCAGCATCTAACATTAAGCGGTCAATCATGACATCAGAAATCTTTCCTCTTGCTGCTTCCACATCCTGTTTATTTGCCTCTAAAATTGCATCTGTATGTGCTAAAAGGGCATCTGCCATATTGGCAAGTGCCTTGTTTTTGGTTTCGGTATCTGCTGAGTTAATCGCATTTTTCGCTGTGACTGCCTGTGTCAGTATCTCTTTTGTTGTCATGCTTTTTTCCTCCCGATAAACTTTGTTCCCACCTTTTCTCCATCAATGATATTGTAGAGAAGTTCTGGTTTTGTTCCGTTAGCAATAATCATATCAATGCCAGCATTCATTGAGATTTCTGCCGCATGAATCTTTGTAATCATTCCACCAGTACCAAGTGTTGTTCCTTTTGTACCTGCTAATTCTTTTATTTCCGGAGTAATAGAAAATACAGTATCAATCAACTGAGCATCCGGGTTATTACGCGGGTCGCCGGTATAAAGACCATCAATATCACTTAAAATAATCAATAAATCTGCATTTGCATTCTCTGCAACGATTGCTCCCATTGTATCATTATCACCCACAGAAATTTCCTGTGTTGCAATGGTATCATTTTCATTGATAATCGGAATAACATTTAACTCTAACAGACGGTTTAATGTACTCTGAAAATTCTTGTGGCTTTCTTCATTTGAAAAGTCAAGCCCGGTAATCAGCATCTGTGCAACGATATGATTATATTCTCTGAATAATTTATCATAAAGATACATCAGTTCACACTGTCCTATCGCTGCTGCGGCCTGCTTTGTGGGCATATCTTCGGGCTTACTTTTCATATTCAGTTTACCGACACCCATACCGATAGCACCGGAAGATACCAAAATAAGCTCATGTCCTGCATTCTTTACATCACTTAAGATTTTGCAAAGCTTTTCTGTTCTTCTGATGTTGATTCTTCCGCTTGTATGGGTCAATGTTGATGTTCCCACTTTTACAACGATTCGCATAATAACCTCCTAAAAAAGGCACCTGCTGCGAACAGATGCCTTTTTATTTATAAATATTTTATAATACTTTACTTAAGAAACTCTGAGTTCTCTCATTTGTTGGATGGTCCATAACCTCTTCCGGGGTTCCCTGTTCCATAATAACACCCTGGTCAATGAAAAATACTCTGTCTGCTACATCATGGGCAAATCCCATCTCGTGAGTAACTACAACCATAGTCATACCCTCTGCAGCCAGCTCTTTCATAACATCAAGAACCTCACAAACCATTTCAGGGTCAAGTGCTGAAGTTGGCTCATCAAATAACATGATATCTGGTTCCATCGCAAGCGCACGGGCAATCGCTACACGCTGCTGCTGTCCACCGGAAAGCTGTTTTGGCTTCGCATCTGCTTTCTCTGCCAGGCCAACACGCTTTAACAGCTCAAGAGCCTTCTTTTCTGCTTCTTCTTTAGACTTTAACTTAAGTTCTACAGGAGCAAGCATAATATTCTCTTTTACTGTATAATGAGGGAACAGGTTAAACTGCTGGAATACCATTCCGATATGCTGACGAATCTTGTCAATATTTGAATTCTTTTCCGTAATACTCTGTCCATCTACAAGAATCTCTCCGGCTGTTGCTTCCTCTAAACGATTCAGACAGCGAAGAAATGTTGACTTACCAGAACCAGAAGGTCCAATGACACAGATTACCTCACCGGCTTTAATCTCTGCATCAATTCCCTTTAAAACATGTACATGTCCAAAACTCTTCTTTAGACCTTTTACATGAATCTTTACATCTTTTTCAGTTGTCATTACGCATTCATCCTCCTTTCAACATATCTTGAGATAAATGACAGAACTGTCACTATCAAAAGGAAGAAGACTGCTACCCATGTATATGTTGCAAAGGATTCCATCGTTCTTCCTACATAAATCTTTGCATTATACATAACCTCTGATAAACCGATTGCGTAAAGAATCGTAGAATCCTTTAACGTAATGATAAACTGGTTTACAAGAGATGGGAGACAGATACGCACTGCCTGCGGAAGAATAATCTTCTGCATTGACTTTGCATAACTTAAACCAAGACTTCTTGCCGCTTCCATCTGTCCTTTATTAACGGACTCAATAGAACCTCGGAAAATCTCAGAAATATAAGCGCCTGCATTCAGGGCAAGTGTAACTAAACTGGCTGTAAATACGGTAATGCGGAACTGTGAGCCTGTAACCGCCTGAACTAACTGTGGCAGAGCAAAATAGAAATAAAATGCCTGCACCAGCATCGGAGTACCACGAATCAGCCAAATATAAAACTTTGCGATTCCACGTAATACAATATTACTGGAAATATTCATAAGACATACGAAAATACCGATAACCAAAGCGATGATCAGAGATAGAATCGTAATCTTAACTGTCATAGTAAGTCCAGTCAACAATGTTGGATAGACTTCACTTAAAACTCCAAATAGATTCATAAATTAACCTCTTACCTAACTTCGTCTCTCAATTATTTCGCTGAGGTATATTTTGCAACGATCTCATCATAAGTACCGTTCGCTTTAATATTCTTTAAACCTTCATTAAACATCTTGAGTAAATCTGCATTCTGTCCTTTTAATACGGCAAAACCATAAGGTGTGGAGAAGTTATCTTTCTCTTCTGCTACGATTTCAAGACCATTACCCTGAGAAACACCATAAGCCATTACAGGCTGATCTTCGAAACATGCAACGGTATTGCCTGTCTTAACATCCTGGTACATTGTTGCGGAATCATCAAAATATGTGATATCAAATCCATATTTATCTTTTAAAGACTCAGCACAGTCAGCTCCCTGTGTACCTGTCTTCGCTGCAACTTTCTTACCTTTTAAATCTTCATATCCCTTGATGTCACTGCCTTTCTTTACAGCCATACATACATAGGAATCATAGTAAGCTTCGGAGAAGTCATATTTTTTCTGTCTTTCTTCTGTGATAGACATACCGGCAATTGTTCCATCTGCCTGTCCGGACTCAAGAGCAGCTACAGCGGCATCAAAACCAAGAGGCTGTAAATCATACTTAAATCCCTGATCTTTTGCGATCGCAGCTAAGATATCTACATCAATACCTACGAATTCATTTTTATCATTTGTGAATTCAAATGGTGCAAAAGTTGTATCTGTCGCGATAATATAAGTCTTATCAGAAGCACTGCCTCCTTCTGAACTGGATTCTGCCTTGTTTGAGCTGCTTCCACATGCTGCTAATGATAACATCATAACTGCTGCTAAAGCTACAGATAAGAATTTTTTCATAATGTATCCTTCCTTTCTTAATTCTTATTATTTTATACTCACCATTCTATTATATCTATTTTGAATAAAAAATGCAAGAAGCTTTCAAAATATGTTCACTTTATTTTTTTTACGATTTTCTTTCTTCTGAAAATTTTTCTTGACTTTTTACCTTATATAAAATATTATAAGCCAAAATCGTCAAAACGATTTAGTAAAAATTTATTTTTATACCGACAATCTGTTTATCGGTATAATATACATTTATGATAAGGAGATGTAGAATTATGAAAACAGTCACAATCAAGTTTGGCTCTGTGGATAATGCGACATCATTTGTAAAAGCTATTGAAGATTTTGAAAGCCACTTTGACTTAATTTATGGACAGTACGTTGTAGATGCCAAGTCTCTTCTTGGAGTAATGACTATGGATATCCGCAACAAAGTTGATTTAAGAATCATGGAAAGAGAAAATGAGATGCCAACGATCATGAAGGCGATCTCCCCTTATATCGCAGCATAATTTTTTCTTCAAATTGTATGCCTGAATTGGACCTTCCAATTTGAATCTTAACAGAATTTATGCTATAATGAAAATGCTCGAAGGCTCAATTTTTTAAAGCTGACGAGCATTTTCTATATTTAGGAGGGACAGCTTATGTGGTTCGATGAAGCAGTAGTTTACCAGATTTATCCATTAGGACTCTGTGGAGTTTTAAATGAAGAAAGAAGCAGCGATGACAGTGTCGTGGGACATTCCATCCTTGAAGTAAAGGACTGGATTTCTCATATTAAAAAGCTCGGTGCTACCTGTATTCTTTTTAATCCTCTTATGGAAAGTGACTATCATGGATATGACACCAGAGATTATTACACTGTAGACCGCCGCCTTGGCACGAACGATGACTTAAAGGAAGTATGTGATGCTATTCATGAGGCCGGTCTTAAAATCTTATTTGACGGTGTATTTAATCATGTTGGCCGCGGTTTCTGGGCATTTAAGGATGTGCAGGAAAAGAAATGGGACAGCCCATATTGTGGATGGTTTCATTTAAGTTTTGATGGAAATACAGAATATAACGATGGATTCTGGTATGAGGGATGGGAAGGACATAACGAACTTGTTAAGTTAAATCTTGATAATCCGGATGTCAGACAGCATCAGTTCGATGCAATCAAACAGTGGACAGACCTTTATGGCATTGACGGTCTCCGCCTTGATGTTGCTTACTGTCTGAGTGATTTTTACTTAAAAGAGCTACGCCGTTTTACCAGTACTCTGAAAGAAGATTTTGTTCTTATGGGAGAAACATTACATGGCGATTATAATATGTATATGAATGATGAGAAGTGTCATTCTGTTACAAACTATGAATGTTACAAAGGATTGTATTCCAGTTTTAACTGTGCGAACATGCATGAGATCAGCTACAGCTTAAACCGCCAGTTTGGTTATGAAAACTGGTGTATTTACCGTGGAAAGCATCTTCTCTCTTTTGTAGATAACCATGATGTCAGCCGTATTGCCACTATATTAGAGGATAAACAGCAGCTGCCTGTTATTTATGGCCTGCTATTTGGAATGCCAGGTGTTCCTTCTATATATTATGGAAGCGAATGGGGCATTGAAGGTAAAAAACAGGGACGTGATGAAGAGATTCGTCCTCGTCTTGAAAAACCGGAATGGAACGAACTTTCTGATGCAATTGCCGCTTATGCGAAAGCACACCACACTCACCCGGCTTTATACAACGGTGGCTATGCGAATCTTCTTGTAAGAGATAAACAACTCATTTTTGAAAGAAGCTGTGATGAGGAACGTGTTATTGTTGCAATCAATGCTGATTCCAACACATTTCATGCTGATTTTAATGCGCGCTCCGGTCTTGGAACAGATCTTGTTACAGGAGAAACCGTTGACTTTGGCGGCGGCATGGATCTTCCTCCATATAGCGCTGCCTACTGGAAGACAGAAGTAATCTAAGTAAAAATATTGAAATTTATTAAAATAAAAAAGGATGGTCATCTATGAAGTTAAGCAATGCAGAAATGCAGGAAATTGATACGATATTAGAAAAATATTGCAACACCAAAGAGGCACTTTCCATGAAAAATTTCTGCCAGCACGGCAGTGTAAGCACTTATAAACATGTTATGTACGTCACAAGAGTATGTTATTACTTAAATAAACACTTCGGACTTGGGGCAGATGTAAAGTCCCTCGTTGTCGGTGCTTTTCTTCATGACTTCTATCTTTACGACTGGCACGAAAAAGATGACAGCCATAAGTGGCATGGATTCTCCCACGCGCACACAGCCTTGCTGAATGCTGATGCCCGCTTTGCTCTAACCGATAAAGAGCGGGATATTATCGCACATCATATGTGGCCGCTGAATTTGACAAAACTGCCTCGGTGTAGAGAAGCGCTGTTGGTGTGCCTGGTTGATAAATATTGCTCTACGGTTGAAACTCTTACTATGCGGTCGGCAGAATCAGCATTCTGATTTGCTGCAGGCAAAGCTGACGAAACATTAAAATCGTCTGTTTTGGCCTGCACAAATCAGAATTGTCTATTCAAGATAATCAGAAAAAGCCTCCTCATATTCTTGATATTTCTCATACCAGATGAGATTTTGCTGTAGATATTCTTCTGATAATTCTTCGAATCGTTTGCGGAGTTCTCTCTGTCTTTTTGTCCATTTCTCTGATTGGTATTGCTCAAAGGTAAGGTTATCTAACTCGGTAGCAGCTTGTTTTTGCCAGTATTCTATATTTTTCTGGCATTTTTCGAGCTGTTCTCTAGCGAGAGTCAGCTGCCAGTCTGTGTAGGATTGTTCGGTGTTAAAGCGGGCACTCTGATGGCGTTCTTTTGCCGGAATGGATAGAAGTCCTTCTACTAAGGCAGTATTTTCTGCTTCTACCACGTCTGCCCAGGTCTGATCGCCTTCTCTTTTTTTCTTTAGCATATGAAGATAGTGCTCATAGTTAAATGGATAGTATTTTACACCATCTTCTTCGAATAATAACAAGGCATCTGCAATTTTGCTGACAAAGTATCTGTCGTGGGAAATGAACAGCATTGTCCCTGTATATGCAGAAAATGCCGATTCCATCGTTTCTTTTGCCGGTAAGTCCATATGATTGGTTGGCTCGTCTAAAACTAAGAAGTTTGGGCGGCTTTCAAGAATTTCTGCCAGAATTAAGCGGTTCTTTTCTCCACCGGATAAATCACTGATTTTTACATTTGCCTTTTGAGAGGAAAACAAATATCTTCCTAATATCTGACGTTTTTCTTTTTCTGTTAATTTGGGAAAACATTCTCCAAAATGCTCTTCTACTCTTTTTTCTGACTGTATTTCCCCGGAATGCTGGTCAAAATATCCTGTTGCAATTCCATTGCCAATTATATATTTTCCCGAGATTGGCTGGAGTTGCCCAATGATTGTCTTAAAAAATGTGGTTTTTCCTGCTCCGTTAGCTCCAAGTACTGCTATTTTCTGCCCTCGTCGGATTCGCAGGGTAAGTTCCCTGATAGGATTTTTGTAGCCGATCTTTAAATGCTCGGTTTCTAAAACATTTTTTGCTCCTGGCATAAGCGGCTCTAACTTTTCTTTAAAAATATAGGCTTCTTCTTTATCTGGCTTTTCCACTTTTTGCATCCGCTCTAACACTTTTTTCTTAGAACGTGCCATCGAAGCTTTTTTTGGCTTATGTTTAAACTTTTCTATCAGTTCATTTAATCTTGCTATTTCTTTTTGCTGTGCATCATATTTTTTCTGCCGGGACACTCTTTGCTTTTCCTTTTGCTTTTTATATTCTGTATAATTGCCGACATAGCGCATTAATTTCCCATCAGAAAGTTCATAAATGATTTCTGCAGTACAGTCAATGAAAAATCGGTCGTGAGAAACCATAATAACTGCCTTTTCATAGGAGACAAGATATTCTTCCAGCCACTCTACTGATGCAATATCCAGGTGGTTTGTTGGTTCGTCCAGAAGCAAAATATCTGGCTTTGATAATAAAAGCTTAATAAATGCCAGCTTAGTCTGCTCTCCACCGGAAAACTGCCCGATTTTTTTGCATTTATCTTCTTTTTTAAAGCCAAATCCAGTAAAAATCCGGTCATATTCTTTCTCAAAATAATATCTTTCTTTGGAGAAAATATCCTCCTCGCTTACTAAAGACAATATTTCTTCCTCTACGGTCCGCTCTGCATTTGAAAAGCTTTGCTGATGCAAAAATCCGATTGAAATCGCTTTATCAGTTGTGATTCCTTTTCCAAAGCGTTTATCATCTCTATCTAAGGATAATTCCCCACTAATTAAACGTAAAAGCGTTGTCTTTCCTGCTCCGTTACGTCCGACAACCGCTATTTTTTCCTGTCCTTTTATTGAAAAATCAATATGATTTAAGATGGTCTTGCCTCCAAGAGAAACGGTTCCATTTTCAATCTGATAACGCATAATTATTCACCATCTACTGTCCTGTAGACAACGTCTCCGCTTTTTCCGCCAGATTTGCTGCACAGGCAGACTTCATAAATTTCCATTGTCTTATCTACCGATTTACACATATCATAAATGGTAAGGAGCGAAATCTGTACTCCTGTCAGCGCTTCCATCTCGACACCCGTTTTTCCTGTTGTTTTTGTCTCGCAGACTGCAGTTATACTGCTGCTTTCTTCCTGCATGATGAAATCAACTGTTACAGAGGTAAGATTTAAGATATGACATAAAGGAATTAATTCGGAAGTTTTCTTTGCTCCCATAATGCCTGCAATACGGGCTACCCCCAGCACATCTCCTTTTTTCATGTCCTGATATTTTATTTTATCGAAACATTCTCTACTCATGCGGATAGATCCTTTGGCAACAGCAACTCTCTTTGTCACTGCTTTCTCACTCACATCCACCATAACAGCATTTCCATGTTTATCAAAATGCGTGTATTCCATATTTTTTCCTTTCTTTTTTACTTTCCAAACCCACAATTTGGGAATGTACATACTGGACAGTTTAAACATAAACCGCCCTCTCCCAGTGCCGCCAACTCTTCAACACTTATTTTATCATCTGCCATAATGCGTGGAAGTGCCAAATCAAAAATCGTTCTTTTTGCATACATAACGCAGCCTGGCAATCCTATGATTGGAATATTTCCATTATAGTAACTTAATAAAAACATTGCTCCTGGAAGAACTGGTGCTCCGTAAGAAACAATTTCCGCTCCTGTATTTTTAATCGCAAGCGGTGTCTTATCATCCGGATCAACGCTCATTCCACCGGTACAAAGAACAAGGTCCGCCCCCCTTTCAATAAAGGAAAGAATTGCTTTTGTAATCTTTTCATGATCATCGTTACAGATTTCCTGTCCGATAACTTCGGTATCGTATTCTGCAAGTTTTTCCTTAATAACAGGAGTGAAAGTATCCTCAATTCTGTGGTAATAGACTTCATTTCCTGTTGTAACGATACCGACTTTTTTATGAACAAATGGTTTTAATTCAAGGATTGGCTCTCCCCCGCAGACTGCCTTTGCCTGTTCCATCTTTTCTCTTTCAATGACAAGCGGAATAATTCTTGTTCCAGCAAGCTTATCTCCCTTTTTCACTGCAAAGTTTCCGTGACGGGAGGCAATCATCAGCTCCCCCATCCCATTGATCTTTTTCATTTTGTCACTGTCTACTTTTAAAAGCCCGTCAATATCTGCAACAAGTTCAATCTTTCCCTCTTTTACCGAAGTTGGATGCATATATTCTCCCTGACACATTTCCCGAAGGATTTCTGCCGCCTCATTTTCGTGAAGTCTGGTCTCTCCCTTTTCCCAAATATAAACGTTGTCTTTTCCAACGCTTAGTAATACTGGAATATCTTCTTCTGTAATCACATGTCCTTTGCGAAAAACTGCATCCTTGGTAACGCCTTTTATAATCTGTGTGATATCGTGACACAGTACCTGCCCTACTGCGTCCTGTGTTTTCATTAATTTCATTATTGCTACCTCTTTTATTTTTTCAATAAATTTTTGTCTAAATTCAATGTTTCGTCTTTTTACTATTCTCTGTTATTCCCGAACAACATCCTCAATCAGTATATCAAAAGTACCGCCGCACGCCATCCCAACACGCGCTGCCACATCCGCATCCATCACAAAATGGAATAAAAATGCCCCGCCGCTGCCAATCATTTCGTGTCCTTTTTCGATAACCTTACTCTCTGCTAAACCTCCTCCGACACTTCCCAGAATGGATTTATCTTCAAAAATTAACATTTTAGCTCCTTCTTTTCTAGGAGAAGAACCCTGTGCTTTTAATATTGTTGCCATCGCACATGGTCGAGTTCCATTAAGCCACTCTAATAGTACCTCATAGTCAAGCTCTGTCTGCACCGTTCCATCTGTTTTTTTCGTTCTCTTTTCTAAAATAAGTTCTGCTAGAATAGAAATGGCAATTTCTGGCGGAGTCACTCCATTAATCGGCAGACCAATCGGGTTATGTACCTGTGCGATTTTCTCTTCAGGAACACCCATCTCACGAAACATCTTAAACTGTGCACTCACTCTTCTTTTGGAGCCAATCATTCCAAGATACCCTGGGAGTTCATGGGTTAAAATATAGTAAAGACAATCTCCGTCACAGCTATGTCCTCTTGTAACAATTGCAACATAATCGTTTTTATTGATATTCAATGTTGGAAGCACATCCGTAAACTTTCCGCAAATCACTTTTTTGGCATGAGGAAACCGTTCTCTATTGGAAAATTCTTCTCTCTCATCCACAACCCAGACATCAAATCCTGTCTTGGCTGCAAATTCACATAAATATCCAGAAATATGGCCTCCACCGAGAACGATAAGGCGTTCTTCCTTTGCGATTGGTTCAAAGAAACGATATGCATTTTCTTCTTTTCTAAGAATAGGCTGGTAAGAAAAATCTTCTTCTGTCTGCTCTATAATTTTTCTTTTTAAAATAACATTTGTATTCGACTCCGGTATCCCTCCTGTTTCTTTTGAAGAAATTTCTGTCACAAGATTACAAACTTTTTCCTCAAATAAATATTTCTGTAAATGTTTTTTCATCTATAAAAACTCCTTTAAAATTAATTTTGCTGCCATCACATATTTTGTTTTGACAGTTAAACATTGTAAAATCTGTACTATTCCTTAATGTGCTATTCTTAAAAAGATAAATATAAGTACAGCAAAACTTTATAGCTTCTATAATTATACAAATTACAAAAGTAAGTTCCTTATATTTATCCATTTTTATTCACTTGATTTATAAAATTTTGATCATAAGTATATTATAGCAATAATATACTATTATCTCAAGTTCTACCCTCTCATAACTTGGTTTCCACTCTGTCTATAAATTGCAGCAAAATTCTAACTTTTTGCAATTTTCTTACGTATATCTTGCATTTTTTTCAAAAATATGTTGAAATACCTTTTATTCTGTGCTATTTTAGTATTGTTTGCTATATAACAATACAGCATTACTCTCTGGAGAGTCTTTACCTCAATGTAAAGCGCCGAAGGTGTACGGCAGTATATCTGCTAATCTCTCAGGCAAAAGGACAGGGCACTATAAATGCATGTTTTACTCTTTAGAGGGCTGATAATGGGTATCAGTCCTTTTTGTGTCTTTAGAAAACTGTGAATTCTTACTTTGCAAAGGCAGTTTCCCCCTTTTCCGAGATGATTTTTCAGGAGAATCAATTGTGATATGGTTATTCATATTGTATTTCACACAGAAAAATCTATTAAGAAAGGAAAGATAGAATTATGTCCTTTATATTAAGAAGGCATAGTCTGTCAAAACAAGTAGTATGTTTGGAACAATCAACTCAATCTTAACCAAAATTGACGATTTAGTATGGGGTGTCCCGTTAATCGTCATGATTCTGGCAACCGGTATCTTTCTGACAATCCGTTTGAAAGGTATTCAGGTTCGTAAACTTATCCTCGCTTTTAAGTATATGTTCTCGAATGAAACGGATGGAGAACATGGAGAAATTTCCAGTTTTGGAGCATTATGTACCGCTCTTTCTGCTACGATCGGAACCGGTAACATTGTAGGTGTTGCTACGGCTATCGTTGCTGGTGGACCGGGCGCACTTTTCTGGATGATCGTTGCTGCTACTGTTGGTACAGCTACAAAGTACTCCGAATGTCTTCTTGCCATCAAATACAGAACGGTTGCAGACGATGGACATATCGTCGGTGGACCATTTTATTACATAGAAAAAGGTATGGGCGAAAACTGGAAATGGCTTGCGAAAATCTTTGCTGTTTTCGGTGTTATGGTAGGTCTTTTAGGTATTGGTACCTTCTCACAGATTAATGGTATTACCAGTGCGGTAAATAATTTCTTTGATGCAAACAATGCATGGACCGTACAGTTATTTGGAAGAGATTATTCTTGGACAGTTGTTATTGCCGGAATTATTTTAACAATTTTTGTTGCTTTCGTTATTATTGGAGGTCTTCGAAGAATTTCTGCTGTAGCACAGGTTGTTGTTCCATTTATGGCTGCCGCTTACATTATTGCCGCTGTTGTAATTTTAATCCTTAACTATAAAGCTATTCCTGGTGCTGTTGTAGAAATCGTTCAGAGTGCTTTTGGTATGCGTGCGGTTGCCGGTGGTGCTCTTGGTGCTATGATGCTTGCTATGCAAAAAGGTATTGCCCGTGGTATTTTCTCTAACGAGGCCGGTATCGGAAGTGCACCAATCGCTGCTGCTGCTGTACAGACTACAGAACCTGTAAGACAGGGACTTGTATCTATGCTTGGTACGGTTATTGATACCATTATCATTTGTACAATGACTGGGCTTTCCATTGTCATTACCGGAAGCTGGGACAAGGGACTTGAAGGTGTTGCTGTTACAACAAGAGCATTCCAGGTTGGACTTCCTTTCCCTGCAAAAGTATCCGCCTTTATCTTAATGCTTTGCCTTGTATTCTTTGCATTTACTACAATTCTTGGATGGGACTATTACAGTGAAAGATGTCTTGACTATCTTACAGGAAATAACAAAAAAGTAGTTCGTGCTTATCGCTGGATTTACATTGCCTGTGTATTTATCGGACCTTACATGACTGTTTCTGCTGTATGGACTATTGCGGATATTGTAAATGGTCTTATGGCGATTCCAAACCTGATTGCGCTTCTCGCATTGAATGGAGTTGTCGTGGCAGAAACGAAAAAATATTTCAAGAAGTTCTGATTTATCTAGATAAACAGACGCTCACAAAGAGAGCCTATCCCCTATATTTATGACTTTAGTCGCGGCGGTTTGAACACTCGCTTCATATGCTCGTATCCAAACCTTGCTCCGAGGCCACAAATATAGGGGATAGACTCTCTTTGCTGGCTGACTGTGGATGCTGGTACAAAATCAGAATTCATGTTAGAGATTTGGGGATTCTCCAGAATATTATGAATTTGTAAAAGGCCTGCGTATTTTCTTATAAAACCACAGTCTTTCTGGAAATTTCCAAATTCCTCTAACTGGTTTTCTGAGCTGTCAACGCACAGAACTCCTGAAGCTAAATAAAGCATATTTGTGGCCTCGGAGCAAGGTTTGGATGTGAGCGCTTTAAGCGAACATTCAAACCGCCGCGACTAAAGTCACAAATATGCTTTATTTAGCTTCAGGAGTTCGTCTGCTTTGCAGCCTCACAAATCAAAATTTCTTTTGCTTTTTCTGGAGGGTTTTCCTTAATGATTTTGGCCACAGTTTCGTACCCTAACTTCGGTGTATAGGCCGTTGCAAAAGCATAGGATTGTTCTAAGTGTTTTTTGCAATTTTCCACATCAGGTTCTATCGTTTCAACACATTTTTCCCTGAAGATCGTGACAGCTCTTTCTGCAAGTTCAAGGCTTTCTAAGAGACTGTCTGCAATAAGTGGTAAAAAGGCATTGAGTTCAAATTCTCCGTGAGCTGCTGCCATTGTGATTGCGGTATCATTTGCGATGATTCGCATGGCACATTGCATAGTCATCTCTGGAATGACAGGATTTACTTTTCCCGGCATGATTGTGCTGCCCTGCTGCATTGCTTTTAAGTGCAATTCTCCAATGCCCCCTCCTGGTCCGGAATTCATAATCCGAAAATCATTGGCAATTTTCATGAGGTTTACTGCCAGTGCTTTCAATAAACCAGAGACTTCCACGAACACATCATTGTTCTGTGTTAAGTCCATCGGATATTCGGCTGCAGCAAGTCCAAGTCCGGTAAGCCGACGCAATTCCTCTATGACACGAAAACGATATTTATGCTGTGCATTATCGGAAAGACCTACTGCCGTTCCACCAAGATTGACCTGTCTAAGCCTCTCTTCTACTTTATAAATTCGCCAGCGGTCTCTTGCGATTGCCTGGGCACAGGCACCAAATTCTTCTCCAAGCGTGATTGGAACCGCATCCATCCACTCGGTTCTTCCTAGCTTTTCGATATCCTGAAAGGCATTTTCTTTTTCCTGTAAGGAAGTCTGTAATGCTGCACAGGCATCGCTTAACTTTCTAATAAGAAAAATGGAGGCAATTCGAAGTGCTGTCGGATAGACATCATTGGTGGACTGTCCTCTGTTTACATCGTCTAAGGGATGAATACAGTTATAGTCTCCATAGTTTTTCCCTAAATATTTTAATGCGATATTGGCAATGACTTCGTTAACATTCATATTTGTCGATGTACCTGCCCCGCCCTGTAATGCCTGTGTAACAAACAGGGCATCTATTCCTCTTCGATTATCTTCCGCCTGATTTTGATTATCTCGATTATGTTCCGCCTGCTGAGAAAAACTTTTGTCCTCTTCTGTTTTTAAAAGTAATTCATCGCATGCCGCTACGATTGCCTGATACTTTTCTTTTTCTATATCTTCCACAAGATTCTCATATGTTTTTGCTGCCGCTTTTTTTACGAGAAGCATTGCGTGAATCAAATGCAGATTTACTTTTTTATGAGAAAGTGGAAAGTTTTCAACAGCTCTTTGTGTATTGATTCCATATACGGTTTCATCTGTTAAATATTTTTCTCCGAGGGTATCCTTTTCTAATCTCAAAGTACTCCGCTCCTTTACTGTCTTTTAAAGTGTGTTTGAAGTATCTTTTAACGCTTTAATTCTTCTAAAAGATACGGAAAAATACCAATACTTCTCTCCAAAATCCCCTGCATATAAGCAATTGCTGTCCCATAGTTTGTAAATGGAATATTCTGGTCTTTCGCACACTTCATGCGGTACTTCATTTCACGTTCATTTAACATACAGCCCCCACAGTGGATTATCAGTGAAAACGGTGATAAATCTTCAGGAAATTCCCGTCCGGAAGATGTCTCGATTGTAAGCTTTTTGCCTGTATAGTTTTTCAGCCAGCGAGGAATCTTGACACTGCCAATATCATCACACTGACGATGATGTGTACAACCTTCTGAAATCAATATACGGTCACCGTCTTTTAGTCTGTCAATGGCAGCCGCTCCAAGTACTGCTTCCTCAAGAAATCCTTTGTATCTTGCCATTAAAATAGAAAAGGAAGTAAGCGGAATTTCCTCTGGCACATCTGCACTTACTTTTGCAAATACCTGACTGTCGGTAATTACCATCGCCGGACGCTTTCCAATCGTATCAAGTAATCCTCTAAGTTCATATTCCTTCACACAAATAGCCGCTCCGTCTGCCTCTAATACATCACGAATTACCTGCTGCTGTGGCAAAATTAATCTTCCCTTTGGTGCTGCCTTATCAATCGGAATAACAAGCACAACAAGATCCGCCGGATGAACCAGGTCTCCGACAAGCTGAAGTTTCTGACTATCTGTCTTTACCAGACGAGCAAGTTTTTCTTTTAATTCATTGATATGTGTTTTCTCTAAAGCACTGACACAGATATGATTTGCCTGTCCTTCCTGCTCTGTACTTAATATATTTTTTTGTTCTTCTGAAAGAATATCTTCCTTATTATATACAAGCAGATATGGAATCTCTTTTTCCTTAAAAATAGCAAGCAGTTCTTCCTCACACTGTTTTATTCCTTCTGTAGCATCAATAACAAGTACTGCAATATCTGTACGGTTAAGTATCTGCTTTGTCTTGCGGACACGAAGTTCTCCAAGATGCCCTTTGTCGTCAAAACCTGGCGTATCAATAATCATAACCGGTCCTAACGGAAGAAGTTCCATTGCTTTTGAGACCGGGTCGGTTGTTGTTCCTTTTGTGTCAGATACGACAGCTAACTCCTGCCCTGTTACCGCATTTACCACGCTGGACTTTCCGGCATTTCTTCTGCCAAAAAAGCCAATATGTATTCTTTCCCCGGATGGGGTATCATTTAAACTCATAAAAATGCTCCTTTTCAAACTATACTTGTCTACAGACGATTTTAAGAAAAGAATCCAAAGCATTTTTATTCCGTCACGTTAAACATTCCATTCTGCCTCAAAACAAAACTTCTCGATAACTCTCTCGAAGTTTTTGGTCAGAATTCCATAACGTGAAAGTCATAAAAATATCTTTGATTCTTTTCTTAAAATCTGTCTTTGTAATAGATACTTTTTTCTTAAAAATAATAAATATACTCTCTAATTTATAAGATTTCAATCAATGCTTTGATCTCTTCCTCCTTCGTAGCCCAGCTTGTAGCAAGACGAATGATCGTGTGGTTATCATCTGCCTTTTCCCAAAAGCTGACTGCCACTTTTTGCTCTAATTCTTTCAACCTTTCATCTTCTAATACAAGAAAAATCTGATTGGTGGGAGAGTCAATATAAAAAGTATATCCCTTCTCCTTTAGAGCCTGCTTCAATGTATCTGCTGTTTTGATTGCATTTTTACTAATCTCAAAATACAGATTATCGGTAAAAAGGGTATCAAACTGTACACCAAGCACTCTCCCTTTTGCAAGAAGTGCTCCGTGTTGCTTTACCGTAGTCATGAAATGTTTCGGTGCATTATTCTTCGGAAATACAACTGCCTCTCCGCATAATGCTCCAACCTTTGTACCACCGATATAAAATGCATCACATAAAGAAGCAATGTCCGCTAGTGTCACATCATTTTCTTCACTGACAAGACCGTAGCCAAGTCTTGCACCATCTAAATAAAGTGGTGCATCATACTCATGACAGACTATAGACAACTCTTCCAACTCTTTTTTACTGTAAAGTGTACCGTATTCTGTCGGATGAGAAATGTACACCATTCCCGGAAAAACCATATGTTCATGGTTGCCGTCTGCATAAAAATCTGCAAAATACTGTTTTACAGCTTTTGCAGTAATCTTCCCGTTCTTATGCGGAATTGCCAACACTTTATGGGCGGATGCTTCAATTGCTCCTGCCTCATGTGTGCTGATATGTCCTGTATTTGCCGCAACAACACCTTCATACTGACTTAGTATCGCATCAATAACTGTAGCATTCGTCTGTGTTCCACCAACTAAAAAATAAATATCTGCCTCTGGACATTCACAGACTTCCCTGATTTTCTGTTTTGCTGACTCACAATATTGATCTGTCCCATAGCCAGACAGCTTTTCCATGTTAGTTTCTAACAATCGCTGTAAAATCTTTTCATGGGCGCCTTCTGAATAATCATTTACAAAATCTAGCATTATATGTCTCCTCTAAAAAAAATCATTTTTATTATAGCACAAATCAGTACCATTTCAAAGGATAGAAAATAACGTATTTATGCGGTTTGTTCAGTATTTACCGCTTGCCGTATCTCCTTAAAACTCCCTCATTTAGTAACAAATTAGTAACAAATTATTTTGCTAATTTGTTTACGATTTTTCTAATAGCTTCATAGTCATAACCTGCCGCAATCAACTTCTTTTTTCGCTCAGGATTATTTCCCCATTTTCCCGCTAAAACTTCTTTTGCAATCGTTTTATTTGACTTTTTCTTTTTTACCGGTTTCTTTTTCGGCGCTGTTTTTGTGAGAAATAATGCTCTCTCTGCTTTTCTCCTTCTGGTGAGTCCATTGTAGACTCTACCTCTTGCTTTGTTATATTGTAGCATCTTGCTCGCAATCGTAGCTCTGGAACGAGTACCGTTTGCTGTGAGCTGTTTGATAGAGCCAATATTGTAGCAAAACGATACAAGAGCATCTAGCTCGTTCTGATTCCAATTGTACTGCTTGTCATATTTTAAAACGAGTGGAAGATATTTTTTATTAAGAGATTCTTCTAGCCATTTTTCTGCTGTAGCTTTAGATATTTTCATACCTTTATGGATTGATTTTCCTGTGATGCTTCTATCAGCATTTGTAATTCCATACCCAATAGTCCAAACTCCTACTTCATCCCTATAGGCTTTTAACGGGCATCCTTCAAACTTTTTTACTAAATCTAAGCAATTTTTACTAATCTTCTTCATGTTCTTTTTCTCCTAATCCAATGATTTTACGAACTTTATCAGGTAATAAATCCGGGTTAATTTTTCCAATATTTTCAATGATACTACCTAATTCCATCAAAATAATATATGTACACACCCCCGTAGCAACTGGAATCTGAAATCCTAAATCCGCAAATTTCTGCGCATAATCAATTAAATACGCAAGAACTACTAATAAGATAGAACCGAATTTGTGATACAACCCTGTTCTCATTATTGATGATTTCCAAATATGATTAGCCGCAGCGGCAATATTTCCGCTCACTGAATCAAATGCGATAAAAATACACGTAATCAAAGGTAACATAATTTCACTCATCTTCTTTTCTCCTATTTAACAATGACAATTCCTTTATAGTTATTACTTGTACAACGCTTTGCATTTTCTTTTGCAGCGGTTGTTACATTTTTCTTTCCATCAGAAAAACGTAATACTTGCTTTTTATTTGCATCATACAATAATACAACTGTGTGAATTGGGTTTCTTTCTTCAAATAAGACCATCTGCCCTTTTTTCAGATGTGACATTAACTGTTCATTTGTTAGTGATGTTTTATACACCGTTGACCCTTTAGAGCAGATCTGATTAATTCCCTTGCAAAGTTCTTTCAGCGAATACTTTGCACTACATTTCAGATGTTTTCTTGCATAGTCTAAACACTGATGCACATTCTTCTTTTTTCCTCTGAATCTCAGAGCCATGTAGAACGCTACTAAACTACAACCATGGTTCCGAATAAAACTGTCTTTAAAGTCATGCTGCGATGGTACAGGTATTTTTCTACCTGAATCAAGAATGATTCTAAGTGGAAACTTTTTTTTACTTTTCTTATTTTTATTCCCTACTACTTTCATTTTTCATCTTCTTTCTGTACATAAAAACAACCGCCTGTAAGCTCATATAATGCTCATATGACGGTTGTTTTTATGTCTGTGATAATTTCCCTATCTGATTGTTGTTTCTGCTAATTCTGGACAATCAAGGTCTGTAAGCACTTCTCTTACTTTTTCTTTGATTTTGTCCGGTACATCGGCAAAAGTTTTCTTACCCTTAATGATAAGTGTTGCATAGATAATTGCCATAGTCTTCACATCCTTTCCGAATAATATATTTATGATAAACTGATATAACATCAGTCATCACCCTCTAAAATAACTTTAACAGCTTCTTTCAGTTTGTCCGGTACATCATCTAGTGTCTTGACACCTTTAATAATCAGTGATGCGTAAATCTTTGCCATACTTCACACCTTCTTTCTTATCCCATCATTTCATAGATTTCACACATAGCTAGTTGTGCCTGTGTAATCTCATTTTCAAGATCAGTATTCTTTTCTGCCTGAATTTTAATGTATTCATCTTTGTTGTATTCTGTCAGATTAAATTCATATCCGGCAAACCCCGGCTGTTCATCATTTCCTGATTCGTCCACCTCTTCAATATCTGAATAAACAAAGACTTTTGTTTCTGTAATCTCTAACCCATCCGGCTTGACTGTGCTTCTCTGTTTCCCATAATCAATCATGCTACTTTCTGTCCTTTCTTAGTGTACGGTTTTATGTTACGTGTATAATAATCATCTGCATAAGGTAAAAGCGGTACAATATACTTTTGATACAGACGAAAACTATTCGCAGATTTCAATATTCCTTTATATGAATTGATTGAACACCACTCTGAATAGTTCATCGTATTGCCTGATTCTACTTTCAGCCTGATTGCAGTAAGTTTCTCTTTCATTGTCATGCAGGTACTCTTTCGAACTAACGTATATTTATAAAAAGTCCTATATCCTAAGAAATCAACACCTCTAATAAATGTCGGAAATACCTGCCAGTTTGCTTTGATTGTAAGTTTCAATTCCTCACTGAAATAAACGTCAATATCTTCTTTTAATTTAAAAAGTTCTTCTTTTGTTTTCCCGAAGATAGTTATGTCGTCCATGTAACGATAATTGTCTTTTACGTGTTTCTGTTCTTTTAACCAATGGTCGAAACTTGAAAAATAGTAATTACCTGAGTACTGTGACAAATAATTACCTATTGGTATACCTGTTTCCCGGTCAATATCTTCTTCTAGTAAGTAGATTGCTGTCAGGTCTTCTATTTCAGCTGTTTCTACGCTGTCAATAATTTCATTCAATAACCATAATAGTTCACTGTCGTTGAATATTTTTGCATATTTTTCTCTTAATACATCATGATTAATAGATTGATAATAATGTCTTGCATCTAGCTTTAAACAATACTTACAATCCTCTGGACGGTTCCACATTGCATCCTGCATTTTATGTAATGCTTTGTGTATTCCTCTGCCCGGTATGGCTGAATAAGTATCAGCCGTTAAATTGTTTATGATACATGGTTCTATTACTTGTAATATCGCCCACTGACAAATACGGTCAGGAAAGTACGGCAACTTGTAAATCTTTCTTACCTTTTTCCCATCTTGCTTATGAAACACTTCATATTCAGACGTTTTGTAAGTATGCTTAATAAGCATTTCCTGAATCTCTTTCAAATACTTATCAGGGTCTTTATCAATTTCTTGAACTTCTCTGTACCAGCCTTTTCCTTTCTTTGCGTGCTTGTGCGCTAATCTCAAATTTTCAATATCATAAATTTTTTCATATAAGTGACTATATCGTTTCATTTTACATTTATCTTTTGTTTTTTTTTTTGGTATTTGCAAGTCCGAATCCCAGTCGGCAATTCACCCGGTCGATACGGTTGACATTTCCTTATTTTTTATAAGTAAAGCGGTATTCTCTTTTGGGGTTGTCATGCACCGCTTATTTTTCTGTTTTGTCGAGTGGCAAGGTTGAAAGAACATATACATGAAAATAGCCGGACATGACATCCGGCTGTGTTTTTTTTGCAAATATTAAGTGACCCCTGATATTCCGATTACGATTACTGACACTGTTATTCAGATTCCAATAGAAAGTACCTGCATTACTGCCATTATTCCAATTACTGCCCAATTGAGTGATTGTTTTTTTTCTTTCATTGCAGGTAACAATGAATTATCAGAAATTCTTTCAACCTAATTAGTTTAAAAGTTACAATAAAATCATGCTGTTATCTGAGATTTCCATGAGGCGATTGCAGTAGTATAAGCACCTGAATCACGGTCAGGAATATATACCAAGCGACCCCCGATATACCGAGCACGATAACCGACACCGTTAAACAGAGCCCAAAAGAAAGCACCCGCAACACCGCCACCATACCAATCACCGCCCAACGGAGCGATACGGTAACCATTCAAATTCTGTGTGAGATATGTATAATCACCAACAGGTAACGAACTATTACCCAATGTTTCCGATGCAATAAACAGCCAGTCAAATTTTGCAGAATATCCCATTGCTGAGATATACCCCTCTTTAGGTGCTACAGTGAATCCAGCAGGTTCATAATTTCCGCTGTTTTTATTCTCAGCAAAATTGAAATCAGAACAAATGTAAGGCTGTCCACCGTCCATTTTTCCATTACCCCAAATACTGATACCGTATACAAATTTCCAAATGTTACCCCAAAAGTTTTCTTTACCTCTCCAACATATGGAAGTCTTACTGTCAACAGTGTATTCTTTAGCAGAACCGCCCTCGTATGTAGTTGTTTTTTCTGCTCTACCTGTTCCATTGCCAAGTGCAGCGGTTGAACCTGTAGCAGCTGCATATGAACTTGTAGTATCATCTCCTGTACTATACAGTAACCCTACAACACCTTGACCGACACCAGTTTGTGTGTTCATGATTCCAAGTTCAATAATCATTAATAACTGTTCAGCCGACACAGGTTTGATTAAATCGCCATGCCAGTTAGTACCTCTATTTTGTGCCATTTTTTCAATTTCGGTTCTTGTAAGATTCTGTGAAGAACCAGACGCGGGTCTTGCACCTGCGATACTTGAAAATTTATCTTCTGCGGAAGACATAAGCTGTTCGTCTTGTAAAAGATAAGCCGCTGCACTCGTATCATAAAGACTACCTTCGTATGTAGCTGTCAGATAATAATCAATCTCTTTTCCTGACGCATCATAAAAAGCCGGATGCAGTCTAAAACCTGCACGTGGTTTTTCACATACATAATAGTTTGCCTTTCTCAGATGATAACCAATGCCTGTATCAATCGGATCATATTCTACTGGGCAAACTAAATAATAGAATTTTGGTTGATATACCATAACCTGCCCGTTTGAACCATCTTCTGTATAATTATCATCACCGTACCATGCGTTGATAGTTCCATCGTCCGCAACATTACATTTACGTCTACCACCGTACATACTGAATTTGTCGAAGTCACTTCCCGGTGTCAGATTTGCTGCACCTGCTAATCTCTTAAATGTTTTATTTTTATAATCTACTTGCAAACCTACAATATCATCTGCTGTAAGCCCTAAATATGCTCTTAAGTCAGCAACACCTGATAAGATTTCCTGACTGTTAAAGTTCTCACTTTTCAGTTCTTCGATGTTTGACGTGGCTGAACTATTTTCACTCTGTAATGACTGTAAAACATTATTACTCGTGCTTGTACTATTATCTAAATCCGTCTTAGTCTGATTTGCTTTTGTGATACTTTCATCAAGTTCAGTCTTTTTCACTGAACTAGACTGAATACTTTTATCTAAATCAGTTTTAGATGTGTCGGAAGTTTTGACACTTGCATCTAACGCTGACTTTGCCGTATTAGCGTTAGTAATAGTTTCATTAAGTGATTTCTTCGCTGCATTAGCGGCGGTGTCAATCTCTGTAATCTTGCTAGATGTATAATTATTAATCTCTTTTTCAGCTGTCACCTTTTGGTCGGTAATATATGATGATGTACTGTTTTCAACCTTTTGTACTGATGCGTTTGCCTGCGCTTCTACTGCGGAAACAGCTTTCTGTTTCGCTGCATTAGCGGCGGTGTCAATCTCTGTTGTTTTACTTTCAACATGACTGTCAAAAGTACTTACAATATTATTGATATTCTGTTCTGACTGTTTTGCAGCCTGCTGTGATGATGATGCACTACTCGCCGCAGAACCTGCGGAACTTGCCGCATTTGCGGCTTTATTTGCATTTTCTCCCACTTCTTTATGTTTCTGTGTAACATCTGACTGCATTTTGGTGATTTCAGTTTTAATTGCTTCTACAGTTTTTTTATCATCTGCCACCTGTGTAGCCGATTCAGCAAAATTTGCCAAAACTTCTCCGAATTCTTCTTTTGTGCCTGTGTACCCGTGTGCTTTTGCATCAGCATAAGCGGTAACTGTACCTAAATTTGTTTTTATACTCATGACATTTCTACCTCTAACATTCCATCGTCATTCAGTGTAAAGTTTACACTATCAATAATATTTTCTGTACGAGTCAGGTATAAACAACCATCCTCACCTATTTCGAGATAACAAAAACCGTTTTTAGTAGCAACCTGTTTCGCTTGTTCTGAATAATACCTTGCGTTATCTGTATTTCTTTCTGGATAAGCACTGTGTCCATGTGCCCATGATTCTGACTCTACTGACTTATCTATTGACACATCTCTAGCGTTTTCTGTCTGCTTTAAATATTCAGCTACAGCGGCGATTGTATAATGAAATAGGTCAACATCCTCAGGAGTTTCAAACCCTTGTGGTGTAGGACGTTTATTTACAAGCATCTGTACAGTGTTTGTTGTCTCACCTTCTTCTGCGTTAGACAAATAAATATATGCGGTAATTGCACGTCTCTGTGTAAGTGCCTCGTTTGGAATATCTACACTTGATACTTCATTCTCAGTATGTCCCGTCATAATCTTCGCATTTTCTAACCCTTGCCAGAAAAAATGTACTTCGAAGATTGTCGGAAGATTTAAGCCATTAATCTGTAATTTCTGTCCATAGTCATATTGCCATAATCCTTCTAATTCAATCTCTTCATCTTTTCGTGTAAAATTTGCAACAAGCAATTACATCACCTACCTTTTTTTTTACTAAATCGAATATTTTCCCTCATAATCCAATACAAAAATATTTACATCATAAATTTGTAATGACACCGAAATGCTTTCAATAGGTGCGGCTCTAAAGTCTACCCTGTCGTTTTTTTCTAGCTCTAAAGTGTATGTTTTAAGAGATGTGTACCATGCGTCGGTCGGAGAATATGCTGTGTCAGTATAACTAGGATATCTCTCATTATTAACAAACGGGGCAAAATTGCATCGTTTGTTTGCCCTGGAAGATTTGACTACAAGTCTTACAACAAACTGATAAACACCTTTTTTCTGAATTATAACTTGAGTATTGCTTCTCGAAATGAATCCTGATTTTTTAATATTATCATCATTTGTTGTACTGAATGCCGGGACAACCGTCCATTTATCATTATCTGTACCCGTACCTATTGATGCGTTACTCCAATATCTACTAACTAAACCCCCGTGACACTCTTTTAAAGACCTTGCGCTTAATCTTTGACCTGCTCCACCATTCGTCGGGTCAGCAAGATATATTACAAATTCGTTACCATCCGAACTAATGCTTATTTTCCCTCGTTCTATACCATCTTTGTAAAAACTTAATATACCGTTTCTCATCTCGATTCGAACATTAAATTCTTCTGAATAAGAAAGGATAGAACCATCTGCTTTAATAACTGCTAAACCCTGATATGAATTATTAATTTTTTTCTGAATAGAAAACACCCATGTATTTTTCCCACTGTTTGTATTAGGCGGTTGAAAATACACTCTATAACTATCAGAATCTATTGTAACGTCTTTGTAAATTGCATTCTCATTGACATTCCATCCAGCTATTTCAGCCAATTTTGTTATAAGTTTTCCTGTGCTCGCATCCACCGAAAGAACTATATTTCCATCGTCATCTTTAACTGTTAATGCTCCCGTGTTAATCCAGTCTGCATTAATTCCTGTAGCATTTAATATTTTCGTTATTGTAGTACCATCAACTAATGTTCCTACATTCCACGTTTTACCTCCATCCGTTGACATTCCCCACCCTGCGGCACTGAGTTTAATGACTGTTGATGAATCTTTCAATGCAGGTTTATCACAAAAATATAAAATCGTGCTACCATCTTCCTGTGTTTCACTGACAGGAAATAAACCATTTTTAGAATCCATTGCTGTTTGTAATTCTTTAAACGCTGCACTCCATTCGCTTCTATATTTTCTGATGTTTGCACGAATCTCTTTATATACTTGCGTTGCTTGACTATAACGTGTACTTGACAGTCGAGCTGGAACTTCTGCGCCGCAGATTAACGCTTGTGCTGTATGTGCTACATAATTCACATTTGTAAATATTGTCTTATATTTATTACCTTTACTGTCAATAACCACAGCAAGGTCACCTGATTCCCGGCACGGGTCTGTGGATGCATTTATACTGACAGGTCTAAACTGTAATCCATTTAGACATTCACCGAGATAATTAACTACCTCTGCACCTTTTCCACCTTGGATTAACTTGTTACCTGATACTTCTAACACATAACCATCTGTACCGCTTTTATACGTTACTTCTGAACTGGAATTTTCCTCATCTCTGTTTTCTTCTATGACTTTAACACCTGTGATAACTACATCGTCCGTCTGTAATGTAGAACCTGTATGCAGTTCATCAATGATTATAACTTTTTCAGTATTAACATTATTCATATCAATACTTTCAAGAGTATCCGTATCATACCATTTAGCCGATAGCTTACCTTCTGTATTTATTTTAAAGAATTTACATGAAATCTGACCTACAAATTGCAAAACCTGACGAAATGTTAACGCTGAATCATTCGGTCTACTCTGAACAACATAATTACTTTTATTAAAAGTTGCTGAATCCGGCGCAAGTGTTACATCACAACATGAACACGCATCCCGAACTATAGCCCCTAATGTCGCCGGATACACAAGTTTACTCTGAGAATAATCAGCATCAAACTTTACCATGTTATCAAATGCATTTACTGAAATCGTATCACCTGACACCGTACCAGGTTCAGCCTTGAATATACCTTTATTTAACCACTCTATTGAGTTGTCTGATAATTCTAATCCTATTTTAGCGGTAATTACAGCATCACTAAAATCATGATTATCAAACTTACCGTCAACATTATTCAATTTTAATAATAACTGTTGCGCTATCGCTGAACCGATGTCAAAACTACCCGTATTAGATGTAGCATCCAATAACTGAAAAGCAAACAGATCAACATCTCTTACAGTCATACTTGTCTGATCTGCAAAGTTGATATTGACCTCATGATGAAATATTCTATTTTTCTTTATTGCTTCTTTATATGCTGCTGTTGTTTTTATCATGTTACTACCTCTGAATAATATCTACCGATACTGATTTATAATAATATATACCGTCTGACAATTCTCCTAAATGTTCTTTACTTAACGTACCTCTGTAAGAGTCTATTGTGATATTTACACCATCGTCACGAAAAGAAAACGAGAAAAATCCTGTCACTAAAGTATTTTTAATTAATTTCATTTCTGACTCTGTTAAGTATTCCCACTTGATACTTAAATTCTTCTTTTCTGCGACAACATCACCAACCATCTTGCCTGATAAGGTTCGTCCTGTATCGGAAGACCAAATTATTTCATTATTTACTGTCAAGGCGGTTGGAGCTGGAAGTGTTGTGCTTCCAGACCATAATATCTTTTTCGCCATTTTTATTTTACCTCTACTGAATTATATCTAATATCAATAGCTGACTGAGCCGCCTGTATTGCTTTAGTAATCTGAACAGAATCAAGATAAAATCCCATATTACCTAATGCGGCAATAATACGCATAACTGCATTATTGATGATTCTTTCAAAATCTTCACGTGTAATAGCGTTCTGCGATGCATTTCTGACCGCCTCTTCTGCCATTTCACGCAATTTATTTTCAGGAGCAACAAGTTCACCTTGATGGCGGTTATCGCCAATCATAGCCAGCTGTGGTGTATTCTTTTTAACATATGCACCGTTCGCCAACATAGGAATGTACGACATCTTACCTATATTGAACCCTCTGAACCCCCATGAACTTCCACCGAAAACTGGAATCCAGTCGGGGACATTAATCGAAAATCTAATACTATTGATTTTTCCAATCAAAGAGTTGATTGTTTTAATTATCGAGTTAAATGCTGCAATAATAGAATTCAATGGTTTTCTAGCAAGTGAACCTAATCCATTGAATACATTCGTAAAAGTATTTTTAATACTACTCCATGCCTTTTTCCACTTATTTAGGAATTTATTATTTATGAAAGTAATAATTCCATTAAAATAAGTTTCACCAGAATTGAAAACATTTTTCAGTTTACTCTTTAATTCCTCAGACGTGGATTTTAGTATCTTAAAAGATGCTTTCCACGATGGAGTGAACACACCAGTCAGGTGTGATAATATACCACTAAGAGTATTTTCTTTTATAAACTTCCACGCTGCACTAAAAGCGGTTTTGAATCCAGTTACTACTTGTTTTAAGCCGCTAAATGCTTTCTGCCAGTCGCCGGAAAATATTCCTGTCAGAAAATCTATTAACCCTTTAAGTACTTTAGTAATACCTTTTATTGCGTCCGATGTTATAGTTAATAAATCTAAAAATTTATCTCCTAACCCCTTAACGATAGGGGCTAAAATCGGCATAATATTTTTAACAACCCAGTTTATAAATGGTTGTAAAATATTTTTCCAGAGTACTTTTACTAAATCAGCAACACTACCAAGTAAATCAATAATACCGTCCAAGGCTGGTTGTACATGTTTTTTCCATGTGCCATCAAATTCCGTTGCCAAATCTTTTAAAACAGGGGCTATATAAGTGTTGAATCCATCGAGTAATGTTCCGACAATATCAGATATACCCTTTGCAATAGAATCAAATAGTGGTTCTATATGCTCATCATACACAGCATTTATTTTCGTAAAAGTGTCTTTTACTGACTGATGAATCGTATCTAACACAATTCGAATCGGTGCTAAGATATTTTCAAATGCTGTTTTTATCTTATCTACGTTCTGCGTAACAGGTACGACAATAATTTTTGCAAGGTCTCTTACAAATTTCAGACTAACTGTTATTGCTCCGAGATAACCATCTGCAAAAATACCAATAATATCAGCTGTTATTTCCTTTGCATCATCACTTGAAAAAACGTCAAAAATATCCGCAATGGCAACCATGAAATCACCAGATAAATCTGCAATTTCTCCTGTTACATCGAAAATAGATATGAGGTTCTTTTTAATGTAATCTTTACTTTTTTCGAGATATTTATCTACACCGCCGATAAGATTATCGGCAATGGTGAGACCAATTCTAGCAAAAGAACCTGTGATTTTTCCAAATGCAAGTGCAATAGAATCTGCACATTTATTTGCCGCACTAACGACCGCCGGGTCTGTAAAGATTTCTTTCAGATTTTTGCCAATGTTTTTGATACTAGCATTTATTGAATCAATTTTTTTATTTGAATCTCCGAATCCAATCTGAAATCCTTTTTTAAATAAACTTTCAAGTTCTTTGCAACGGTTGATTAACCCTTGCATTTTTTTATCTGTTTTATCAATTACAGTGTCACCTTGCGCTAAACTTCCAAAATTCGTTGACGGTGTACCACTTCCAGTAGTAGATGAACTACTGTCTGTCTTTGAATCCAGCTTGTTAATTTTGTCAAATCCCATCAAACTACGCATTGCTTTCGCTGTTTTCTTAGCAGCGTTACCTGCTTTATTCGTAGAATCTGTCATATTATCAGCGGATTGTGCAGCATCGTCCATACCGTTTCCGGCACTTGTGGCGGCATCACCCATACTGGATATTTGACTCGCACCTGATGATTTATTACCTGTAAGTAATTCAGTGAATGACTTAAAAGCATTTGCCAGAGTTACAAGCTTGCCAATTAAAAGATTTACAACTTTAATAACTGGGGTGAAGACATTAATTAACCCTTGACCGATTGAAGCCTTAAAAGAATCGAACTGTAATTTTAAAATTCTGACCTGATTCGCCCACGAATCTGACGTTCTCGAAAAATCCCCCTGTGCGGCTGACAGCTGTTCTGATACAAACTGAAATCGTAATGCTACTTTTTCGGCTTCTGACATCTGAGATGTCGTTTTACCGAATCCATTCGCAAGTGCATAAGAGTCAAGTGCTGTCTGTGTCATAACAACACCTAAATCTTTCAACGACTCTGTTTCACCTGTAAATACAGACTTTAATTTTGTATAAGCTTCATCTTGTGATAGATTGTAGAAAGACGCCACATCACCAGCCAAACCCGTAAGTGCGGTTCCCATGTCATAAGCCTGTTGTTCAGAAAATCCAAAGGCTTTTGCCATTGCTCCATATGTTCCTGTAAACCGTTTCGCCATTGTCTCAGACAAACCGAAATTTTTTACAGCATTTTGAGCAAACTTATCAACCTGTGAGGTCATTGACGGAAATGTAACATCTACTACGTTCTGTACTTCTGCCAAATCAGAGCCTAATTCAAGGCACTGTTTTGAGAAATCTACAATTTTCTTAACAGAAAAAGCAGCGGCAAGTGCCATACCTGCCTTTTTTGCAGTACCTTTGATACCTACCATCTGCTTTTCAAATTGATTCTGATTAACAACTAAATCAAGCCCGATTTCTCCTACACTTGTAGCTGCCATATTTACCACCTGCCTTTAAAAAGGCATCGGCACACGGCACTACTTGCCTAAGATAATTTCAAATACTTTCTTACAGTGTCGTGCTTGACACTTAATAAATACACCGTGACATTGTGCGTCTGATGTGTACTGTATTTTCTGTTCATGTCCACAAAAAGGACATTTTATTTTCTTCTTATTCATTAATTTTCTTACATTTATCCCTCCCACCTGCCATTTCAATGAACGCTTGTCTCATTGATTCAATGAACTGTTCAGTCTGTTCATTTGTCTTTTCTTTCGCTACACATGATAACCACTCGTTTCTAATTCTGTGCTGTTCTTTCGTGAAGTTTTTTAAAACATCCTCATTGTTTTCTGCACGAATAGAAACGATTCGCCCTAATGCTGTATCGGGTGAAATACCTGTCATTAACTGCCTGAACTCCTGCCAAGGCATCTCATGAATTTCTTTTGATAATCTAATCCCGTATTGAGATTGAAACGAAGATACGATTAAATCATAATCGTCTATCAAATCATAATACGGGTCTACTGTTCCCCCGGTTCTTCTTCGTCACCCCCGGTAATTAATCCTATTGCTTCCTGAATTACAGTTTCTAAATCTGCAAACTGTAATTTCATATCACTGATAACTTTTCTCGATTCTTCTGGAAAAATGATATTATAGATTTCAAGCATATCATTCACCGACATATTTTCCATATCATTACATTTGCCAATTAAAAGGAACATTGTAGCAGCGTCCCCGTTAACTTCTAATTTTTTTCCTGAAATAAGTAAAGATGGGTTTCCACCCATCTCTAATTTATCTGTAATATCAATAATTTTTGCCATATCTTTTACTCCTATGCTCCGATTGTAACATCTGGTTTACCATTTGACATAATGTCAAATTCAAGAGGTGCTACTGCTGTAGATTCACCTGCACCGAGGTTCTTAACATTGATAACTGCATTTGCAAGTTTAACAATCGTACCGTCTGGGAATGTCCACTGAAAATCCTTTTCACAATCTCTTCCGTTTTTCCACGTAAGAGCCGCTACAGCATCGTTTCCAGCGTCACCTACATTACGCTTTGCCGTAACCGAAATAGTTACTGATTTTGCAGTCATTAACCTGCGAACCCAGCCTTCGGTATCAAATGGATGCCACTCTTCTACACCGTTATCAAATGATACAGAAAAGGTCTCACAGTCTGCAATACTTTTCATTGTCGCTGACGTTGAACCTGTGGCTGTATTAATCTGAAACTGGTTCTCATAACAAGGATATACTCCTGTTTTTCCTGCCATTTTTTACTCCTTTCCGCACACAAAAGCCGCTTCTATAACCATTTCATAGACTCCGAAATCATCCGTTTCTATGTTTTGCAATTGATAGAGCGGCTGTACAAACTTAATTATCTTATCATTTACAGTTACATCCCTTATAGATGCTATCGCTTCAAATAAGCGTTTTCCTGCGTTTTCTGTGTCCCGTGGTGATTCATTCCAATGTAGCAATAAAGTAACGTATTTGAGTTCATATGAAGCTAATTGAGTACCACCAATCGGGACGTTATAATCATATTGGTGCTTACTGTTATAAACACCTATTGATTTTTCTTTTTTATCCGGCAATTTTCCCATATAGACGAAATCTGCCAGATTCAAAGATTCTATATAATCTCTAATATCTGCAAGCATCATACTTTTGTTAACCTCTTATAAATCTTTTTAAAAGCATCACGACAAAAATCAGCCGATACACCATCAATCCAAGGCTCGTACCACTTACCGCTTGCAAAAGCATTTTCAAAGGTCTGAAAATGATACTCAGGATGAAAGTACAACCGTCTTGCATAAGGTGTACTTGAAACAATACTGACTTTACCTCTTTTAGCATGACTGTAATCTACAAATGTACTTTCATTTTGTAAATTACCTGTATCACGTGGCATGATCTCCGATTGAACAACTTCTGTGTGAAGTGCTTCGGCGGTCTGCTCTAAAGCTGTAGTTTGTGCCGCTGTTAATCCTTTTATTTTCGCAAGATTCAATTTAATAGTCGAACGAACATTCATCATACTAACAACACCTCTGTATAGTTAACTGTCCCATCGGGGTTACGAGCCTTCACACCCTGTTGTATGTGTCGTTCAACACCAAAAATGGTAGCTGTACCCTCTGAAATAACAGGTATGTCCGGGCAAATATCACCCGGAAACATAGCACAACCAGTTATTTCAATCGCTTTTTTCTGTTCTGTAAGTATAGTTTTCGCTTTATCCTGATAATTGCACTTTCCTACATATTCAAAAGCAGGAAGAGGTTCACCGTATTTGGTCAACCCTTCCTGCTTAATCTTTAAAACTATATCTGTCCGGCATAACGATTTAGGTACTAAACAAGGATATTTTACCATGGTGCTACTTTTGCAAGAGAACAACATAGACCTGTCTGACACAACAAAGAATATACATCTTTTCTCATTGCAACCCCTTTACTTGTAACTACATTCCATGATTCACCAAACTGTACAGAAACACCGTTGATGCTGTATCCTGACAGAACACTCTCAATCATGTCTGCATTTTCGTATTCAAACTCAGCCTGCTTACAAACTACCTCTTTGATGATGTCCTGCTGAAATTCTGTAAGGTTAGAAAAACCCTGACTTACAATTCTGTTATAAGTCAGGGAATCAGTGTGTCGTGATGCCTGTAATAAAGCCTTTCTTATATCATCTTCTGCAATTACACTTCCCTCATACCGGTCTGTGTAATATGCTTCTGACGCATAACTCCTATATGACATTTATGCACCTGCTTTCTTACCCCTGTTGGATGTTTTCTCCGCTTTTGTCTCTACAGGTTCAGATGTCTCATACTCAGATAACTGTTTCTGTAAACATAAAACCTCTTTCTGTAAAGCTTCTTTTTCTGTTTTTAAATTCATATAATCCTCATATGAGACTGTTTTACCTTTACCGTATGCAATAACAGTCCCATCGTCATTATAGATGTCGAAACCCTGACTCTGATAATCAGAAACCTGCGCTTCTGTGATTGTATAAACCTTATTCCCTTTCTCTGCTAACATTTACGCACTCTCCTTATTGATTGCGATACCACAGGCTTTTCTTTCAATCAAGAACGTATCAGTATAATATCTGTTCTGATATACATACTTATCCGCTGTTCTTGAATCTGAACCCGGTGTAAATAACTTCATATAAGCGTATTTATCACGGCTAATAACACAAGACGGATGTACTAAAATCATGTTAATCTGTTTTGCATCTACTGCCGGAACACATCCTGTTGTAAAATCATACTTTGTCTTAAAACGAGCAGACGGTACAGATTTTAATGTTACATCATCAAGACCATGAACACGTCTGTCAATAACACCAGCTGCACCAACTGAGATTGTTCTTGTGATACCTTCGGCATTTTTAAGTAACTTCTGCATTGCAGATGTGAGGTAAAGGATACGTCCTTCCTGTGGTACAGATTTATCGTCCATGATGGACATCTGCTCATCAAACCATTCGAGAATATTACTTGCTGTAAGTGCTGTTTCATCAATGACTGAACCTGCGGACTTATACGTTGTTGCTTCTGTAAGTAACTTACTGAATCGGTATGAGTCCTTTTCAGGAATTGCCTGTTCTTCTTCAAATACATTCTGAATATTTGCCATCTCAACAACAAGATTTGTTTCGTCAATATCCATTGGGTCAATCGGAATCTCAATGTCTCTGTCATGTGAAAGCTTTTTCGGTTCCCAGTCGTTACTTGCTGTCCCGGTATTGAATCCCATAATGTTTCTATTATGGTCTTTGTAGCCGGATACTGTTAATCGCGGGATTTTAATTGTCTGTGCATTTAAAAATTTAATACCCTGATTAGAAAGTGTTAAATCGTTTGAAACCATTTCTCTAGCGTATTTCTGCGCTAACTCACGTTCAAACGTCTGTGCATAATCAAATACTGACATTCTTTATACCTCTTTTCTTTATTTTTTATTTCCAAAAATTGAAGCAAGCTGGTCGTTCTGATTTCCCTGCTGTTGATTACTTCCAGATGCTCCAATCTGAAAACCGGTCTGTTGATTTGCCTGAGGTTTTAACTCAGGTAATGCTTCAAGTACTTTATTTAACTGTGCTTTAAGTGTTTCATCGTTAATCTTACCTTCTTTATCAACAACTTCTGATAAATCTGCAAGTTTTAAAACAAACGGGATTTTTTTAGAATCAATGCCGAGCTGTACCGCCTGCATGATTGCAGCATTTTCAACCTGTGCTTTCTGTGCTGCATCCTGTGCCTGAGTAAGTTGAGTCTGCATAGCATTTACATCGGGCGTGTTAGCCGCTTTCTGCTGTTTAAATGTATTGATAGCCTGTTCAACCTCTTCCTGAGAAAGTCCCTGTTGTTTGAAATATGCCTTTAATGCGGTATCTTCTTTTGCTTTAAGTGTTCCGTTGAGCATCTGCTGAATCTTATCGTAATCAATCTGTGTACCGCTCTGGTTATTTTGATTGTTCTGATTCTGATTATTAGGCTCTGGATTAGGTGAACCCGGTTCATTAGTTCCTGAACCACCGCCTACACCGCCCGGCTGTGCAAAAAACTGTAATCTCATCGGCATTTTAATATTCTTATACATTCTTGTTACCCCTTTCCGTTTTAAGAGTGTCACTCTATTTCCATTTTCTTCGGTGTCCCCGTCCACGCATCTTTTTATGACTTATCGTGTTTGGTCTTACTCTCTGTTTCCTTTTCTTTTTCCTTTTCTGTAATTCTTCTCACAAGTCCTAATTCTTCTAGCTTGATACAGCGTTTTTCAGTTACTTCAATATTCTCACCTACTTCTCTTAACTTATAATCAACAGTACTATCATTAAACTTTTCAATTACTTCTGCTTTCATAATTTATACCTCAACTATTTCTCAATAGAATACTTAGAAAGTCTTTGATTTCTTTTTCTTTGTCGTTGTTTATATTGCCGCTTTGCTTCACTCTTTGCTTGTTCTTCTAAATCAGCAATTTCTTTTTTGTTATATTTTGCATCAACTGTTGTGATACCGGGAAAATATGTTGTATGTGAATCCTTACAACGTGGATGATATAATCCGGCTGCTATTGCGGTAGACATTAACGGATAATTACCGTCTTTTTTACTTCCACCACTCCACACATCATCAATCATGATTTTCCCTACAAACGGTAAACATTTAGGGCAAGGACAACCACGCTTGTTCATAATGACGAGATGTAGCCCCCACTCTTGACGTTTTGTCCCTTCACCTTGCAGATATGCCCTTTTAGATGCTGTTCTGAGTGCCATATCTGCGTAATCTGCTATAGTGTGTCTTGCTCCATTCTTATATACAACACAATTTATCCCTGATGAAAGAAAGTCCTTCGTAGCCATATCTACAGACTTCTCATAAGTACCTGCCCCTGTATTTGCGTACACCTGAGCGTTAAATATGACCTTACGATACTGGTCGTTAGCCATTCTTAAGACCGCTGTTTCTGCTTTCTTCATGTCAGATGTGGTAGCCTGAATCAGAGCATCTAATTTTCTGTCGTTAACCTTAAAAAAAGATGCCTGCATGGCATCCGTTGGTGCTTTAGCACCCTTAAAACCTTTTTGTATCATTTCAAGAATCTTAGTTTCCTGACCCATATAGCCTTTTTGATTTGCTTCACGAATAGCAACTTCTATCTGTGTGTTAATAGTTGAGAATTCTTTCCCAAACTTTTTCTGATTTGCTTTTTTATATTTTTCTAAGGCTTCAAGCTGTTTAATCTGCCACATCTCCCACTGTTTCTGTTCGTTGATTTCCTCAACATGATGCCGCTTCATATTACGAATCATCGAAGAAATCAACTCTTCTTCGATAGCGTCAAAAGCCGCTGCAACATCATAATCAGCCATTAACTACCACCTCTATTTGCATAGACTTTATAACCCTGTCTCTTCCAGTTTCGGGTCATTTCTTTTACTTTTCCTACGCTTGAAGCTTTATCATATCTTAATTCTGCCTTATTTCCTTTTTCAATCGCATATACCCCACAAGGTACTTGCTCACTCGCTACTTGCAGAAGACCCTGATATTCCTTTTTGTCCATCTGATATGTTCTTTTCCCTACCAGTACTACCATTTCCATCACCCACGTTCATACTAAAATCACCTGCACTTAGATTCACACCCGGTTCTTCTAAGTCAGCAAGTCCCTGTTCCTGTTTCAATCGTTCAATCTCTTCATTCTTACAATGTTCATCGAGTGAATCACCGTAAAGTTCTTCAACTGACTGTTCAATGCTCATGATTCCACCTTGTCGTGCTTTTACGACTGTCTCAACCTGAGACTCAAAGGATGGATTAGCATATTCTTTAAATTTCACATTTACTTCAACATCTTCTAATGATTCATTGTGTAGAATGTGATATGCGTTGATTGCCACATTTACAAGTTCCGGCAAAGTCTCCTGTAATGCGTCAATAATTGCCTTACGAGTATAGAGTGTCGTTTTCTCTTTTTCTCGCTGTGCGTCTGCATTATCAAGTTTCTTAACATCAATCCCCAACGTAGACGGGGAAATGATTCCTTGTAGGCAAATATCTAATGCTGTGCAATATGCTGCCGTGTAGCTGTCGTAAGGGATTTCAGGCTGGTCTGTATTGATTACATTTTTCTGACCCTCTCTTAAATCACCCTCTGCCGCAAAGTAGCGGTTGTCAAACGGGTTCGGTCTGATTATTGCACCTGACTCTGGGTCACGTGGAACTAAACAGTCAGGTATGTACGTTTTCGCCCTACCTGCTCGTAAAGCATCCATCCATTGAGACCAGCACTCGTCAAATGCATCAAAAGAATCTAATTTACCATCGAAGATACTTCCACCTCTACCTTCGAACTGACTACTTTCGTAAATTTGAAGCGGTACAGCAAGAATTACACTATTGTCAAATGTGACAGGCTGCATATTTGCCGTTTCTTCAAGTGCAGTTAATGGAACTTCTGTCTCACCCTTGTACAACCGAGGGGTTATATAGCCATATCCGTAATGTTCATTAAGTACATACTGTTGACTTCCTCTCATATATGCTTTTTTGAATACAATTTCTTTGAGTCTTCCACGGTTCAGTATAATTTCAATACGTTCACCCGAATACCACTCTAAGATGGGATACTGACTTAACTCTGTGTCAACAGAAATCTTATAAGCACCGTCACCTACAGCAAGCGTCTCTTTTAGTGACTTCTCAAACTTTTTACGAAATTTGTTATCTTTTTCAACTTCTTTCCACAACTGTTCCTGTTTCGTGTTAGGAAATTCGAAGTCTTCCATGTCCGACACGATGATACTATTCAGCGTCCTGACAATCAGTGCAGGTAATCCCGTATGAATTTTTCTCATTTCCATGCCGGGTGTAGAACGAGAAGACCAGAATTTGTACTTATCTGCATACTCCGGCATCTGTTGACACATCTGTTCAATTTTATTTGCATCAGCTGAATACCAGATTTTGTTGCGTATTGCAGCCATTTCAAAATCCATCGTCTCATTGATTTGAATTGCATAAGGACTTGCAGGTATGACATTCAACCAACTTCTGATACTATGTTTTATTGTCTCACTCAATTTCTGTGTCCACCTCATTTCCTTATTCACCCCTCTTCAAAACCGATTCTATCCCGGTAAGGTATCCATGCATATTGATTAGCGTTGACCGTATGGTCGTTACCGTCTTCCGGCTTGTCCTTTTCTTCATCCCACGAATATGTTTCTAATTCATGAATGTGATTAGTGCACGTGTCAACTACTAAATAACAGCCTTGCTGTATCCAGCCGAGCTGTAAGTTAATTCTGTCTAATATTTCAACTTTCTTGTAACTATCAATAAATGTGTATAAACAACTGTGAAGTCGTTTCCACTTTCGCAACTCTGTCATTGTCGCCTGATCTGCACAGTCAACATATACATTTCTTGCAAATCCCCATTCTTTGCGACATGATTCAAGAAATTCAATGTATTTAACCGCTGTATCAGAAGGTGCAAGCGGTATGTCCAGTGTTGCATTGTTATATACTTTTTCAGATAACGTGATTAACTTTCTGTCTTCTGTAATTCCTTGAAAAATCATTGCGATTGTATCAGGAGATTTAGAAGAGTAAGCTGTATCAAGTCCGGCGGTAAACATTTTGAACTTTACCTTTCCGACTTTTATCTGTTTCTTTAATTCGTCTTTTTTAATAACGTGCTTACGCACATCAAAATTAGGAAAAATCAAGCCAGTAGCCTTACCCCGTAAGCCCTGAATCTTATTTTTATACAGCTTCGTGCCAGGTGGTGCTGACCTGATTTTTTTAGCAATATCTTCTTTTGTTAGGCTGAGATTATCTTCAAACGTAAAAAACCAGTACCGCCATTTCGGTACTGGTGTCTCTGTCAACTCAGACATAATCTCAGCTGGTACATCTTTTTTATATTTTTTATATGGTCGAGAGCGATTCACAAATTCCTTATAGACGGGTAAGTTCGGGTCATCCGGGTTGAGCGTAGCCATGAGGTAATCATTTCTGGTTGATACCTCACGAACAAAATCAATGTCTGCCGTGTTTATCTCGTCAATATACACACAACCATACTGACCACCTAGCGCATTTTCCCACTGGTCTTTGTTGGAATACGGCAATACAAAAATTATCTTATCTTCAAACTTGATATGAGGTATCTTATAACTTTTATCACCGTTACCACAGTAGGTAGCGGTCGGATGTATGTCTAAAATACCGTTATCCTGTTGGATGATATTCTTTTCCGCTGTACCTGTTGTTCTGCTTGCAATGATGTGTAATTTCTTTTTGCTCTTACTCACCATCCGCATGAACTTAACACCTGCACCGACTGTTGTTTTGCCTGATGCCGTTGTCCCTTCAAGGAAATCTGCATCTACTCCGTCAACTGTATTGACAAAATCAATGTACTTTTGCGAAAGTGGGAAAGAACTACTCTTCAAGTCCCTCACCACCCAACTGAGCGATAATATCGTCAAGTTTTTCTGACTTCTCTACAGTCACATTAAACTTATCAGACCACATTCCTAAGTGTTTACCGAGTAATTCAAGTGCTTTAAGTTTAGATGCAATCTTGACCTCTCTTTCTACACTTCCACCGTTCGTTGTGTCTGATTCTTTATATTTGATTGATTCGATGCAGGCTAGATCATCAGGAGATGCATCCTCTTTGATTCTTCCGTTACTGTCAACAATGTCTGTTATTTTAGCGAAAGCAACTTTCGCAAGCTCAAGTACAACCCTGTCTTGATTTACTCCTGTACGTTTTGAACGCTGTGCTTGTTTTTCCGCAACTGCCTGTTTAACCTTGACATTTGCCAACATTCTTGAACCTTGTTGGTCCGCTGTCTTAGCTGAATAACCTGCCCTGATAGCCGCCTGTGTTGCGTTTAGGTCAATCAGGTATTCATCTACAAACCGTTGCTGCTTATCTGTTAGCTTTGCCACCCTCACAACACCGCCTTTCTATCAAACAAAAAGTACTGTAAGGTCGGAGGAAAATCCCTTACAGTACATATACAATAAGCAAATTAAAAATGCGGATAATTCTATAGATTATCCGCGAAAAATTATTTTACACATACATCATAAGATATACGCTCTTTTGTGTCAAATATGAAATAATATGATAATATACGATAAAATACTATTAAGTACTATTATGTAAGATAATGCAGATTATCATAAGTCTTTTCGAACGCTTCAAGAGCCTGCTTATGCAGGTCAATAGTGTACGAATACGACAGTTTCATTTCCTGTGCGGCATTCTTCACACTCTTAAACTGCACATAGATTTTTGTAAGCACTTGAATATATCTTTTATCGTGTAAACCTCTGATTTCTCTAATGATCTGGTTCTTTGCGTCAAAAAACTCGTCAATTTCTTTGTTTATCTGCTCTTCAAACATGGTATATCTGACAACATCTTTGCATAACTTATCACCGACTGTACTACTCTGTACTCTGTCTTTACTGTAATCAATACCGCCTGTACTGCAAGCACTTAACTTCATGTTATGTAATTCTGCAAGGTCGTCATTAATCTGCATATCTAAAATTTCAAGCTGTTTCAAATAATCCCTTGCGCTTATTTTTTTATCGCTCATAATTCCTCACTTTCTAGTCGGTTACACTTAGGTTACAGTTGGTTACGGTTGGTTACACTTCATTTATGTAAAGTGTAACCGTTAAAAACCGCATAAATAAAGGCTATATCAAGATTCGGTTACACAAGCTACACTTAAATGCCCTATACTTATATATTTTTTATATTATTACTATTTATATATTATAAAAATAAAAAAAATAAAAGAAATCCTCTTTAACTGTAACTACTGTAACCACCGCATAAATAAGCCATATTAAGTGTAACTTTAACTGTAACCAACTGTAACTTAAGTGTAACTTTTTAACATCTATCCACTACAACTGTAATAACTTGGATTACAAATTTTTTTTATCTGAAAATCCGTCCTGACTTTTTATGTCTTAATGTAACTCTTCCGATGATTTCAAAACCTGCAAGGTCTACTAAAAATCGGAATGTGTGTATCAGTTTATGATTTAATTTTTCAATATCATGTTCTTCTTTTCTGACTGTAGACATTGCTTCTCCGGCTGTTACGTCTGCGTATCCTTCACAATTTTTATAATTCATACTACCCACCCCTGTTCATATATGTTCGTGAGGTTGGAACGGTTCACGATGCTTTTCTGATTCTTTTTCAATCAACGTGTTATACCGCTTCACAAACTCACTCTCCGTCACTTCACCTTTGAATAACATCTCTGCTAAACTATCATAAGTATCTTCTTTTAGTGTATCTATCCGCTCTTTAAATTCCTGTGGACTTATCTTTCCTGAGATAAGCTGCTTTTCTAAAATCCTGTGTTCATGTTTCATAGGCAATTACACCTTTCTGAAAATTCTGATACATTTACCGTTTATCTTTGACACTGCTGTTTCAAGTCCCAATCGCTTATTAATCTGTTTACTGAATACGATATTTGACATTGGCTGCATACCACATTCTGCACAGAACACTTGATAACGTCTATACACATCACTTGTTGGTTCATTCTCAATCATTTCAATACCGCAGTCATCAATAAAAGCTTTGATAGGGTTATTTTCTCTTTCGTATTCTTCTATCTGTTCATCTACCTTCTTAGATGATGTAAAACCGTTGTTTTCCAGAATACGCTTCAACCCTTGAATCCCTAACTGAATCAGATATTCTATTGAACTTTGTTCAATTAGTTTGTATTTGATGTAAGGGTCATATTCCGGGTCAATCGTAATTCTATCAGGTAAATACTTTGAGAATTTCGCATTAAAGGGAATAATGACTAATCGTCTTAATACTGCTCCTGACTTATCTTTCATTCTTGGTATGTCATTTGCTGAAAACAGCAGCTTCACATAAGGGTTGAACTCAAACGGGTCTTGTCCTTTTCGTTCTGCTTTGATACGGTCACCTGTTACTATTTTTTTAAACATTGACACCTGTTGACCCTGCATGAAGTTATCTGAAATATCATCACCAATATTAGCTAAGCGTCCGAACATCATCGCAGTGCTAAATCGGTCAGCCATTTCAGCCGGGTCTAAAGCGGATGTATTCATATCCCCTAAGATTGTTTTAACAATATGCAGATATGTACTCTTACCGTTCGATTTGTCACCTGTCAATACAAAAGACTTACCTAGTTCATTTCTGCGATAGAAACAATATCCGATACATTCCTCTAACAATGATCTGATTGATTTATCATCACAGGATAACTTGTTGAGTGTCTTATCTGCTATTTCAGAATAAGCATCCGGGTTATAATCCCACGGTATCTGATTTGTGATTACAAAATCCGAGGAAAACGGCTGCATATTTCCTGTGACAATATCAAATATACCGTTCTTGAATGCGATATATCTAGCATCTGACATTTCCTTTTCTTCTGCTATTAATTCCATGTAATCAATTACCTCTCTACGCTGTGTCTTTTTGAGATTCGGTATTTCCTGAATCATTGCCTTTTCGATAGATTTATACCCCACTTGGTAGATACCGTCATAGTAAATATGCAACTGTCCGCTAATACTGACTACGTTTTTCTCTGTTTTAAGCCATGTTGCAAATCGTTCAAAGAGAAATGTCTTATCATTGAAAAATACAGGTTTCTGGAAAGCTTCATCTCTGAGGATTATTTCCAGTTCATCATCCGAAAGCGGTTCTCTTAATACATATTTATTCAGTATCCTGATTGCTTCTCTTGTTTCATCCACGTTGAAACCATTTCCCGTAAGTGTCAGAATATAGTTAAATAATGCCTGATTTCTTCCATCACCTGCTTCCATGTCTAAGAAATCAATATTGTTATTTACCGGGGATAACCACTTAGGTAACTCCTGATAAGCCCCACCTTCTTCAATATCCCACTCAATGAATCTTTCTTCGCCGTGAATCTTAACGACTTCATATGAGGATTTTGAGCCGCATTTAATGTCTGCAACTAATCCGATAGCAAGAGGTACATGAGTACGGTTACGAGTGACAGAATGATTTTTAAACAGGAAGTGCCTACCTCTGGTAGTCTGATACACCCTACAATCGAGTTGATAATCTTCTACAATGTTCATGAGGATTTCAGACTGTTCCCATTCGTCAATATCTACAAGGATAACATCTTCCTTGAGAACGCCTGCGAAGCTATCACATGATTTCACTTCTTCGTATGTATGAAATTTTGTACGACCTTTAAAGGTTTCCATCGCCTTTTTACCGTTTGTCTTTATATAACCTTTATATAACATTTCACTACACCTCAATTAACTAAATACCTCTGACAATAATTTTATGAAGAAGTTTTTCATTCTGACTGTATCATTAAATTGACCTTTTGCCGCTCTCATGTTTACTTTCGCTGTTCTTAAGTTCTCCCTGATTTCTTTTACCTGCTTATTGTAATACTTCCACCCCTCTGTATTTCTTTTATAGATTCCTCTGTGTGTAACTACACTATCAAGACGCTTTTCATATTTCTTGACTTCATCATTAAAAACCCAATAATGTTCTCTTGCGGTTTCGATAATAGTATCTGTAGTGTTTATTCTTTGTTCAATGAACTTTTTCATATCCTCAATAACCTCCGGGGTATGGCTGTTATTGATTATCTTTACAAGCTTTCTTACTTTTGAAATACTTCTGTTACACGAATAGCATAAAAATTCTTCCAGATTAATCTGCATTTCTCCATTTTCGTACTTGATAAATATTGTGTCTGACATCTTATTTCACCTCACTATGCTGCAATTCCAAACTGCTTCAATCTCTTCTTTGCTAAGTCTATATACCATTGTCTATCCAGTTCCGGCACTACATTAACACCGACAACTGAATCGTTGTAAATAAAGGAGTGGTCTGGTGTATTTCCAAATTTCTCACCTTTTGGTTTGACTGCTTTACGCTTTAATAACCTACCGTCAGTCGTGCGATTTGAAGCAAATACACGATAAGACTTATAGCTGTATTTCTCTAAATCAGGATAAGACCAGAAGTCTGTTGTCGTTCCGTTGCGATGTCGTGTTGTCCTAATAATCTGACCGCTACCGCACTCATGTTCTACCCAGTCATATTTACCTGACAGTTTTACAATCTTTTGAAACATAATTAAGTCATTGCAATTATTTATTGTCTGCTCAACAGGGGTCTTGTGAACCATGTAATCAACAAGTGCTTTATTGAGAATAGGTAAGTCGTAATCAATCGGTGAAAGTTCTTTCAAATATGCTCCGATTCTTTCAACACTACCATCAACGCCCACCCACAGATAATTATTTACGTCTTTCTGATAGATTTCTGAAATATTATCAAGTTCAAGCAATATTGAACACTGTTCAGTAGAACAACGCTGTTCCCACTCGTAACAAATATCATCTACCATGTTAAAGGCTTCGTCTGTGTCAGGAATCCAGATGATAAGACCATCGGTATTAGACTGAATCAGTTCAAACCCCGGTATAACTTCCAGATGTTCGATTAAATCAAGTAACATTAATTGTCCGTTAATACACATAATGTTGTTGTTACGTGGGTCATATGCTGCATTTGTCTCGTCTTTCATCGCACCAGACAGGGCATTAAGCATTTTCTTATAAGGCAACTGTGCCTTTTTCCACCGCTTAGCTTCTGCCTTATTACCTGCTTTAGCCGCTGCGATCTGTTTTTTCTTCATACCTTTTCTGGTGTTATATACCAGCTTGAAATTATTATTTGTAGCTGCCCTTGTTACAAGTCCCCATGCTATTAACAACGATGGATAGTAGTTATTTACATCAACATGAAGAATCTGACCTTTTCTGTGAATCGGCTTTTTAGATGCCCCATGCAGACCACCGAAACCGAACGTATGAGGTATACCTGCGACTGTAGTTTCAAGGTTATGTGAGTTATACCAAGTCTTTTTATCCCACTTATCGAAATCCTGTAAATTCATGTTAAGGGCTTCTTTTCTTCTTTCTGCAAACCACTCTTGTACATATTTGTACTTTTTCAGTCTGAGACAAGGAAGAAAATAGAAGTCAAATTCATCATTAAACTTTTTCTTTTCACAACCGAGGACTTTTGCAGTAATACGTGCTTCACTGTCTCCGATGTCATACAGATTCGTTTCATTCGGGAACGCCTGAATGATACCGTGTATTGCATTGAATTCGCTGACTTTTTCAAGAAATACCTTGATAGTCTGTTCTACGTCATGTCTACAATATTTCACCGTCTGTTTTATTTCGCTGCGTGTCAGTTTTCTTCTGATTCGGAAATCAACCTCAGTTTCTTTGATGTTAGAACCCATGAAACCTTCCATTGTTTTCAAACCTACGGTTTTCATACTTTCATCATTACTTGGCATCACATCATAGTTAATCATAGGTATCTTGTTGAATGCTCTTGAATAAGCCCAGCCTTCCTTATTTTCTACGATAATCCAGTCGTTGATTGCTTTCGGGTTCATCCCAAGCAGAATACCCTTCATGATATATTGGTCGTAATGCCTGTTATTAAATCCTACCCATATGTTCTTTCTATTGGCTTCATATAAGGCTTTTAATTCATCAGGGTTATTAATTATCACATGTTCTTTTCGATTCGCTACATCAATGAATACCGCTAACCAGTCTTGATGAAAAACCTCAAAATCGTAGAATATCATTTAATCACCTACTACAAAAACGGTGAGGGGAAAGTCCCACCTCACCGCCTGTCTTTTAACTACATATCGAAAGCTTCTTCAATCGTAATAGGGTTAAAGTCACCTGCTTTATATGTAATAGCTGCACCGACTTTTCCCTGAATCTCCTGAAAAATATCAAGAATACATTCTGCAAAATCTGAATAATTGATGAACTCCGGCACTGTTTCGGTCTCTAACTTATCCACCCATGTGCATACTGACTTAATAGCCATTGCGTCAGTCCACTTAGCGGATGTATTGCCTGCAATCACACGATTAAAGAAAATCTTTCTTCCTTTGTGTTCCCCGTCAAGGATGTTGCACTGTACTGCAAACATCAGCTTATCACCTGCTTTAGTCGGCTTAATCTCCATTTTGTCAAAACCTACGTCATAACTTCCGTCAGGAACATCTTCATACTGTGAATCAGGTGCGTTTTTTACCTCTTCCTGTAATTCATTAAGATTAACCTTTTCATCAAATGCGCTAAAATCAACTGCCATAATTTTTTTTTACCTCATCTTTCTTAAAATAAATTTATAACTACAAGTAAAATCATCGCAACAATACAAATAACTGTGCTGTTTTTACTTGATTCCGTCATTGCGTCAAGTCCGAAAAATATCGTCATACTTGCGTATAAAAAATTTAACCAACCCATTATGCTCTCACCCTTCTACGTCTTCTAGTTCTTTCCTCAGGCGGTGTCATTTGACCGTCTAAAGGTTCACTTTCTGCTGTCGGAGTCGGATTATTTTCCTGTGCGATTCGCTTAACACCTTCACCGAATTCTTCTTTAGTGATAACTTTTCCACCTTCCGGCGCAACATCACCTTTATGTTTCATAACAAAATTATCATTTGCTGCAATGTAAAAATAAGTATCTTCTGCCAGAACTTCTGATTCTTCTGCTTTTCTTTCCTTACGTGTTCGTCTAGGTGGTTTCTGTAAATCTGGTTCAGATACAGTCTCAGCCGCTTCAACAGCTGTTTCATAAGGTACTTCATCCGCACCGTCTGACACTTTATCGACTGCTTCGTCTACATCATCAAGATACTTTTCAACCTTCTGTTCGTTCTCCTGAATAACTTCGGAGCGTGATTTACGTGTCCTTTTTGTTTTTTCCTCTTTTTCAGCGTCCGCTTTTTTACTTCTGCTTCTTCTACCTTTTGCATCTGGTTTTTCCAGATCAGTCGCAACTTCTTCATCAGCCTGTATCATTTCTGTATCTGATTTGTAATCGCCTAATTCATAGTAATTACGGATTTTATCAACTACATAGTTCAGGTCATTATCAATAGCATAGGTTGGGAACATTCCAAGTGGGGACTTAACGGTATCTTTTCCACTGTTCTGTGTGTAAAAATAATATTTTGATTCGTTGACACCTGTTCTCAGAACAACTGTAAATAACCCCTCAATCGTAATTTTCTCACGCAATAACTTACCGATTAACTTGACTGTAGTCAGTCCATTGTCAAGTGTTTCGAGATGTGTCAGGTAAGCAACTACTACATCGTCAGGTAAGTCTTTGCAGCAATTAATGATTTCAAAGTAATTTGCACCGAAATCATTATACTTTTCCCATCCTGTTTCCTTGATACGGTTCATATAAGGGACTGCCAGAATGTACTGGAAGTCATCCACGATGATTAATTTCTTGCCTGCGGTAACCTGTTCTTTCATGTACTTTACAATTTTTCTTGCATCTGTCTCATCATTAAGCATTTCAAAGTGATTTTTAAACGGTAACGGCTTGCCTACTGGATTAACTACAGCTGTAGTTGCCGGGTCACAATTTCTCAATGATGTTGATTTACCTGTACCTGATTCACCCATGATTAAAATTTTCTGTGCCATTATTTATCCCCTTTCTTGAATAAGTCCATTAACTTAGTGAAAAGATTATCTCTGAATACATACTGCTGTGCTGTCTTCATATACTGTTTTGTGTGAAAATGCTCCGTAGTAGCTACACTTGTGTGATAACTTCTATGACTTCTAATTCTGTGATTCTTCGCACTGCTCATTACTCTCAACCTCACTTTCTTCTACAGGTTCTATACCTTTTAATGCATCTAATTTGCCAACTTCAAGAAATTGAGCCGCCCAGAAGTCCGCAAAATGTACAATAGTCTGAATCGGTTCCTCATGTCCTTTTAAGTCATACGCAAGACTTCCATAAGCACCGTCATGGTAAAAGATTGCGTGTTCTTCCTCTTCTGTCAGATCAATATAACGTGCTGCCAATTCTACTGATCTGAGGGGGTGGTCAATATGACATAAATCAGTGTTAATCTTGTACGGTTTTGCTTCGGAGCGTTTATATTTCTGCTCTGGATTTTTTTTAGTTGGCTTTCCGTCTTTAATCATGTTTTCAATGTAGTAAGGACTGTCATATCTACCGCATTTACCGAGGTCATGTAATCCTGCAGCAAGGACTACACTCTCATGGATTTTACTGTAAGCTATATCACCTAGCATTGCCGTACCAATCTTCTCAGCTAATGACATAACATTTACCGTGTGTTCCAGTAAACCACCATCCTGAGCTAAATGATTTCCGCCAGATGCAGGTGCATCAAGGAAACCGAGGTCTGTCATGTAATCAAGTAAATCTGCCATTCCTTCACGTCCTGTTGCCATCATGCAGGCACGAAAATAATTAATCTGTTCTTCTCTTGTCATGTTTTAATTCTCCTTTTCTTCTAACTTTATTTTCCATCGCTTCTGTTCTGCAATGTTTGCAAGGTACCAAGCGTTAGATTTTGTTTTGTGTTCATTGAACTTTTTGAACTGTTCAAAGTCATTCGGGTAAAGCAAGATGCCATACCCCCCGGAGTACCTGATTCTTTTTAGATTCCTAAGCTGTAATAGCGATGGTTCACCATGTGCTGCTTTAACTTCAATACCTAAAAAGAAACCATCTGAACTTACGAGTAAGTCAGGAATACCGATTTTTGTATAAGCTGCACCAGCCCAGTACTTAATCCACCAACAGCCATATTCGTCTAAGTATTTTTTCAATCGGTTTTCAAAATTCTTTTCCTGTGCCGTATTTATCACCCCTTTCAATTAGCAATAAATGATGTTATTTACTAATGCAATCCAGCTAATCACTACAAAATTGACTGCCATTATTACGTAAGGCTGCCACGAAATTATGTAATCAATAAACGACAACCAGAATAAAAGACTAAATATATTTACTCCTAATAATGTTTTGATTACAAAATTTTTGAAGTGCTTTCTGACGTATTTACAACGTCTACAAAGTTTACCTGTACTATCACGTGAACAATTCATCTGTTAACTCCTTTCCTTTCTGTAATGCTGCAAGGTTCTTTTCTTCAAAACTACCCTTTACGAGTAAGTAATAATAAAAACAAGGTTTATTCTGACCGATACGGTGAATACGTTTCTTAGACTGTTCCCACAAATCACAAGAACCTTTCCCAAGTGGTAATGTAAAGTAAATAATCTTATTTGCTTTTTGTAAATTAACCCCCATTGCACCAGCCTGATACTGTACAAATGTGATTGAATTGGATGCGTTCTCATAGGGCAACAAATCTTTCTGTTTCCCGTTTACAACTGCAATAGGTCTATTGTGTTCCCATGCGATTTTAGATAGTCTTTCTAGTTCTTCATTGAAGTTGTAGAAAACAATCAGACGGTCTTCTGTTGATTCAAGTAAATCCCTGAATGCATCTAACTTCTCTTTGTGATACTGACCGCACAGCTGTCTACAGTACAGTGTTTTTGTCAGGCTGTTATCCCCAACAAGTTCCACATGAGGGGTTATATCTTTACCGAAAAAGTCTGAATCATCTTTGAATCTAATCAAATTTCTCGTGTCAAGGTCTATGTAACTGTGTTTCACAAAGAATCTGTATTCATTTGTAATTTTTAAGAAAATCTTCTGTTCAATCTGTTCAGGGAGTTCAATAACTTCTTCTGTTTTCATAAACACCGCTCCAAATTGTTTTAATCTTTTTTTCAAATGCTGCACGTTCTTATACCCCGTGATGATCTCTTGTTTAAATGCACCCTGTTCTACCCACTCAGTCTGGACATATGAAGCGTAAAACGCTTTTTTTGATATGTCCCAACCGAGTAAGCGCAACTGTGACCATAACCGTTCATATTTCCCACTGGTCGGTGTACCTGATAAAAGCACTACACTTTCAGGCTGTAATTTCAGTATGAATTTTGACCGTTTAGCCTTTTCATTTTGAATAAGGCTTGATTCATCAAGTAACAATGTAAAGTCGGTTATATGGGCTATATACTTGCGCCTGAATACCAAATCGTAATTAATAACCCCTACAATCTGTCTGTCTCCATAGAAATCTTTTGTCTCTATTAACTGTCTGAAACGTATCCCCTGCTCTTTCTTCGTCAGATTGAACACTTCATAATCTGGGTAATATGTTTCAAAGTGTTCCATCCAGTCGTCAATCTTAGATTTCTGACAGACTACCAGATTCACATTGTTGTTAAGTAACCACATTTTTTCAGCCCCTACGAAGGTTTTACCTAACCCCATGTCAAGATAATATGCGACATGGTTTTTATCTTTGGTTGCGGTAAGGGCGGTTTCCTGATGCGGCATGAAAGAAACTACTGACATATTAATTTGGCAAATAACATTGCTAACATACTTGTAGGTGTCTCAGGGTTCTGTGCTGCATCTGATTCGGGGTTATATTTAATATCGAGTTCTTTAACAACCTGCTCTAATGCTAAATCTGCAAAAACATCAACAAATGCATCTGCTAACTCTTCATCTCGATGAATTTCAAGCTGTATGATTAATTTAATTGACTTATCAATTTCCCCTTGTGGGACATCTCCACCGCATAACGCTGCACATCTGTCAACACTTCTCTGTAATTTCTCAACAATACCTTTTTTCTTAAGAAGTTCAATAAACTGATTCATACTATTTACCCTCACTTTCAATCTCGATACCTGTACACTGTTCGAAAATCTCAATGTCAAAATTAGGAATTGACTTGATTTTATTTCTATCTGCTTCTGAAAGACCATCCCACCAAATCTGAGCGCATTCAGATTCATCAAGAACTTTAAGATAACCGCCTGTTGTCTTATAAGTTGGATATGCTACCTTTTCTTCATCGGTCATATCTTCTTCATACACCCATTCGACAACATCTTTTGGTATCTGATTCAGTAAGTATCTAGCATCAGAATTTAACCAATTTCTGTATGTCCATTCGGATGGTTTATTGAACAACATGATTGTTGATTCTTCTGTGTTAAAACAACCAGTATTGAAAGAAGATTTGTTCCAGTCCCCGGTGTTTCTGTTCCCGGTGTTCCAGTCCCCGGTGTTTCTGTTCCCGGTGTTCCAGTCCCCGGTGTTTCTGTTCCCGGTGTTCCAGTCCCCGGTGTTTCTGTTCCCGGTGTTCCAGTTCCCGGTGTTCCAGTTCCCGGTGTTCCAGTCCCCGGTGTTTCTGTTCCCGGTGTTCCAGTTCCCGGTGTTTCTGTTCCCGGTGTTCCAGTTCCCGGTGTTCCAGTTCCCGGTGTTCCAGTCCCCGGTGTTTCTGTTCCCGGTGTTCCAGTTCCCGGTGTTCCAGTTCCCGGTGTTTCTGTTCCCGGTGTTCCAGTCCCCGGTGTTTCTGTTCCCGGTGTTCCAGTCCCCGGTGTTGCAGTTCCCGGTGTTCCAGTTCCCGGTGTTGCAGAGTCCTGTACAACTCTTTCCTGTATTTACGATAGTTAAGAGTTCCTGCCATGGGATTTCACGAACTATTTTGATTTTATTCGTACAGCACTTATCATCACCTCTTACGATGTCACCGTATGCGATAACTTCCGCTACCTTATTGTCAGGATTAAAGCTATAATAATTAAAACAATCCGCTGCATTCTCACAAAAATGAAAACCTCTGTCACAACAACTTGGTTCAACATCTTCTTCAAAGATTTTTCCTACCTCATACTGGAAACCTCTGCAAGTCCAATCTGGATTAAAAACCTTAAATCCTCTTACTTCGTTCATTTCTGTTACCTCTCTTTCTAAAGTGTGATTCCTTCAATTTCTGCAAAACGTCTTGCATTAATGAAATAAGCCCATCTGTTATCAGATGTATGTACCGCATACCCCCATGGGAAAACCTGCTGTTGTAATCCCTTACGAATCGTATTGTGGTTCATCTGCAACAGTTTTGCAGCCTTTTCAACATCTAACTTAGGGATTACCCCATTTCTTAATTCAGCAGTTGGAAGTACGACCATTTCGCTGTCTGATTTAGTGAAGTAGTCAGATGCAAGTCCTAACGCTGTTGCGATCGCTATCTGCGTTTCTTCTGGTGGTATCTGCTTACCTGATAAGTACTGACTTACAGAACCTTTACTTTTCCCGGTAAGTCCACACACTTGACGTTGGTTCAAGCTTAAATCTTTCATAGCCTGTTTGAGTTTTTCTGCAAATGTCATAATGTAACACCTTCTTCCGGGAAAATGTTCTTGTTATACTGTCTCTTAAGGTGAATTCTGTATTTACCATCTGACAGTTTATCCTTTGAAATGATGCGGTATTTCTTATTACTGTTCTTCAAATCCTGCTCAAATACTGCATATTCCATCTCAGAATCAAACTCAATGAACTGTTCAATCCACGCTGAAATAATTCTTTTCATTGCTTTTTCGCTCGCTTTCTGCTACTATATAGCTTGATGTAATTTCTTTTTTAGTCCTGTGGAAATGCCCGTTTCCATGGGACTAATTTTTTAGGGTGCTAAGAACTTGTTAATGAAATACTGTTGTCCTTTACCTGTGACTTTAGTTGTCTTAGTGGTGACATTTACCCCGGCTCCGTTAATGTAAGAACCCTCTTTGATTTCAAATAAACCAAGTTCCATTGCTCTTTGTGTCGGCATATTCTTAGCCGAACCACTCTTGATGAGAAAACCATTCTCACGCATCCATGCGAATAATCTTCGTTGTCCTGTCTCAATGCCGTTCTGTTTTAATAACTTAGCCAGCTCACCGATTAATATTGACGTGTGACTTGCCGCTACCGCATCGGCAAATAATGCCTTAGGCTTATCCTGCTCAATCTTCGCTTTCTGCTGCTCAATGATTTTGTCTTTGTTCGCGATAGTCTTTTGAGCAACTAATACCGCTTTTGCCAGTAATTCGGAATCCGAAAGATTTTCCTGATCCATTATGTAACCGCCGTTCCTGCGGATTGACGGGAGAACCGTATCAAACACCCACGATTCAAATTTTTCAGCGGACGGAAGTTTTGATCTCACAATTAAGCGGTAAACATCACCCTCCGGAATGAAATTGATTTCCTGCATCTTTCTACTGATAGGGGTACTGTGTTTTACCGTAGCCCTACAGTGTGACCGTACTGCATCATTTGGTCTCGCATACCCTAATGCTCTTGCTACATCGCATGCACAAAAGTAAGGCTTGTTGTTAATAGTTACTGTTCGGATGCTTCCGAAATCGGGATTACTAAATACTGTCAAGTTATTCATCTGTTTCACCTTCTTCCCCCTGTCTTTTGTTTGCTACCATTGCGGCACCTGTGATAACACCTTCAAGTCGTGCTTTCTGCACTTCGTCCATTTTTGGCATCACCTCAGCCATTGTTTCAAGAATCTGTTTTTCTTTTTCTGACATGACTTTCACTTCCTTTCTGTGATATACTCCCTATTAGAAGGGAGGGTTATGATAATGTTTAATAAAAAATTAGAAGAGACATTAACTCATCTTGGCTCCAAATATTCTGTACGAAATTTTGATTATGAACCTTGCATTTACAGGAAATTTGGGAACTACGAGATTGAAGTATCAGGTTTGACTTCATCTGGAAAATATAACGCTACCATTTATGTATGGGAAAATGAGATACGCGTTGTAGAATCCATTCAGAACATTCATTCTAAGGAAGAACTTGCTAAACATCTGGAAACTGTTTTTGCAAAATATCCTGACAATCTGGATTGATTGTTAAATACTTCAATATCATGTAGATGGTTTTTCTACTAACACCGTCTTCTGAAAGGGCAGTTTCAAGTTTCGCTTGCTGCTCTTTCGTACCATGGAATAAAAATCTTCTCAACTCAATGTCCTTCTCTTTTTCTGACATTTTCTAGCACCTCACTTTCTATGACCTGTCTCATCAGTACCGGGAGGTCGTCTCCGGCAGACGGTCATTTCTGACCGTTTCGGCTAATTTGAAATGTTCTGTAATCCTGCAATTACAAGTGCAAGTGTTGTTTTACCATCGTTTGCTTCTTTTGCTCTTGCCATCAATGCTGAATAAAGTTCATGAGGGATGTTCTTTGCACCGTTTAAAACGGCTAAACATTCATCGTAAGTTAATAAATTAATCATTTCTTTCGCCTGCTCAATATTTTCAAGCTTATCAATTTTCTTATTTGCTAAATCTTCTCTTGTTATCATGTTTTCCTCCTGTTTGTGTGTTGTTTTTCTTAACTTGGTTATACTTTATCATAACTCAGATAGCTTGTCAACAGTTTTTTATAACTCAGTTATATTTTTATTGACTTTGTAATTACCATGGTGTACTATACTAATTAGAAAGGAGGTGTCAAAAATGAATCATCTTAATGAAAGAATTAATTATCTGATAAAGAGTCTCGGGATGAAAAAAACAGCTTTCGCTGAAAAACTTAATGTATCGCAGGCTTTTGTATCACAATTATGTTCAGGAGTTAAACAACCTAGCGAAAGAACAATACAAGACATATGTACTAAATTTAATGTAAATGAAAACTGGTTACGAACTGGAAACGGTGAAATGTTCATCAGGTTATCTCGTAACGATGAGATTGCAAAATTCGTTGGGGAATTAATGAAAGAGGAAGAAGATTCCTTTAAGAATAGGTTAATCGCTGGACTGGCTGCGTTAGATGATACTGGATGGGAAGTGTTAGAAACATTCCTTAATTCAATTCAATCAAAAGAAAAAGACTAGAGGTTTCCCCTCTAGTCTAAGATGCCACAGATAAAGAAATACACGTTTTTCAGACAGGGTGTATCTAATTTATCAAGCATTTCAATAATAAGTTTTTTGTAGTCCACATTATCAGCTCCTTACGAACATATGTACGAAATCCCTTGATGTTATGATACACCATTTCATAAGGGATTTCAATAGTTTTATTGAACATTTGTTCTTGAAAAATATGGTTATCTTGTTACGATTATTATAACTCTTTTTCTAGGAAATGGAACGATATGGAGACAATCGGACGGTTAAGCGGACATTTATTTTATATTTGTCTCAAAAAGGTCTGTTATCTGACAATTCAGAGCAATAGCAAGTTTTTCAAGTGTCCTAATCTTCGGGTTAGAATCTTCTTTCATATCATCCTGAATAGTTGACTTTGGTACTCCTGATCTAAGGGAAAGCTGCCTAATGGATATATTCTTTTCATACATGACTTGAGCTAGTAATATTTTCATATGATTATTATCTGCTTATCTGAAAAGAATATTCATAATAACAATGCACAAATGCGTAACAATATTTTGTGCATTATTTTTTTTATTCTTGTGTTGACAAAGTGATACTGTAGTGTTATTATATAAACACAAAGAAAAACAACACATCATCAATCAGGGGGTAGCAAGATGAAAAAATTTAATTTAAGCAAAATCATGAGAAGAGCATGGTATTTTGTTAAGAAGATGCATCTTAGCATCTCCGAAGGATTGAAAAAATCATGGAGGGAAGCAAAGACTATGGGAGAAATTACAAAAGGTTCTGCAAAGCAGATTGCATGGGCAAAAGACATTAAAGAGGGGATGATTAAAGCCATCAACCTTGACAAAAAAAGATTCGAGGAAAAAGGTAGAGAAAAGTGGGTAAAAATCAGAGAAAAGACCTTAACAGACATCGAGAAAGTTGATGATGCGGAATGGTTTATCAATCTTTTTCTGGTTGCCAAAGATGACTATAATAGTCGTTGCTGGGTAAAAAGCTATACAGAAGAAAAGGCAATTAAAGATTATTGTCTTAGAATTGGTGCTAGTTTAAGAGATATGTTTGATAGAAAGGTGAAAAAAAATCATGGAAGAATATAAAGCTAAAAAAGATTGGCGCGGCGACCTTACAGAATTTGAAGGTTTCATATTTAAATTCTGGGGAAGAGGTTTTTCAGAAAGAATTTATATTAATGACGCAGATAGAGGTAGTCACGGATATATAGATATATCTGGCTGGTTTAAAAGAGAAATTGTAAGCGATGAGCCGGAAGCAATACGGGCGGCTAAAGATTTCTTAGAGGTTTATCATGTTAAACATGTAGATATAATAAATAAAGAACAAGCTGAAAAAGTTTGGCAAATGTATAAAGACAATAAATATTTTGAGGAAGTGTATGGATCCTTTTATCGTTTAATGAGAGAAAATGAAAAGGAATATGGACAGGCTATAACAGATAAATCTCGTATGCCATTAGGAAGAATATTTTGGTTTTTGAGAGAAATAGCGAATTATGTAGAATAATGATGATTTTAAGTACCCGCCTCGGAGGTTACGAAGGTAGAAAGGACTGGCTTATGAAAAGAACATATTACGAGGGCAAAGAATTATTCGTTGCTCAGGGTGGAGGAACTTTTAGTAATAAAGTCAAGAAAAATGGATTATTTATATCGGAAAAAGAGTTAGAAATTTGCGACCCTTATGTTAATCCCGATTGCCGTATAACATGGTGGGAAGTTATTTATAAAAACACTACAGGTAAAACTAGGTATTGCTACACTTGTGCAATACACCCTCTTTATACCGATGAATTGTTCTCTACAAATTTCATTTCTTTTGAGCCTTTATCAGTAGATTACATTAAAGGTTTGAGTGCACATATGGACGATTTAGAATACGAGGATTTCTTAATACAGGGGTAATTTTATGATTGATAAAGCAATTTTGCGCTATGTTCCGGCAGGTAAACTCGCCGGAATTAACGCTTGTTATATGGATGATACAGGGTATCACATTGAATTAAAGGATGGATGGTCTGCAAACGGGTCTAAAAATATTGTATGTGAAAACATTCGAAATTTACGAACAGAAATTGGAAGTATTCAAAACGATGCAGCATTTTCAGACAATCCCCTACTTCATGCTAGACATGCAAGAGGATTTCGTCAAACTGATCTGGCTAAAATCTCAGGTGTTGCACTAACTACTATTCGTAAATACGAAAAAAACACAGAATATTTGAATGTTGCATCTGGTAAAAATCTTTATAAACTATCTAAAGCTTTAAATGTCAGCATGGAAAGTTTAATCAAATTATAAACGCACTCTAGTTCTTTTTTCTCTTGTATTGTATAATATCATCAAATCATACAAGCAGGAGGAAGATGCAAATGAAACCGACAAAACGAATGTTGATAACTGTATTCCTTGGATTCTTAGGAGTACATAAGTTTATGGATGGGAAGATTGGAATGGGGTTCCTATACCTGTTCACAATGGGACTTGGAGGTATAGGGTGGATAGTTGATTCATGTAAGGCTATCGCCGGGTGGTGCAAGTGGATTGCATCGCCAAATAAACACGCTATGGACTTTTCCAAACCTAAGGGTGGACGTTATCAGAATACCCCTTATCATCATCCAGAAACGATACCTGAACCTGAACCCGTGTACAATTTCAACCAGCCTTACGATGATATGGACGGTCACACATTTGAACATTATTGTGCTGACTTATTAACCGAAAACGGTTATGAGAATGTCGAAGTAACAAAAGGAAGTGGTGATCAGGGACTTGATGTTATCGCATACCGGGATGGTGTTAAGTATGGAATACAATGTAAATGCTATTCTTCTGACATCGGAAACAAGGCTGTTCAGGAAGCATTTGCAGGTAAGACATATTATAACTGTCATGTTGCCGCAGTCTTAACGAATAGACACTTTACCAAATCGGCTAAAGAACTTGCAGAAAGCAATAAAGTATTGTTATGGGATAGGGAAAAACTAGAAGAATTTGTTCAAAATTCACATTGTTGCAACACTAATTACAATTAAGTTACGGTTAGTTACACTTAGGTTACGGTTAAAAAATTGCTAAAAGTGGCATAAATAAAGGCGGTTACGGTTGTTACGGTTACACTTAAGACTATATACCTATATATTTTATTTTTTTTAAGGTTTTTTCGCCTTTATTTTTTTTAATAAGTGATAAAAAAAAATAAAAGAAATCCTCTTTAACTGTAACTACTGTAACCACCGCATAAATAAGCCATATTAAGTGTAACTTTAACTGTAACCAACTGTAACTTAAGTGTAACCACACAGAAAACATAAAAAAAAAGACCCTGATTGTTGGAGCAATCAAGGTCAAGAACTAAATCAAACAAAGAATGAAAGATTCAGAACCAATTTAATTATATCATTTCATTCTTTGTTATTCAAGAAAGGAATGGTATAAAATGGGAAAAAGAAACCCGAATGGGTATGGGTGTGTGACTAAGCTGTCAGGTAAGCGTTCCCGACCATGGTGCGTTAAGGTGACAATATACGATGCAGAAGGGAATGCCAAGCAAACCCCTGTCGGTTATGCAGAAACTGAGGAACAGGCTAATATATTACTTGCACAATATAACAATAACCCCTGGAACATACAGAGGGAAAAAGTCACCCTGTCCGTTTTATTTCAACGCTGGTTGGAGATTAAAGCCCCTAAGTTGGGTGGATCCAACCGGGCTGCATTGAAAAGCGCATATAAACACTTAAATAAATATTATGGTGTGAAATACCGCTCTATAAGAGCTTACCAGATGCAGGAGACGATTGATAATTGCGGACTGAGTTATTCAATGCAAGCTGTGATAAAATCCCTATGGGGGCATTTAGACCGCTTTGCGTTTGAATTAGACATAATAGATAAGATGTACTCTCAACTACTCACCAGTGAGCCGGTACCAGAGACAACACGTGAACCGTTCACACCTGATCAGATTAATGCACTCTGGAAGATTAAGGACGAACCATGGGTGAATACGGTACTTATATTCATTTATACCGGATTCAGATTAAACGAATTACTGACTATGAAAACAGATCAGGTGGATATGAAAGAGAAATATTTCAGAGCCGGTTCTAAGACTGCATCTGGAAAGAATAGAATTGTTCCGATACATCCGCGCATCTTACCGTTTGTGCAGGAACTTGTAGAACAGGGTAACACCTATCTTATCACTTACAAGAATGGTAAGAAAATATACAGTGCAACTTACTATAAGTTTTGGGGTCAGATAATGGAAAAAATAGGTGCAGACAAGACACCCCATGAAGCTCGTCATACTTTTGAGACGATGCTTGACAATGCGAAAGCGAATAAGAAATGTATTGATATGCTCATGGGTCATAAGTCCAAAGATGTAGGAAACAGGGTCTATAATCATAAAACAATAGACCAGTTACGAGAGACAATAAACCTAATAAAATAATAAATTTAACACTGAACCAGTAACAAATTAGTAACAAATCATCTCAAAAACAACGTAAAATAGCGGTTTTTGAGATGTTTGTTATTTATTATAGCACAAACTATAGCAAAAAAGCAGCGAGAACCCACTTGATAAAATACACTTTTTTAGAGCGTGTTCGAAAAATGCTTTCTGCAAGATGTGCGTCACAATTTGTGGGAGATTTTGTCTGAATGAGGGCGGCGTAGCGGGCTACGTCAACTGAATGAAGGCAAAATATACCG